>Ga0209467_1001306_pt1 | contig 22505 bp, 20 predicted proteins | sample Higcelwee11metaG_FD_187175 | JGI IMG/M metagenome (GOLD analysis project Ga0209467, IMG submission 187175) | Freshwater pond sediment microbial communities from the University of Edinburgh, under environmental carbon perturbations - High... | ecosystem: Environmental > Aquatic > Freshwater >... | reverse complement strand
TGCGTGTTTCTCCGGCGTGAACCGGGTGCCCTCCACGAAATTCATCACCGACACGGGAATGGCGCGGAATTTCTCGCAGGCGCGACGGGTGGACTCCATGTCGCGCTTGCCCAGCGCGGGATTCTTCGCGATCTGCTTGCGGGTGTAGCGCCCCATGAACGGGAAATCCAGTGCCCACCAGGACAGTCCCAGCACCGGCACCCAGAACAACTGCCGCTTCAGGAAGAACCGCAGGAACGGAATCCGCCGGTTGAAGACCTTCTGCAGCACCACGATATCCATCCAGCTCTGGTGGTTGGCCAGGACCAGATAGTGGCCATTCCGCTCGAGCGCTGCGTCCTCGCTCACCTCGAAACGGGTGTTGGTGAAACCGTCGATCATCGCGCTGTTGACCACGATCCAGTGCTCGGCGAACCAGAGCAGCAGCGGATTGCAGGCCCGTCGGGCGCGCTCGGACGGCAGTACGGCCTTGAACACCGCCACCGCCAACAAGGGCAAGGCGTGCACCAGGGTATTGAGTACGATCAGCAGCAGGATCGGGACGACGCGGAACCACAGCATGGAGGGCACCGGAGCAAGGAATCCGGGCATTTTCCTACATGTCGGTTTTTTTCGCTCGCCGCCCCGGGGGCACAGCCGCGCGGACGGGCCCAAGCCGGATCGAGGGCCGATTCGGCAAGCTCGATCGGTGCCGGCCGTGCGACACCGAGAGCACTTCATCACGCTTCGCACATCGTGCGCCCGCAATTAACACAGCGGTCATGGCCCACGGGACATAGTCGGCCGCACCAGACCCCACCGGAAGGAATCCAGAGATGAAAACGAAGAAATCGGGCGTCATCGCATCCGTCGCGCTGCTCGCCATCGCCTGCAGCGCATCCGCATTCGCATTCGCGGCCCTGCATCACTACCAGGTCATCGGCGAAGGCCTGGGGCGTTCGAGCGACGAAGCGTACGAAGCGGCGTCCTACGAGGCCGCCATGAAGTGCTACCTGAGCTGGGGACGTTCCACGCAGGAGCAGACGATCCTCGTCGAAGAGATCCAGCCGGACACGGGTTACTGGTACGTGAAACTCTCTGAAGGCTGCATCAGCGAGGATTGATCCGCATTGCCTGCGCGCCGCCAGCGCCACCTTGCTGGCGTCGCGCAGGTCGCGCTGCAGCGCGCTGCATCGAAAACCGTACAGCACCGATCAAGGACGCGGCATCGAGATGATGAAGATCGTGTCCGCGCCCCGAAACCCGCTCGACCACGTCAGGAGGTTCACCATGCGCGCACCGCATCTGTCGTCACCCGCACTTTCCCTGTTGCTCGCGTTCGGCGGAATTTCGTTCGCGACGCCCGCACTGGCCGGGGAAACCGCGCCGACCTGCGTGCGGCCGGGCCAGTGCTTCGTCACCGGCAACCTGTTCAACGGGCCGATCACCGGCAACCTCTACACCACCAGCGCCAGGGGCCAGTTGTTCGGGATCGACAGACGGCGCGTGAGCTATTGCAGGATGGTCTCGTCCATCCATCGCAACGACGGCAACGTGCGCTTCGGAAAACGCGTGCGCTATGGGGAAGTGAATTGCCTGTCGGCGCTTCGTGAAGGCAATCCGTTCTACATGTTCCCGGTCGACAATTCGCTGGTCAACGCCACCTGCGACAACCCCACCCGGCTGCGCTCCCGGCTGACGCTGGTCATCGACGGGCGCAGATACACCGGCGATATCGCGACCGCGGTCGCGCGGCCGTGCGTGGATACCTGACACCGGAATGGAGGCATGGCGCTCCGCTGGGCGCATGCCGACCGGGCGCCCCTCCTCTCCCTCTCTGCATCCGGGACCACAGGCATTACGTATGGTGTGCGCGTGGCGCGCTACGCCGCGCACGACCCGCAACGCACTCATTCATGGGGAGAACACCGTGCCGGACCTGATCCAGATCGTTTACGTGAGCCGCTCGACCTTCACTTCGATGCCCGCCGAGCTGGGCATCGAACCCAGCGTCGCACGCATCCTGGCGCAGTCGCGGATCAACAACGCGAAGCGCGGCCTGGTCGGGGCGCTGTATTTCGGCGACGGGTGCTTTTTCCAGTGCCTGGAAGGCCGCACTGCGGACGTGGAGCGACTGTATGCCGCGCTGCTGCAGGATCCGCGGCACACCGACCTCAAGGTGCTGACGCGGCGCCCCATCGAACGTACCAGCTTCGCGACATGGGCCATGAAATACGTGCCGCTGGATGCGCCGATGAAGGCGCTGCTGCGCGAGCTCGGACAGGCGACGTTCGATCCCTACCGTTTCGACGACGCTGCCGTAGCCAAAGTACTGGACATGCTGGGCACGGGTGCCGACACCGGCCCTGTGGCCGCCGAACAGGCCCCGATCCACGACACGACGACGCACGCGCCGCGTATCCCGCGTTGGGCGATCGTCGCATCGGCGATCGCGCTGGTCGCCACCGGCGTGTTGGCTGTGCGCGTCTTCGCCTGAAACTGCGGATCGGAGCGCCATGCCGCTCCGGGTTTTTCTTTAGACTGCGCAGCCGTTCGCTTTTCGACAAGGAGTTCAAAATGCAAGGGACTGCGCAGCATCGTGCGTTGGCGGATGCAACGCAGGAGGCGATCGCGCCTTCCGCAAGCGCCCCATCGCTGGACGCGGAAGAGGCACACCGGATCCTCATCGAGTGGAACCGGACCGAACATCTATACGACCGGACGGAAACGGTCTGGGGACTCGTCGAGAAGCAGGCGCAGCGCCACCCCCGGCGCACCGCCGTCATCGATGGCGCGGCGCAGATCGACTACCAGCGTCTGACCGCGCGCGCAGACGCGATCGCGGGCGAACTCGTGGCGCGCGGCGTGACGCCGGGGTCGCTGGTCGGGGTGTGCATGGGCCGCACCCACGAGCTGGTGGCGACCCTGCTGGGCGTTCTGCGTGCGGGATGTGCGTATGTGCCGCTGGATCCCAAGTACCCGCGCGAACGGGTGCGCTACATGCTGACGCATGCCCGCGCGGCGGCGGCCATCGTGGACGACGAGCATTCGGCAGCGCTCTGCACGGGGGCGCCACAGATCGTGCGACTGGATTCGGTGAAGATGACGACGCCGACGCAGGCCACGATGACCGGCCCCTCGGCGAGCGATCTCGCCTATGTCATCTATACCTCCGGATCCACGGGGCAGCCCAAGGGCGTCGCGGTGGAACATCGAAGCGTCGTCGCGATGACCGTGGCGATGCGCGAGTTGCTGGACGACGAGGCGCTGTCGGGCGTCCTCGCGGCGGCCTCGGTCTGTTTCGATCCGTCGGTGATGGAAATCCTCGGGACGCTGTCGCTCGGCGGCACCGTGGTGCTGTCCGAGAACGCCTTGACGCTGCCGGAGCTGCCCTCCGCACACCGGGTGAGGACGGTCATCATGGTGCCGTCCGCGATGCAGGCTTTGCTCAAGGCCGGCGGACTGCCGGATGGCGTGCGCTGTGTGGTGCTGGGCGGCGAGATCCTGAAGCCTTCGCTGGTGAAACAACTGCGCGCGCGCGCGCGACCGCCGCGCGTCGTCAACGTGTACGGGCCGACCGAAGACACGGTCTATTCGACCGCGACCGAAGTACCCGCGGGCGCGGAAACGATCACCATCGGCAGGCCGGTCCCCAACGGCCGGGTTTATATCCTGGACGAGGCCATGCAGCCGGTGCCGGTGGGCGTGCCGGGTGAACTGCATCTGGCCGGCGACAAGCTCGCACGCGGATACCTCCACGACGAGGCGCGCAGCAGCCAGCGTTTCGTCGCGGTGGATCCGGACGCCCAGGCTTCGCAGGGGAATATCCCCGAAGCGCGGCTTTACCGCACCGGAGATCGATGCCGGTGGACGCCCGACGGCGAGATCGAATTCCTGGGCCGCATCGACCAGCAGGTCAAGCTCCGCGGGTTCCGGATCGAGCTGGAAGAAATCGAATCGACGCTGGCGTCCATGCACGGCGTGGACAGCGCGGCGGCGGCGGTCGTCGACGTGGGCGGCGACAAGCCGATGCTGATCGGATACGTGGCGGGGGACGACGCAGCGCTGAGCAACGACACATTGCGCGCGTACGTGGCGGAACGGCTGCCCGGGTACATGGTGCCGCAGATCGTGATGCGCCTCGCGGACATGCCCCGGCTGCCCAACGGCAAGCTCGACCGCAAGCGGCTTCCCGCCCCGGCGCCGGGTGCGCCCGATCGAACCGGCGACCCGCCCGCGTCGCATGGCGAAGCGCTTCCGCACAGGCTCGCGGGCCTACCCGAACATGCGCGCCGTGCGGATCTGCTTTCGATCATCAACGGCGAAATCGCCCGCTTCCTCCGTATCCGCGACCCCGGGCAGATATCGCCGCATCAGGCGCTGGAAGCGCTCGGTCTCGATTCGCTGGATTCCGCCGAACTGGTCCATCGGTTGTCCACGGTGCTGGGCCGAAGACTGCCCGCATCCGCGCTCGCCGAACACCAGACGCCCGCGGCCATCGCCGATCGCCTGCTCGAACTTCTGGAAAGCAGCGATGCCGCGGATGCATCGATCCATGGGCCGAAAAGCGGCGCCGCGGACACGCTGGCGCGTTTCCAGTCGCAGATCCAGTCGGGCCATCCGCCGTTCCTGGCCGCCAGGGCGCCCGCCTGGTCCGCGACCGACAAGGGCACGCTGATCCGCGAATTCAAGCGCCTGCTCACGCATGCGGGTCGCGACCCGTACAGCAAGCTGCTGCGCACCGGCAGCGGGCACCGTGGCACGGTCGTGGACGCGCACAGCGGCGAAGCGCGCGAAGCCATCATCTGGACCACCAATCTCTATCTCGGACTGAACCGCGACAGCGACGTCATCGCGCAGGCCCGATCCGCGCTGGAGCGATTCGGCACCGGAATGGGTACCTCCGCGACCGCCTCCGGCCTGACCGATCTGCACCTGGACTTCGAGAACGAATTCGCCGAACTGGTGGGCAAGCCGGCCGCGTGCCTGTTTCCCACCGGATTCACCGCGAATCTGGGGGTGATCGGCGGCCTCCTGGGCGAGCAGGACCTGATCGTGATGGACCAGCTCTGCCACGCCTCGATCGTGGACGGCGCCCGCCTGTGCGGCGCGACGATCCGCACGTTCAAGCACAACGATGCGTCCGACCTGCGATCGATCCTCGAGACGGAGGCGTCGCCGTACCGCACGACCCTCGTGGCGCTGGAAGGCGTGTACAGCATGGGCGAAGGCACTGCGCCGGTGCGCGACATCGTGCGCACGGCGAAAGCATACGGTGCGCTGGTGCTGGTGGACGAAGCGCATTCCTTCGGTTTCTACGGCGCCCGCGGCGCCGGCATCTGCGCGGAACAGGGCATCACCGATCAGGTCGATTTCATCATGACCACGCTCAGCAAGGCGCTGGGCAGTCTCGGCGGCGTGGTGGCCGCACGCGAGGAACACATCGCCCTGCTCAAGACCTCCGCCAGGGCCTATGTCTTCCAGGCGACGACCACGCCCGCGGATATCGCCGCGGCGCTCGCCGCCCTGCGACGACTGCGCGAGGACGACACGCTGCGGGAGCGGCTCTGGGATACCACCACCTACATGCGGCGGCGCTTCACCGAAGCCGGCTACCCTCTCGGCACCGGCGACGGGCCCATCGTCACCCCGCATTTCGCCGACAGCGAGCTGCTGTATGCGATCGCCCGCGGCCTGTACGCGCGCGGCATCCACACCTCGGCCGTCACCTATCCCATCGTGGAGCGCGGGCGCGGCCGCCTGCGGTTCATCTGCTCGGCCGCGCACACGCGCGACGACGTCGACAGGACGCTGGAAGCGCTGATCGACGCCGAGCGCGAGGCCAAGCAGACGCGCAGCGCATCGCGGGATGCCGCGTCGCGCGACAGCGGATCGGATGCCGCCCCATCGGCAGATACCCGCGACGCGCATGGCATGCCGGTTCAAGGCATGCCGACTCGAGGCAAGCCGAGTCAGCGAGCGGGAAATGATTCGACTGCAGCGCATCCGCAGCGATCCAGCGTGGAAGCGTGGGCCAACGCATTCGCAGATGATCTGAGGGACGCACTGGCCCGGATGCCCGGCCCGATACCGGATCTCGCCGTGTCGATCGCACTCCCGGACGATCGCGCACCGATCTCGATCCTCATCGATGGGCGCGATGTCGCAGTGGGCGCGGTGGAAGCGACACGCACACCCTTCTGTTCGCTGCTGCTCACCGACGACGACGCGATGTCTGCCCTGCGCGCATCCGACGTGCAGGCATTGCTCGACAGCGTCATCCAGGGCACCTGCGTGCTGAGCGGCCAGACCGAGCCCTTCATCTGGCTGGTCGGGCGATTGGCCGATCGACGATGCGAGACGATGACGCCTTGATCGAGCGGCATTTGCGGTACGGGGTTTGTGACCGGGTTCGAGACGAACCTGCGTTCATCAGGAATTGCCCATCTGAAAAACCGTTCATCCCACTGAGGCGAAAAATGAAATTCCGAACCGGATACCTGCTTGCTGCAATCGCTTTTACGCCCGCGTTTTCCGTTGCACTGGCAGGGCCGCCACAGAAGAAACCGGATTCGGTCACCGTTACCAGGATGCCGACAGCCCCGCTGAGCGAAGAGGAGCGCAGAGCACTGATTCCCGCCTCCGCAGAAACAGGCCCCTGCAGGGCGGAGTTGAGCATGCAACGCTTGGAAGTCTCCCGCAGTCCGGATGGCGCGTTCTACAACGTCACTGTCACGATCGCGAATATCGGCACTGAAGCGGCGGTCGGATCGCAAACCGCTGCAGGTGGCGTTCTGGGCGTTGCGCTTGAAGTGAAAAACCTCAGACGCGTCCAAAGCTATTTCGCGCAAGCCGCCGACATCGTCATCATCCACCCGTTAACCAGTCAGAGGTTCAGCGGTTCCATCCCCGCCAGCGAAGTAAACCGCCAGTCCACGCAGATTACTGCGCGCATCAACCGCGGACCCGACGGACCGCGCTGCGCCTACGATGCCCGCGTCAACAACGACGGCATAGGCATCTCCGTATCGAGAATGAGAGATTGGCTTGAAGCGGGCAATGCGAGCTACTCGATCGATGCGCCCTGGGATCGTTGATGCGTTCATGACCTCGCGCCGAGGACGCCTCGGATCGATACCGTCGCGGTCGAATTCAGACCGCGGCTGCCAAACCGCAACACCGCGATACGACCCATCGTCATGGGCCGGGGTTCGTACCCGCCGTCCTTTGCCGTTGATTCCACCGCCGGGCGCAAAACCCGGCTCCTGTGTTGCTTCATCATCGACCCCACAGGCGGGCGCGAGACCTGCCTGGCGGGTTCGAAAATATTCCGTCGCCGATGTCGATCTTCCGACCCCTCATTCGTCGTGAGAAGACAGGCAGGCCTTCCGCCCGGCCTAAGGACACGACGATGATCCCCAAGAACACCATCTGCCTGTGGTTCGACGGCACCGCGCTGGACGCGGCCAACTTCTACGCCGAGACCTTCCCCGACAGCGCGGTGAACGCCGTCCATCGCGCGCCCGGCGATTACCCGTCCGGCCAGCAGGGCGACGTGCTGACGGTCGATTTCACTGTCTGCGGCATCCCGTGCTTGGGCCTCAACGGCGGCCCGGAGTTCAAGCACAGCGAAGCGTTCTCGTTCGTGATCGCCACCGACGACCAGGCCGAGACCGACCGGCTGTGGAACGCGATCGTCGACAACGGCGGCAAGGAAAGCGAATGCGGCTGGTGCAAGGACCGCTGGGGCCTGTCGTGGCAGATCACGCCGCGCGCGCTCACCGAAGGCTATACCGACCCCGACCCGGCCGTGGCCAAGCGCGTCTTCGAGGCGATGATGACGATGCGCAAGATCGACGTCGCCGCCATCGAGGCCGCGCGACGCGGCTGAAACCGCACCGGCACCGTATAAATTTTCTACCGGCAGGGCGGTGAAAATCGCCCTACCCGCTTTAGCCTGCCAGCTAGCCGAAGGCATCGGCCAACTTAAAGGCACGAGGCAAAAACTGCGACAAGAGCCTTTTATCTACACTCACACGGAAGAACAATTTGTCCGCAGCAACCATGCGCTCCATGCTAGGCATTGATTGCTGATGAATATTTCTTCGCAACTCACCTATGTATTCAAGCGGCTTCGGATTACTTAAAGCATTCCAAAAATAAGTTAGCTCCAAACCATATATGGTGCTATCAATCCACTCCGCACTGCCAGGTATGATTGGCGGTCTACCTGGACCCGAGTCAAAAATTCCTTTAAGCGTTATCTTTCCAGATTTCAGCGCAGAATATGTCTGCGGCTGAGAAAATCTTAAACAATAGGCAAACGCAAGGACTGTCGGGTAAACCATCACCTCGCCCCTCAAAGTCCGAAGATATGCATTGACAAGCGTGAAGGCTTGGGCCTGATCTCGAAGGGAGAGATGCATGTTACGTGCGAAAAAAGGAAATGCGGCAAGAATTTCAAAGGCGTCGAGCCCGCGGTCAAATTCAGAGACCGGATGACCATAACCATTATCTGACGGTGCAAGCAACTTCTTTTCGGCTTTGTCTCGAACAAAAGGAGATGACGCGATCAACTGGTTGAAATCAAATTGCGCCGCTAGCGTTTTTGAAAACGCGCTGCTTTCCGGCTCTTCAAGATCAAACTCATAGTCGAAGAACTTGCGCAGATACATCTCCCCATCAATCTTTTCGCCATAGACGCTGCCGACTGCGCTAGGGAGATTGAGACCATCGGTCGCTATTACAAAAACAATTCCAGGAACGTCGAAAAAATGTTTGATTCGCTCCAACACCTTAACCGCGTAGCTAGGACGACAGCGATCAAGCTCATCAATGGCAACCACAATGGGCCTAACTGGCCGCCCAATAGGACGCTTCGTCAGGTAATCGCGAGCGGCCGAAAGAAGCTCACGGAATCGCTCTTCTGCGTCCCGCTTGGTTTTGATAGCGTCCAAGACCGCCTCTCCGCCACGCTCAACAGTCTCTGTGACGGCGACAGACGCAGCACCCGCACCTGGAACAAAACTCTCCGCAACCACCCCAACTAGCGAGGGAGATAAACGCCCGGCATACTTTGCAAGTCCTCTTGCAATCGATTTTCCTTTTTCGATTCGCACATCAGAGCGAGAACGCTCTTTCGCGATCCGCTGTTCAGTCGCAGCCACAAACGCTATAAGGGGGTCTTCGAGATAATCAGTGCGCCACGCATCAATGGGAATAACCGGAATACCGGAGTTTTCAAGATTGGCTGAAAGTCGGCGCAGAAACACGCTCTTACCCGTCCCCCAATCACCCTTTAATGCGATCACATATGAACCTGTCAAAGACTCGATAAGACGTGTGAGCAGATCTCCTTCACGCTCGCGATGCAAGTCATCATTCTCCCACGGTGCCTGTGGGTTGATATTGGGGTCTTGCGTCTTTTTAAGTCCCATTAGCTCCCTCGTCTGTTCTAGGCTGTGTTCCCTGCTCTATAGTGCAAAAAAGCATTCGCTTCAGCGGTCGTCGACCCGGCCGCAGCGGCGGCGGGCCCTCCTCGTGTCGCCGCGCTCACGGCGCGTCCTGTCGACAGGTGTCGTAGTTGCGGCTGGCCGCCACCTTCGGCGCGGGGCCGCGCAGATCGATGGTCTTCTCGCCGCGCTGGCATGGGCCGCTGCGGGACCAGATGAACACCTGCCCGTCGACGATGCGCGCGATCGAATGTCCCTGCACCAGCGCGGCCAGCGTGGCGCTTTCCTCCAGCCGCCCGCTGCCGGCGTCGTACAGAGCGTAGCGGTACGAGGGGTCGCCGTAATTGCCGTCGAAGCCGGTCCACACCAGCAGATCCTCGTCGCCGTCGGCGTCGATGTCGGTCAGCACCACGCTGTGCCAGCCATCGGCGAAGCCCTTGTCCAGCCGCCCGCGATACAGCGTGCCGCCGGGCTGGCCGGCAGGCGTGAACACCAGCATCGGCAACGTCAGCGATTGTTCGCGCATCGTGGCCGTGGCGATGCGCAGGCGCGCGTTGCGACAGACCACGCGCCCGCGCTCGTCGGCGCAGCCATCGGACTGCAGCGACAGCGCCGCATCGCGCACGCGCGCATCCGCCGCGCCGCTGGCATCGGGCGTGACCTTGACCCAAGCGCCCGGCGTGGAGGCATCCGGCGACATGCTGTCGAAGGACAAGCTGTCGAAGCGGGCACGAATGCGATCGATGCGACAGCGCGCGGCGGCATCGTCAAGCACGCTCGCATCCGCGCCGGTGCCGCACGCACGATCGGTCTCCTGCTGCCATGCGCGCTGCGCAGCCTGGAAATTCCCGCGTGCGGCAGCATCGAGCGCTACGACGCGTTCGTCGGCCAGACGATCGAGCGTGCGCTGCTGGTAGGCCAGTTCTTCGTCCAGGCACCGGCGGCGGGCCGGTTCGTCGCGCGCGGCGGCGCTGCAATCGCGGAAGCGGCGACTGCCCACCGGGTGTCTGTCGAGTGCGGGCGTGTCGAGCGCGGGCTTCGCAGTGGCGGTCGGCTCGCCCGATGGCGTCGCGTCGGACTGCAGTTGCGTCGCTGCGTGGCAGCCCGACAGCGCGACCATCCATGCCGCAGCGATGACCAGCGCGCGGCGACGGCGGCGTGTCGCGTGATCGTCCGTGTGTCGCGCCATGCCTCATTCCTGTCCGGGGGAGAACGTCCAGCGCTTATAACATGCGTCCGGCGAGTCCACGCCCGGCGCAAAGCGGGTGGCCGGCCGCGCCCGCGACGCGCGTGTATAGTTCGCGAGCACGGCGGGCATAACGCCCGGCCACGAATCACGGGGAATTCTCATGGGTCTTGTACAGGCGGTCACGGGTGCGGTCGGCGGCATGTTCGCGGACCAGTGGAAGGACTTCTACACGGTGCCGGCCGGCCTGCCGTCGACGGCGGCGCTGTTCGCAGCCGTCCCGCAGGGCACCAACGCCGGGCGCGGCTCCAACACCAGCGGCTCCTCCAACATCATCACCAACGGCTCGAAGATCGTCGTGCCCGAAGGCTACGGGCTGCTGCTGTTCCAGGACGGCAAGATCACCGCGTTCGTCGCCGAACCGGGCGGCTACGAGTGGCGCTCGGACGACATCAATTCGCAGTCCATCTTCGCCGGCGACGGCATCGTCAGCCCGCTGATCAAGCAGAGCTGGGAGCGCTTCAAATTCGGCGGCCAGCCGGGCTCGCAGCAGGCCGCGTTCTTCGTCTCGCTGAAAGAGCTGCCGGACAACCGCTTCGGCACGCAGTCCGAGATCTACTGGGACGACGGCTTCCTCAACACCCAGGTCGGCGCGGTCACGCGCGGCTCGTACACGCTGAAGATCGTCGATCCGATCCTGTTCGTGAAGAACTTCGTGCCGGCCAGCTATCTGCAGCCGGGCAAGGTCTTCGATTTCACCGACCTCGACAACGCCGCCGCCAGCCAGTTGTTCAACGAAGTGGTGGGCTCGCTCGCGCCGGCCTTCAGCCTGTACACGAACGATCCCAGCAAGGGCAACCGCATCACCAAACTGCAGCAGGACTCGCTGGGCTTCGCGAAGAGCCTGTCCGACGCGGTCGAACAGGGCTACCAGTGGAAGTCCGATCGCGGCCTGGCCATCGTCAAGACCGCCATCGTCTCGATCGAATACGACGCCAACACCCGCGAACTGCTCAAGACCGTGCAGCGCGCCGACGCGCTGTCGGGCTCGCGCGGCAATTCCAACCTGCAGGCCAGCGTTGCGCAGGGCATCCAGTCGGCGGGCGAACACAGCGGCGCCGCAGGCCTGGTGGGCATCGGCATGGCGACCGGCATGACCGGCGGTCTGGCCGGCCTGCAGCAGCCGGCGGCGCCGGCCGCACCCGCAGCGGACGATCCGGTCGCCAAACTGAAGAAGGCCAAGGAGATGCTGGACCTCGGCCTGATCACCCAGGACGACTACGACGCGCTCAAGGCCAAGGCGCTGGGCCTGTAAGCCCCGGGCGCCCAGCGACCATGTCCGACCTCAAGACGCCGCCGCCGTTGCCGCCCGTCAGCGGCCCGGGTTCGCCGCAGGACGTGCCGCCGTTGCCCGGCAGCCTGCCGGTCGACCCGGCCACCCTGCCCGACGCGATCCGCGAGGAACTCGAAGCGCCCGATCCGGTCGCCATCGATACCGCCGCGGCCGAACTCAGCGACGGCCTGAACCGCTGCCCGAAGTGCGGCTCGACCGACATCCGCCACAAGCTCGGCACCGACCTGCTGGTCTGCCTGTACTGCCGCAACGAGTGGGACGGCGCGCGGGTCGAGGAGTTGTTCGGATTCGGCGAAGGCATCGACCAGCTCAAGGGCACGGTCGTCGCCTCGGGTGCGCGCGACATCGCCGCCGACGCCGCCGTGCTGATGACCTTCAAGTGCACCGGCTGCGGCGCCGAGGTCACGGTCAATACCGAAAGCGCGATGACCGCGCGCTGCCACTGGTGCCGCCACGTCTTCGGCGTGAACGAGCAGGTGCCCAACGGCGCGGTGCCCGACGCGGTGCTGCCGTTCCACATCAGGAAGGACGACGCGGTCGCGCGCATCCGCCAGTTCGTCGACAAGCGTCGGATGTTCGCGCTGAAGGAATTCAAGGAACAGTTCACGCCCGAGAACGTCGTCGGCGTCTACCTGCCCTACATGATCGTCGACGGCAACGCGAGTGCGGACGTCGCCGGCAAGGGCGAGATCAAGACCCGCGAGTACACCCGCGGCACGGACAACAACAAGAAGACCTACTACGACGCCGACATCTACCGCGTGGAACGCCACGTGGATTTCACCGTCGACGATCTGCCGCTGGAATCGTCCACCGAACGCGGCAATCTGGACACGCGCGTCAACACCAACAACATCATCAACACCATCCTGCCGTTCGATACCAAGAACGCGGTGAAGTGGAACGCGTCGTACCTGTCGGGCTTCACCTCCGAGAAGCGCAACAGCAACGTCGATCACCTGCACCCGCGCCTGGAGGATCAACTGCTGTCGATCGCCCGCGCCCAGGTCGAAGCCTCGGTGCGCCGCTACGACCGCGGCGTGCGCTGGGAGCAGGAAAAACTCGACGTCCACGGCACGCGCTGGGTCTCGATGTACCTGCCGGTGTGGCTGTACTCGTATCACCAGCCCGGCGCCAACGGCGGCATGCTGCACTACATCGCGGTCAACGGCCGCACCGGCGAAACCATGGGCAGCGTTCCGGTCCAGCAGTGGAAGCTGCTGCTGGCGTCGCTCACCGTCGGCACCATCCTCGAAACCATCGCCATCGCGATCCTGGTGGGTTCCTCATGAGCGACGACGGCGGACTCTGGCTGCTGGCGGCCGGCCCGGTCGGCGCCGCAGCGCTGTACTGGGCCCTGTACCGGTTCTACCGCAACACCGACAAGTCGCACGGCTTCGAGCGCGAGACGAAGATCGATGCCAAACCGGTGACCGGCGCGGAATCGGACCGGAAGATCGACGAGATCGAAGGCACGCAACGGTCGCGCATCGAAGGCGACAACGTGACCGCGTACCGCGCGCGCGTGCAACGGATCAGGGACGAGTCTTCCTGATCGCAGTCGCGGCCGGATCGGCGTAGACGGTCGTAGGGCGGGCTCAAGCCCGCCTTCCGGGTCACGTCGTTGCACCCGAACGTCACATCATCACAATCTCTCGGACACCCAGCGTCGTAGGGCGGGCTCAAGCCCGCCTTCCGCGGTCGACATGATCCGGCACGATCCCCGCCCAATCCAGCGCATAAACATCGGCAGCGACCCATCGTCGGAACGACGAATACGGCCAATCGACCGCTCGCCGCGCATGCCCATGCTTGACCGGGTTGTAATGGATGTAATCGACGTGACGACGCAGATCGTCGTCATCGCGAATCGCATGCTCCCAATAACGACGTTGCCAGATGCCACGCTCGCGGCAGGCGATGCGCCTTCCGCTGCGCCGCTCCGTCATCGGCATACGGCGTGAAAACCCCGATTTGATCTGCGCCCAACGGTTGGCGTTATCGGCGTCGCCGGTCGGCAGGCGCCAGACGCAATGCAGATGATCCGGCAGCACCACGATCGCCAACAACTCGAACGGCCGGACCGCATGCGTATCACGGAAGGACGCGCGAAGATCATCGATCCGCTCCACCAGCAGACGACGGCGGCGTTCCAGCAGGTTGACGGTGAAGAAGTACGTGCCACCCGGCACATGCATGCGGCGATAGTTCGGCATGCCGCAGCATCGCGCATGCAGCGGGATGCCGGCATCCGTGAATCCCGCAACCGCGCGTAGGGAAACCCTTCACCCGCATCGCAACCCACGATGCGTCCGCACCCGCAACGGCGGGCCCGGGCCCGCCCTACGACAAACCGATTCTCGGCGGCACGGCAGGCGCGGCAAGTGTGGCGGGCGCGGCGGGCGTAGGGCGGGCGTAGGGCGGGCTCAAGCCCGCCTTATGGATTTGCAGCGCGAATACGTTTCCGAGCGTTGTTCATCGACGATGGTCAGGCGCCCGCCGCCATCCAGCGCGTACAGCGCGCGGTAGTCGCTCGATTTGCCTTCGAACGTCAGCGTCGACCGGATATTCCAGGCGCGCGGCGCATCGGACACGCTGGACGCCCTGGTCGGCTTGAACGTCTGTTCGTAATTGTCGATGCCCGTCGGCGTGATCACCAGCCGTGTATCGCTATCGGGGTTTCCCTGCCCGGTGCAGGCGGCCGCCGCGATGTCCCAGATGCCGATCAGTTCCTCAGGCATGGTCGCCCGGTCGCCGCCGGCCTGCGCACTGGCGCAGCCCCCGGCGGCGAACAACGCCGCGACCAGACAGGCGGCGAGCCATGAATGCATTGTGCTGATGCCATTTGAATTCACAGGCCATCTCCTTTGACGATGTCGCACGCTAACCAACCCCTCGGTGCGGGTCAACGCCAGCCGATCGGAACCGGTATTCCCTTGGTCACGCCTGCCCCACGTACCGTCAGCCCAGGCACCGGTGACGCTTGAAGCGCCATCCATGGCCCTTCAAGCACCGACGCCGACGAGAAAAGCGGCAACACTGGTGCTCGAAACACCTCGCGTGCGGATGGACAGCCGCAACATTGCCCCTTCGAGGCCCGGCATTACCGCGGAAAGCACCGCGAGCGGAGATAAAAGCCTCACCCACGCACCTCCCGGGCAACGACCGAGATCCCCGGAGCACCATCGACGAAGCAACAAGCTTCGCCCGAGAAGAAAACAGCCTCATACGCGAACCTCCGAGGGCTGCGCATAGCACTCGGAGCAGCATCGACGAAGCCGACAGCACCACCGGACAGGCGCCCGGCCACACGCGCAACCCGCGGCCGGCTGAATTCCACGAAGCGTTGGGCGTCGCCTCATGCGGCATCCTCATCGCACGCGCCCGAAGGCTTCCGCGCACCAACCAGCCCTGCCTACGATGACGAACGACATCCGCGGCAATACCCGTGGTCTCAGTCCGCGATACCCCATCGAACGATGATGACGGCTGGCACTTCACCGTGCCTACGCTGTGCCGCTGGCAACCCTGGCGATCCGAGATCCGAATCCCTGCATGCAACACGAAGACGCCGGATTCGCCATCGGGCCGCAGCACGGCGCGTATCACCCTCCTTCAACGTTCAGGACGACCACCACAATGACAACGACGCACCATGGCCGCGATTCCGCTTTCCATTCCGTCGCTCCCCGAAGGCTGCTCGCCGCAGCCGCACTGATGGCCTCGCTCACCGTCTCCGGACTGGCCGCTGCCGCAGGCTGGACCGCCGGCCCCGCCATGACCAATGCCCGCGCCGGCGCCGGCTCGGTGACGCTGCCCGACGGCCGGGTCATGCTGGTCGGCGGCACCGATGCGAAACGCTCGGCCTTCCCCTTCTACACCGCGGAACTCTACAACCCGACCACCAACGCGTGGACCCAGAGCAGCTACAGCATCGCGCCCCGCTATCTGCCGGGCATCGCGCTGCTGCAGAACGGCAGTGTGCTGATCGCCGGCGGACTCGGCAATTCCGGCATCCAGGCGACGGCCGAGATCTATTCTCCCGCCAGCAATACATGGACCATCGCCTCGCCGCTGCCCCAGAAACGCTATGGGCTCACGCTGACGACCCTCCAGAACGGCCACGTGCTGGCGGTCGGCGGCGTGATCACCAACGGCACGCCGCAGGCCACCGTCGAGCGTTACAACCCGACCACGAACACATGGACGCCGGTCGCTCCGCTCACCACCGCGCGCCGCGATCACGCGGCGACGCTGCTCGGCAACGGCAAGGTGCTGGTGAGCGGCGGCGAAGGCGCGGGCATGATCAAGGTGCCCGGCGCCGAGGTGTACGACCCGGCCACCAACACCTGGAGCCCGGCAGGCAATCTCGCGGACGTCCGCATGTTCCATACCGCGACCGCACTCCCCAACGGCGACGTGCTGGTAGTGGGCGGCCTGGGCGACGACGGCCCGACCGCAAGTACCGAGCGCTACTCGGCCGCGACCAACAGTTGGAGCATCGCCGGCACGCTGACGGCGGAGCGACAGCAACATGCGGCGGTCGCCATGCCCAGCGGCAAGGTGCTCATTGCCGGCGGCTGGCCTTACACCACCACGACAGAACTCTACGACCCGGCCACCAACACCTGGTCCATCGCCGGCCATCTGGCCCAGGGCCGTAATCTGGCGGGCGCCGGTCTCGCCGGCAACGGCAAGGCCGTACTCGCGGGCGGCAGCGCATCGAGCAGCGTCAAACTGTCGAGCAGCGAGCTCTACAGCGAGTAATCCGCATCGGGCCATCGCAACGCGTTGTGCAGGACGATGTGCAGAACGATCGGCGTCCTGCACATCGTCCAACCTTTCGACCGTAGGGCGGGCTCAAGCCCGCCGCTTTTCCACGCCGATCCAACACGTCAACGACGCGAAGCCTTCGCTTCATCCGATCGCCGGATGCAAGACCAGCCGATCAGGCTCATCGCATCAGCACCAACGCCGGCAGCACCACCAACGCGATCGCGAACAGGATCCCCAGCACCGCCGCCACCACGCGCATCGGCTCGTTGCGCAGCACCGTCCAGAACGTGCCGGCGGTGCCGTCCCGCCACGCCGCCTCGTTCTCGGCCCGCACGCGCGCGCCGCGCTGCGCCTGGTACTCGCCCATCAGCCGCTTCGCCTCCGCGAAGGCCGCATCCTCGCGCACCCAGATGCCGCCCAGCGAGATATTCCAGAACCCGGGCGAGGTCTCGTAGTACGCGATGTCGTGCTCGTCGAGCAACGCACGCACATCGTCCGCCTCGTCGTCGAGCACGTTGCGCAGATTGAGCAGAAGCTTGGCCATGTGCCGATGATAGCAACCGCGGTGCGTAGGGCGGGCTCAAGCCCGCCGCTTTTCTTCGCCGACCGGACCGGACATGTCTGCACGCAATCCCGGAACAGATCGCTCGTCGTTTGGTGCGGTGCATCGCTTTGTTCAATCGGCGGGCGCGAGACCCGCCTTACGAGCTCAAGCCAGCCTTACAAGTTAAGGCTCGGCGAGCACAAAGGCGAACGCCAGAGCACCGCATCCTCCGTCAAGCCGAATGCATGCAGGAAACGTTCGAACGATCGTTGCAGCGGCTGGTCGGTATCGACCCTGAGCACAAAGCCATCACCGGAAGAATTTCCGTATTCGATCAACTCCATGTGTTCGCCGGTCGACAGTTGGAATCCGATGGCTCGCCAATGACCCATGCCTTCTTCATTTCCAGTTTGCATCGGACACCCGGAAATGGCTTGGACATCTGCGCCAGAGATCGCGATCACCGCAGTGTCCAAGACGCGCCCGCTCGGCCAACGAGTGCCCGGCGGTACACAGAGGATGGAGATAGGAGCGGTTTGCATGTGCGTCATCTTGCCAGTTTCGCAGGCGGAGCAAGCGCCCCGGATATTTCCTACAGCGCAGAAAGCCATTCACCGATGCCATACGCAACGAGGAAGGGGCAGAGTCGTCGACTCGAGCCCAGGGAAACAAACGCCATGCCGAATTATCGACGCCTCTGGCGACCGGGAGGTACCTATTTCTTTACGGTGAATCTACTCGAACGTCACGGGAATGATCTGCTCGTTCGCGAAATCGACCGGCTGAAAGCGGCGGTGGTCGACACGGCAAGAAAACGGCGGTTCCGTGTCGATGCCTGGGTCATCCTGCCCGATCACCTGCATTGCATCGCGACCTTGCCGGCCGGGGACATCGATTTCAGCGGCCGCTGGCGGCGCATCAAGAAACAATTCAGCAAAGGCATTCCGTGCCTTGAGTACCGCAGCCTCACGCGCCAGCGAAGAGGGGAGCGTGGCATCTGGCAACGACGCTATTGGGAACACCTCATCCGCGACGATGCCGACTACCAGCACCACATCGACTACATCCACTACAACCCGGTCAAACACGGCCTCATCGCCCGCGCCACCGACTGGCCCCACTCCAGCCTCCACCGCCACATCGCCCGCAACCGCCTCCCACCCGACTGGTCCACCCCACCGTAGGGCGCATAAGCCGAAGGCGTCATGCGCCATCAACCTCAAACCGTGCGGGATCCATCAAAAGACGGTGCATGACGCTTCGCTTATGCACCCTACGACAGCGTATGCGCCTTACGGCCTTACAACCCCGTCAAACACGGCCTTATCGCCCGCTCGACCGACTGGCCCCACTCCAGCCTTCACCGCTACATCCGTCGCGGCATCCTTCCACCCAAATGGTCCGCCAAACCGTAGGGCGCATAAGCCGAAGGCGTCGTGCGCCATCAATCTCAAACCGTGCGGGATCCATCAAAAGACGGTGCATGACGCTTCGCTTATGCACCCTACAAGGGCGTATGCGCCTTACGGCCTTTAAGGAGTTAGTCAGACATTGGCAAACCAATGTTAATCTTACTAAGCATATTTGCAGTCGGCTTATCCGTATTATAAAGATGCTTAGACATTATCAACTTAGCCATATCTGAAACATCTTCCCGCGACCTGACATCCAAATATGCATACTTGAATTCACCAGTCAGCAAAGTAAAAAGGTCTGAAAGGTAAAAAGAATCCTTGTCCAAACCAGCAACATACCTTTCAATTTCTTTACGCCAACCCTTTGGCCTAATAGTTGATATAAGCAATGCGACATTGTGCTTTCGCAAAGGATCAATTTCCTTCCAAAGCCTGCTTACTAGGAGCGGACCTATTTTAGAAGAGGTTAAATCAGGCCCAAACCAGACAAGCACATTAAAGGGAATAACGTTCCAAACCTGTGCGACGCTACCATCGTCAGATCTCAACCTGTCATCCAAAGAAAATTTCATACCATCAAAATCAGCACGTCCCTGCTCCGCGAGCATTGGCGATATTAATACCAATACACTTTGAACCTGCTCCCAACAGAGAAGCAGCGTCTCTAATAGCCTTTCCTTGTCCTCGGGCTTTACATAATCGCTATTCCTAAGCGCGCGAGCGCTTGCTCGCAATCCAGCCCAAAGACTATCAAAAGAATAAGTATTCAGAATTGACTGGATCTTCTGATCATAGGGGCGCGCCGGATCATAGGATCTATCTGAAAAATCGTCCTTAACTTCTTGCGGAAGAGACGAATTCAAAACTTCATTTTCAAGGTACTGCAACATCTCCTCTTCACCATGCTGTCGTGCGGCCCAACGGAAGAAGGCAAAAAGCTTAGAAGGACTTGCTATATTAGTTTTAATCGATATGTCTGCATGCATTTTACCCAAATCGGAATTAAGAACATCAAGCGCATCACTTCTACAACGATCTATTCCTGCGTAGAACTCGATCACTTCTGGAAATCTAGTGTATTGCATATTAGATAATATATATTCTCTGAAATGAAAATCATGATGCATCCTCGCCGCCGCAAAATAGTAAATCCAGTATGAAAATCTAAATCCAAGCTTATCTCCAAACCGAACAATAATTGAGTGCTCAATCAGTAAATCGAGGACGCCGGCCACATCCACATCCACTAGCATATGCGTACAGTAATCTTTTCCGGATTTTAGAAAATCTTCTCGGGAAAAAATTTGATCACCACTCTTGACAATAAGTTCGCAGAAATTTCCGAGGAGATGCTCACAATCCTTCAAATCCGCCCGAGACCGATAAGTCATAGAAGCTGGCGAATGAAATACGACGTTGAGAACTCCACGTATCACTTCGGCTCTATTGACAATCGACTCAGCCTCACCACTGGAAACAAGAAGCAGTGTCAAACAGTTGAGAGCCGTCCTCGGAAGATTCAAAGCATCCAAGTCTCTCAGTACACGATTGAATACCACTTCAACGTCCACATCGTAACTATTCTCAGCACAGTAACCTGAGACAATGCCTCTTAATGCCTGCCTCTTTAATGCCCACAAATAGAAGTTTTGGAATTTTTTCGATCCGAATGTCGTCCCGGCCGCATGAAATGTTGGCGTGTATTCTGACTCTAAAACAATAATTCGCGCGTTTTGGAACTCTTTGACGATAGCTTCAATACATTTAGATGCGTTAGTTATTTTTGAACTCCAAGAGTCCACGACAATCCCAGCCACGTTATCCACAACGCCGCCGAAGGTCTTCAACAAGGAATTCAGCTCTTTCCTAACATTATGTTGCTTTGTCAGAGACAGATCGACCCGTAGCCAGATCTGTCCTTTGCTCGCACCCGCATTGCATATCTGCCAACCGACGCAGCTAAGACCATACTGGGGCGGCGCTGAAATCACAAATGAATCCGCAATGTCAACGATTTGGTCGATAGTAACTTTCTTCTTTTCTTTGTGGTTCCTGTCAGTTTCCGGGTAGTTATAAATCTCGGGATCGACCCATTTTGTTCCTTTATCCAGTCCGAATGTCCTTAGTGCATTTGAAAGGCCATCCATGAAGTATCGTGCCGCGATATCACAACTCTTCACTTCAACTTGTTGGGGCGAGCCAGCGGCAAACTCCACGATGCCGCTATCGGTGCCCGCCATCACGGAGCCCGAGACAAACCGTGTCTTATGATCCCATTGTCGATAACGGATTGACTTTGACCCGTCACGAGCAACGCTTGCAATCGAGTACCCCATTGGACGACGTTTATCTGTAAGCAACGCCGGAGCATTGAGAACCAATGTTCGACCCGATGCTCGATGCTCGTCGGTAGCATCCTGTCGATGCTCATGCCCAAAAAAAGCCAGATCGAAAGATAGAAGTGAGTTCTTAATCTCTTGAGAACTCCATTCAGTTAGCCAATTTATCGGATGATGACACACAAAGATCCGTGTCCCATGTTTACTTTGATGAAGCCAGTTCGCTAAATCTCGAGTCCCAACTGACAACCGACCCATATCTGAAATCGTGACCTTATTTATCTCGATTCCACCGGATGAGAAGAACGCAGAGTTAGCGCAGTAGATCCCAAGATCGTTAGAGAAAGAATGACCAGAGCCACCAACCTTTGAAGAACCAACTCCGAATGACGCGAAAGATTTTTCAAACTCCAAGTAATTATCAAATTTTTCATCAAAAATTTGATTATGATTGACCAAATAATTATTAAATGTATCTTCATTCAAGATAGCTTTAATTACAGCCTCGTGATCAACAATCTGTCGCCCTACCGTTTCTCTCGATATGTCATGATTACCAGGGACGCACACCCTGTGAGTCTTAGGAATTCCGGCCGCAGCTAAAATTGGATCAATCTGTTCAAGAAAAGTCTGAAAGTCATTCCGCTGTGCGCCAGAACCAGCCACGTCGCCAGATAAAATCAAAAAAACATCCCCTGACAGATCCTTAATTTGTGTTTCCACGTCTTCTAGAAAGGGTCGAAAAGCAGGGCGCTTCTCGTATGCGCCCGGTGAAAAATGCACGTCTGACACATGAATGAAGTGATACATAGATCAAAGCTCCCTTTCTTGAACTCAAGCCCAAGCAAAAAAGACCGACTACATATTCCGCCGAGACTCCCCACTCACGTCATACAACACATGTGAGATCTGCTCCAAGCTGTACGATTTGACAGCCCCGTCAGCGCTGCGAAAACGTTAGCACGATCCCGCGCGGTTTCTGACGATACCCCAATCCAGCCTCGGCATTGCGCAGTCGCTGATAATTAGCGGCATTATCGACCTGTTCCCCTCCCCCCTACCTCAAGTGGATGAGTTCGATCCCGGTGACGACTTCACCGCAGTGCTCCTTGGGCCGGATGGCATAGGACGGGCCCAGGCCGGTCATACGCACTCAATGCCCATGCCCCTCCTCACCCTCGCCCATCCGCCCAGCCTGCCGATACACCTCATACTCCGCCCGGTTCAGCGCAAAACCTTCCAGCGCGAAGATCGCGCGATTCCGCTCTTCGGCACCGGTCTTCGGGTCGGAGGCGATGGCCAGCAGCATGTCCTTCAGGCGATCGGAGCGCACGCGCTCCGCTGAGATGCCGCCGATCGCGGCCTGGCGCACGCGCGGGTCGGGGTCGAGCATGGCGCTGTGCAGGGTATTTTCCAGATCACCGCCGCGGTCCCACTGCGACGACTGCAGGATGCTGGCG
>Ga0209467_1001305_pt1 | contig 22554 bp, 7 predicted proteins | sample Higcelwee11metaG_FD_187175 | JGI IMG/M metagenome (GOLD analysis project Ga0209467, IMG submission 187175) | Freshwater pond sediment microbial communities from the University of Edinburgh, under environmental carbon perturbations - High... | ecosystem: Environmental > Aquatic > Freshwater > Pond... | reverse complement strand
GGACGGTAACACCGAAGGTCTGCTGACGCTCGACCTCTCCGGCGTGATCGTCAGGTACGACGAAGACGGCGACAGCGCGACAGCCGGCAGCGGCAGTCTGCTGATCACGGTTCAGGACGACGTACCGGCGGCTGTCGACGATTCAAATGCACTGACGGATTTTCCTGCAACGCCGACGTTTCATGTTGTTGAAGGCGGCGATACCGCGCAGAATTTTGAATGGAACAAGACAACTGCTGTCACCAATTCCGACGGCTCGATCAATCCATTGCATTACGGTATCGAAGGAAATGTTCTTGCTAACGATTCTGCAGGAGCCGATGCTCCTGTACGACTTGCGACGATAACCTATACCAATGAAAGCAACGTATCTGTTACGCAGAATCTCAGCAGCAGTGCCGCCGGTACAACGGTCGATACAAAATATGGTCAGTTGACGCTCTATCCCGATGGAAAGTTCGAGTATATATCGGATCCGTTCGCTGAACACACAAGCGGAGAACAGAGGAGGGATTTATTTACCTATACGCTTGAGGATGCCGATGGCGACCGCTCTTCCGCCCGGTTCGCCGTTATCATTCAGGACACGCAGCCCACTCTTACCGCTGCTGGCGGCGTTGTTGTCTATGAAAAGAATCTGCCTTCAGGCAGCGCCCCGAATGATACTCTTTTAGATCCAACGGAAAATGTCACTATCGTTGAAGGAAAAGATGCTCTCTCCGTAAAGTTTGATCTTAGCAGTGCAGAGGCTTTATCGGAAAGTTATCTGAATGAACAAGAAGAAGATCAGGGTGCTGCCGGGAAGAAATTCAAGGATCTGAAATCGGGCGGAGAATCACTGAGATATTACATAAGCCCATCACAAGATACGATCATTGCCTATACAGGGGCTTTGCCTTCCTCAGGTATTCCAGCAGATAGCCAGATTGTCTTCACAGTGCAGACAAGTAGTTTTGACCCTTCAACGAATAAGGCTCCATACACCTTTACACTCAAACAACCTATCGATCATACGTCTGATATTCTTCAGTATGATTCGGACATGGGAGTATATCTCGATCAGGTGCAACTGGAATTTCCATACGAGGCGACCGAAAAACCTATAGATAATGATGTTCTTGGTACTTCTGTCAAGGTCACCATTGTCGACGAGCGTCTTACTGGCTCGCAGCCTGACCGCTCCGTAACGACGCCTGAGGATGACGATGTAACGGCATTCACCGGTAATGCTGATACAACATCAACCAATACGAAAGCGGACGGCACAGACGGCTCGGTTGCGCCATTGTACGGAGATGTCGTGTTCAATGATGATGGAACCTACACCTATACACCTGATCCGGACTACAGCGGGCCCGACAGCTTTACATTTGTCCATACCGATGAAGCCGGGGTTATTATTACCATCACAACGGTGAACGTGACGGTTACTCCGGTTTCGGATGCGCCCGTTGTGACCACTGATGCCGTCTCAGTCATCACTCCGGAGGATCAGCCGGTTGCGCTCGGTTTCAATGTCCCTGAGGTTAAGGACGACACGGATGATTCTCCATCGGCAACGGATGAGCACGATAACCCGGAACGGCTCGGTCTCATCACCCTGAGCGGTATTCCTGCCAATGCGGATCTCTATTACGGCGCAACGATTCTGCACATGACAGGGTCGGATATTACGGTTTACATCACCGATCTTGATGTAAACGGCGACGGTGAAAACGATCATCTCTCTACGCTTACGTCGGCAAGTGCGACCATATCCATGACCAGGGCAGAGTTCGAAGCCATGCAGGTGCTGCCTCCGCCGGATACCAATGCGAATTTTACCGTCACTATGTCGGTTGGCGAATATGAGGTCGATAAAGACGGAAAGATGCTTTGGAACGGAACTGATACATTGTCTCCTGTTGCGCCCGAAACATCGACAGCGACGGTCTCCGTCGTGGTCAGGGCCGTGACAGACCATGTCGATCTGCAGTGGACAGCATCGGCGCCCGATACCACAATAGTTCCCGATACGCACCCCTACGCCGATTCGTTTGATCCGATGCCGCTTCCGACAAGGAGCGATATCGATACAGGGTATGGCTATATCTATACTACGGTCGAGGATGGCAAACTGAACAAGTGGGTTCAGGAGGATTCCAGCTTCAATCTGAAAGATCTGCTTGAGTATACTGCAGTCGATAACGGCGACACATCGAACAGTACGCTCTTGAATCCGGAAGAGAGAGCCGATGCCAGCGAACAGCGGTATATCGTTTTGAGCAATCTACCTGAAGGCATGGTGGTTAACGGTACGGCCATCGGTGCTTCCGGTACGATATCCATCCGGTTGACGGACGATAAGACACTGCCGGATATCAATATAACGCCTCCGAAAGATTTCAGCGGTGATCTGAAGGATATCAAGGTTACCCTCACAACGATCGATACGGACGCTATAGGGGAGACCCTTTTGGTTACCACGGAAGAGGACTACGTGATGCTCGATCTCTATGTGACGCCGAAAGCAGGAGATGTTACCGCGAGCGATATAACTGACGGTGTCGAGGATACGGCAATCAAATTCCTGAACAATCTTGCGGTTACCGATATGGGCCCGGTTTCCGGCGGCGATGCCGGTACCGAAACGATCACGGCCATCGTGGTTTACGATGTGCCGGCAGGTTGGGTGATCAGGGATAAAGCGGGAGCGACAGTTTCTCCGGACGGTTCGGGCAATTATACCATTACGGTTGCCGATTACAAGGATTACACGATTACGCCGCCGCCGCACAGCAGCCTTGACGGGGCAGTCAAGGTAGAGGTGAAAACCTCCGATACGGCAACGGTTGACGGCACACCGGTGACTTCCGTCGAGTCAACGACCGTGCTTGATGTAGATATTACCGTTACTCCGGTAGCTGAGGTGATCGGTACGGACTCGGGGATGAATGGCGTCTCGGATGATCTTAATCCCGTCGGGACTATCGATCCCGATTCCGACGGAGACGGCGACGCCGATCTGCAGATGAACGGTCAATTTACTTTTTCAGATAGTCCTGAAGAAGATGTGCCCTTCACGTTCCACGGACAAGCCGGGAACGGCATCGATGAAACCGGAACAACGACGGTTTTCGATTTCAGTTCGCTCTGGAAGAATGCCGATGCGGAGGATGGCTTTCCGGCTTCAGAGGGTTCCGAATACACCTATGCACTGCTGGAACCGCTTCATTATGATGATTCCGAGTACAAGAAATTGTACGGATCGACCTTCACTTATTCCGACGGAACAAATACGATAACTCGTGTCTACAAAGGAGATCCGGTTGAAATTCCAGCCGAGTATCTCGATACGGTTACCTTTACTCCGGTAGCGCATTTTGCCGGTCCGGATGTGAAAATCGTGGTACAGGCAAAGACGGTTGATTTCGATCAGGACCATCCGGGAGAGCCCGCCTATGCCGATACGAAAATCACAGGAATGGTCGAGCTGTACTTTGCTGTGACGCCGGTAGCTGATCAGGTGACAATTCAGGCAAATACTCCGGGTGGTTATGAAGATATGGAGATTCCTTTATACATCAAGCCAAGCAGTTCGGACAAGGACGGTTCAGAGACCTTTACTATTACCATCGGTGACATTCCGGTTGGTGCGACCATACGGTACTGGGATGCGACCGCTCTGACTCCCGGATATACTACCTTTACAGCAACTGGTTCAGACACAGATCTAGAAATTGCTAAGTTTGATGATACGAAAGAGCTTGCCATTACTCCGCCTTTAGACAGTAATCTTGATTTTAATTTGAAGGTTACAGGTTATAGTGTCGATTCCAATGGAAACACTTCGCTCTCGCCAGCTCCCTTGCTCTTGAAAGTTCCTGTACGTGGTGTGGCCGATCTTTCAGTGCAAACAATTACAACAGCAACCTATACTGAAGAAGCTGTCGATTCGACGATGCATCATGAGATTCCGTTGCTGGACGTTACCGGACCTTTGAAAGATATGACGTCAACAGACAGTGACGGTTCTGAATCGCTGACTTTGACGATTACCAATCTCGATGCAAGGTTTTCCATAAAGGGTACCGGTGTTACAGCTCTTGGTGGTACCGGAACCGGGCGAACCTGGATTGTGGCGGAAGCTGATCTTGCGAACGTGAGGATTGTTGTGCCTAATGATTACAGCGGAACGATTACCTTTGACGGTATTCCGATAACCACTGAAAATGACGGGCATACCCTTTCCGCAACTGACGGCACATTGTTTTTAGATAACCCGGAGACATTGAACTTCACGGTGCAAGTAACCCCATCTCCGGAATCGGTTTTGAAAACGGGTTCGACCGCAGATGAAGATACCCTGACCAGGCTCGATTTTACCCTGCAGACACCGACTGATGCAAGTGAGCAGGTGACAACGCTCTGGATCAGGAAAGATGATGTTGATAATGCCGGTAACTTTACCCTCTATCTTGGTAACAGTACCACCACACTGCTTTCATCTGCTCCAGTTGATAACATTGGTGGGGTTCTGTATTACAAGTTGACAGGTGCAGATATCAATAATGTTTACGTGCTCGGTGCTGCCGACAAACATGGGTCCTATGATATAAACCTCCTGTATGAAGTGACAGACGACAGTGACCCCAAAGGGTCATTGCCGTCTGTTGTTGACGTGCAGCAAGCAGGTGTCTATACCCTTCAGATTAATGCGGTGACCGATCCTATAAACCTGGTGTTTTCGACGATTACTGCCGACAATTCGAATGCTGTCGTGGACACAACGGATCCAACAAAAATTAATATTATCGGTACAGCAAAGATTACCGTTCCGGGAACGGTATCGGAGCAGGATCAGAATGAGGGACCGGATAATGCACCAAATTCTCCTGATGATGACGGTTCCGAAACACTTCTTCGGATTGAAGTTACCGGTGTTCCGCAGGGTATATCGGTTGATGATGCCACCTATGCAGGCGATGTGTATGATCCTGTTTCCGGTACGTTTGTGAATTCTGGACGCTGGGTTATCATGGTCAATGATGATTTCGATTCGGCTTCTTATACCGACGACATTGTCTTTTCTGTCGATGGCACCGGCACGGAGCTGGTCGGGAAGGTGAATGATCAGGTTGTAACCATCAGGGCATTCAGTATTGACGAGGGCTCAAATGCAGTTGAAACATCCGCAGCCAGAACGATTACCCTGAATGTGACAGGTACTGATCCGGATGCATTTACGGGATCCCCTGTTGTTCCTCCGACGATAGATCAGTGGAATATCGATCCTGCAGCTACAGCAGTAGAGGACACTGTGATTTATCTGAACGATATTGTAAAGAATGATGTGGAGCTTGTCAATACAGGTGATTTTACCGTTACGATTTCAGGTCTTCCGGCAGGTTCTGCCGTTACTGGTACCGGGCTTTACACTGTTACCTCATTTTCACATCCTGATCCCGTAAACCCTGCGTCTACAGTCACGGTCTGGACAGTTTCAGGAAGTGGAGGCACTACAGAGCTGAAAGATCTTCTGGCAAATGTTTCCATTACTCCCCCGGCAGATTACAACAGCAATAACAGCGACCCGCTCGATTTTGATCTTACGCTGACGACGTACGCCGGAAGCAAACAGAATGAAAAGGTAATCGAGATTTCGGCAACTCCGGTTGTTCCCGACAGTGATGCGACAGATGTCAAAATTACTCCGGATGACTTTGGAGAAGAGACTGTTGCCACTTCTATCAGGATTGCGCTGGAAAATACCCATGACGATATCATCTATGCCAGCGTTGGTACGCACACCATACTCGAAACAGGAAAGCTCTATATCAGGCTGGATGAAAGCGGTATGGTTCGCTCAGGAGGTGCTCTTGCACTTGCAGCTTCGACTCCCGGAGCGACAGACATAAGCTACCAGTCAGTGAGTGGTGTTACCGGTATTGATGATGGCGACTATTGGGTTATCGAGGGAGTGACGTATGGAACTGATGTACTATTGACCTATACGGCGGAGGACGACGATACTTCAGGAACGATTGCGCTTACCGGGTATGTGGTTACGTACGAGGAGAATGATCCTGAATCGAGCAAAGTTCGCGGTACGGGAAGTGCCGAAATATTGGTGACTCCGTATGTTGACGGATATGACTTTGATGTAATCGATTCATCCGGCGACGAGTTCAATGGCGTTGTGGCCAAGGATGGTATAATCAAGCTTGATATCGCGGATAACGGCCTTCGCGATACCGATGGATCAGAAACGACGGTGAGCGTGATTCTTACTGGCGTGCCGAATGGTATGCTTGTCTATGCCGGAGATGATCTCGACCACGCATACAGCAGCAATATGGCGCTCAATGGCGGGGATGACGGATCCGGCAAAAATACCAACCGCTGGATAATCAAACTCGATCCGGATGGAACCATGCCCGATTATATCGGGGTGCTGCCCCCTGAAGATGTAAGCGGAAGCTTCGACCTCACGCTCAGTATTGTTACTGCTGAAGCTGATGGTACTTTACGTCCGGATTCCGATGATTTTACAGTTACGATAGATCCGATTGCCTATAAAGTAGATGCAACTTTATTTACACCAACCAATACGTTCGGCGATGAAGGTGATCTCATACCGGTTAACCTGAACGTATCGCTTGAAGATACAGTGGATTATTATCCGGCTATTTCCGGCAAGGATGATCTTGAAACCGTTACTCTCAAGGTTAGTGGTCTCGGTGCATTCGCATCCTTCTATGTGGATGGAGCGCCTGTGCCCGATGCCGATCTATCATATTCTGGAGGAACGTATACCATTCAGGGCATACCGGCCGATCGGATCAACAAGTTGTCCTTTGTGCAGTCTGCATTTGAAGGCGATGTGGCTGTAACTATCTATACTGAAGATGGTACCAGCAGTTCAGAGCCCGATGAAGAATCCGGAACATTTCATGTAACGGTCTACGAAAAATTGCCGACGGCCAACGACGATACCCTGCTGTACGATGGAACGACAGTTCCTTTGCGCACCTATGACGGCCTTGCAGGTGATGACAGCCTGGTTCTGCGTAAAGGAGAGGACATTGTTTTTGATACCACCACGACAGGAAGGTTGAAGAATATCGAGATCCTTGACCTGTCCGTCAGCGGAGTGAATGCGGTAACCAGTCTCGATGCTTCGGATGTGCTGGCTGTTACGGATGTCCGAAATACGCTGTATATTCTGGGAACAAGTGAAGACAGTGTAGAATTAAGTCCAACAGGCGGTGTACTGTGGAATAAAACGGAGGATAACATTTCTGTACTGGGTCGTAACATGGACAAGTGGGAAAATGGTTCGGCAACTGTTTACGTTCAGGACGGTGTCCCCATTGTTTAGCTTAACGGCATGTTCGTTTACAAGATTACTTACAAACAAACTTATTCAAGCTTATGAAGCATACAACCAGGAAAAACCTTAAAACCCTGTCAGCGGCAATGGTGCTGCTCTCCCTTGGGGCTCCGACGGCATTTGCCGGACCGGTTTCTGTGCGAGAGGCGGTTGAGAAGGCGATCAACACGAATCCGGAAATCAAGGCAAGGTTCCATGCGTTCCGCGACGTGTACGAAGAGCAGGGCGTAGCCAACGGCGGATACTGGCCGAAGGTGGATGCATCGGCAGGTATCGGCAGGGAGTGGCTGTATGGGGAGGCAGTGACCGACAAGGCGTACTGGCGCAAAGGTGTACGGCTTGAGATGACACAGATGCTTTTTGACGGATTCTACACCTGCAACCAGGTTTGCCGTCTGAAGCATTCGGGACAGGCCCGATATTTCGAGTTCATGGACTCGCTTGAAAACGTAGGACTCGAAAGCTTCAGGGCTTATGCCGATGTGCTTCGCTATCGCGAGATGGTCCGACTTGCAAAGAGGAACTACGACTACCATCAGGAAATATTCAATCAGGTCAATAGCCGTGTCGGAGCCGGAGTCGGCGCCGGAGTGGATCTCGAGCAGATAAGCGCTCGCGTAGCGCTCGCGCAATCGAATTATATAACCGAGCTGAGCAATCTGCACGATGTGACGGCACGCTATCAGCGTCTCGTCGGCGAGTTGCCGGAAGAGAACCTTGAGGCGGTATTGTTGTCGATCGACGGCATACCTGCTACGGCGACGGAAGCGTTGCATGAAGCGTTTCAGCACAATCCGGGATTTCTTGCGACGATGTCTGACATCAATGCAGCAAAACATGCAGTGAAAGTGCAGGAGTCGAAGTTCTATCCCCGTCTCGATTTCAAGGCTCGGCATGACTGGACCTGGGATGCCGACGGGATAGACGGGAACCAGAACGAAGCGGTAGCCGAACTGGTGATGAGCTATAATATTCTCAACGGCGGTTCTGATGCAGCGGCTGTAAGGCAGTACAAGCAGAAACTCTACCGTTCGATGGACGTGAAAGACAAGGCTGCGACCGACCTGCGCCAGACAGTTTCGATTGCCTATAACGACCGGGTTAAAGTGGCTGAACAGGTGAGGTATCTGGATCAGCACCGGAAAAACCTCGACAAGGTCAGGGCCGCTTATCGGCAGCAGTTCAATATCGGGAAGCGTACGTTGCTGGATCTGCTCGATACGGAGAACGAATACTACCAGGCGCAGCGAGCATATTTCAACGGATTCTTTGATCTGACTGTAGCCAATGCCCGGACGCTGGCCGGAATGGGCAAGCTGATGAATACGATGGGTGTCGTGCGCGGCGAGATGCCGAGCCTGAAGGATATCAATATTCCGATGCCTCGCGTGACGGAAGCCGATTTGCCGCCAATCGAAGCGCCGGGTGAAAGGTTGATGAGGTAAGAGTACTGAGTGAAGAGCGTGGGAAGTGGGTCGGAGGAGGGAGTATCGGGCGGCTTGCCGGCCGGGAGTGAGGAGTTGAAGAGGTGAGCTGTTAACCGTGGGCCGGAAGACCGAGCGGAGAGATGTAGCATAGAGAATTCGTAAAGAGTGCTTTTCGGAGTACCCCACTCTCCATTATCAATTATCAATTGATTTTCTCCCTGGATTCTTTGTATCCGATACTCTTTTTAAACGTTATGTGACGCAGGGGGGCTTTCGGGCCCCTCTTTTTTGTGTTGTTTGCAATCTCTCGACATGATCAAGTCACAATGGTTTCGTATTTTCGGTGATTTCTACTGAAGCTTTTTACCGGGTAAACGTTTTTTATGGCTGTTATCGTAACGGTCGGCAATCGGGAGGTTTCTGCCGACGAGGTTTTTCCTTTGCTTTCTTCCTGCGGATTATGGCCGCAGCTCATGCGTGAGATGGTAGTCGACAGGGCTTTGCGTTCGCTCGATTGCTCGACTGACGAGGTGGATGGGTATTACCGTAAGCAGCTTGCGGACGATCCCGGGTTCCTTGAAAAGAGAATGCGGCAGATGAAGCTTGAAGGTGTTGGCGAAAACGATCTTGATTTTTATATAAAGAGACCGATGCTGCTCGAAAAGTTCAAGCAGTCCGCCTTTTCTTCGAAGGTCGAGAATTCGTTTCTTTCGATGAAAACGGGGCTTGATAACGTCGTTTTTTCGATGATCCGCAACAGGAACCATGAACTGGTTCGGGAGCTTTTTTTTCGTCTTGAATCCGGGGAGGATTCTTTTGATTCGCTTGCGGCAAAGTATTCCGAAGGCCGGGAGGCTTCGAGTTTCGGCCAGGTCGGGCCGATAGAACTCAAACAGTTGAATCCTGCGCTGGCCCGTCTTCTGATTACCGCGCAGCCAGGCGTGATCAACTCTCCCGTACTTATCGACGGTTACGGTGTTATTACCTGTTTACGCGAGCGAATTTCGGCTTGTCTCGACGATGCCATGAGGCAGAGAGTTCTTGCCATGCTTTTCGACGAGTGGGCGAAAAAAGAGGTGGATGAGTTTTTCGGGGGTCAGTAGTTGATAATGGGTAATGGGTAGTGGGTAGTGGGTAGTGGGTAGTGGAGAGTGGGTAGTGGAGAGTGGGTAGTGGAGAGTGGGTAGTGGAGAGTGGAGAGTGGAGAGTGGGTAGTGGAGAGTGGGTAGTGGAGAGTGGAGAGTGGGTAGTGGGGGATGCGGGAAGACGAGGGGAGCGTTGTGTTTGAAGCCATCAAGCCATCAAGCTATCCCGCTGTCCCGCCGTTCGAACTCAGCGCTCAGCACTGATAGCTCGCCGTTGCTGCCCGGAAAAGAGATTTATGTGTTTTTTATCCTGTTTATTTTGGCGATATTGCGTCAATTTTCGATGCTTTTACAGGTAACGGATAAGCTATGTATTAACTGGATACTATTTTGGCTACTACGGAACAACCCAATGCGGAAATCAGTCGGATCATAGCCGGCATTGACCTGTTTTCCGGCTTGAAAGCGGAAACGTACGACAAACTTGCCGGCATCTGTTCGGTCGAGCATGCAACCATCGGCAAACCCGTTATCGGAAGGGGCTCAATGCCGGACGGCTTGTACATTATCAGCTCGGGCCGGCTAAGGTCGCTCTATCACGACGATGCTTCCGGATCGGTACAGACGCTTCGTCTTCTGGGCCCCGGCGAGTTATTCGGATGGGTCAGCCTTATGCGCCGACAACCTACCGAAATCATTACCGCATCCGAAGAGACCGTTTGTCTGAAGATTCCTGCTTCAGAGCTCAGCGTAGTGGTTAATGCGGTGCCGGATCTTTTCAGGAAGCTTTCCAGGGCTACGGACCTTGCGGAAATCTGCGTGCTCTTTAATGCGCTTTATGGCAATGACCCCGCAAAAGAATCGCGTATCCGCGAATCGGGGTTTGCCGGACTGAAAGAGCTTTCGCAGCAACTCTTTGCCGGGGCAGACGTTGTGGATTCGGGTTTTTCGCGAACCGTACCGGTTGGAGAACTGCAATGGATCGTCAGCAGAAGCGACAACAGCGCTTTTCCTGCTGGTTCCGTTTTTCCGGATACTGAAAAAGGAATTCCCGTATCGTCGTCGATGCGCCTCGTCGGACTGGATCTTTCATGCCTGAAAGAGGTTGCCCCTGTAACGCATGATAGCGCTATATTTTCCGGTGACGGCGATGAGGCTGCTTGTACATTTCAGCAGGAAAACGACGGCGCATCGTTCAGTTATGTTGCGGGCGGCGCAGAAGAGAGCGTTCGTTCGAAAGGTTTTCAGTTCGTCAGGTCGAATGGATCGGTCGTCGAGGAGACTATAGCCTGTTTTCTTATGATTGGCAGGCATTTCAATATGCCGGTCAAAAAGGATCTTATAAAGAGCGTTATCGGCAATCAGTTTTCGAGAAACGGACAGATATCGATTCAGGATTGCGGTGGAGTTGCTGTTCTTCTCGGGCTGAAAGCCCAGGTCGTTACGTTTCAGAAGGAGGCGTTGTCGAGATTGAAGGTACCTGCCCTGATTCGATGGGGAGAGGGTTATGCGTTGCTGTACAGGGTGACGTCCAAAGAGGTCGCTCTTGCGGTACCCTCATCTTCGGGTGTAAAAGTTCTCGCAGCCAGCGAGTTCTGGGAGAGCTGGAACCATCAGGGAGAAGCGCTTGTGCTTGATATAAAAGCGGATACGCCGCAGAAGCGGTTCGGGTTCGGATGGTTTCTTCCTTCGATCAACAAGTATCGGAACGTGCTTGCGGAGGTGCTGATTTCCTCGTTTTTCATTCAGTTGATGACTCTTGTCAATCCGATGCTGTTCATGATCATCATTGATCAGGTTATCGTCCGGAACAGCTATTCGACATTGCATGTGCTGGGCGTTCTGATGCTTGTGATTGCTCTGATCGAAGCGGTACTTTCAAGCCTTAAGACCTGGCTGTTTGTCGATACGTCGAACCGTATCGATGTGTCTCTCGGTTCGGAGGTGATCGATCATATGCTTCGCCTTCCTCTCCGTTTTTTTGAAAAAAGACCTGTCGGCGAGCTGAGCTCAAGGATTGGAGAACTCGAGCGAATTCGTCAGTTTCTTACAGGTACGGCACTCAATGTGGTGCTCGATGCTGTTTTTTCTATTGTGTATGTGATTGTCCTGTTCTTTTTCAGCTGGAAGCTTGCCATACTTTCCCTGTCTGTTATTCCCGTGATGGGATTGATTACCTTTTTGCTTGCGCCGATTTTTATGACGCAGTTGCGCGAGAAAGCAAAAAGGCATGGCGAAACCAATGCCTATCTGATCGAAGTGCTCTCGGGCATTCAGACGGTCAAGTCGCAGAATATCGAGTTGCGCGCCCGGTGGAACTGGCAGGAAAAGTATGCCGCTTATGTACGGGACGGATTCAAGCCGGTACTGACCGGTACCATAGCCAATTCTACGAATTCCTTTCTCAGCAAGCTCTCAGGCCTCATCGTGATCTGGGCAGGTGCCTATCTGGTTCTGAACAATGAGTTGACCCTCGGGCAGCTTATCGCATTCCGGATTATAGCCGGTTACATTACAAGCCCTGTACTGAGGCTTGCGCAACTCTGGCAGAATTTCCAGGAAGCCGGCATGTCGCTTGAACGGTTGTCCGATATTGTCGATAGTCCGCAGGAAGGGGGCCGTGAGCAGTTGTCGCAGATTCCGCTCCCGCTTATGAAAGGGGAAATACGATGCGAAAATATTTCGTTTCGTTTCAGGGAGAACTCTCCGATGGTGCTCAAAAACGTCAATGTTATTATTCCGGCAGGAACCTTCGTCGGAATCGTGGGGGAGAGCGGTTCAGGCAAAAGCACCTTTGCAAAGCTGATTCAGCGTCTTTACGAGCTCGATGAGGGTCGGATATTCGTTGATAATTACGATATCGGCAAGGTGGAACTCTATTCGCTAAGGAGCCAGATCGGCATAGTGCCGCAGGATCCGATGCTATTCAACGTATCGGTCAAGGAAAATATAGCGTTGACCAATCCGGATGCTTCTGACGCAGATATTATGAGAGCAGCAAAGATTGCCGAGGCTCATGAGTTTATCATGGCTTTGCCGACAGGTTACAATACCGTAGTTGGCGAAAAAGGCTCCTCCCTTTCAGGAGGTCAGCGGCAGCGGATCGCTATTGCCAGAACGATATTGCAGAATCCCGGCATGATCATTCTCGATGAGGCGACAAGCGCTCTCGATCCTCAGACCGAGAGCAAACTCACGGAGAATCTTGCTACGGCTTTCAGGGGTAAAACGGTTTTATTTATAACGCATAGACTCAATTCAGTTAAAGATGCTCCTATGATTCTGTGTTTTCATGACGGATGTATCGATGAAGCCGGAATCCATCAGGATCTTATGGCAAGGAGAGGGCGTTACTGCACGCTGTTTCAGAAACAGTCTTATTCTATGCCGGTTATGGAGGGAAAACAGTGAAAAAAAATCGATTATCCGATGAACTGATCGGACAGGGAGAGGTGTTCACGCAGTCGCCCATTCTTCCGAGAGCAATTTTATGGCTTATCGTGCTTTCTTTTGTCGGGTTTCTTGTTTGGGCTTCTATTGCAAAAATCGATGTTTCGGTAGCGGCGGTAGGGAAACTCGAACCGACAGGAGAGGTTAAGAGCGTGCAGGCCGCGATCGAGGGTGAAGTGGCTAAACTCTTCGTCAAGGACGGCCAGCAGGTGAAAAAAGGTGAAGTGTTGCTCGATCTTGTGCCGGTGCTTTCCGTTGGGGAGGAGTCGAAACTGAAGTCTTTTCAGATTGCGCTTTCGAATGCAAGGCAGCAGTACGCCACCGAGTCGGCCATGCTCTCGAAGCTGAGATCGCTGTTGCAGAGCGAAGCGGTTTCACAGTTCGAGGTGGAGCAGAAAAAACTCGATGTGCTCAAGTTGCAGGCGCAGATAGCCGATCTTTCCGAGCAGATCAACAAGCAGAGCTACATGGCAAACCAGGCTACCGGTTACGAGGCCATTACCGCTCCGGTTGACGGCACGATTTTTGACCTTCAGGTTAAGCCGGGAACTGTTGTCAGCCAGGGCCAGATCATTCTTAAGGTAGTGCCTAAAGATCAACTGACGGCAAGGGCGTTCATTTCGAATCAGGATATTGGCTTTGTTTACGAAAACCTTCCTGTCGATGTGCGCCTCGATGCATTTCCTTATGCGGAGTTCGGCGATATCAAGGGCAATGTGATCTGGGTCGGTTCCGATGTGCTTGCGCCTGACGATATTATCAAATACTATCATTTTCCCATCAAGGTTCGGCTCGACAGACAGTATCTCATGGCGAACGGAAGGAAGATCTACCTGCAGTCAGGTATGTCCGTGACCATGAACATCAAGGTCAGAAAGCGTACCGTCATAAGTATTTTTACCGATCTCTTTTCCCAGCAGGTAGATGCGATCAGCCATATCCGGAAGTAAACAGGATCGCGGGTTATTATCTTGTGCCGCTATGAGCGCTTTGTCACAGGGTTGTGTTCGTCATGAAAGTCATCGTTTGCCTGGATTTTCCTATTCGGTAAGATATAGCTCAAAAGCGCGCCATCCCCGCCTGAAAATGGTGCCTTATGAAGGGTTGCTTGTTGTCGTGCCGGGTCATTATGACCCGAAGCGTATCGATGATATCGTTTTTCGGCATCGGCAGTGGATCGTTACTGCCGGGGAAAAAATGCGCAGCAACGGGTTGTTCGACGATAGAGCGGATTGTCCGGTTTTTCCTGAAACGGTAACTTTTCAATGTACAGGAGAGCAGTGGCAGGTGAGTCGTCAAGGGGAGGCAGCAGCGAGTGAGGTTACTGCGATCGAGTGTTCAGAACAAAATGTTGTCCTGAGGGGCGATGCATCGAATATCGAGCTTTGCCGTTCGGTTCTCCGGCTCTGGGTTATCGGAAAAGCTGCCGGGGTTCTTGTGCCCATGCTGCACGCTCTTGCGCATAAAAACGATTTCAGGTTCGAAAAGGCAGCTGTCCGACTTCAAAGATCCCGCTGGGGAAGCTGTTCTTCGAAGGGAACGATATCGCTCAACGCTAAATTGTTTTTTCTGCCTCGCCATCTTGCCGAAGCTGTCATGCTGCACGAACTGTGCCATACGGTACATATGAACCATTCCCGTTCGTTCAGGCAACTGCTGGCCTGTCATGATCCATGCTGGCGCGAGCATGACAGGGAGTTGAGGGCGGCATGGAAATACATACCCCGATGGATCGAGGCCTGAACGGCAACCACGACGAATCCTTTTATCTGCAAGCATTACATTTTCTGTTTTCGCTTTGCATGAAGCGATTTTTATTATTCTTTCCGATTATCTGCCATGATACGTCAGAATGCCCGAAAGAGCAGAAATACCCGAAGCGAAAAGGTTTCGATACCAACCGAAATGCAGTTACCTAGTCTGAAAGACAGCATACGCAAGGCAGTGTCGTTGCATCAGCAGGGCCATCTTGTCGAGGCAGAAGCGATCTACCGGGAGATTCTGGGCAGAGAGCCGCATAATTTCGATGCTCTGCGCCTGCTGGCTGCGTTGTCGATGCAGAAAGGAGAGCTGCAGCGTTCGGTTGCGTTATTCGAGCAGGCTTGTGGCATCAGGCCGGATCATCCTGACACCTTGTATAATTATGGCGTCGTGCTGCAGGATCTGACTCGCTTTGACGATGCTCTCCGCCGTTACGAGATGGCAATAAATCTCAAGCCGGAGCATGTTCAGGCCACTTTCAGGAAGGCAGTTCTTCTGCATGAGATGAGGCGTTTCGATGATGCTGTTTCGGCTTTCGACAGGACTATAGCGTTGAAGCCCGATCATTGCGAGGCATATTACCGTAAAGGAAATGCCCTGTTCTCACTTGATCGCTATGACGAAGCGATGTCGTGTTATAACCTGGCAATTTCCTGTAATCCGGGTTATGCTGCGGCTTATAACCGGCGCGGAAACGTTCAGCATGAGTTGGGCCACTATGAGGAAGCGCTCGTATCATACGAAAAATCCATTGCTCTCGATCCCGGATATGCCGAGGCGTGTAATAACCTTGGCGTTGCATTGAAGGCGTTGCATCGCAATGAAGAAGCGCTTTCAAGTTACGACAAAGCGCTGGAGATCAGGCCGGATTATGTCAAGGCGCATTGTAACCGGGGAAGTGTGCTGCAAGCGCTGCATCGATTTGAAGGTGCGCTGGCAGTTTTTGACAGGGCGATTGTGCTGAAGCCGGATAACGTCGAGGTTTATGCACATAGAGGGAGCCTTTTTAGTGAACTCAGACGTTATCCTGATGCTATCAGGGATTTTATGGCAGCGCTTGCCATCAAGCCTGATTGCGATTTCGTATTCGGTCAGATGCTGCATTCGAAGATGCGGATTTGCGAATGGCTGAATTATGCCCGGAGTCTTTCGGAATTCGAAAGCAAAATCAAAATCGGCAAAAAGGTTTCAACACCGTTTCCGGTACTTGCTCTTCTGGATTCGCCGGATCTGCATCGGGAAGTTACCCGGATTTTTCTTTCAGCAAACAGCTCTCAGCGGTCTGAGCTTCCACTGATTTTTCGGAATGTCCGATCAGAACGTATTCGTATCGGCTATTTTTCAGCGGATTTTCATAACCATGCCACGGCTTACCTGATGGCGGAGCTGTTTGAACTGCACGACCGCTCACGATTTGAGCTTATTGGGTTTTCATTCGGTCCTGACTTTCAGGACGGGATGAGAAAACGGATAGCGGCCTCTTTTGATCGTTTTATCGATGTCCGAACTATTTCGGATCGAAGTATCGCAGAGTTGTCGCGTCAACTTGGAATCGATATTGCAATCGACCTCAAGGGATTTACACGCGGTGGGCGTTGCGGAATATTTGCGTATCGAGCAGCGCCTGTGCAGGTGAATTACCTTGGCTATCCGGGTACGATGGGAGCGGAATATATCGATTACCTGATAGCCGATAAGATTTTGATTCCCGAAAGCAGCCGACAGTACTATACCGAGAAAATCGTCTATCTGCCTGATTGCTACCAGGTGAACGATGCGCACCGGAAAATTTCGGAGCGGGCGTTTACTCGCGAAGAGTGCGGTCTGCCCGAATCCGGATTCGTGTTCGCCTGTTTCAATAATAACTACAAGATCACTCCGGTACTGTTCGATGGATGGATGCGGATTCTGAACCGGGTGAAAGGCAGCGTGTTGTGGCTTATAGAAGACAATGCGGAAGTTGTGGAGAATCTTCGTCGTGAAGCTGCTGAGCGGGGAATTGCAGCTGAACGTCTGATTTTTGCGAAAAGGATGCCGTTAGCCGAGCATTTGTCGCGGCATCGGTTGGCGGATCTTTTTCTCGATACCCTTCCCTACAATGCGCATACGACGGCAAGCGATGCGCTGTGGGCCGGGTTGCCCGTGCTGACCCGTATGGGAGAGTCTTTTGCAGGAAGGGTGGCGGCAAGCCTTCTGCATGCGGTTGGTCTGCCGGAACTGGTAACCTCCACGGCGGAGGAGTACGAGTCGCTTGCCGTAGCGCTTGCGCTGGAGCCGGAGAGGTTGAGGGGCATCCGCGAGAAGCTGGAGTGGAACCGTAAGAGAGAGCCGCTGTTCGATACGGAGCGGTTTACCGGATACCTTGAAGCCGCGTATGAAGCGATGTATGAACGGTATCATGCAGATCAGCTTCCGGATCATCTGGTGATAGTGGAGGGCGCAAAAAGATCCGATGTCGCAATCCGCTTGCCGTCGGCTCTTGCCTTGCATCAGCAGGGTCGACTTGAAGAAGCTGCCGAAATGTACAGGGATATTCTTCGCATCCAGCCGGATAACCGGAGAGTTCTGAACCTTTCAATAGAGCTTGCGTTGCGGTTAAAAGGATTTGATGAAGTCGTTTTACTTGCAGACAGACTGATACAGATCGATCCTTCTGATGCAGGCGGATATGCGCGGAAAGGCGGTGCATTGACGGAGCTGAAACGGTACAAGGAAGCGGTATCGTGCTTTGACCAGGCAATCGTGCTCAAGCCTGATGTTTCAGAGATATACAATAACAGAGGCGTTGCTCTTGCTGCCCTTCTGCGGTATGACGATGCTGTGGCGAGCTATCGGGAAGCCTTACGGATCAGGGAGGATTACGCGGTTTCTCATGCCAATCTTGCAGGTTCTCTGGTTCAGTTGAAGCGCTATCCTGAAGCCGTATCGCATTATGAAAAAGCCCTGAATCTTAAACCTGACTACGATTTTTTATTTGGAGAATATCTTCATTTGAAAATGAAGATCGGTGATTGGCATGATTTCGGTTCCAGGCTTGAAGCGTTTATTCAAAAAATCAACGGAGGGGATAAAGTTTCGACTCCTTTTCCTGTCCTGGCGATTCTGGATACCCCCCGGATTCATAAGCATGTCGCAGCTGTTTTTGCGGCGGCTCAATATCCCGATAACCGTGGTTCTGCAGCAATTCCAAAACGTGTTCGACATGACAGAGTTCGTATAGGTTATTATTCGGGCGATTTTCACAATCACGCGACAGCATATCTGATGGCGGAGCTCTTCGAACGGCACGACCGGTCGCGTTTTGAACTGACTGCGTTTTCATTCGGCCCTGACATGCAGGATGGTATGAGGAGGCGGGTTGCCGCATCGTTTGACCGTTTTGTCGATGTGCGAAACCGAACGGACCTGGAAGTTGCGGAACTTTCGCGTGAGCTTGGGATCGATATCGCCGTTGACTTGAAGGGTTTTACGAAAGATTCGCGTACAGGCATTTTCGCATATAGGGCAGCTCCGGTACAGGTCAGTTATCTTGGATATCCCGGAACAATGGGGGCCGGGTATATCGATTATCTCATAGCCGATAAGGTATTGATACCGGAAAGCAGTCGTCAGTATTATACCGAGAAAATCGTCTGGATGCCGGACAGCTATCAGGTGAACGATGCCCATCGGAAGATTTCGAAGCGGGAGTTTACGCGAAAAGAGTGCGGCCTGCCGGAGAAAGGGTTCGTGTTCGCATGTTTCAATAACAACTACAAGATCACTCCGGAACTGTTTGACGGATGGATGCGGATTCTGAACCGGGTTAAAGGCAGCGTGCTGTGGCTTTTCGAAGACAATACGGTAGTTGCGGAGAATCTTCGCCGCGAGGCAGAGGCAAGAGGTGTCACAGGGGGCCGTCTGGTTTTTGCGAAAAGGATGTCGTTAGCCGAGCATTTGTCGCGGCACCGTTTGGCGGATCTTTTTCTCGATACCCTGCCCTGTAATGCGCATACGACGGCAAGCGATGCGCTGTGGGCCGGGTTGCCGGTGCTGACCCGTTCGGGAGAGTCTTTCGCCGGAAGGGTGGCGGCAAGTCTGTTGCATGCGGTCGGTCTGCCGGACCTGGTAACCACTACGGCGGAAGAGTACGAGTCGCTTGCCGTAGCGCTTGCGCTGGAGTCCAAAAGGTTGAGGGGCATCAGGGAGAGGTTGGAGCGGAACCGGATGAGTTTCCCGCTTTTCGATACGGAGCGGTTCACCGGTCATCTCGAAGCCGCTTATGAAGCGATGTACGAGCGGTATATGAACGAAATGTCTCCGGATCATCTGGAAATAACTGAAGTCGCAAAAAGATCAGATATGGCTGTCCGGTTACCGTATGCGCTTGCATTGCACCGCGAGGGTCGGCTTGATGACGCTGCTGCGATCTATCGGGAAATCCTCTGTGATTCTCCTGAAAACAGTGACGTTCTGCAGCTTCTTGCAGGAATTGCCGTGCAGAAAAACGACATGACCGAGGCAATAGCTTTATTTGATCAAGCCATTGCGGTAACACCGGAGAGTTCCGAGCTGTATAATAACAGGGCGAATGTGTTTCTTGGTCTGAAACGTTATGAAGAGGCTGTTGAAAGTTATCGACATGCTCTTGTCCTCAAACCCGAAGATGCGGATGTATGGAGTAACTGCGGGAACGTACTGAAACGGCTTGGCAGGCATGTAGAGGCGCTTTCGATGTTTGACAAGACACTCGATATCAAGCCGGATCATACCGATGCATTGTTCAATAAAGCCCTGCTGCTCTATGTTTTAAAACGCAACAGGGAAGCGCTTTCTGTTTTCGATGAGTTGCTGGCGCTCAAGCCGGACCATGTCAGGGCGATCTGCAATCGCGGACATGTTCTTGCGCAGATCAAGCAGTATGAAGATGCTGTTCATGCATATCGACAGACCCTCTCCCTGAAACCAGATTATGCTTTTTTATTGAGTCGTTACCTCCATATGAGCATGAAGATCTGCGACTGGCAGGATTACGACCGTAATCTTGTTAGTCTGAGAGAGGACATTGAACACGGGGAAAAGGTTGCAACGCCCTTTCCTGTTTTGTCTTTGCTTGATTTACCGGATATTCAGAGAAAGGCGGCAGAGATTTATCTGTCAGATCGGTATCCGGAAAATCGTCATCTTCCTGAAATTCCGAAACGAAGCAGACGGGATAAAATTCGTATCGGCTATTATTCTGCGGATTTCCACAATCATGCTACAACGCAGCTTATTGCCGAACTTTTCGAACGTCATGATCGGTCACGCTTTGAGCTCATCGCATTTTCTTTCGGACCAGAGAGCAGTAGCGAGATGAGAGGGCGTATATCGGCCTCCTTCGACATGTTCGTTGATGTTAGAAATCGTTCAGACCTTGAAGTGGCGGAGTTATCGAGAGAACTGGTAATCGATATTGCGGTCGATCTGAAAGGGTTTACGACCGATTCGCGTACAGGCATTTTCGCATATAGGGCAGCTCCGGTACAGGTCAGTTATCTTGGTTATCCCGGAACAATGGGGGCCGGGTATATCGATTATCTGATAGCCGATAAGGTACTGATTCCGGAAAGCAGCAGCCGGTATTATACCGAGAAAATCGTCTGGATGCCGGACAGCTATCAGGTTAACGATGCCCATCGGAAAATTTCGAAGCGGGAGTTTACGCGAAAAGAGTGCGGCCTGCCGGAGGAAGGGTTCGTGTTCGCGTGTTTCAATAACAACTACAAGATAACGCCTTCTGTTTTCGATAGCTGGATGCGTATCCTGAAACAGGTTGAAGAAAGTGTTTTGTGGCTTCTTGAAGATAATCCGGCAGCATCGGATAATTTGCGACGGGAAGCCGCAGTACGGCTCGTTGGAGCCGAACGGCTGGTTTTCGCGAAAAGGACGTCGTTAGACGAGCATCTGTCGCGGCACCGGCTTGCGGATCTTTTTCTCGATACTTTGCCGTACAACGCACATACTACGGCGAGCGATGCGCTGTGGGCCGGGTTACCGGTGCTGACCCGTTCGGGAGAGTCTTTCGCCGGAAGGGTTGCGGCAAGTCTGTTGCATGCGGTCGGTCTGCCGGAACTGGTTACCACTACGGCGGAAGAGTACGAGTCGCTTGCCGTATCGCTTGCTCTTGATTCTGACCGGTTAAAGAGCATCAGAGTGAAGCTCGACAGGAACAGGACGACTGCGCCGCTTTTCGATACGGAGAGGTTTGCCCGCAGTTTGGAAGATGCATATCAGGTGATGTATGAGAGGTATATTAAGGCGATGCCTCCGGCTTTCATTGAGATTGCTTAGAATAGTTCTATTTTTTTACCATTCACGATCATTTTCAGATGCCAGTAAAAACCTTGACTGTAATAATTCCTTCTCGATTTCAACCCCAACAATTATTGTTTCTCGATAGGGCAGTCCAGTCGCTAAAAAAGCAGACAGTAATAAATGATTATGAATTGACAGTCATTGTCGGTGTCGATAAAGGCGGATTGCTTGAAAAGAGCATGAGCGAAAGCATGGGCGTGAAGTGTGTCGAAAGCCAAAAAGCGTCTCAGGCATCTGCTTTGAACGCTGCTATTGATTGTGTCGATACTGAATTTGTGGCTTTTTTAGAAGATGATGATGAATGGCATGTAAAGTATCTGGAAGCTGCTACTCAGGCAATGGCGTTTGCTCCATTTGTCTCTTCTACACAAATTGAATACAACGAAAATAATGTTCTGTTGAGGATAAATGATTTTCCAACACCCTCCGGTTGGTTCATGAGAACAGATGTTTTAAAAAAAGTCGGAAACTTTAATGAGGAGTATCGTTTTCATCTTGATAATGAATGGCTTGGACGGATAGCTGATGCAAATATTCCTCGAATTCATATGGTAGAGTTTACTGCGCCTGTCGATATAAGGTATATTTCAGGCGTCAGGCCATGGCTTGCGAATGTCTTGAAAAATTCCAAAGGATTAGTTCGGTTAGCCAGACACTCAGAATCTATACCTCTTGTACGTCGCCTAAGGCATTCAGAGGCAGGAATGGAGAAAATCGCAAACTCACCTGAACATAGAGCTGTTTCGCAAAACGAATGTCGTTGTTTGGTTGAATGTTTTGGCAGGATACCATGGTAATGACGAGAGGCTTCTCTTTATGCGATTTTTTCATGCAACGCATCGGACTGTAATAAGATCTTGCTTTACGTAATAATCAATTTGTTGCATTGTTTCCTTTTTTGACTGAAGTGGACCCTATCGACCAGACAAAATAAGGTCGAATTTAAGGTGGCAACCCGCCGGTTGTTTATGCCGCTTCCTGTTGCGGCCCTGTAGCCTCCGACGACCCTTCGGAGACACTCTTAGAGAACTTGTCGACGATGCGTGCTCCGCCTCCTATGGCGCTTTCATACACCTCGTCCGGGGTTTTGTACCCCAGCGACTGATGAGGCCGCTCGATATTG
>Ga0209467_1001303_pt1 | contig 22576 bp, 14 predicted proteins | sample Higcelwee11metaG_FD_187175 | JGI IMG/M metagenome (GOLD analysis project Ga0209467, IMG submission 187175) | Freshwater pond sediment microbial communities from the University of Edinburgh, under environmental carbon perturbations - High... | ecosystem: Environmental > Aquatic > Freshwater >... | reverse complement strand
GGGCTTGATCGCGCCGCACGATACAATCTCTTTCGAAAAAAGGTACGAAGTACTCACCTGAATACCGATCTTGGCGCCGCGCTTCGCAAGATTTGAGGTCATACCGCTGATAAAACGCGCGCCCGATGACGATGCGATGCCGCCCGCGAAAATAAGCGAGAGCGCGCCGATCTTGTCGGCGAACGAGTTCACCACTTTCTGAATCGCGGTCTCCCATAAAACCATCGACGTCATCGCGCCGACGTGTCCGCCTGCCTCGCGCCCCTCGAAGATGCAGCGCATCGCGCCGCTGGTGACCGCGTTCTCAAGAATCGATGCCGCGGGAGTATGCAGATAGGTCTTGATGCCGACAGCTTCAAGCTCTTTGACCTGCGCAGGATTGCCGCTTGCGAACAGCGCATATTTTACTTTGAGTTCCTTGAGGATCCCCATATGGGTGTCGAGCTCTTTGTTGAGAGAGGCGATACCGATCATGCCCGCACCGAAGGTCGGCACCTTGTCGATGCCCTTCTGAATCATATCCTGCGCGAGATTTTTCGGCAGCGAACCCATCGCCAGAAAGGGGAGAGCGCCGTGCTCAAAGACGCTGTTGGCGAAATCGGCGTTGTCGGAGATATTGGCCATCGGCCCCTGAATGATCGGGTATTTGACACCGTTCTCTTTCGCCAGCGGCGAATCGGCGTGCATCGGGTCATGCGCGTCAACGTCGGCAAGAAGCTCGCCGATCTTTTTGAAAAACTGGGGGATGACGACCTCGACATCGGTCGAGTCTTTGATAAAATAGCGCGCCATCAGCGCGTCCTGCCCCAGATAAAAGAGGCTCTGCACCACGTCGATCGAGTTGTCATCGAACTTCGCGAAATCACGGCAGATTTCGGTGTAGAGTTTCTCGTCCGCTTTATCGTCGCCCAGAAGAAGACTCTCGTGCTCCTTGACAACCTTTACATTTTTTGTCGCGAGTTTCGAGAAGAAACGATACTGGCGAGAAAGCGACTGCCCCACCATCATGGTATCCTTCTCTTCGAGTTTGGCGATCGCCTGTTTGAAGTTGTCCGCGATAGGCGCCTGATTTGTCAGGTAGAGCTGGTCATCGAGAACAACACCCGAAGCGCCGGCGGCGAACATACCGGCTGCGGTGAAGTAGCCTGCGCCGCCGTGTACAATCACGGGAAGGTCGCTGTTTTCGATGTACCACTGCAGCAGCACAAACGAGGTGTATTTCGAGACAAGTCCCCCCGCCTCGTTGCCCCTGACAAGAACCGCCGACGCGCCCTGCTTTTCGACGAGGCGGGTGAGCCCGATGTCTTTCACCTCGACAATCGTGCGCGCATCAACCGGCGAAAGATCACACTTCTCAAGCGATGCGGCGTCTTTATAGGCCAAAATAACCGCAGAAAGATGAACAGAATTGCTTTCTGACAAAATTTTAATAATGTCCGCATCTTCGGCATAGACGCGAATACCGAATAAGATGCCCCGCGATTCCATAGCCGAGATGTTCTTTCTGACCGCGGCGGCGTCGGCAAATTCAGTATCGTAGACCGGCAGCGCACCCGCACGGTGCACAGATTCAAAATAATCAGGACAGAAGAGGCCTGCAGGGTTATAGACCGCCAGAGGCAGTTTTGAATCGAGTACTCGTTTAATCATATACGTCTCCTTGTTTTGAGTAAGAGAAATTTTTCTGATGGTCACCTATAAAAATCAGCATTTTCATTCCAAACCAAATGAGAAATGCTGATTTTCTCATGCTTTGTGACCACAAGGGAACATCACATGTTAATTTATAGAAGTTCCCTTATGTAATTTTTGATCCGTTTGTAAGCGGCACTTCAGGCCGCAACGGCACCGTAAAAAATCTATATAAAACACCCGTGATTTGCTCCATATTCTGCGTTGATGAAAAGAGCTTCGGGCGATTACATGCTGCAAAAAAAGTTGTAGGGGGGATACTAACCTTCGCCGGAGAGGTTGGCGACATCGTGGGCGATAATCGGCATATAGAAGCGCTCGCGGGGGCACTCTTCGGCCAGAAAACCGTTGAAAACACACTCAAGAATGCAGGGAATCTCTTTGGTGAGCGCGTATTTCATACCGCCTGAAACCCACTTGTGAAAGACGCCGTCAATGAACCCGAAGATACCGTAGATGAGCGTATCAAAATCCATGTCCTTGACAACGTGTTCGCTGTTGAGCGCGTTAAGCCGCACCCGCAAAAGGGGAAGCTGCTCGTCCATGTAGCGGTAGAATTTTGACTTACCGCTGGTGCCGGGGGTCACATCTTCGGCAAGGATGAGTTTATAGACGACGGGATTCTCGTCGATATAGGTGACCCAGTATTCGATCATCTGGCGAAGCTCAGAGAGGATATCGCCGTCTTTGGAGAAGATCGCGCCGATATTGGCGACAATCTTGCGGTACTCTTCGATCATAAGCTGTTCGAGCAGCTCCTCTTTCGATTCAAATATGCGGTAGAGGGTGCCCTTGCCCAGACCCGAGATCTGCGCGATCATGTCCATCGTCGCGCGATGGAAACCCATTTCGCCGAAGACCTTCAGCGCCGCCTGAAAGATGGAGCTCTTTTTCTGTGTATTGGTTGCATTTTTATGATCGGCCCTGGCAACCGGAAGAGAGGTGAAGACATCCTGCAGCATCTCTGCGGGAACGTTGACTTTTTGTACACCGAAGGCGGCCGAACGGTCGATAACGGTCCGCAAAAAAGAGTAAGAGGCCTCTTTCATCTTTCTTTCGTGAAGATAGCTCATCACGTCGTTGATGTATGAAGTCACCCATCCGGTCGCAACGCTCTGAAATTCTTCGGCACCGCATTTTTCGCGCAGCTCATCAAGGTGCTTCTTGAACACTGCGGTGAAGGCGCTCTCGTCGAAGGTGCCGTCGGGCATAAAGTAACGCCCTATCTCTTTGCGGGCGGAAAGTGCCTGTATGTCTGTTTGTGTACTCATCCCTCTCTCTTTACCGCAATTTACCGGTGCGGCCCGCGGACCGGCCAGTTCGACTCAGAAGTTCTGGACTGACCAGTCCGTCCAACATTGACCAGCGAGTTCGATTGTCAACAGAATTTTTTTCACAAAAATCCCGATTTTTACGGCAGTGGACCTCGCTTATTTGTGCATCCCTGAAAATAACTAAAATATTCCTGACACAGGAACATTTTAGTTATTCTGTATCTATATCAGGAACAATATCCATTATTTGTTCTTGACTAAAGAACATTTTCTCGTTACTGTTCCTCCATAATGAACATTAACGAGATACATGAAATAGAAGCCGCCATGCAGCGAAAGATCGGGGCCATGCCCGGGCGCATAAGGCCCTACACTACTGAATGCAAAGAACTTCCCCGCGCAATCAGCCTTACCGGACCCCGCGGCGTCGGTAAGACAACCTTTCTGCTCTACCATGCGCAAAACAGAAAGATCCTCTACTTTTCGGCCGACAACCCCCTTCTTGCCGGAACCCCGCTGTATGAGGTGGTGCGCGCCATCTTTATGCAGGGATATGAGGGGGTCATTGTCGATGAGGTTCACTTCGCGAAAGAGTGGAGCCTCCATCTGAAGGCGCTTTACGATGACTTTCCCCGGCACTCAATCTGGGTGAGCGACTCATCCTCGCTTGTAATGAGAAGCGGCACGGCGGATCTGTCGCGCAGATTTGTGAACCGTCAGATGCCCCTGCTCTCGTTTCGGGAATTTCTTTCGCTCGAAACGGGTGAGAGCGCCCCGGTGTACGATCCCTTCAGCGGGCAGAAAGAGCTTCCGCTCACACCATCCCCCCCCCTTCTTGATGCCTTCAGAAGATACAAAATCATCGGCAGCCGCCCCTTCTACGCCGAAGCGGATTTCTCAGAGAGGATGCTGTCGGTTCTGGACAAGACACTCTACTTCGATATTCCCTTTTTTATCCCTAATGTCACCGACGGAAATCTGCGGCTCATGAAGGCCGTCACCGCGACACTGGCCTCTGCGGCGATCCCACGGCTGCAGGTGCGTTCGCTGTGCGCCGATTGGGGTGTCGGGGCGGACCGGCTCTACCAGATTCTCGAGGTGATGCAGTCCGTCGGCATTCTGCGCATCATACGCCGCGAGAATGACACCAAAGCGAAGAGCGCGGGTGACAAGCTCTTCTTTTCCGATTTTGCCTTCTATCACACGCTGCACGGAAACACCGGAAGCGCCCGCGAAGCCACGGTAGCCGCGCTGTGCGCCGGTGCGGGCTGGCAGATCGAATCAACCCGTGACGAGCGCAGCGGTGACTTCGTCATTACAAAAGAGGGCAGAAAGCTGCGGCTCGAAGTCGGCGGCGCGTCAAAAAAAGTAAAGAATGCCGACTTCGTCATTCGCGATGACACCGACTACCCGTCCAGCGGCGTTATCCCCCTGTGGCTTCTGGGGATGGGGTACTGAGGTTTGCCTTCGCGGCATGTATATCTGCAAACATGACGACGTTCGCGTGATTGCAAATATGAAGGACGACCTCCTCGTAAGTTTGCCGCCGGGATCGGCTCAAGAATGGATATACACAGCAATTAAATTCGCTTTCCCCCCGCACAAAACATCTTGATTTGTTTAATTACCGGTTGTATATTCATGGCCTATGAATAAATGGATCGCCATGCATGAACTGCTGCCCCTTCGCATAAGTCTGCGCACGCGGATTTTACTGATCTTTGTGTACATAATTGTTCTTGTCCTGATTCTTGTCGGGATCGTTTTGCCCTCTGACATGTACCACAGAAACCGCAGCAGAGTGATAAATGACTATTATAACCAGATGAAGCATATTGATTTGGCCCTATCGGGCTTAATCAAAGAGGTCAAAGGGGATATCTACTGGCTCTCATTGGACCGGGACGTCCGTCATCGGGATGATTCTATGTTTACCAGTTTTATCAACGCCGATGAGAAGAGCTTTCGCTACAACGAGGCAGAGGCTGAGCTGCGGATAATTGATGTGCTGAATAACTATCGCATCTCACATCCCCATACGAATTCAGTCTATATGGGCAGGGAAAACGGCGCTTTTGTGCGCTCGCACCGGCGCGAACGGCCGAGCGCGTATGATCCGCGCACCAGACCGTGGTACAGTATCGCCAGAGAAAATCCGGGTAAAATCATGGTGTCTGAGCCCTACCGCTCGATTACCACAGAGGATGTGAACATAGCGCTGGTCACCGCACTGGTAGATGAAAACGGCGGTATTTACGGTGTAGTGGGGGCGGATATCACCCTGAAAAAACTGACCGATTACATATCAGAATTCGACGTCGGCCGCGGCGGAAAGATGATTCTGACTGACAAACGGGGTACCATTCTTGCCGATCAGTTTTCGGATAATCTATTCGGCAATATCGGCGATCTGCTGCAGGACTCAACCGCCGCTTTTCTGGAAACTCCGCAGGGCGTGATCGATTTCGGGCAGACGACCCTGGTGTATTATACCTCTGAAGAATTGGGGTGGAAAATCGGCATCTGCATTCCCGCAGGTTCCCTTCAGAAAGAGATATCCTCGTCGGTGCAGAGGACCCTTTTTTATGTGGTGATTGCCCTTGTGCTTCTCAGCGCGATCACCATTTGGCTGCTCAACCGCACACTGATAAAACCTCTCACCAAATTGACCGAGGTCAGCAAAAAGATTTCTGAGACGGGTCGCACCGATCTGCCGGTCCAGACCGAAGGCATCGGAGAGCTGGGAGTACTCGCACACTCTTTTAAGGAAATGGTCGAAAGGCTGCATGAGAAAGAGGGCGAACGGATCATGGCATTCGAAGAGCTGACGAACCACCGCAATAATCTTGAGCAGATTGTCGCCTCACGGACAAAGGAGCTCGCCAGCGCGAAAGAGGCCGCTGAATCGGCCGACCGCCTCAAATCGGCCTTTCTTGCCACCATGTCGCATGAGCTGCGCACCCCGCTGAATTCAATAATCGGCTTTTCAGGAATCATCCTGCAGGAGTTAGCCGGTCCCATCAACGAAGAGCAGAGAAAGCAGCTCGGTATGCTCTATCAAAGTGCAGAGCATCTGCTTGATCTTATCAATGACGTGCTCGACATCTCAAAGATTGAAGCCGACCAGTTAACGCTGTCACACGCGCCCTTTGACCTGAACGCCTCAATCATGAAAGTTGTCGAAGTCGCACGTCCCCTCGCCCGAAAAAAAGGGCTGCTGCTCGAAACAGAAATCACCTTTACCGGAAAAACGATGACCGGCGACAGGCGAAGAGTCGAACAGATACTGCTCAATCTTCTGAGCAATTCAATAAAGTTTACCGAAAAAGGCAAAGTCAGTATATGGGGCATAGAGAACGCGGGGGCCGTTCAACTGCGCGTTGAGGATACCGGCATCGGCATGAAAAGCGAAGACATGGAAAAACTCTTCAAACCCTTTCAGCAGATTGAAACGGGCCTGACCCGGCAATATGAGGGGACAGGACTTGGCCTGTCAATATGCAAACGCCTTATCGAAATGATGGGCGGGACCGTCAAGGTCTCCAGTGAATGGGGAAAGGGAAGCTCTTTTTGTGTCACCCTGCCTTTAGACAGCGGAGGAACCACATGAGTTTTGAAATTTTGTATATCGAGGACAATGACAATAATTTTTATCTGGTAAATTTTATTTTGAACTCAAAAGGCTACCGGGTGACACGGGCGCATGACGGCGTCGAGGGAATTGATCTTGCCACCAAAATGGATACGGCGCTGATTCTGCTCGACATACAGCTTCCCGTGATGGACGGATATGCCGTCGCGCGGGAGCTCAGAAAAAACGCAACTCTGGCGAAAGTTCCGATCATCGCCCTTACCTCGTACGCGATGGCCGGTGACCGCGAAAAGGCCCTGGACGCAGGGTGTAACGGATACATCGAAAAACCTATCAATCCACAGACTTTCAGCATACAAATAGAAAAATATCTTTTTGACGGGTCGTCACAGAAGGAAATCGTCTGAACAAATTACACTGTCTCACTCTCTCCCTGCCCGCGGAGTATTTTGGTATTTTGGAGAAAACAATGATTAAGAGCCGCCTTTTTCTGCTCTTCATACTGATTGCCGCTTTCAGTCCCTGCAGATGTGCTGCGCAGAGTATTACTGTTTTTTCACACGAACTGAAGCCTTTTACCTGGCAGGAAAGCGGCGAAGTACGGGGGCTGGCTTACGATATGATCACTGCAGTCATGATGAAAATGGATATGACTCCCGAGATTAAACTGGTTCCATTTACACGCGGTCTCTATATGGTTCAGAACGGGAGAAATACGGCGCTTTTTCATGTTCAGCGAACTCCCGATCGGGAGAGTACCATGAAATGGGTCGGGCCGATAATTACCAACGGGGTCTATATCTACCATCTCAAAAGTTCACCTCACGCCGCCAACACTCTTGATGACTTAAGAACGCTGAAACATATCGCCGTGGTTACAAATGACTCATCTGATGAATTCTTCACGAAGCGGGGATTTACCAATTTAGTCCGCGTACGGCAGCAGTCGCAATGCCTCGAAATGCTCGCTGCCGGCCGGGTTCAGGCCGCCCCCTTTGGAGAGCTTGTAATCGGGGCATACGCGAGGGATCAGAAGATCGATATCAGCATGGTAAGAAAAAGCGGAATCAGACTTTTTGAATCCGCTTTGTACATGGGATTCTCAAAAGAGATACCCGATGAGGTAATCGCGAAATGGCAGCGCTCGCTGGATGAGGTCAAAAGGGAAAAATATGAAACACTCTATAAAAAATATATAACTGAGGAATAGGAATTGAGCCACTTTGCGTTACTGGATAATCTGCGTAACCGGCATGGCCTCTCAATCAAGATGATGATACTGTTTTTCGTATCAATCATCGTCGGATTGTTCTTTTCATTTACCGTTTTTTTCCTGACAGAATGGGAAAATTGTAAAAATGAACTCAGAGCCGTAATCGACAATCGCTGCGAATCGCTGGCCATCTCGCTGGCATACCCATTGTGGAGTATTGACCGCACTCAGCTGGAAAAATTACTTACCGCGGAAATGCTGAACGAAAATATCGCGGGTATCGCCGTCCGCACACTGCCTGCCGGTGATAACTATTATATATTCCGCGAGGGCGGGCACCTGTATTTTATCCAGAACGGGATTAACCTCCTTTCTGAAGAAATCAGGAATTCCAGATTCTCCTGTAAAAAAGAGATCCGCTTTGAAGGCGAACCGGCCGGCAGCGTTGATATCTACTCATCGGACAAGCTGATCAGAGAAAAAATGGCCGGCAATATTATTCAGATTATCATCCATTATTCGATTATCATCCCGGTCATTTTCTTTCCCCTCTTTTTTGCGCTTGGACGTATGATCATTTTGCCGATTAAACGGCTCAGCGGAGCACTGTCAAGTTATACAAAGGGAAGCTTCAGCATCCGGGTCAATAACCAATCACAGGATGAAATAGACGAACTTGCCGTACAGTTCAACAAAATGGCGGACATAATCGAAGATGATATGAAGAAAATTCTAAGCGCACAGAAGCTGATCAATAATCTGAATCAGGACCTCGAGAACAGAGTCGCGGAGCGGACCGCTCAGCTTGAAATCGCCAGAGAGCGCGCCGAGTCAGCCGACCGTTTGAAGTCGGCTTTTCTCGCCACGATGTCGCACGAACTTCGCACTCCGTTGAACTCTATCATCGGCTTCTCGGGCATCCTCGGCCAGGAGCTGGCGGGGCCCCTGAATGAAGAGCAGAAAAAGCAATTGGGAATGCTGACAAAAAGCTCGGAGCATCTGTTGTCTCTGATCAATGATGTGCTTGATATTTCCAAAATCGAAGCCGGCCAGATGAGCCTCTCAAACTCGCCGTTTGATCTGTACGAAAGTATAGAAAACGTGATGAAGATACTCCGCCCGCTTGCTGGAAAAAAGGGGATTGAACTAAGATTACACCTATCTGAACAGAAAATTACTGTATCCGGGGACAGGCGCAGAACAGAACAGATTCTGCTCAATCTGCTGAGTAATGCGATAAAGTTCACTGAACAAGGGTTTGTTTATCTGAACTGCTATCTCGAAGAGAATACAGTTATAATGAAGATAGTTGATACGGGTATCGGCATCGCGCTTGAGGATATGGAAAAAATTTTTGTGCCCTTCCGGCAGGTCAACACCGGTCTCGCACGGCTCTACGAGGGAACCGGACTGGGATTGTCGATCTGCAAACGACTTCTTGAGATGATGGGCGGATCCGTATCCGCAGAAAGCGAGAGGGGGAAAGGAAGCACTTTCACCGTTATTATGCCGGTATACGCGCTGCCGCACTAAAGAATATTTGTCAGCAATATAAACAAACCCGGGGATTATGACCGGGTCATCCCCCGATTTTCTGAATTGGAGCACTCTATGATTCATATTCTGGTCGTCGATGACAATGAACAGAACATATATATCCTTGAAAAGATACTCGGTGCGCAGGGCTATATGGTTGATACCGCAAAAAACGGCAGTGAGGCTTTGGAAAGAGGAAAACAGAACCCTCCCGATCTGATCATAAGCGATATACTCATGCCGGTCATGGATGGATTCGAGCTGTGCCGGCAGTGGAAAAAAGACCCCTCGCTCGCATCAATTCCTTTTGTCTTCTACACCGCCACCTATACCGACCAGAAAGACGAAGAGTTTGCCTTAAGCCTCGGCGCCGACCGTTTTGTCATTAAGCCGCAGCTTCCGGCAGTGATTCTGCAGCTTGTCAAAGAGCTTCTCATCGGGCACGAAAGCGGCCGTACGCATCCCCCCGCTGACGAAAGTCTTGTTATGAAAGAGTATAACGAGGTGCTTTTCAGAAAGCTTGAAAAAAAAGTGAAGGAGCTCGAAAACGAGATTGAGAACCGCAAACGAACCGAAGAAGCTCTGCAGGAATCCAACCGGAAATACAGTGCCCTCTATAACTGCATGATGGATGCCTTCGTCATGGTCGACATGGAGGGTTACTTAAAAGAATTCAATTTTGCCTTTTCTGAACTTGTCGGGTACGAGTTTGACGAACTTCTCACCAAGACCTACATGGAGCTCACCCCTGAACGGTGGCATACGTTTGAACAGTGGATAGTCGACGAGCAGGTTCTGCGAAGGGGATATTCAGAAGTGTACGAAAAAGAATACATAAAAAAAGATGGGACCGTTATACCGGTCGAACTGCGTACCTACCTTTTCAGAGACGAAACGGGATCCCCGTCAAGAATGTGGGGAATCGTCCGTGATATCTCAATACGCAAACACGGCGAATCGGCTCTTCGGGAAAGCGACAGAAAACACCGTATTGTCGCCAATAACACCTATGACTGGGAGTTCTGGGAGGGAATAGACGGCCGTTATATCTACTGCTCTCCCTCATGTTTCCGGATTACCGGCCACTACGCATCAGAATTTTTGAAAGACCCTTCGATCATGGATCGGATAATCCATCCCGAAGACAAGGATCATTACATCAGGCACGTGATTGAGGAGCAGGATATAACCAGAACAGGTGATATCGTTTTCCGTATCATTCACGCCGATGGAAATGTCCGATGGATCGGCCACACCTGTCAGTCCATAATCGGCGAGGACGGCCAGTCGATGGGTGTCAGGGGATCGAATCGCGATATTACCGATAGAAAAAAAGCTGAACAGGAGATTCTATTTCAGAACATCATTCTTTCCACCCAGCTTCAAGCCTCAATCGACGGCATACTCGTTGTTGACGAATCCGGTACGATAATCTCTCACAACAGGCGATTCGCCGAAATGTGGGGAATCAGCGAAAAAATCCTGAGCACCGGTTCGAATAAAAACGTCACCGCAGCCATTCTTGAACTTGTCGACAAAAAAGAACAGTTTCTCGAGAAATTGCGGTATCTGAAGGACCATCAGAACGAGATCAGCCACTACGAAATTAATCTTACCGACGGAAGAGTGTTTGAACGGTATTCCTCACCGATGATCGGCCCTGACGGAAAGCACTATGGAAGAGTCTGGTACTTCAGGGATATCTCTGAAAGAAAGCGCGGGGATGCGGAACTTCTCCGCTACAGGGATCATCTTGAGGAGCTGGTTCGCGAGAGAACCAGCGAGCTCAATGAATCAGAAAAAAATCTTATCAGTGCGAAAGAGGAGGCGGAGGCCGCGAACAGGGCAAAGACCGTCTTTCTATCGAGCATGTCCCATGAAATAAGGACCCCCCTCAACGCGATTCTCGGCTTCTCTCAACTGATGGTCAGAGACACTACTCTGCCGGCCCAAAAGAGAGAGTGGCTGAATATCATAATAAAATCAGGAGAACACCTTCTTGACCTGATTAACGACATACTTGAGATATCCAAAATTGAATCCGGTCGTGCAGTTCTTAACGTCAACCTCTTTGATCTCAGAGGTTTTCTTGATGATCTTGAAAAGATATTCCGTTACCGCGTCGATGAGAAGCATCTCTCTTTCATAATGCAAATTGACAGCGGGCTTCCCCGCTACATAGAAACCGACGGCGCAAAATTGCGCCAGATTTTTATAAATCTGGCAGGCAACTCGGTGAAATTTACTGATGAGGGTTCGATAACGGTGCGTGTCCGCAGCGAAAAGGGCGGCGCAGGCACATCGCGCCTGATCGCCGAGATAGAGGATACCGGTCCCGGAATATCTGAATCAGAAATGAGAAAGCTGTTCAGCACGTTTGAGCAGACTGAACTCGGCATCAGAAAAGGGGGATCCGGACTGGGCCTCGCTATCAGCAGGCAGTTCGCAAAACTGATGGGGGGTGAAATCGCTGTCACAAGCACACAGGGCAGAGGGTGCTGTTTTCACTTTGAGATTGATTTCGTCGAGCAAAGCGCATCCGGGCAGAAGGAAACAATCTTCGGCAGGGAGATTATCGGCATCGAGGATGAGTTTAGAAAAATACGAATTCTTGTCGTTGATGATGAACCGGCCAACCGCATGCTCCTTGCAGAACTTTTGCGTTCAACCGGATTTACCGTCGATGAGGCATCCGGCGCAGCTGAGGCACTTGACCTGTACAGCGCGCAGCCGCCCGATTTGATTTTCCTGGATGTGCGCATTCCGGGTTCCAACCGCTCTGAGGCGGTTAAAAAGCTGGGGTCATTGAAATCGGTATTCCATGTTCCGATCATCGCAGTCACCGCATCGGCGTTTACCGAGAATCAGGTTGAGATTCTGCATCTCGGCGTTGACGAATACATCAGAAAACCATTCAAAATAAACGAGATCTTTGATACTCTCTCAGTTTTTTTAGGTGTCCGTTACATATATGTTAATGATGATCACGCGGAAGAACCTGATATTTCAGCCGATATTGAATGCGATGAGATTGCGGTCTTACCTGAAGATCTTGTTGCACGGCTCTGCGATGCGGCCCAGAAGCTGGATCAGGACTGCCTGATGGAGTTAATTGACGAAGTGGAAAAACATTCTGAGCATTGCGCCCGTGTTTTGCGGAATTTAACCTGTAATTACCGTTATGAAGAGATAATTCTAAATATTGAAAAGGGGAAAAACTAATGGAATCAATTCTTACAAAAAATAATGCACCGAACATAATGATAGTAGATGATGAGCCCGCTAATCTGCAGGTTCTGAGCGGAATTCTAAAACAGAAAGGATACCGAGTCCGCCCCGCATCCGGCGGCAAACAGGCCCTTGACGGAGCGCAAATCGAACCGCCCGATCTTTTTCTTCTCGACATCAACATGCCGGTCATGAACGGATATGAGGTGTGCGCGCTCATCAAGAAAAACACTCAGCTGTGGCATATTCCCGTGATTTTCATCAGCGCACTCAGCGATACAGAGGACAAGATGAAGGCCTTTTCGGCCGGCGGGGTCGACTACATAACCAAGCCATTTAAATATGAGGAAGTGCTGGCACGGGTTGATACTCATTTAAATCTTCATCTTCTTCAACGCAGTCTCGAAAATTACAACAGCCGCCTCGAAGATCTCGTCCTTTCGCAGGTCAAGGAGATCTCCGAATCGCAGATGGCAACCATCTTCGCACTTGCCGAACTCGCCGAGTCTCGCGACGAGGATACTGGAAAACACCTTGAACGCGTTCAGAACTACTGCAGACATATCTGCCGCCAGATGGCAAAGAATACAAAATACAAAAAGGAAATCGGGGCAGCTTTCATAAAAGAGCTGTTTCACGCAAGCCCTCTGCACGACATCGGCAAAGTTGCAATACCCGACAGTATTCTGCTCAAGCCGGGAAAACACACTCCCGACGAATTCGAAATAATGAAAACGCACACCACCCTGGGCTCCGAAACACTCAGACAGGTGAGCAAGAAATACCCGAACAACTCCTTTGTCAATATGGGAATCGATATCTCGCGCTTTCACCATGAACGCTGGGACGGCAGCGGCTACCCTGACGGCCTTGCCGGTGAAAAAATACCCTTAAGCGCCAGGATCATGGCTGTTGCCGACGTCTACGATGCTCTACGGTCGAAACGATGCTACAAACCGGCTTTTTCGCACGACCGGAGTCTTGAGATAATCACCTCTGAGGGGGGAACGCATTTTGACCCTGACGTCGTTGCCGCTTTCGTTGAATCGCATGAGGCGATTGACGCCACCTCGGATGAGTTCAAAGAGTGATGAGGGTTGATCTCTTCAAAATCTTCTTTACAAAAGAGTGATTTTTACCGATTTCGGGATACTTTATTCTGGCAGCAAAATTTATATTATTAACGAGGCATTTTATGGCAGTCAATCAATACACCGAAGTAACCCGGCAGGGTTTCGGACAGAAGATGGCCAACTCGGCCGGCGGGGCGATTCTGGGTTTTGTGCTCTTTATCGCCGCATTCCCTGTGCTCTTTCTGAACGAAGGTTCCGAGGTCAAGCGGCTCAAGGGTCTTGCCGAGGGGCAGAAAATCGTGGTAGAGGCAAGCGCCGACAGCGTGGACGCGGCAAAAGAGGGGGCGCTTGTCTGTGTTTCGGGAAACGCGCTGACCGCCGACACCCTCACCGACAATGACTTCGGCCTCTCACTCGTCGCAGCGCGCCTCGAGCGCACTGTCGAGATGTTCCAGTGGGTCGAAGAATCCAAGTCAGAGACCAAGGACAAGGTCGGCGGCGGCACCGAAACGGTGACGACCTACAACTACAAAAAGGACTGGAGCACCTCGCTTTCGGACTCGTCCAAATTCAAGATCAGTGACGGCCACCAGAACCCCGCGTCGATGCCCTACCAGAACGCGAGCTATCAGGCAACTAACGTCACCCTCGGCGCCTTTGCCCTTAACGCCGACCAGATCGCGCAGATCGGCACACTCATCGCCCTTGCCGACGGCGATCTCGCGAACGCCGCTGCCGTGATGAACGGCACGCATAAGGCGCAGGGCGGGTTCATCTTTATCGCCCAGAATCCGGCGGCACCGCAGGTGGGCGACGTGCGTGTCTCGTTCAAAGCGGCCCAGCCCGGCCCCGTCACCATCGTTGCCAAACAGCAGGGCTCTTCGTTCGCGCCCTACTCGACCAAGAATACGACCATCGACCTTCTCAAGAACGATATCATGAGCTCGCAGCAGATGTTCGCGGCAGCCGTCACCGAGCGCAAGACCCTCACCTGGATCATCCGTATCATCGGCCTGATCATGATGGTGTTCGGCCTCGGGCTGATCATGAAGCCGCTCTCATCAGCGCTCTCGTTTCTGCCGATTCTCGGCACGATTTCGGGGGGATTACTGGGCGTAGCCTCTTTTCTGATCGGCTTCGGCCTTTCGTTCATCACGATCGCCGTGGCATGGGTCATCTACCGGCCGCTCATCGGCATCGCGCTTCTTGCAATCGGCGCGGCGCTCATCGTCGTACCGGGTGTACTGGCGAAGAAGAAACAGGCCGCAGCGGCGCAGTAATCTTTGCGGGGGGATACGCCGGCCGGCCTCCCGGCTATTTCAGGAGCGCGAGGCTGCCGGCGCAGGAACCGCCTCGGCGGCGCAGTTAAATGAAAGTGATTCAGATGAAGAAAAGAATAAAAAACCACCCGCGGATGCGGGTGGTTTTTTATTCTTTCATACAGATTGTGTGCAGATCTTATTAGCCTGTTTCAGGGTTGATTATCTATAAGGTGAGGATAACCGCTGTTAGTTCCGGCTGCCTGCGCCCAGACTGAAGCGCTATAGCCGCTGAAATTGCCGAGCGACTGCATTTGTGTCTGGCTGAGACCGTTGCCGCCGCCCGAGCCGATTGCGTTCACCGAATTATTGAAATAACAACTTGTGAAGGTTGCCCCTGTAGAGCCCGAAAAGCCGCCTTTTTTGGTACTATTACTTACCGCACCTGTTGAGTAGCAATAAGAGATCGTACCGCTGTGTGCCTGTCCTGTAAAACCTCCGATCATCGTTTCAGCCGATGCCCCGGGTCCTGTCACTGAACCGGTTGCGTAGCAGTCGTTTACCGTTCCCGCCCAGCAGTTACCGATCAGGCCGCCGGCTGAATAGGAAGAGCTATTGCTTGTTACCGTAACCGAACAGCCCGAATAACAATATCTGACAATGCCGCTGCCCTCGTTACTGCCGACAAGTCCTCCGACATCCGTCGTGCCGGTTACCGTACCCGTGGATGAGCAGTATTCGATGATACCGTTCTCTGTGTTCAATCCGACAAGCGAGCCCGAATAACCATCAACGGAGAGATTGACTGAAGTCATATGCAGATTCTTCACCGTGCCCTTATTGATACCGATAAGCCCCCAGTAGGAGCCCGACCCCGAACAGCTCATACCGATGATCTTTTGTCCGGCGCCGTCGAGAACTCCTGAAAAAGCGCTCGTATTCGCTGAAGTTACCGTATCAGACCTTCCGATCGGTGTCCAGTTAGTGCCTGCAGGAATGGTGATGTCCGAGGTAAGTTTGTAATGCCCACAGAGATTATCGCGTATCGCATTAAGCCCATCGACCCCCAATATCTCATAAAATGCGTTAACAGACACTGTATAGACAGCAGTGCGGGTTGAACGCGTGTTCGTCACCCTGATAGTTGCCGTAGTATTCCCCGCAGCGCCGGGAAAGGCGAGGGTCCGCGTGTCATTGCCGCTGCCGCTCAGCGTTACGCCTGAGCCGCTCTCCAGTGTCCACGTGAGCGTCTTGTCAAGGGCATCGGCGGGGGTGACGACGGCACTCAGCACTACAGAATTGAATCCTCTGTACGTTTGATAGGAGCTTGATGCGCTTCCGCCAAGAGTGAACGAGATATTCGTCACAGGAATCTCATTCCATTTTGCGTAGAGCGTCGTTGCGCCGGCAATGGTGTTGGTTGAGAAATTCCAGGCGTTTGTCAAAGCGGCATCGCGATACCATTCCGCGAAGGTGTAGCCGGTTCGTGTTGGTGCGGAGGGCGTGCTGAGGGTTGCGCCATAGGCGACGATTTGCGGGGCGACGGAGCTTCCCCCCCCCGAATCGAAAGTGACCGTGTAGGTATTGACCGCCCACAGCGCGTAGAGCTTCACGTCAGCAGCACCGATGGTGAAGCTCGCGCCGGGGGCGTACCTTGTGCCGCTGCCGTCGGACATGGTGCACCAGCCGTCGAAACTGCGGCCGGTTTTAGACAGATCCGAGGCAGCCTTTACGATGATGGTGCCGCCCGCAAAATAGATCTGCATATCGACGGGGGCGGTGCCGCCGTCGTTGAGATTGCCGTTATAGGTGACAGAGAGATTTTTCTTCCAGATCGCGTAGAGGGTGAGATTTTGTGCGGGCATGGTGATCGATAAGCCCGCCGCATAGATATTGCCGCTGCCGTCGGCGCTCGTGTTCCAGCCGCAGAAGGTGTAGCCGTCAAGCGAAAGCGCCGAACCTCCCTGTATTGTGAGAGCGGCACCTTCGGTATAGCTTCCGCCGCCGGGCACGGTGCCGGATGCGCCGTTCGCGTCATAGAGTACGGCAAAGGTCGCCGAGGGATTATCACCGGGGGAATCCGGCTCATCGTCATCGCCATCCGACGGCGAATCGGGAACGGGATCGTCGCCGGTATCGCCACCCGACGGCGAATCGGGAACAGGATCGCCACCGGTATCGCCACCCGACGGCGAATCGGGAACGGGATTCTTCACCAGTTTAATCGTCAAAGTGTAGGCCTTTGTCACTGTGGAGTTATCCGCGCCGACCACAATCGAGGCCTCGCTGCCGAAATTGAGCGGGGCTTCGCCTGCACCCGCGTCGACGCCGTTCACTTTTATCCAGCCGCCGCTGAAATCAAAATCGGCGACAAGCGACGCAAGATCACTTTCTTCGGGCAGCTCTATCATCAGGCTCTCGGTGCTCATGTTTATTACAGAGAAATTATTGCTTTTGCCGAAGCCGTTATCCTTTCCGTTGAAACGAAGCGCATTGAGGCGGCAGGCGCCGACCTGGTAGTCTATGTAATACTCATCGCCCGGTGTGGTCGCACGCAAACGGCAGATCTGCGGTTTCTCGAACGAGACCGGTTCGTCAAGGCTTCCCCCCGATAAAAGAAAATACTCGGAGCCGTCACCCTGTGTTGAAAATGCGGGTTTCAGGGAATCAAGCGGAAGCGACTGAGGCGGGGCAAACCAGAAGGCATTGCTGCCCTCGCTGATTTCGCATACGATATCCCCCAGCCCTGCCGAAACAAGCACACTGTTTTCTGATACTAGAAATCTTACACTTTCGAACCACACATTTGCCGGGCTCACCGTGATGGTGTAATCATCACTTTTGCCGTCGTACGAATAGAGGGTGTAGACGCGCGAACCGCGGTTTTTCGTGAAATCCGGCTTCGATACCCCGCTCGTCTGCCGCTTTCCGTCGGCGAACAGCGCGTAGCCGTCGAATTCGAATGTCGGCACGATCTGCGAAAGGATTTCCTCGCCGGTGTCATGCGGTAAAATAATACGGTAGGAGTATTCGCCGGTTTTCTGCCGGTCGGCGTCGACCGTCAGAAAGGTGTTAAGCTCATGGCTGAGAGAAAAGCTTTTGAAATTGCGTTTCGCAAGAAGCTCATAGTAGTCGGCCTGTTTGCACGAAGTGACGGTGCATGCCAACGCAAGCAGCAGTATAAGCCTCTTTTTCATGATCGCTCCGTAGTGTTGTAGTTGCAGTATCAGTGGTAAACGGAACCAATTATGACTACTTAGTGAAGAAATACAAGCCCCGTTAGAATGAACTGCGGCAGCAGGAGAACGAATTGCACATTATTTTTCTTTTTTTTTATTTTGACAGATAAAAAAGGAATGAGTGACACTTATTCTCAAAACGGGAGATCACCGGGCAGCATAAGAGGAGGCGGAATGGCGCATAAATTGGTTTCGGCCGTAAAGATGATTTTTTTGTGCTGCCCGGGCATTCTATTGCTGTTCTCAATATTCACTGCACCGGCTCTGTACGCGCAGGGCGGAACTCCTGCATCACCTGCGCTGATCGTCGCGGGTGAAGACAGTTACACAATCGGCACAAAGATGGAGATCTTCGAAGATAGAAGCGGCAATCTTACCTTTTCGCAGATCCTCTCGCCCAATTACTCACGCCGCTTCAATGCGGTCGACAGGATGATACCGAACTACGGATTCAGCAGATCGGCATGGTGGGTGAGATTCAGAATCCATTTCGCCTATCTTCTCTCTGAAGATGAATGGGTCCTCAAATACCGCTGGCCCTTCGTCTCGTCGATCACCGCCTACATTGACGACAAAGGCGGGGCCTTCAGATGCGTCGAAACGGGAATCGAAAGCCCCCGCGAAACGCGCGATATTCCCCACCGTCTTTTTCTCTTCAGACTGCACCCCGAGGCAGGCGGCACCGCGACGGTCTATCTGCGCATCAGGACGGAGGGGATTGTCATTCTGCCCCTGCAGGTTCTTTCATATCGATCGATGATCAGAGAGATCTTTACCGAAAATCTTTACTTCGGCATTTTTCTCGGGTTCATGGGGGCGATGGTTTTTTACTACCTGCTGATGTTCGCCGCGGTGCGTGAGCACTACTATATATATTTCTCTCTGTTTATTATTCTTCAGCTTTTTTTTCAGGCCTTCAACGACGGCACCGCCGCGTGGAACCTCGCGCTTACCGGCAAGACCGCCAATTTACTGATTATCGCCAGCGCCTCTCTCATCACTATTTTCATCGCGCTGTTCACCCGTCCGATACTTAACTCAGACAGATTTTATCCCCGCGCGCGATACTTCTTTTACTGCATAATCGCGATGTCATTACTTTTTCCGATCGGGTCTTTTTTCTTTCCCCGTGTCTTCACCTGGAGCCTCTTTTTTATAATGCTGCTTTTGTTTGTCTTATTTTTTATAACGATTTCACTTCTCTGTTTTTTTACGGGGGGAAGCTCCACCTTATTTTACGTCCTCTTTATTCTGGTCTTCGCCGCGACGGCTTCGGTATCGATTCTTCTGCGCTTCGATATCGTGCCGTACAATCTTTTCACCGAGCACCTCCGCAAGGGGGCGCTCGTCGCAGAGGGCATCATTCTCGCGTTCATGATCAACCGCAAAATCCGCACTCTCGAAAGGGAACGCATCGAAGCCCAGGCCGCATCTATCACCGCGCTCGAACATGCGGACAGAATGAAAAACGAATTTCTCGCGACAACATCGCATGAGCTGCGGACCCCGCTTCACGGTATCGTCGGAATCTCAGAGGTCATGCTGAAAAACCGTCGGCCTCTCACCGGCGACGATGGGCGCGAGAACCTGAAGATCATATCGAGCAGCGCACGAAGGCTGCTCTCTCAGATCAACGACCTGCTCGACTACTCAAAGATGAGTGACGAGCGGGCACAGAACAATCTTGCTCTCACCGCTCTTCCGTTGCGGGATCACGTATCATTTGTCTTTACACTTCTGGCCTCTTTCACCGAAGGCCGCGCGATAGAGCTGCGCAACAGCGTATCCCCGGAACTTCCCCTTCTCTACGCCGACGAAGAGCGTCTGCGTCAGATTCTGCTCAACCTCGTCAGCAACGCAATCAAGTTCACAGAATTCGGTGTCATCGAAATCTTAGCCGAAGAGAGGGCCGGCGGCACTATCGCGGTCACCGTCAGCGACACCGGCACCGGAGTGGACGAGGCGAAAATCGGCCAGATTTTCGAACCCTTCGTTCAGGGTGATTCTTCGCACTCGAGAAAGTATCCGGGGACAGGGCTGGGACTCTCGATTTCGCGCAGACTTGTCGAGCTTCACGGCGGCACTATCGAACTTACATCGCAAAAGGGCAAGGGAACAGAGGTCACCTTCACTATCCGCAAAGCCTCTGCGTCTGAAATATCCGCCTCTATATCGCGGGGTGAAACCCCCGGCGGATTGACTGATGAGAACCTCCCTGAGTCCGATATCACTGCCCCGCCAGCATCCTCTCTCACCGGGAAAGCGGGAGAGGCGCCCCTTGTGCTGATCGTGGATGACGATGATGTTTCAATTAAAGTACTCAGCGGGTTTTTTGCCATCAAAGAGTATCCTGTCCTGTCCGCCGCAAGCGGCTCGGCGGCGCTGGAAATTCTCGACAAAAACCGGCGGATCAATATGGTTCTGCTCGACCTTATGATGCCGGGGATCTCCGGATTTGAGGTTCTGCGGCGCATCCGCAAAAGCCGCCCCGCGGAGGATCTTCCTGTTATCGTCACCAGTGCCCTCTCGCAGATTGATGACGTGCGCCACGCCTATGCGGCGGGTGCAAACGACTACCTGATAAAGCCCTTCAACATCGACGAGCTCTCGCAGCGCATCGATCGCTTCTTTGCCGTAATGAAGATTGTCCCGCCCGCTGAAAGCGGTATCTCAGTAAAGACTACGTCTGGCCGGGAAATTATTCACTACCGCGATATCTGCTATCTTGCCGCCGACGGCAAACACTGCCGGATATATCTGCGAGATCAAAGCTGCGAGTCGAAGGTTATGCTCAAAGATCTTGAGCTGCGGCTTCCCCCCTTCTTCTTGCGTATAAACCGCTCTTATATAATCAATCTCAACTGCCTCGAAAGAATCGAGAACCGCGACCGATGGAGCTGCGATGCTGTTCTGAAATGGCCCTCAAATACTCGCATTACCGTCGGGCGAACCTATCTGCATGAGCTGAAAACACGTTTCCGGTAAACGTCAGCATTTATATAAATTTATACAGGTGAAAGCGTTTGCTCTGCTGACACTTTCTGCAGCGGGGTGTAAACAGGGAAACTACTATTCAATTTTAACCAACAGAAATGTGATTCATTGTTACATCGAACTGACCAGGACGATACGAGGCAGATCAACAGAGAGACCAGGCCCGAGATGGCGATTAAGAGAAATAGGGATGGCTTTCAGAACTGCGGCAGCAGCGGTTCTGTCGGCGAAAGCGGTGCAAATATTGGCGGTATGTTCGGTTACTGCGACGGGGGAAGTATTTCTAAATGCCAAAGTTCAACTGATGTCGTCGGGACAGAAATTTCGACAACCATTACGGGGGATTTGTCGGCGATGATTTCAATTCTTACTATTTCAAAAGCCCTGCCGGGCTGAGCGCTCTTATTTCCCGAAGCATGCAATTTATAATTGACAAAAATTCTGAAAAGTAGTTACTTATAATTAAATGATAGGGTTCATATTCAACTCTCCTTCCATTGTTTTCCGCGGTGACTCTATGGTATAAGCGGCCGCAAAGCGGCTGTAATTCTATTTTCGGAGGCATACCGTATGGCAACACCAACAGCAATCGATCAGCTGGATCCAAATGTTAAGCTCATTCTTACCATTCTGTGCGACCCCATTGTAATGGGTGTGAATCGTGTATTGCGCGGAAAACTTATCCCCGGAGTGGTCTGGATCGTAACAGGCGGCATCTTCGGTATCGGCTGGCTCTATGACATCTACACAATGATTACTAAAAAAGACATCACATTCCTCTCGTAAGATCGGCCGGTACGGCTCGCAGCAGCGGGCCGTATCTCGATTACACACTGATATTATCCGTTATCCCCCCGCATACTTTCTCACTCTCAGTTATCGCACAGTCTTTCCCCTCTCCGATTCGGGCGTGACGTAAAATCCGAAATTCTAAAAAAGTTCAGCAGTTCTGTGATAATCAAACGTTATAATATGTGAGGAAACTTCTCACCCGGGAGGATCTATGCATACCACATCGCTGAATATCAATCAGGAAATCTTTGATCTGCTTGAACTAACCGCTTTCAGGATGAACATTCCAATAACCGTGCTGATAAAGCGATTGATCGCGCGCTTTTCCAAGCGCTACACTTCGCGCTTGGAATACAGAGAGTGTTCGGTAACCTATCAGCCTCAGGCAGCTGAGTGGCATCTTGTTACCATTACCTATACCGATGAGGAGTATGAGCAGGTTTTGGATATGAGGAAAGTCTGGAAGATTAGTGTGTCTTTTTTTGTGACGATGGCGTTTCTGCACTACCGATTTTGTTCAAAATCCGGGGATGCAGCCGTAAGTTGGATAATCTTGAGACATAGTTATATGTTAGAACACTACGAATTTCGAAAAGAAATGATCAATACCACACTAGTGTTTACATTAATTTGGGCAAAACCCCGAACACTCCGCTTGCGGGAATAACCAATCCCCCCCCCCCC
>Ga0209467_1001302_pt1 | contig 22586 bp, 22 predicted proteins | sample Higcelwee11metaG_FD_187175 | JGI IMG/M metagenome (GOLD analysis project Ga0209467, IMG submission 187175) | Freshwater pond sediment microbial communities from the University of Edinburgh, under environmental carbon perturbations - High... | ecosystem: Environmental > Aquatic > Freshwater >... | reverse complement strand
GTCCATGCTCCTGCGCGTCCTGGAGTCCCAGAAATACCGCCGGGTGGGCGACAAGGAGGAGCGCAGCGCCAACATCCGCTTTTTTTTCGCCACCAACCGCGACCTGCACAAGGAGGTCGAGGCGGGTCGCTTCCATGAGGCCTTGTTCCACCGCCTCAACGTCTTCCGCATCGAGATTCCGCCCCTGCGCGAGCGCCGGGAGGACATCCCCGTGTTGATGGAGCTTTTCCTCGGGCAGCTCTATCCGGATCGCCCGCCCTACCGGGTGTCCGGGCAGGCCTTGCAGTGCCTTATGTCCTACCATTGGCCGGGCAACGTCCGCGAACTGCGCAACGTCATCGAACGCGGCATCATCCTGGCCGAGAACGATCTGATCACCCTGAAGTGCCTGCCCAACGACATCGCCAAATGCCTGGACGACACGGCCAACGGCCTGCCCTTCCCCACCCTGGAGCAGCACGAGCGGGAGTTCATCGTGCGCGTGCTCGAATACGTGTCCAACAACCGGACCCAGGCGGCCAGCATGCTCGGCATCGGGCGCAAGACCCTGTACCGCAAGATCAAGGAATACGGCCTGGAGATGGTCTGCCAAAACGGTCGCCCCGAGGGCGGCGCCGTGGCCGCCGAGAACCGCCCGTCGCGGAAAACCGGGTGCGGCGACGCGCCCGGCGCGCCCTAACGGCTCCAGGCCCCGGCGATGCGGTTCGCCCGGCCTGCCCGGGCCTGGCCCCGCCTGTCGCATCCTTGTGACCCGCCCCCCTCGGATCCCCAGGGGAATGGCCGGGACGCAGGCCCAGGTCGGCGTGCAGGCGAGAACGCTGCCGCATGGAAAATCACGCGCAGAACGCCCCCTTGGCATCCTGCGCGTGACCCACGGCGCCTTGCCCGCAGACAGCAACCTGGGCGATGGCCCTGCCCCTACGGCTTGTCCTCCACCCAGCCGGTACGGCGATACTCCGCAAGAAACGAGGCCACGCCGAGCCACAGGACGCACAGCACCGGCAGCCCGACCACGATGGAGGCGGTCTGGAGCACGGATAGCGGGCCGTTGATAAACAACATGCCCGTGGGCAAAAGCCCCAGGGAAATGGCCCAGAAAAGCCTGTTCCAGCGGGCGGGCTCCTCGTCGGGGGAAAGCGTGCGGGTGGTGGTGGCGGCCAGGGCGAAGGACACCGCGTCGAAGGTGGTGGCCATGCATATGGCGGTGACGGCGGCGAACACCAGCTTGTACAGCGCGGGAAACGGGATGAAGTCCGCGATGGCCATGATGGCCGCAGCCCCGCTCCCGGTCGCGACCATGTCCACCACGTCGAGCTGTCCCGTGAGCTGCAAATGGAGACCGAAGTCGCCAAAGATCATGTAAAAGCAGCCACAGCCCAGGGAGGCCATGAGCACCGGCCCCAGGACGACCTGACGTACCGTCCGCCCCCGGGAGATCTTGGCGATGAAAATGCTCATAAACGGGGCATAGGCGACGAACCAGGCATAATAGAACACGGTCCAGGCCTGGGTGAATCCCTTTTCGCCCGCCGGGTCGATCCAGGTGGCCATACTGATGAACCGGGAGACCAGAAGCCCCAGGGAGGATATGCCCATGTCCGTGAGAAACAGCGTCGGCCCGACGAGAAAGACAAAGGCCAAAAGACTCAACGCCAGATAGACGTTAAAGTCGGAAAGCCTGCACATGCCCTTTTTCAGGCCCAGGTAGGAGGTGACCGAGAAAATGAGCGTCACCCCGGCCAGGGTGAGGCATTGCAGCGAAAAGGACACTTCCAGCCCGGCCACCGAGGCGATCGCCGCCGCCACAATGGGTACGCCCAGGCCCAGGGCCGTCGCCGACCCAGCCACCAGCCCGGCCATAAACAGGATGTCCACGACCTGGCCGGGCCAGCCGTGCGCCCTCACGCCCAAAAGCTCGGCGCAGACCTGGGAGAGGTTCAGAACCGGCGCCTTTTTCACATAATAACTGTAGCCGATGGGCACGGCCAGGGTGGCGTAGATGGCCCAGCATACCGGCCCCCAGTGAAACATGCCGTAGGCGCACCCCATCCGGGCGTTCTCCAGCGAACCCACGGCGGCCCCCAGCAGGGGATATTTCATGTAGTACGCCCAGTCGATGGACCCGCCGAACATGATGCCCGCCCCCACCCCGGCGCAAAACAGCATGCCCAGCCAGGAAAACGTGGAATATTCGATCTTCTCGCCCAGGCGCTTGCGGCCAAGCGGCCCAAACGCGAACCACACAAGAAGCGACAGGGAGCCCAGCCCCGAAAGGAGGTAGAGCCAGCCCAGTTTGACCGTGACGAAGGTGAAAAGGCTGTTGATGACCCGCTCACCTGCCTCGGGAAAGGCCAGAAGCGGGAAACCGCTGGCCAGGACAAGGCCCAGCGTCGCAAAAAAACACATCTTGCGGATCGGGCTTTTCGCGGCCGGAGAGGCCGCGCCTGAGGCGACGACCTGGGCATGTTCAGACTGCGACATGATGCCTCCTCGTCCGCATCCCCGTCACGGCTGCGGACGACCTGTTGCAACGGGGGGATACGCCCTCGCAGACCGGGACGGCGGATTCGCCGCCGCAGGGCCCGGCCCGGGGGCCTCCCGGGACCGGGCGCGCCGGTCTGGCCGACGACGGGTTCAGGCGCCGCCTCCCGCCGTGGGGAGGATCTCGTGGCGCGCCAGCAACCGCCGGTATTCAAGCTCCGTGTCGATGCCCATAAACGGCCCAACCTCATGGATCTTCACCAGGCGTACCGTCAACCCGGGCATGGCCACCAAGGTGCGGACCACGGCGTCTCCGGCGACCTCCAGGGCCTTGGGAAACCAGGCCCGGGGAACGATGACCGGGGCGCCGCGCAGATCCTCCTGGACCGGCGCGATCATGTAGTCGGGCTGCTGGGAGAACGCCCACAGCAGATGATCGATGGTCCGTCCGGCGAGCAGGGGTTGATCGCCGTGCAGGACCATGCAGCCCGCCGCGTCGTCCATAACGGCCCGCAGTCCGGCCCGAAACGATGCCGCCTGGTCCGTCGGCTGCGGCGCCAGGACCGTCTCGCATCCGCTTAGGTCCACACGTCCCGGAAGGCCGGAGTCCTTTTGCAGGACCACGGCCACCCGGGCAAGGCCTGAACCGCGCGCGGCGTTTACGACATGCTGGAGCAGGGGAATCCCCCGGAAGGGCATGCTGAGTTTGTCCCTGCCCATCCGGGCGGATCGCCCGGCCGCGAGAATAATGCCGCAGACGGGGGCCATGCGCTGGTGCATAGGGTTACGGTCCTTGGGGCCGCCGTGCGGCGTGCTTTTACCCGTCATGGCGTCGCCTGCTTTCTGCGTTCATGCGGCATGGCCCGCCCGGCGCTCCGGTTGCGGGCCATGGCCGCCTTCATGGTCAGATGCAGGCCGACAGGGTGTCGGCCACAATGGTCCTGGCCATGGGCGCCTTGAAGGCGTTCATCAAAAGCGGTTTGGCCTGGGCCACGGCCAGCTCCCCGGCCTCACGGGCCGTCTCGCCGCTTAAGGGGCGCCCCAGCAGGGCGGCTTCGGAGGCGGCGCAACGGCGCGGGTTGTTGTGGACGCCGTTGAGGCAGATGCGCGCGGCGGTCACCACGCCATCCACACAGGTCACGGCTGCGGCGCAATTGACCAGGGCGAAGTCGATGGACTTGCGGACGGCGATTTTTTGAAACGCGCTTTTCCCCCCTGCGCCCTGGTTCGGCACGAACACCCCGGTGACGATCTCGTCGCCCTCAAGCACCGTGGACTGCGCCCCATGCTCCGCAGAGAAGAATCCGTCAATGGGAATGGCCCGTTTGCTGGTCTGGACCACGGCGTCCAGGGCCACCAGGGCCGGGGCCGTGTCGCTGGGGTTGACGGCCACGCATTTTTTCACCGCGCCGAAGATGGAATGGTAGCGGTGGTCGCCGGTCACGGCCAGACAGCGCGTGCCGCCCTTGCGCACGCAGTCGATGCGGCCGCCGAGCTTGTGCGGATACCGGTAGTACCAGCAGCGGTTCTCCTGGCAGATGTTCCCGGCGATGGTGCCGATGTTGCGCAAAAGGGGCGAGCCGGTCCGTCTGGCCGCCTCGGCCAGTCCCGGCCACCCCTCCCGGATGACGGAGGACTCGGCCACCTCGGTCAGGGTGGCCAGGGCGCCGATGTGCAGCCCGTCGGCATCGGCGCGGATGTCCCTGAGTCCCGGGATGCCCTTGAGGTTGATCACGGCCTTGGGGTAGCGCATCCACAGGTTGTCCTTCAGGCCGCCCACAAGGTCGCTGCCTCCGGCGATGACCCGGGCCGCGCCCTGGTATTCCTTCAGCAGGAACACGGCCTCCTCGATGGTGGCCGGGTCGATGTGCGTGAACCGTTTCATGCGTTTTTTCTCCCTTTGGCCTGGATCTTGCCCAGTCCGGCGAGGATTCTGGCCGGGGTGAAGGGCGTCTCGATGAGCCGGACGCCGATGGCGTTGTAGATGGCGTTGGAGAACGCGGCCAGGGTCGGGCAGGCGGCGCCCTCGCCGCAGGCGGTGGCCCCGAACGGATGCGACCGGTCCCCGGGAATTTCGAGGACGAACGGCTCCACGACGCAGTCCATGCTGGTGGCGTGCTTGTAATCGATGAAGTTCGGATTGAGCAGCCAGCCGTGGCGCGGGTCCACGATGCATTCGTCGGCCAACACCGCATGCTCCACTCCATGGCGGGCGGTCAGGAGCTGGCCCTCCACGATCTTGGGATGCAGGGCCCGGCCCACGTTTTGGACCATGGTCACCCGGACGTTGGCCACCATGCCGGTCTCGGTGTCCACATCCAGGGAAATGAACTGGGCGCCCTTTTCCTTGGGAATGTAGAGTTCGTCCTTGCGGCCGTCCCGCAGGCAGTTGGGATGGGGCGAGTCGTTGACGTAGGCCCCGATGATCTCGTGCCGTCCGCCGTAATGCCCGATGGGACCGAAGGCCTCCTTGAAGGTGAGGCCCTTGCCCGGGGCGGCGATGCAACGGATGCCGCCTTCCCCGATCTCCAATTCCTCCGGGGTGGTCCCCAGCTTGCCCGCCGCCAGGCCAAGGAGCTGGCGCTTGGCGTCCATGGCCGCCTCGAAGGTGGCCCAGCCCTGAATCCAGGTGCCGCAGCTGTTGGACACCAGGGTGGCGAAGGGGGTGGAATCCGTGTCGTGGCACACCAGCCCGACCTTGGCGTACGGCAGGCCCAAAACCTCGGCCACGATCTGGCATTGCACGGTGTGCTGCCCCTGGCCGATGTCGGCGATGGCGCAGACCAAGGCGGCCGTACCGTCGGGGAAGATCTTCACCATGGCCTCGCTGGAGTTGCCCGGGCCGGGACGTCCGGCCCCCATGGCGAAGATGGCCACGCCCATGCCGTGGCGGATGCGTCCGGTCTTGTGGCGGGGATGCCGCCAGGTCTTTTCCCAGTCCAGATGCCTGGCCCCCACATCAAGGCACTCCTCGATGCCCGAGGAGGAGATGTAGGCGGACTTGTAGGTCAGGGGATCCCAGCCTGCGTCGATGTCGCCGGTGCGCATGCAGTTCATCTTGCGCAGCGTCAGCGGGTCGAGGCCGAGCCTCTCCGCAGCCATGTCCATGGTGGTCTCCACCGCGAAGATGCCCTCGGGCGCGCCGTAGCCCTGCCAACCCACCGAGGCGAACCGGTTGGTGTACACGTAGCGGATCTTCCCCCGCAGATGCTCGCAGTTGCGGGAGTACAGCACCGCGCCCGTGGCCAGCATGGCGTTTTTCGGGGGATATTTGTCGCCGCTGGCCCCGACCTCCTGCCAGTGGGAGAAGTCCATGGCGGTCAGGAGGCCTTCCTTGGTGAACCCGATTTTGACGTCGGTGATGGTGCCGCGCGACCAGCCGCACAACATCTCCTCCTCACGGGAGTAGCCGCAATGCACGGGAAGGTGCAGGGCCAGGCTGGCCATGCCGGCGATGGCCAGATAGTGGGACGGCATGTTGGGGTTGAGCACGTCGGCGTTTTTGCCGCCGAAACTGGACCCGGTGAAGGGCGACACGAGGTTGACCTTGTCCGAACCGACGCCAAGGGCCTGGGCCAGGCAGTACTTTTCGTCGTGCAACCCCTGGGAATGGGTGTACATCTGGAGTTTGACGCCGTCGAAATGGGCCGTGCATCCCCTGGGCTCCATGGCCGGCGACTTGCAGTAGGCGTAGCGGAAGCCGGTCTGCTCCACCACGACCTCGGCCTCGGCGAATCCCTTTTCGATGTCGCCGAACCCGTTGTAGTCGGAAGGGGTCTTGGTCTTGAAAAGCCGCGTCCGGGGATCCCGGTCGCTCAAAAAGGCGTGGAATTCCCAATCATGGCAATTGTCCTCGCCCTCGAAGGCCTGGGGCGCTCCCGGCGCGATGGCCTCCTTCAGGTCCAGGACAAAAGGCTTTTTGACGTATTCCACGCGGATCAGCTCCAGGGCCTCCTCGGCGATATCCTCGTCGTCCGCCACCACCGCCGCCACCAGATCGCCCACGTAATGCAGGGCCGGGCGGAAGATCCCGGGATAGTTCCTGTGGGTCATGACCAGCCGGACGCCCGGCAGGGCCTCGGCCTGGGACACGTCCATGTCCGCAATTCCGGCGGCCGGATAGGGACAGCGCAAAATCCGGGTCATAAGCAGGTTTTTGAAGGCAAAGTCCGCGTAGTACCTGGCCTGGCCCGTGACCCGGGGTCGGCCGTCCTTTTGGCGCACGGATTTTCCCACTGTCGTGGTGTCAGCCATGGTTGGCCTCCTTCGCCATCTTCCTGGCCGCGCTTTTGACGGCGGCGATGATGTGCTCGTAGTTGCTGCAGATGCACAGATTCCCGCCCAGGGCCTCCTTGATCTGCTCCTCGTCGGGGTCGGGGGTCTTTACGAGCAGGCCAAGGGCGGACATGATCATGCCCGGGGAACAGAAGCCGCATTGGGCGCCGTATTCCTCAAGCCAGGCCTCCTGCAGGGGATGCAGCACCCCGTTTTTGGACAATCCCTCTATGGTGACGATGCTTTTGCCCTCCTGTTCCACGGCCAGGATCATGCAGGAGGGGGTGGCCACGCCGTCGACCAGCACGGTGCAGGCGCCGCAGGCCCCCTCGCCGCAGGCCTCCTTGGCCCCGGTCAGGCCGAATTCCCGGCGCAGAACCCTGGAAAGGGTCCAGTGGGGTTGCACCCGCAGCGCGCGGGTCTCCCCGTTCACCGTCAGCCGGATGGTTGGGGTCGCAGGTTCTTCGCTTTTCATGTCTCATTCCTTGATGTGTCGTTTAAGCCGTCAGGCGGCGGGTAAAAACGTCAATTGGCCTCGGCGGCCGCAAGCCGTTTTTTCTCGGGACGGCTGGACCAGATGATGCCGCCGACGATCAGGATGCCGCTGACCAGCTGCACCACGCCGATGGCCTCGCCGAGGAAGAAATATCCAAAGACGCCGCTTAAAAGGGGCATGCTGTAATAGATCATGCCGGCGCGGGTGGGCCCGGCCTTTTCCAGAGACAGGTTCCACAGCCACCAGGCGATGAGCGAATTGCCCACGCCGGTGTAGATGATGCTGAAGATCACCACGCCGCTGAATTCGATATGGACGTCGGGCTTGGACCACTCCCAGCCCAGAAAGGGCAGGAGCATGAGCAACCCGAAAAACACCATCAGGGTCAGGATGGTGCTTTGCGACAGCCCGTCCGGGATCTTGCGCAACACCATGCTGTACACGGCGAAGCCGATGGCGGCGGCCAGCATGAGAACGTCGCCCAGCGCAAACTGCATGCCCAGGACACGGCTCAATTGCCCTTCGGCCACCAGATAGATCGAGCCGATCAGAGCGATGGTGCAGCCGATCCAGGTGTTCACCGGCTGCTTTTCACCCAGCATGGCGGAGATGATGACGATGAAAATGGGAGTGGTGACGGATATGAGCGACAGGTTGAGGGCCGAGGTGCTGGCCGCCGCAAGGTAGCACAAGGGGTTGAACAGGGTGACCGCAGTGAGTCCCGCCACCAGGATCGGGATCATGAACTTCTTGGCGACGGGCCATTCCTTTTTCAGCTTGGGCAACGCGAAACAGCACAGGATCAGCAACGCGACGAGCCATCGAAGCGCGCCAAGGGTCATGGGCGGAATCTTTCCAACGGCCAGCCGCGCCACAACGTAGTTTCCAGACCAGAGCATGGTGGTCATCAAGGCGTAGAAGCTGCCCATAACAATTGGATCCTTGAACATACGCCCCCCTTGAGACAATGATGTTTGTGCTCAGTTTTCCAAACGCCGCGCCGCATGACGAATGTATCTATGCTTTGTATCACTTGGCGATGAACCAGCCTTCTCCACGCACCTTGCCGTCAACAAAGTTCCGTCGCGGCCATATCGCAGTCGCCACCCCCTTTCGTAAGGCATATGCCACAGCATCTCGGCGTGACATGGAATATCCTGCTATGAGCAACGGACGTGCCAACACGCCAAGGCGTCTAAAAAATGAAAGTTCTCTTTTTCCGGCGGGATGTTACGAAATAGCGGCGGAGGCCGTTCCGGATTTCATGAAAGGCGTGTGAGTCGTTATCGACTCACATCCTCGGGATTCCGTCAGCCGTCTGCCCCTGGGGGCATGAGTCGCTTTCGACTCATTGAGTTGGTTTCACTTCGAGCGGGAGGCGTATTTCTTGAGCAGGCGGGAGGCGCGGGTCTGGCTGATGCCCAGGGAGGCGGCCACCTTGCGCGTGCTGCCGTGGATGGCGTGGGCGTCCAGCACCAGTTTGCGCTCCATGGCGGACAGGGACTCGTCCAGCGCCCCTCCGCCCATGACCGACGACACGGCCTGGGCCGAGGTGGCGTAGATCGATGCGGGGAGGTGGTCGACGGTGATCACCTCGGCGTCCACGGTGACCACGAGACGTTCCACCAGATGGGCCAGCTCCCGGATGTTGCCGGGCCAGGAATACTGGCACAAGAGGGTCTGGGCGTCGCTGGACAGACGGCAGCTTTTCCCGTGCTGTTTGCCGAAGCGGTTCAGGAAGTGGGACAGAAGCGGCACGATATCGCGCCGCCGTTCCCGCAGGGGCGGGATGAGGATGTCGAAGACATTGAGCCGGAAGAAGAGATCCTGGCGGAACGCCCCGCTGTGAACCATGTGTTCCAGGTTCTTGTTGGACGCGGCCAGGATGCGCACGTTCGCCATGACCGTCTGGGAGCTGCCCACGGGGCGGTATTCGCGTTCCTGGACCGCATGCAGGATCTTGGGCTGCATGGAGAGGGGCAATTCGGATATTTCGTCCAAGAACAGCGTGCCGCCCTCGGCCTTGGCGAAAAGCCCACCCCGCTTTTGCACCGCCCCGGAAAACGCCCCGCGCACATGCCCGAAAAGCTCGGATTCGAACAGATGCTGGGGGATGGCGGCGCAGTTGACCACCACGAAGGGCTTCTCAGCCCGCTTGCCCGTAGAGTGGATGTATTTCGCCAAAAGACTCTTGCCGCAGCCGGATTCGCCCAGGAGCAGACAGGGGGAGCTGATGTCGGCCACCTTGCGGGCCGACTCGACGGCGATCTCCATGAGTCGGCTGTGATAGATGAGGTCGCTCGGCGGGGCGTTCTCAACCACGTCCTGTTCTGTTGTCAGCTCATCACGACAGGGAATTTTCCCTTCATGGTAGTTGTCGCGAATGCTAAACAGGACGTATTCCACATTTCCATTCGCATCCAATACCGGCGTTGCAATGCTCAAAATGTCAAGTCCAAGGTACGTTTTCTGTTCCTGCTTCACCGGACACTTATACTTGTACACCGCTGGCAGCACGGAACGGTCCCAGGCGCGATGTTTTTTGACAACCTCCCAAAACGGCAACCCGATCATTTCGGCCTGAGTAAATCCGTAATGCCTTTCGCAGGCCTTGTTCACGTACAACATGCGGTAGTTGTTGTCGTAAATGATGATTTCATCATGGAGGTTGTCGATAAGCCGCACGAAGGCGGGAAAGTCCATCCCGAAAATTTCTGTTTTCTCCATGAAACGCTCCATCCCGGCTTCGGTCCTACGGATGATGACTTCCTGTTTTCGCTCCGGGGAATGATCCGGGGGTGTACCCTTTATGCCGCCCTGTTTCCAGCCCGTCGACGGCGACCTATCGGCCGGAGTCCCGGGCCGGGGCGCCTTGTCAGCCCCCTGCGGCGGCCGTGTTCGCAGCCTGCCACAGAAGGCCGCACCCGGCCACCGTCAGAAGCGCGAACACCACCCGGCGGAAGGCGGGCTCGGAGATGCGGCCGCACAGGGTTGCGCCTGCGGCCAGCCCCAGGCCAAGCGCGGGCAGCGACAGGCCGAAGAGCCAAAGCACCCGGGGAGTCACAAGCCCCGCCGCCCACTGCGACCCTACGATGCCCACCCCGGCGGCCAGGAAATAGCCCGCCAGGGTGGCCCGCAGCACGTCGCGGCCGACAAGACGCCGCGAGGCCCAGGCCACGACGGGAGGCCCGTTCACGCCGATGGCCACCCCCAGAATCCCGGCCGCGAGCCCCGTGGCCACCCCGCCCGGCAGGGCCGCGCCGACGATGGAGGGCGTCTCCCGCCCGGCCGTGACGACCCCCCGCCCCCCGCACCAGACCAGATAGGCCCCGAGAAGCCCCTTGAGCAGGGCCTCGGGCGCATCCCACAGCATCCACGCCCCAAGGGCCATGCCCGGCGCAGAGGCGATAAGCAGCACCAACAGCTCGCGCCAGGCCACCCGGCCGCGAAGCCGGGCCATGAGGCAGACGTTGATGCCAAGGGCCATCAGGCAGCCAAGCGGCGTGGCCGTCCGGGCCTCCAGGACCGCCCCGAGCACGGGCAGGGCCACCAGCGTGGAGCCGAATCCGGCCAATCCCTGGGTGAATCCGGCCAATCCGGCGGCCGCCGCCACACATCCCGCCAGCAAGACGTCCATAGCCCCTCCCCACGCGTCGTCCGTCGCGTCATCCGTCGGCTGCTGTTTTAAATTTCATTGTATCGAATCGATGATTTCCCTTGAAAAGCAGGGTATCCAAGGTTACATGCCGCCACAAACGGATTGATTCGCACCCTAAATTCAAAAAAATCGAACCATGCCTGAAACCCTTCTCCTGCGCACCTTTCTGGCCGTGGCCGCCGAACTGTCCTTTCGCCAGGCGGCCCAGGCCCTCCACGTGGCGCCGTCCACCGTGACCAGCCGCATCCAGGCCCTGGAAAAGGAACTGGGGGTGAAGCTCTTCGCCCGCTGCGGCCGCCGCGTGGTCCTGACCCCGGAGGGGCGGCGGCTTTTCTGGCATGCCGCCCGGCTGACGGAGCTTGCGGCCCGGACCCGCCAGGTGGTGTGCGGCGAGGAGGAAGGCCCCGAGGTGCGCCTGCGGGTGTCCGAAACCCTCGGCGCGTATTGCCTGCCGACGGTGCTGCGCCAATTCAAGGCCGCGTTTCCTGCGGCCAGGGTCCATCTGGCGACCACGTCCCGCCAGGGCACGTTGCACGACCTGCACCGGGGGACCGTGGACGCGGCGCTGCTGCTCGGCGAGCCGTTTTCCGCCCCGGGACTTGCGGTAGAGAGCCTTTGGCGGGAGCCCCTGGTGGTCTTCACGGCCCCGGACGGTCCCCTGGCGGACAGGGAATGCGTGGGGCCCGACGACCTGGAGGGCGTCCCCCTGGTGCTGACGCGCCATGTCTGGAGCGCCCGGGCGGCGATGGAGCGGGCCTTGGCCGGAGAGGGCGCGGGCATGGCGGGGCATGTGGAATGCGCCAGCGCCGAGATCGTCAAACGCTGCGTCCTGGCCGGGCTCGGGGTGTCGGTCGCCCCGCACTTTTTTGTGGCCGGGGAGGCGCGCCGGGGGCGGATCAAAATCCTGTCCTGGAGCGGCGAGCCCCTGGCGGCCACGGTTCTTTTGGCCCGGGACCGGACCAGGACGCCGTCTCCGGTGACGGACTCGCTTTTGCGCGTGCTGCGGGACTTTTTTGCCGATCTGCGGGACACGCATAACGGCCGGACCCACCCTCTTGCCATCAGCAAAAATATCGACTAAGCATCCCTGTTCCCCATCTCACACACCCCGGAGCGGCCCCGGGTGCCCCTGGCGCGTAGGCGCCGGAGGTTGACGGGCTTGGACCGGGGTGGAGGAAAAAACCAAGGAGATCAAGACCATGGCCTATGTCAGCATGAAGCAGCTCCTGGAGACCGGCGTCCATTTCGGTCACCAGACCCGGCGTTGGAACCCCAAGATGCGCCCCTACATCTTCGGCGCCCGTAACGGCATCCATATCATCGACCTGCAGCAGACCGTCAAAATGTACCAGAAGGCCCACGATTTCATCGTGGACATCATCTCCCAGGGCGGCAAGATCATCTTCGTGGGCACCAAGCGCCAGGCCCAGGAGTCGGTCAAGAAGGAAGCCGAGCGCGCCGCACAGTATTTCGTCACCAACCGTTGGATGGGCGGCATGCTCACCAACTTCCAGACCATCAAAAAGAGCATCGAGCGCCTAAAGACCCTGGAACGCATGTTCGAGGACGGTTCCATCAGCCGCTTTCCCAAAAAGGAAATCGTGATGATGAACCGTGAGGTCACCAAGCTCAACCTGACCCTTGGCGGCATCAAGGACATGGACGGCCTGCCCCAGGCCGCCTTCGTCATCGACCCCAAGCGCGAGGAGATCGCCGTGCAGGAATGCCGCAAGCTCGGCATCCCGGTCATCGGCGTGGTGGACACCAACTGCGACCCGGACCTGATCGACTACATCATTCCGGGCAACGACGACGCCATCCGGGCCATCAAGCTTTTTGCCGCTTCCATCGCCGAGGCCTGCATGGAAGGCGACGCCATGCACAAGGAGCGCGGCCTGGCCGAAAAGGCCGCCAAGGCCGCTCCCAAGGCCGCTGAAAAGCCCGAGGAAGAGGCCCCGGCCACGACAGCAACCAGTGAGGAGGACGCATAACATGGCTGAGATATCCGCCCAGGCGGTCAAGACCCTGCGCGACAAGACCGGCGCGGGCATGATGGATTGCAAAAAGGCCCTGCAGGAATGCGGCGGCGTCGAGGACAAGGCCATTTCCTGGCTGCGCGAAAAGGGCCTCTCCAAGGCCCAGAAGCGCGCCGGACGGGCCACCACCGAAGGCGTCGTGGGTTCCTACATCCACTCCACCGGAAAGATCGGCGTCATGGTCGAGATCAAGTGCGAGACCGACTTCGTGGCCCGCTCCGACCGTTTTCAGGAATTCGCCAAGAACGTGGCCATGCAGATCGCCGCCGCCAACCCCGTGTGCCTGGGCCCGGACGAAGTCCCGGCCGACCTGCTGGCCAAGGAGCGCGAGATCTACAAGAACCAGGCCATGGCCGAAGGCAAGCCCGAGCAGATCGCGGAAAAGATCGTCGATGGCCGGGTGAAGAAGTACTACAAGGAAGTCTGCCTGCTGGAGCAGCCGTTCATCAAGGACGACAAGGTCTCCATCCAGGATCTTTTGAACGAGCTGGTGGGCGTGTTGGGCGAAAACGTCCAGATCGGCCGCTTCTGCCGTTATGCCCTGGGCGAAGACGCCCAGTAGCCGCAGAGACGACGCTAAAAAACGGGCCGCAAGGCCCGTTTTTTTTGGCGGGAGGGCAACGCTCCCCGCGCGGCCGCTTCACCGGGCCATTCCCCGCTTTTTCACGGGCGCGCCCGTGAAACGCCGTCCCCTGCGCTTGGCTGTTGCCGGAACGTCCGCCGGGGTTTACATTCCCCAGCGGACCCGGGAAGTGCGGGCCACGGTTCAACCCACCCATTCCCCTTGGAGGAATTCATGGCGAAATTGCGATTTTCCCGGGTTTTGCTTAAAATCAGCGGCGAGGCCTTGGCCGGAACGCGGCCGTTCGGCCTGGACACCGCCACCATCAGCGCGTTTTGCCAGGACATCGCCCAGGCGGCGGCGGCCGGGGCCCAGGTTTCCCTGGTCATCGGCGGGGGCAACATCTTTCGCGGCATGTCCGAACAGGCCGCAGGCATGGACCGGGCCTCGGCCGATTACATGGGCATGCTGGCCACGGTCTTAAACGCCCTGGCCGTGCAGGACGCCCTGGAGAAACTCGGCCTGACCACCCGGGTCATGTCCGCCATCGCCATGCGGGAGGTCTGCGAGCCGTACATCCGCCGCCGGGCCATGCATCACCTGGAAAAAGGCCGGGTGGTCATCTGCGCCGCCGGGACCGGGAACCCCTATTTCACCACGGACACCGCCGCCGCCCTGCGGGCCATGGAACTGCACGCCCAGGCCATCCTCAAGGGCACCAAGGTGGACGGCGTCTACGACAAAGACCCGGTCAAGCATGCGGATGCGGTCAAATTCGAACGGCTGACGTACATGGACGTCATAAAAAAACAGCTCCGGGTCATGGACACCACGGCCATCTCCCTGGCCATGGACAACGGCCTGCCCATCGTGGTCTTCAACATGTTCACGGCAGGCAACCTCACCCGGGTGCTCACCGGGGAACAGGTGGGCACCCTTGTCGAAGGAGACAAGTGATATGCGCGAAGCCCTCAAGGAAGCCGAAGACAAAATGAAAAAGGCCCTGGTCAGCCTGGACAAGGAATTCGCCCGCCTGCGCACGGGGCGGGCCACGACCTCCCTGCTCGACGGCGTGCGTGTGGACTACTACGGCACGCTCACGCCCATCGACCAGATCGCCTCCGTGTCCACCCCCGATTCCCGGACCATCACCATCCAGCCCTGGGATCGCAAGGCGTTTTCCGTCGTGGAGAAGGCCATCCTCAAATCCGACCTGGGACTTACCCCGGTCAACGACGGCAAGATCATCCGCATCGGCATCCCTCCCCTGACCGAGGACCGGCGCAAGGATCTGGCCAAGGTGGCCAAGAAGTACACCGAGGAGGCCAAGGTGGCCGTGCGCAACGTGCGCCGCGACGCCAACGAGGTTCTCAAGAAGCTCAAAAGCGACAAAAAGATTTCCGAGGACGAGCAGCACAAGGGCCAGGAGGAGATCCAAAAGCTCACCGACGCCTACGTGGCCAAGACCGACGCCGCCCTGGCGAAAAAAGAAAAAGAGATCATGGAGATTTGACCCTGAGAGGCGACGACCTGCCCCGCCACGTAGCCATCATCATGGACGGCAACGGCCGGTGGGCGCAAAAACGCGGGCTGCCTCGCAGCGAGGGCCACAAGGCCGGGACCGACGCGGCCAAGGCCGTGGTCACCCGCTGCCGGGAGCGTGGCATCGGGCATCTCACCCTGTACACCTTCTCCAAGGAAAACTGGGGACGGCCCAAGGAGGAGATCAGTTTCCTTTTTGACCTCCTGACCCGGTTCGTCACCCGCGAGGTCAGCACCCTGCTTGAGCGCGACATCCGGCTTTCGGTGTTCGGGGAGTTGTCCGGACTGCCCCTGGCCCCACGCCAGGCCCTGTCCCATGTCATCAAAAAAACCGCCGCCTGCCGGTCCATGCGCCTCAACCTGGCCCTCAACTATTCCGGTCGCGAGGAGATCCTGCGCGCCTGCCGAGCGTTTGCGGCCAAAGGCCTGCCCCCGGAGGAGATCACGGCGGAGCGGTTCGCCGCCGAACTGTACACCGCCGGGCAGCCCGATCCGGACCTCGTCGTCCGCACCAGCGGCGAGTTGCGCCTGAGCAACTACCTTTTGTGGCAGTCGGCCTACAGCGAGTTCAGCTTTCCGGATGTCCTGTGGCCGGACTTCACGGCTTTGGAATTGGACAAGGCCATTGAGGACTACCGGTCGCGACGCCGACGCTTCGGCCTGACCGATGACCAGCTCACGGACGAATGACGCCCGTGACGCACAAAGGACGATCCGGCGCGACAGCCCGCTCCCGCGACCGGGCCGCCGGTGCGGCATGGCCCAGCCTGTCGCCCAGTCCCAGGGGCACGCTGCGGGCGGCTTCGTTGTTCGCCATACATACGGGCGGATGTGTTCCGGGTCGCCAGACTAGCGGTCAATGAAGTGGGTCATGACCCGGATGAACTTTTCCAGGGATTCGCGGCTGTCGCCGCCCGTCTCATCCACGGCCTCGCCATGGCAGCGCACCAGATACCGTTTGAGGATCAGCCCGCTGGCCGCCGTGAGCGCCGAGCGCACGGCCCGCACCTGCACCAGGATGTCCTCGCACTCCTTGCCGTCCTCGATCATCTTCTGGATGCCCCGGATCTGTCCCTCGATCCGCTTCATGCGGGCCAGGACGTTTTTTCGCAGGGCATCCTGCTCTTCCATGTTGTGCATCGCGTTTCCACCTTATGCCTGAAGGGGGTAGGGGTACTTGTCCAACCCAGGTATCTACCCCCGACGCCACCCTATCCGCAACAGGAGATGTGCCGATGATCCCTCTCGAACCGATATCCCTTGAGACCAAACTCTTTTTCTTAAGCGCCGTGGAATTCGGCTGCCGCCTCTTTCGCGGGCCCATGGCCCCGGACGGGCTGACCATGGACAGCCAAGCCATGGACGACTGGCTGGATCTGGTCACCCAGGCCCCGGCCGAACTGGTGAACCTGCTTCCCGACGACCGTCCCGCCCTCCCCGGCCTGGAGCCGGACTTCGCCCTGCCCGCGCTCCTGGCCCGGTTGACGGAGATGGACGGCGCCGCCCAGGCGACGGAGCTGTCCGAGGCCATCACCCGCCTGTTTCGCCCCGCCCCGGCGGCGGACGATGCGCTCCCGGTCCTGGCCCATCAACTCGCCCTGGACCTCGAATATCTGCTCGCCCTTCTGGCCAAGGGCTTTTTGGATGGAGCCCCGGACATGGCCGTCCAGGCCGGATCGTTCTGCCGCGACGTGCTGGCCCCCCGGCTTGCCGATATGGGGGGGCGTCTCGACGCAGCGGATCCCACCGGCGTGTTCGCAGCCTCCGCCGCCGTCATGCTGCATGTCGTCCGCGACCTGGGGCAAAAGCTCTAACCCGCCAAATCCCATCCATTTCCCGGCCCGTGTCCGCCCAAACCGGCGACGCGGGCCTTTTTTTGTCCCCTGTCATGGCCGACGGGCCAAACAAACGCAAAACAGTATCAAATTATTGTTGCACGATAATTTTTTATTGTTTACACCCTCATTGCCGCCGGTATCCGGCCCGCGCGATCCGGACGCGACGAACCGGACACACCCCGTCGGCCAAACGCGCCAACACCTTGGAGGAGACATGAAAACCCTTCTGCTTCTTTTCCTGGCGGGTCTTTTGACCCTGTATTCCTCGGGCTGCGCCACCGTGAAAAAAGGCTCCGACGTGACCGGCCTGGCCCGGACCACGTCCCTGTCCGGGCGCGACCTGGGACGCCTGATCATCCTGGCCCGGGTGGCCAAAGGAGAAGACGCCCCCAACGCGGCGGAAAAGGAGATCACGGCCCAGGCCGCCGCCACCGCCGCCCTGACCTCCCAGGCCACGGCCGAACCGGTTCCCCGGGATGGCCTGCTGGCCGCCCTTGGGGAGCGATCCTGGCCCGACGCCGGCGACATGGAGCTTGCCGCCGCCGCCCGGGCCTGCGGCGCAGACACCGTGGCCGTGTTGACCGTCACGGAATATGTGGGGAAACTGCATCTCGGCCTGCCTGCCCTGTGGGGGACCGAGACGGCCTTTCGCTACCAGTTGCGGGTGCTCGACGTCGCAAGCGGTACGCTTTTGCTCGACGCCAACCGCTTCCGGCTGCGCGGCGGCCCCTTTTTATGCCGGGGGCTTGACGATTTGAACGCCGACTTTCAAAACGATCTGACCGAACTTGTGCGCGGCCAGTCCGCGTCGTGATCCGGAGGACACCATGGACAATCTCGGTCGCATCCGCAGCGCAAGCCGGGCCTTCAACGCCCTGTGCCTGACGCTCATGGGCCTTGTGCCCCTTTGTCTTGCGGCCTACTGGCTCTTTCTCAACGAACTGCCCCACTCCATGTACGCCCCGTTGCCCGTGGCCCCGTCCGCAGAACTCGGACCCGGCCTGCGCCTGCTGGGCTTTTTCGTCACCATGATCCCCTGCGGCGTTTTGCTCTACGCCCTGTCGCGGCTGCGGCGGCTTTTCGCCCTGTACCGGAAGGGGATCATCTTCGACGCACAAAACGTGGCCTGCTACCGCGTCCTGGGCAAGTCCCTCCTGTGGTGGGCCGGGGCGGCCTTCGTCCAGACGCCCCTTCTGTCCATGATCATCACCCTGCCCAACCCCCCGGGCACACGGCTGTTCATGCTCGGCATCGGTTCCGGGGAACTCGACTGCCTGTTTTTGGGCGGACTGGTTCTGCTCATCTCCTGGGTCATGGACGAAGGCCGTCGGCTCGACGAGGAACAGGCCCTCACCGTCTGACGGTGCAGGCCCGACACATTCAACGCATCCGCGTTCCCCGGCGCACACCGACATCCCCGGGGAACGCGGCACGAGCCCACGCCATGCCCATCATCGTCAATCTGGACGTCATGCTGGCCCGCCGCAAGATCTCCTCCAAGGAGCTGGCCGAGGCCGTGGGCATCACCGCCCAGAACCTGTCCATCCTCAAGACCGGCAAGGCCAAGGCCATCCGCTTCTCCACGCTTTCGGCCATCTGCCGCACCCTCGACTGCACCCCGGGGGACATCCTGGAGTATCAAAAAGACGACGCCGAACCGGATTGACCGCCACCGGGGCTGCGGCTTCCCTTTTTTTGGGGAAAGGCATACGAATCCAATCATGTCGGTCGTCTTGCCCCTCCGCACGGCCCAGCTTGCAGGCCTTTTTTTCGCCCTTTTCGGGATTTTTGCCGCCGTCTGTCCCCTGGCTGCGGCCCAGGAGCTCAAAAAGGCCGTGCTCATCCCCCAATGGGAGCCCCAGGCCCAGTTCGCGGGCTACTATGTCGCCCTGGCCAAGGGCTTCTACCGGCAGCGCGGCGTGGACATGACCATCCTGCGCGGCGGCCCCACAAGCCCCCCGTCCAGGCTCCTGACCGACGGCCGGGCCACCTTCGGCACCTTTTTTCTGGCCACGGCCCTGCGGCTGCGCTCCGAGGGCCTTCCCCTGGTCAACATCTGCCAGATCGTGCGCCGCTCCTCGCTTTTGCTCATCGCCAAAAAAGACAGCGGCATCCGCGACCCCAAAGACCTGGACGGCCGCAAGGTGAGCATGTGGGGGCCGGAGTTTCGGCTCCAGCAGGAGACGTTTTTCCGGGACTGCGGCGTGCATGTCATCCCCAAGCCCCAGGGGTTCACCGTGGATCTGTTTTTGCGCGGCGGCGTGGAGGTGGTCTCGGGCATGCTCTACAACGAATACCACACCATCCTGAACACCGGCCTCGACCCGGACGAACTCACGGTCTTCCCCATGGACGAGCACGGTCTGAGTTTTCCCGAGGACGGCATCTACTGCCTGGAAAAAACCTGGCATGAAGACCCGGCCCTGTGCCGGGCCGTGGCCGAGGCCTCCCTGGAAGGCTGGAAATGGGCCTTCGAGAACCCGGACAAGGCCCTGGACATCGTCATGAGCCACGTCAACGCCGCCAACCTGCCCACCAACCGCATGCACCAGAAATGGATGCTGGCCCGCATGCAGGACATCATCATGCCCCCGGGCGTGACCGCCGCGCCGGGCTCCCTGTCGCGGGCCGAATTCGACGCCGTGACCCAGGCCATGCACCGGGCTAGGCTCCTCACCGACATCCCATCCTACGAGGCGTTTCATGCCGACCCCGCAAAGTAGCGCCCGACACTTCGGACTCGGGTTCAAGCTGGCCCTTTTCATCCTCACCAGCACCACGCTCATCTTCGCGGCGGCCTTCAGCTACAATTACTCCTGTTCCCGCCAGCTCATCCTCAAAAACGTGGCCGAAAGCGCCAAAAACCTGGCCCACGACTCCGTGCAGCGCATGGAGACCGTCTTTTCCGGGGTGGCCCGCATCCCCACGTTTTTGGCCTACAACCTGGACGAATCCTTTCCGTCCAGCGGGGAGCTCAAGGAATTTTTGCGCGATTTCCTGCACGCCGTGCCCGAGGTCTATGGGACCATGGTGGCCTTTGAGCCCTATGCCTTCGAACCCCGCACCAGGTACTTCGCCCCCTACTATTTCAAGGACAAAAACGACCTGTCCTTCACCATGCTCGGCGGCGCCGACTACGATTATTTTCTCATGGACTGGTACCTGATCCCCAAGGAACTGGGAAAACCCATGTGGAGCGAGCCCTACTTCGACGAGGGCGGCGGCGACATCCTCATGACCACGCTGAGCATCCCCTTCTACCGCGACGGCGGCAAGACCTTCTCCGGCGTGGTCACGGCGGACATCTCCCTGGACTGGCTCAAATCCCTGGTGGCCAAAATCTCGGTCTTCAATTCGGGCTACGCCTTCCTTCTGAGCAAAAACGGCGTGTTCGTGGCCCACCCGGAAAACCGCTACCTCATGCGCGAAAGCATCTTCAGCCTGGCCGAGTCCATGGGCAGCTCGGAGCTGCGCGACATTGGCAAGGCCATGGTCCGGGGCGAGGAGGGCTATGCCCGCCTGCCCGAGGCCTTTTTCGGCAAACCGGCCTGGATCTATTACGTCCCGGCGCCCGCCACCGGCTGGTCCATGGGCATCATCGTGCCGGAAAACGAGCTTTTAGCCGACCTGCACACCTTAAGCCGGGAGATCCTGACCCTGGGCGCCATCGGCTTCGCCCTGCTTTTCGCGGTCATCGCGGCCATCTCCATCCGCATCACCCGGCCTTTGCGCACCCTGGCCGAAAAGACCACCGAGATCGCCAAGGGCAACCTGGACGTGGACCTGCCCACGGTCGGGGGCAGCGACGAGGTCGGGGAGTTGTCGCGTTCCTTCCACGACATGCGCAATGCCCTGAAAGACTACATCGCCAACCTGACCGAGACCACCAAGGCCAAGGAGCGCATGGAGTCGGAATTAAAGATCGCCAAAAACATCCAGATGAGCTTTCTGCCCAAGCGTTTCCCGCCCTTCCCGGACATCAGCCGCTTCGACCTGCATGCGGCCCTGGAACCGGCCCGGGAAGTCGGCGGCGACCTCTACGACTTCTTTTTGCTTGACGAGACCCACCTCTTTTTCTCCGTGGGCGACGTGTCGGGCAAGGGCGTTCCAGCGGCGCTGTTCATGGCCGTGACCAAGACCCTCGTCAAGGGCAACGCCGAGCCGGGCATGGACCCGGCGGCCATCCTGTCCAGGGTCAACACGGAACTGTGCGTGGACAACGAGCAATTGCTTTTCGTGACCATGTTCTGCGGCATTCTCGACTTCACCACCGGGGAGCTGGTCTTCTCCAACGCCGGTCACAACCCGCCGGTGCTCCTGCGCGCGGACGGGGCCACGGACTTCCTCGAACTGCCGCGCGGGCTGTTTCTGGGCATCATGGAGGATGCGGCCTACCGCACCGGCCGCATCGTCCTGGGCCCAGGGGACGCCCTGGTGGTCTACACCGACGGCGTCACCGAGGCCATGAACGAGGCCGAGGAGCTGTATTCCAGCCAGCGGCTGCTTGAGCTTATGCGGGCGGCCACGGACAAAAGCGCCGTCGCCCTGACCGACACGGTCATGGCGTCGGTCATCGCCTACGAAGGCGACGCCCCCCAGGCCGACGACATCACCGTCCTGGCCCTGACCTACACGGGATGACCACGGACGCCGCCCACCTGGCCACCGGCCGACGCGGCGAAGACCTGGCCGCCGACCATCTGGCCGCCGCCGGATATCGCGTCCTGGCCCGCAACTGGCGCTGCCGGGCGGGCGAGGTGGATTTCATCTGCGTTCATGGCGACACGCTGGTCTTCGTGGAGGTCAAGACCCGGGCCGTCTCCCCCCAGGCCGACCCGGCCGGGGCGGTCACCGCCTCCAAACGCTCCCGCATCATCAAGGCCGCCAGCGCCTACCTCACGGCCAAAGACCTGTGGGACACGCCCTGCCGCTTCGATGTGGTGGCCATCATCGAGTCCCCGCACGGGACAGACATCCGGCACTTTGAAAACGCCTTCGACGCCTCCGAGGTCTCGGGGACTTCGGGGCGGTTCTATCAGCCGTTTTAACGCCCCGCCCTCGAGACCCGCACCACCGCATCCTGAAAACAACCGGCGAACGCGCTTCTTCTCTTCATGCCGCCCGACGGCCGCCTGGGGCGGAAAACGCAGCACGGCCGGAAATCACGCCGCCCGGGACAACACCTTGTCCAGGCAGGCGGCCAGCCGCCGCATGCCGACGTCGATGCGCTCCTCGTCGGAATTGGAGAAATTGAGCCGCATGGTGTTGGCGCCCGCGCCGTCCACGAAAAACGGCCCGCCCGGCACAAAGGCCACCTTTTCCTTGATCGCCGCGTCAAAGACATCGAAGGCCGAGACGGATTCCGGCAGGGTGATCCACAAAAACATGCCGCCCTCGGGCCTGGTGCACCGCGCCTCAGGGGGAAACAGCTCCTCGATGCGGGCCACCATCTGGTCGCGCTGCCGCCGGTAGGCGGTCTTTATGCTTTCCACATGGGCGTCCAGGTCGTTATCGGCCAGATAGCGCACGAGGATGCGCTGGGCCAGGGTGGAGGTGTGCAGGTCCGAGGCCTGCTTGGCCGTGACCAGCTTGACGCGCGACTCGGGGTCGGCCACCACCCAGCCCACCCGCAGCCCCGGGGAGACGACCTTGGAAAACGATCCCAAAAGGAAGGTGCGATCCGGGCGCAGGGCGTACA
>Ga0209467_1001300_pt1 | contig 22632 bp, 21 predicted proteins | sample Higcelwee11metaG_FD_187175 | JGI IMG/M metagenome (GOLD analysis project Ga0209467, IMG submission 187175) | Freshwater pond sediment microbial communities from the University of Edinburgh, under environmental carbon perturbations - High... | ecosystem: Environmental > Aquatic > Freshwater >... | reverse complement strand
GCACATGGAACCCCAGGTATTCGCTCAAGGAAGGGGCCACGTACAGGCACAGCACCCTGGCCCCGAAGGCCTTGGCCAGGGTGGCCGCATAGTCCGCCACATGGGGACTGTGTTCCGAGAAATCCACGGCGCACAAAATTTTTTCGATCTTGGCCATGCGTTCGTCTCCTTTGTGTCCGCGCCAGGCGGGCCTGATAAAGTTTTTGCCGCAGGCGTCGAAAAGATCAACACGGGGCCGCATTTTGTATGCCCAATCCGGGGGAAATAGACAAGCCGCCCGCCAGGGCCTATGTTGGGCCGAATCCGGGGGGACACCCGGCCGGGGAAAATTCTTCCCTGCCCCTGCCGCAAATTTCCAATGATTTCAGTGCAAAAATTTGCACACCATTTGGCAGGATACTTGCTAGGAAAAAGCAAAACGTCGCAGCGAGGTGAAGGCCATGAAGATCACGCAGGAACAGATAAACGCTCTGCGGCAGGCCGACAGCCAGGACCAATCCAGGACGACAGCGGAGGCCGGAGTCTTTGAAAGCCTGCTGAACCGGGAAGTCCAGGGAATCGAGGCACAGGACGCGGGCACGATCTCCGCGCCGCCCATCGGCGGCGGGATGCACGAGATCGCCTCCCTGCTTCAGGCCGAGGGCGCGGCCCCGGCCCAGGATCTGACAGAAAAAGAGCGCACGGCCATGGAAAACGTGGATAGCTTGCTGACCGAATGGGAAAATTATGCCGACCAGCTGGCCTCTGGCAGCCAGGAAGGCGGACTGCGCGAGGCCTACGGCGTGCTTGAGCACATCGAAAGCGGCGTGCAAAAGCTCAAGCAGGACTGGCCGGGCATGTCCGAGGACAATCCCGGCATGGGCTCCCTGGTCAATGAACTGGAAGTGATGGCCGTCACCGAAAAGATCAAGTTCAACCGGGGCGACTACATCTAGCCCCGTCCGCACGCCTCAGACCGGCCCGGCGGGTTGGATCGGCCTTGCGCCGTATCCGTCGGGCCGACAACCCCCGCTTCATGCGCTCCGCCCTTCCATCCGCCCGCCCCTGCGGGCCGGGAAGGCGCCCTGTCCGGGCCGCCACCCCTTCCCTCGTCACGTCCGCCCGGGCCCACGGGCCGGGAATTCACGTATGACCTCGTGACGCGCCCCGCCGGGGCCGAGCACGCTTTTGTACAGCACGAACCGGTCCATGCGGCACGCTGGCCAGACGGCCCCGGCCAGTTGGTCGGCCACGCCGCGCCAGTCGCCCTGGGCCGCAGCGTCCTTTCTCCGGGCCACGGTCAGATGCGGGGTGAAGGCCCTGGCCTCGCGGGGATAGCCCAAGGCGGCCAGGGCCGCCTCCACGCCACCGGCCAGTTCCCGGCAGGCCGGACCACCGACGGCCAGCCCCACGGCGACCACCCGGGGCCGGGCCGGACCCGGAAAAAAGACGCCGCCCCCGGGCGACAGGTCGAAGGGCGCGAAGTCCACCACGCCCAGGGCCGAGATGATGGCCGAAACGCCCATGGGGCCTTCCAGGGGAACGTCGCCCAGGAATTTGAGCGTCAGATGCCAGGTCTCGGGGCGAATGGCGGCAAGCCTGGCCGGAGCAGCCCGGTGCAGCGCGGGCAAAAGCTCGGCCAGGGCGACCCTTATGGCCGTTGGCAGGGGCAGGGCCACGAAGGCCCGCAGGTGCGGGGCAGGGTCCATGTCCATCCCCCCCATGCGGGTGCGGACGCGGCCGGTTCGTCAGCGCGGGGCCGCAAGGGGCACGGTGAAATACCGCTCCACGATCTCGTCCACCACCACGTCCGGCTTCTCGGCCAGGATCAGTTCCCGGTCGAAACGGCGCGGTTCCTTTGCCGTGGAGGGGAACGGCCACTGGTAGACCGCCCGGGAAAAGTGTTCGGACAGAAAGGGAATCAGATCCTGGCCGAAGGAATCCCGGAAGATCACGGCCCGGGGCAGGCCGGAGTCCGGCCGCTCGAAGGCGTCGGCGGGGTTTATGTCCCCGGGGCCGGTGAGTCCCGCAGCGTCCGCGCGCACGGCCCGGAAGCCGTCCTTGGGGACCAGGGAGAACTTGTCCTCGACGAAGCAGTCGCCAAGACCCAGCATGGCCGCCAGATCGCCGCCCACGCCGGGCGCGGGGACCACCTGGAGGTCCGTTTGGGCCGCCGTGTCCAGGCCCGGGAAATATTTCGCCAGGGCCGCCAGGATGTCCCCGGCGGCCGCCCGGGCCCCCACCGGGGTCCAATGGCTGTCCGTGCGGTAATAGGCCTGGGAGTTTTTTTTGAGGTCGAGGAGGACCGGCCGCAGGTCCGCCACGGCCACCCCCGCCCCGGTCAAGGCGGCGATGAGCTGGTCCGTGCGGGTCGCGGGGCTGACCCGGTTGTACCGGGCGGGCAGCTTTTCGGGATAGATGGTCTGCTTGTTGGGGGCCACGGCCACCAGATAGGGGATGTCGCGCGCCGCCAGCCAGTCCCGCCGGGCCGTGAATTCCGCCGTCCAGGCCGCAAGCTCCTGCGGGGTGAAAAGCCGCGTGCCCCGGTAGTCCTCCACCGTATTCAGCGTGGGGTTTTCCTTGGCCAAAAAAAGCCAGCCCCCGGGACCGGCCACCACGGAGAGGTCCGCCGTGGAGGAATCCAGCAGGCAATAATTGAGGTAGTTTTCGTATTTGACCAACAGCTTGCGAAACCCGAAGGCCTTTTCCAGATAGCCGCCGCGCAGGATGTTGAAGGCCCGCAGCACCCTGGCCGGGCCGTGGCCGTCAAAGGGCGACGCCCCGGGACCGGCCTCCATGACGTTGACCTCGGGGGCCGCATGAAACACGGCGTCAAAAAGGGGCAGGCAGATCAGGCAGGCAAAAACGGCGGTCCCGAGCAGATGGATGGCCCAGGCGGGCCGGGAGACGGGCAGTACGGTCATGGGCGCTGTTCGCGGATGGCGGGGGAGCCTGTCTCGCAGGATTGCCGAGATGTCCCGGGTCGCATCAAGCCTTTGTTTTTCGCCACGATTCCGGCCATGGCTAGAATTGGAAATAAATAAACGGGTTGTGGGTGCCGCTGGCCAGGGACATGACGCACAGGATGAAAATGGCCGGGGTCGCCACCAGGCTCACCGCGGCCTCCAGGCCGTCGTCCAGGCCCGCCGTGCGGCGGTTGGCCGCCAGCCTCTCCCGCCAGGCCTTGATCCTGGGGATGATGGGCATGGAGGCCGCAACCCCGACGCACAGGGCCAAAATGACCTTGGGGTTCACAAAAAGCCCCACATGCCATTCCAGGCCCGACCCGGTTCCGAACCCGGCCATGGCCTGGAGGTAGGCCAGGGCCGTGGACAGGTCGGCGGCCCGGAAAAAAACCCAGCCCACCATGAACACCAGGATGGCGTACGCGTGGGAGAAAATCCGAGGCCCTTCGTCCAGGAACTTCCCGAACCGTCCCCGCTCCATCACCAGAAAGGCCCCGTGAAAAAGGCCCCACACGATGAAGCTCCAACTGGCCCCATGCCACAGGCCGGTCAGAAAAAACACGATCACCAGATTCAGGCGCACCCGGCCCGGACTGCACCGGCTGCCGCCCAGGGGGATATACAGATAGTCCCGAAACCAGGTGGACAGGGAGATGTGCCAGCGCCTCCAGAACTCGCGCAGGGACCTGGAGATGTACGGATAATTGAAGTTCTCCATGAATTTGAACCCGAACATGTTGGCCAGCCCGATGGCCATGTCCGAATATCCCGAAAAATCGAAATAAATCTGAAGCGTATAGCACAGGATGCCCAGCCAGGCCACGGGCGCCGTAAGCTGGTCCGGGGGGATGCTGAAAATCTTGTCCGCAGGCATGGCCACCACGTTGGCCAGGAGCACCTTCTTGCCGAGTCCGGCCACGAAGCGGTTGATGCCCCTGGAGAAGCGGGCCATGTCCACATGGCGGCTTATGAGCTGTCCGGCAATGTCCTTGTAGCGGACGATGGGACCGGCCACGAGCTGGGGGAAAAGCGAGATATAAAGGGCCGTGTTGGGCAGGGACATCTGGGGCGGCGTCTGCCTGCGGTAGATGTCCATGATGTAGGAGATGCAGTGGAAGGTGAAAAAGGAGATGCCGATGGGCAGATGCACCCGGCCGATGATGATGGGGTCGATGCCCAGTCCGGCCGTGAACCCGTTTAAGTTGTCCACGATGAAGTTGGTGTATTTAAAGATGACCAACAGGATGATATTGAAGGCGATGGCGCAGGAGATGGCCAGCTTGGACTCGGAACGCTGGTGCTCCCTGTAGACCCAGATGCCGAAAAGGTAGTTGGCGGCAATGGACACGAGCATGATGGCCACATACTCGCCCTCGCCCCAGGCATAGAAAAACAGGCTGGCCGCCAGAAGCAGCCAGTTGCGGGCCCGGCCGAAGGAAACCAGCAAAAAGTAGCTGGCCAGGACCAGGGGCAGGAAATAGAACAAAAATGCAGCGGAGCTAAATACCATAGGGATTGCGCGTGCAGCCGGTTTTTACGGTTGGTGGGGACGTGCGGTTCGCCGCGCGCGTCATGCCGGGGTGACCGCTCTTACCCAAGCGGGCCGGTTTTGACAACTCCCGCCCTCCGGCCATGCCGCACGCCCCCCGGCCCGTCCCGGCAGCGGTCTGCAACAGGCAGGCCGTGCCGCCGCGACGCCCCGGCACAGCGGCGCCGCAAGCGAAACGGACAGACCCGGGAGGCCGCATGCCGCGCAGCCACGCCCCCGGCAAGGCGTGCGCCGGGGCAACTCCTGCTTTGGTTTTTTCGGCCAAGGGGCTATGCTGTCCAATCGGGCGGCGCGGGCGGCGCGCCCGGGCCACGGCAGCCATTTCTTCCTGCCGAACACCGGGGCGTCGGCGCACCGACCCCACATCCGGCTCCACGAGGCGACATCCATGGACGAGACCCAGCGGCTGCGCGACATCCTGCAACGCCTTCCCCAGGGCACGGTGTGGCGTCCCGTGCGCGACGCCTCGGGCGTACTTTTGGCCGAGGGCTCGGGACTGGGGGAGGACGGCCTTTCGGACTATCTCCCCGGGGTGAACTTTGCGGGCAAGACAGTGTGCGACCTGGGCTGCAACCTGGGGTATTTTTCCTTCATGGCCGCCCGGGGAGGCGCGGTGAGCGTGACCGGGTTCGACGTGGACCCCCTGGTGGTGGAGGGGGCCGCACTTCTGGCCGCCATGCAGGGGTATGACAACGTGCGCTTTCAGGTGGCCGACTTCACCGACGCCCCGCCTGATGCGCGCTACGATCTGGTGCTGGTCATCGACTTCATCGGCCGGGGAACCATCGTCAAGGGCCGCCTGGACGCGGTGCTGGACGCGGCCGCGCGCCACTGCCGGGAACGCATGGTCTTCACCCTGCGCCCCATCTATCCCCTGGCCGATCTGACCGGCAGCGACGCCCGCTCCCTGGCCGCCCGCTACGGCGACGATTTCGTGCATGACGGCCGTTTCCACCTGTTGGACTATGCCGCACACCGGCTGGCGGACTTCAGCCCGACCCTTTTGACCCCGCCCGGCGACCCGGCCAGACGCTTCAAGCACGCGGTGCTGTTTTCCAAAATATGACGGGCCGCCCGGCGCATGTCCGGTCGGCCCGCTTTTTTTCCAGCTGATGGCCGCGCCCCTATTGGGCCGGGGCCGTGGGCGCGTCGATGGACATGTATTTCGTCTTTGAACCCGAATCCCGGACCATGCCGCCAGGGTTGTCCGACAGCTCGTCGACCTGGGAGCCGCGCCCGGTGACCTCAAGGATGTTGGCGCCCTTGTAGATGATGAGGTTGCCCAACACGTCGCGCACCTTGCGGGCGTCCACCTCAAGTTTGACGAAGGCGTTGCCGGACTCGTCCCAGCCCCAGCCCCGGTTGGGGCTGTTTAAGCCCGGGTTTGGCACGTAGGCCCCGAAGATGGCGGCGCAGACCTTGGAACGGTTGACGTCCTTGGTCAGGATGAAATTCTCCATGGTGCTCTGGCTTAAGATCTTCTCCCCCACCAACAGCTTGGCCAGTTCCTCATGGGCGTTGACCAGGGCCGCGCGCAGGGCCATCAGCGGCGGCCTTGAGGCCTCGGTCATGGTGCCGAAGCCGAAGCCTTCCACGGTGACGCCCTTGAAACGCACCAGATCGCCCACCACGTTGACCACGTCGCCGAGTTCGATGTGCCCGAAGCACAAGGCGATGTCGCGTTCCTTGTCGTAGATCATCTTGTCGACTTTGATGCCCTTGATGACCGCCGCCGCCTTGGTCTCGGCCTTGTAGCTGGGGTCTTCGGTCAGCCCCAGGCGGCTCTCGCTTTTCACCTTGTAGCCGATGACCGCCTCCACGATGTTGCGCTTCAAGTCCTGCTCGGCCATTTTTTCGCTCTAAGCTGCTTGTTCCCGGCCAGGGCCGACTGGGCCGCGAACGCCAGGATCACCGCCATGGCCAGAATTCCCGCTTTTTTCATGATATCGCTCCTTGTGCTGCCCGGCCCTAGAGGCCGAAAAAGCCCACGATCCGTTTCCAAACCCGCTGCACCTCTCCCCACACGCCCCCGTCCGTCCCGGAGTCCCCTGCCGCGCCGCCGCCCTGAATCCCGGCCGGGGCGGGGGGCGGGGCAAAGGCCGGGGCCTCCTCCACGCGCCCTTCCCGGATGGTCACCGTCTCCTTGAAGGGGGCGGCCATGGGGATGTTCAGGGTGGCCAGCTCCGACCGGCCGGGGACGGCCATGGGGGCCAGGGCCAGATCAATGGCCTGGGTTCCGGCCGCTCCCTGCACATGCTCGGGTTTGCCCGGGGCCTTGGAGGGGGCAAACGGCGTCACCCGCACGGCGTCCACGGCCACGAACAGCTTGGACGGATCCTTGGGGTCCGGTTTGAACCGGGCCTCGAACTCGATGGTCCCGTCCCTGGGAACCTTGCCCTGCTCCTTCAGTCGTTCCAGCACCTTGTCCCGCACCTGGCGGCGGCTGGCCGCCCATTCGTCCATCAGCGCCTTGTTGCCGCCGACCACCGTGCCCTGGCCCGGCTGAACGGCAGGGGCCGGTTGCCCGGTCCCCGGGCCGGTCTGGGCTGAAGCCGAAACCGGCAGGGCCAGCAGGGCCGACACGGCCAGGAGCGAAAGGATTTTTTTCATGGCATGCCTGTCGTGTTGCGCCTTTTTGAAGGCTACTGGGCCTGTCCGGCGCCCGTCTGGGTGTTGCCCGGCGTACCCGGGGCCGGGGCCGTGGGCACGTCGAGGTTCATGTACTTGGTCTTGGACCCGGAATCGCGGATCATGCTGGCCGCGCCGGACCCTTCCTGCAGGGGCGTCAGGTCGTCGGTCTGGGAGCCCCGTCCCGTGACCTCCAGGATCTCCGCCCCCTTGTAGACGATGAGGTTGCCCAGGATGTCCTGCACCTTGCGCGGGTCGAGTTCGAGCTTGACGAAGGCGTTGCCGGATTCGTCCCAGCCCCAGCCCCGGTTGGGGCTGCTTAAGCCCGGATTGGGGATGTAGGCCCCGAAGATGGCGGCGCAGACCTTGGCCCGGTTGATGTCCTCGGTCAAAAGGAAGTTTTCCATCTTGCTCTTGCTTAAAAGCTTCTCACCCACCAAAAGGGCCGCCATCTGGTTGTAGGCGTCGAGCGTCGCCGCGCGCAGGGCCATAAGCGGCGGCTTGGCGGCCTCGGTCATGGTCCCGAACCCGAACCCATCCACGGTGACGCCCTTGAAACGCACCAGTTCGCCCACCACATTGACCACGTCACCCAGGTCGATGTGCCCGAAACACAAGGCGATGTCGCGTTCCTTGTCGTAGATCATCTTATCGACTTTGATGCCCTTGATCACCGCCGCGGCCTTGGTCTCGACCTTGTAGCTGGGGTCTTCGGTCAGGCCCAGGCGGCTTTCGCTTCGGACCTTGTAGCCGATGACCGACTCCATGATGGCCCGTTTCATGTCCTGCTCGGCCATTTTTTCGGTCATAAGCTGCCTGTTTCCGGCCAGGACCAGGGCGGGCACGAGCCACGCGGCCAAAAAAACGGCCCAGAACAGGGAGAAAGCGGCGTTACGTTTCATGGTCGTCCTCACTTGCCTTGTTCGGCAGGGTGGTCGGCGACAACCGGCCTGCCCTCTTTCATGGTCACGGTCTCCTGCACGGTCCCGCCCACGGGCACATCCAGCCCTTCCAGCGCAACATGCCGGGAAATGTCCAGCGGTGAAAACGCCCGGGCCATGTCCCGGGCCGGGTCGTCCGCGCCGGACGTTCCAACCCCGGGCGTCCCGGGGGGCGGAAAAATCTCCAGGGACTCGACGGAAATCCGCAGATGGCCATGACGGTCGGGGTCCGGCGCGGCCTTGGCCGTAAAGCTCACCGTGCCGTCGGCAGGCAACCGGCCCTGGCGACGCAGAAGGTCGAGCACCTCGTCCCGGATCAGGCGGCGCTCTGCGCCCCAGCGCTCCATGAGCGCGGCGTTGCCGCCCGGGGCCTGGGCGCCGTCCCCGGCCCGCAGGGTCGCGCCCGGGAGCGGCCCAAACAGGCATCCCGCCGTGAGCGCCAGGGTGCATGCCCATGTTCTCGCATCCATCGCCGCCTCCGCCGGGAACAACCCGTCCGTTGTCCGCCCGCCGTCCGCCCGCCGTCTGGGGAGCCGGTCCCCTGCCGCCGCCGCGTACAACCATCGCCCTGGCCGCCCTCCCCGGGAGACGCCGCCCGCAGGCGAAGCCTCCCGGAGACGGGGCGCCGAGGCGCGGGCTAGAACTCGCTGGGATCGATGGCCTTGCCGCCGCCCTTGAAGGACTTTTCAATCCTGGGCTGGGGCGCGGGCTTGGCCGGTCCCTTGCCGCAGGAACGCTTGGCCTCGTCATATCCCTGCCTGGCCGGGAGCGAGGCGGGGTCGAGCTCCAGGGCCCGGGTGAACATGGCCAGGGCCGCCGGGCAGTTGCCCTCGGCCAGATAGATGTTGCCCAGATAATAATAGACCTGGGGGTTGGTGGAGTACATGGCCCGGCACTGTTCCAACTCGCGCCTGGCCTGGAAGTAGTCGCCCTTGGTGTAGAAAAGGATGCCCAGGGCCTCCCGGGCGCGCACCAGACCCGGGTTGTAGCGCAGGGCGGTGGCCAGGGAGTCCTCAGCGCGGCGCATCATGTTCTGCTTCATGTAGCACAGGCCAAGATAATAATGGGCGTCGGCCATGGACGGCGACATGCTCACGGCCGCCTCAAAATACTGGGTGGCCTGCACGAAATCCTCGGCAGTAAAGGCCTGCATGCCCATGTCGTAATACTGCTGGGCGGTGTAGGCGGGATAGGGCTCCACCACCTGCTTTTTGCATCCCACGGCGAGCATGGACAGGCACATGAGTGCGACAAAAACGTATGCCATGCGGGTTTTCATGGTGATTTCTCCTTTGAATTTTTTGCGCGTTGCGCCTGAACTCCGTCCCTATTTCATCTTGTCCAGATCCTGGACGCACTTCTGCACCAGCCGCTGGGTCATGGTGTCCAGGGTCACCTGCTTGGCCTCGGAGCGCGAGATACCCAGCGCCCCGCCGCCGGAAGAGCCCATCTCCATCTTGTCCTCGAAATAGCCCGTGCCCTTTTGTTCGCCGGTGTTGGCATCGAGAATCTTGTAGCGCATGCCGATGATCCAGATGCCTGTGGCGTCGTGGGCGTGGATGGAGCCCACGGCCGCGCCGGTGCCCACTCCGGCCGCCCAGCTGTTGGTGGCCGAGCCCACGGCGCTCCCGGCGATGGCCCCCAGCCAGGCCCCGTCGAAGCTGGTCTTGACCTCGGCCACGGGTTCGGCCTTGAGGATGTCGAAACGGATCAGCCAGTTGGTGGCCTGAAACTTGCCCTTCTTGAACTTTTTGAGCTGCGTGGCGTCGCCCAGGTTGGCCGCGATCTCCACCTCCTGGAGCATGGGGCCCAGGTCCGCGCGTTCGAGCACCTGAAATTTGGCCTGCCCCAGTTCCAGTTCGGCATAATCGGCGATGTTGTTGACCCCGACCTTCTGGGTATAGGTGGCGTTGGCGCTCTTGATTTCGCCGGGGATGACCACCACCACCGGCCCGGGTTTGTCCGAATAGGCGATGGGCTGGTACATGGTCTGGTCGGCGATTTCATTGGCCCGCTTGGACGACGACTGGCAGCCCGAGACCATGACCAAGGCCAACGCGACCACCACCAACACGGAAACTCTGCCCCTCATTTTCCCTACCTCCTCCGGTTTTCCTGGTTTCGAGAATGCATCCGCCCCGTCCGCCTCCCTCTCCCGCGTCGGCGTCCTCTCCCGGCGACCCGGTCTCCCTCGTCCGGCCCTCGCCTCACACCGTGTCGCAACGCACCGCATGGCCGCCCCGCCCGGCCCGCACGCCGCGCCATGCCGCGCCTTCGGGCTTAGAAATTCTTCACTGCGTCAAGCCCCGTCTTGCTGCCCGGCTGGGGCTCCTCGGAAAGCTTCTTGACGATCTCCGGCGACACCTCGGCCACCTTCTGCCTGGTCTCCTCGGACTTGATGATCTCCTTCAAGCGGGCCGGGGCGGCCGTGCCCAGGGCGGCCGGGGCCACGGTGTTGAGCTTTTCGGTCAGGGCCGCCGCATCCAGGCTGGCGGCATACTTCAAGCGCACCACGTTGCCCTTGGCCGACTCCAGGGAAAAGGCCCCCTGGCCCACCTTTTGATTCAAAGGCTCAATGATGGCGCTGACCAGAAGATCGTTGAAATTGCCCCGGGAACCGGTGAATTCCACCTCGTAAAGCGACAGCCCGGTCTTGTCGAACTCCCGGAAATCGATGTTCAAAACCGGCCGCAGCCCGATGAATTCCTTGCGCAAAAGCTGGCCCAGGTCGTAGCTGGGCAGGCCCGCCACCTCAAGCTGGAACATCTTGGACGGGGCCTGCAGGTGCTCTTCAAAAAACTCCCGGGAAAATTCGCCGCCGATCAACCGCCCGATCTCCTCGATGGCCTGGTCCTCATCGGCCCAGCTCTGCTTCTTGGGCACCTGGTTGTTGAAATAGATCTCCTCACCCGTGTGGTTGTCCATGCATTTGACGCTCCAGGAGGTGAGCACATACTTGGTCACGGTCAGCCCCGAGGCCGGAAGCTTGGCGCTGACGGTCTTGAACTTGGCCTCGCCCATGATGGAGAAGTCCGCCGCCTTGGGGGCCGACGCCGTCAGCGTGGCCTCCACGGTATTGCCATCGGTCTTTTTCTCGAACCTGGCCTTGAGCTGGTCCACATGTTCATCGGACCACACCCGGTAGCCAAAGCTTTTGATGTGTTCCTTGAGCACGTTTTCGGCGATTTCCGAACGCTCGGTCACCACCTCCGGGCCGCGCTCGGCGTCGCGGATGAAGATGGCCACAGACACGCGCGGGTTGCCGTATTCCTTGAGCAGCGCCACCCGCTCCCCCCGGGACATCTCGGCCAGGGCCTCGGTGATGGGCACCACCGACACCTCGGCCTTCATGAGCATGTGCGCAAACCCGTCCTCGCCGATCCAGGGCTCGGATTCCTTGATCACCCGCTTGATGAGCCCCTGGGACCGGGACAGCACCCGGTCGCTGATCAGGGTGTAGTTCTCCACCAGGGTGGAGGTCTCCACGTAGGCCCCCACGGCCTTCTCCAGGATCTGGGACTTGGCGTCGCGGCGCAAATCCTCGATCATCAGCGCCTTGTCGCGCTTGTAGGCGTCAGCGTTGGGGTCGGCCAGCCCCTCGGCGGTGATCACGATGAAGGCGTCTTTTTCCTCGGCGGCCGGGGCGGCCTGGATCTCCAAGGGCTTTTTGGCGGCCTTGTCCGCCGCCGCAACCGGGGAGGGCAGGGCGCCAAGCCAGGCGCATCCGGCGAAAACGGCCACGACAAGCGCCACCAGGGCCTTTGTTTTGCACACTCGCTTCATGGGGTCATCCTCGTCTTTATTTGCCCGCGCGGGAGCAGTAGTCGGCATAGAGCTGGGCCACGGCCGGACCCGCGCTGTCCCGGACCAGTTCCAGGGCCACCCCCAACACGTCCTGCCCGGCCCAGGACTCGGCGCTGATGGTCTGGCTCGATATCACCCGGCCCCGGCCGTCGGTGAGGGTGAGCAGGATGGTCACGGCCACTTCGTTGGCGTTGACCATCATGTTTTTGCCGCTTCTGCTGCTGATGATGCCGTTTAAGAAAAACGACGCCCCCATGCGGCCCGAGGCGGCGATGGCGGCGTCGGGGTCGTTGTTCAAAATGGCCTTCATCTCCGCCGCCGCGATCTGGGAGTTGATCTGGGCCTGGGACACGGTATTGAGGCCCATGGCCGCCAACTGCCGGTTGAATTCCTGGTGCAGCAGGCCGTGCCCGCCGCCGGTTTGCAGCTTTCCGGAATGGCGCTCGGCGATGAGCACGGCGATCTTTTTCCCCCGCAGGCTCTCCCGGCAGGGGGTGGACATATTGGCGTACATCTGGGCGGCCTTGGCCTGTCCCTCCCGGGCGTCCTTTTGCGCCTCTTCGGAAAAAGAAAAGGCGTGGGCGCTCCCGGCGGCGACAACAAGAACCAGGACGAGAAAAAAAGAGATGCTGTTTTTCATGCCGTCTCCCCTGCGCCACGATGAGGCCGAAGCTCCTCCACGACGCCAAAAAATGCCTTTTACACCATTTCTGTACTAGGTGAAGGGGGGTGTGCTGTCAATGCGTGGGCGCCACTGCAAACCATAAGCAACGTCGCCCTCCGCTCGGCCCAGAACATGCCTCGGGCGGCCGCCCCTCCCCCGGCCTGCCTCCCCCTTTTTTGATAAGCCAGGAACGTGCCAACCGGCCGCACGTTTCTACTGCATTATAACAATTTGAATTCATTAATTATTTGCGTGAGACATCCTGCCACCCCCTCTGCGGTCATCCGCTGAACACGGCATATCACGGCTTTGCCGACATTTCATCACGACAATCCGCCAGCCGCAGGCCGCCACCTGTCCGGAGCAGGCGGCAAAATCCCGGTCCCTAATGACAACGCCCACATTTCGGGCTAGTTGTCGCAATGGAGGCAGCATGAAAAAAACCATTCCCCTGGCCCAGCGGATCATTGTGGCCCTGGATATGCCCGATGCCCAGGAGGCGATTTCCCTGGCAAAGCAGCTCGGCGAGAAGGTGGACTTCTACAAGGTGGGTCTGGAGCTTTTTCTGGCCTCTGGATTTACGGCGCCGGACCAGCTGGCCGCCATGGGCCGCAAGGTCATGCTGGATCTCAAATTCCACGACATCCCAGAGACGGTGAAACGCGCCGTGGCCAGGCTTAGCGATCACGACATATCGCTTTTCACAGCCCATGCCGCCCCCGGGGTCATCGCCGCAGCGGCCCAGACCAAAGGCGCGGCCCGGCTTCTGGCCGTGACCGTGCTCACCAGCCACGACCCGGCGGCGGCCCGCAACATGGTGTCCGGCGGCGAGGTGGTCGGCGTGGGCAACCCGGAAGCGGGCGAGGACTGGGTGGGAAATCTGGTGCTGACCAGGGCCCGCGACGCCCTGAAAAGCGGCGCGGACGGGGTGGTGTGTTCCGGCCGCGAGGCGGCGCTTTTGCGGCGGGAGCTGGGCGAGGATTTTCTGATCGTCACCCCGGGCATCCGGCCCACGGGAACTGCCCCGGACGACCAGCGCCGGGCCGTGACCGCCTCCGAGGCCATCCGGGCCGGGGCGGACCATCTGGTCGTGGGGCGGCCCATCACCCGGGCGGCGGACCCCCTGGCTGCGGCCGAGGCCATGCTGGCCGAAATCGCCATCGCCGGGGGATGCGTCTTCGAAGAGGCCGGGGCGGGCGGGAAATAGGCGGCGCGCCGGGCAGGCGCTCAGGGCGCTCGGTCCCGGGCAAACCGGAACGCGGCCTCAGGCCTTGGCCGAAAGCGCGGCCTTGATCTTCTCCAGCAAATATTTCTCCAGTTCCCGACCGTCCTTGCGCAGGCGCATGAGTTCGGATTCGAGCACCCCGAGCTTGGCCTCGAGGGCCTTGTTCCTTTCCCGCAGGGCCTCGACCTCCCCGGCCATCCCCGCCCCCTCCCCGGCCGCAAGGGCCGCGCCCGGAACCGGCTGCTCCCGCAGAAAGCCCGTCAACACCCGGGCCATCTCCCGCCCAAACACCGCCGCCACCTCCTCCAGTCCGGGCCCCGGGGCGAATCCGGCCGCAGGCGCGGGACGCGTCCTGGCTGGCGATGAACCGGCGGAGACGTTGACCGGGAAACGGTCGGCCAGATCCGCCTTGACCTCGTCCACGGACATGCCCCGCCCCAGGCCCTCGGCGATGACCCGGAAGATCTCCAGGGCCTCGGGCCGAAAGCGGCGTCCCCGGCCCTCGCCAAGGCACGGCAGATGGTCGCGGAAGCGATTCTTCCAATAATGCAGGGTGGATTCCGGGACATCCAGATGGCGGGCCACGGCCGCGATGGAATACAGGCGATTGTCCGGCACCGGTCGACTCCGCGTTGAATTCGAAGGGAATGGGAAGGCGGACACCGGGCTCGGGCGCGTCTCCCCAGCACTGGAAAACATGCCCTGGCGTTCCGGTCAAGTCGACGGGCCCGATTCGCGGCGCGGCCGGGATGTTTCCCAAGGGGCGCGGGGCGCGTCGCATAGGACGCCCAAGGTCGGCGACGGCGGGGTTTTGCGAGGAGAGAGGCAGGAACGAACGCCGCTTCGGAGAAAATTTCCCTGGCCCCTGCATTTACGCTTGCCAAGGCCCGGGGCTTTGGATAGATACCACTGCTCGGGCCGAAGTGGTGGAATTGGTAGACACGCTAGGTTCAGGGTCTAGTGGTCGCAAGGCCGTGGGAGTTCGAGTCTCCCCTTCGGCACCATTTTTCTTAGAGGGGACAGGGATAACACCTTGTCCCCTTTAACTTTTTTCACCAGGGAGAATGTTGGGATTTCGCCCCAAAAGGGCCGGTAAGACAAAGGTGGGGCGTTTCAGTGGGACGTTTCGCTTGAAATCTCTCCCGGCCAAAGGGCGATGCCATGACTTCGAAAGCCCCAGGCCACATCTTCCAACGCGGCACGGTCTTGAAGTTCCGAATTGCAATCCCTGGTGACCTCCGCGAACAACTTGGACGCCATGAAATCCGCAAGTCCTTACGAACAGGACAACTCTCCACCGCGAGACGGACGGCCGCCGCTTTATCACTGGCTTTGCTGAACTTCTTCGACGATGTTAGAAAGGGCATTTTTATGGGAACGACACGCGATGAACTGTTAGAAGCGATTAACAATATTATGGATTCCATATTGTTGGACGACCATAAACGACGCCTTGCTAATTGCAACCACATCCATAGACACCATCTTCCTATTGATCCCGACCCTTGGGATAGTCTTCAAGAGGAAAATTTTGCTGGTCAGGCTCTCCTTGCATACTCACAACTTGAGAAATCAAAGCACTACCCTACCGGGTTTAGGGAACACATTCACAACTTGATGACTAAACATGGCATTTGTGTTGATGCCGATTCCCATAAGATTGATGACTTCATGAATGAGTACGTGCGGGCAATACAAGTTACTCTTGAAACAATAATACTTCGCGAAAGGAACCCGCAATATCCTTATGAAACACAACTATCAAACCTTGTTCCAGCTTCAACAAGACAAATCGCTTCTGTAGTGCGAACAAAGAAACAGTCAAACAACAGTGAATTATTTTCTACTACATTTGAAAAGTATTGCCACGAACATATTTCAACAAAAAGGTGGTCCTTACGAACGCAACGCGAGTTTCCCAAAAAGATTGAAAGATTCCGTGACATTATGGGAGATATGCCCATTGCAGATATTGACCGGGCTACGGCACTTGATTTCTTTGATAAGTTGAAAAAGGAAACTGTCGGTGTTGTAAAAAGGAAACCCATTTCTGATACAACTGTCAACAACATCATGGAAGCTGTTTCAGGTTTCTTCAAATGGGCCGTCCGTAACGGCTTTATGCAGAAGAATTACGCCGAAGGTCTAAGCGTTAAAGTGAGGACTGATCCCAGAAAATACCGCGACGCCTTTAGCGACGAAGACCTTTCGTTGATACTAAATGCCCCTGGTTATGCAAATGATTCTTTCAAGCAACCGTTTATGTTCTGGGTTCCCCTTCTCGCACTTTATTCGGGGGCTAGATTGGAAGAGTTATGCCAATTACAAAAGGGTGATGTGGCACTTATAGACGATATTTGGTGTTTTCGCTTTGAAAGTGGAGAAGGGAAGAACATCAAAACGGAATCATCGGAAAGGGTTGTACCGCTTCACCCTGTGTTGTATGACAAGTTAAAGTTTCAAGAGTTTGTAAAAGCCTGTAGTGGTAAGTCAAACACAAGGATTTTCAATACATTAAGGCTCACTGGCGGTAAATACGGGCATTATGCTTCACGATGGTTCGGAGCTTTCACAAAGGAAATCGGTCTTCGTGACAGTCTTGACGGCAAAAAAGTGTTCCATAGCTTTCGACATACATTCGCGACAAAGTTATTTGAAGCTATCAAGGATGAAACAATGGTTTCGATTATTCTAGGGCATCGTCATAAGGGTGAAACTATGGGGCGCTACTCTAAAGGGTTGCCCCCAGGCGATTTGTTGGAAGTGATCCGGCGGCTGGAATTTACCGTGGACTGGAAACACCTTCTCGGTTCGCGGTTTGTTGTGAAGTAGGCCCTGATCCGCTATTCACTCGCCCGGGCACTCTCCCCCAGGACGGCCTTGCGCGCACCACGATGGCCCCAAGATCGACGCTAGGCCCTTGGTCCTTGTCAGGCCCCCTTGATGATGGGCAGGGCCTTTACAAGCCTTTTAGGGATAAGTTTTAGGAATAAATGGCCCCCTTTCAGCTTAAATCCATACTGTTTTGGTAGGAATATAAAATAAAATACCATGTGATTTCAACAGATTAGCAAACCTCATTCTGCTATCACCCCGCAACCTATGACTTTTTTCCTATTCGCTGGCTTTTGGGATGGTAGAATGTCTGGGAACCCGCGCCGCCACTCATTTCTTTGGAAGGCACTGCCCACCTGATCTGTGCAGGGGGCTTGCGTTGCAGTCCGGCCCGTGGTAGTAATTTGTCAGTGATATAAGGAGTTTAGTTTTTACGTTTGAAGGGTGAGATTCTCAACCTTTGGCGTTGCATTACCTCAACAACCTCAACCGGTGCAATGGGGGCAAAATGAAGCCGGGAACACTGTTAGCCGTTACAATTATGAAGGGGTTCAGCCTTGTTGAAGAGGCAATTCAGGGGCTTAAAGGGAACGGCGTTGACGTGTCAAAACTTGAAAAAGCCGTGGATGATTTCCGCGAAGGAATCTTTGACGTGGGCGAGGAGCTTCCGGGATTCGACCCGATGATGGAGTGCCTAAGTGGTGGGGATTGTTAAACGCAGGATAAGACTTTTTGATGGCAATTTGTGAGAATAAACCGGGGTCTTAGCTACCAAGGCCCCGGTTCCCATGGCAGAGTTCATGGTGGAACTTCTGTAACAAATAAAACGCCACATACTCCCCGTTCCCACGATCCCCGGCCCACAGGAAATTTACCCTGTACCGAACCGAGAACGCGAGGATGCTTTGTGCCGCAGCATGGGGTTGAATCTTCGATCTGTATTTGCCCGCCAACAAATCTTGGAAGGTTGATTCCACAACTACGGCGAAGTATTCGAGGCTACTAGAACGCGCTAGCTCCCTCTCAAATCTATCACGCCCCGATGTTAAACAGCCAATCAAGTCGGGCAAGCTCTTTCGCTCAATGGCAACACTATTCTCCAAACCTATTAAGCTGTAGTCGCCTGTCGCCAAAGTCGCACGGGTGACAAGGGCATTGTATTTTGTGAAGGTATAAGGTTTCTGTTCGCGAGTATCAATCACCACGGGCGGAAGACCTTCAACAGGATGATGCCCCACCAAACTGGAAGGACGTGGGCAATGGGCAATTTCAGGCATTGGATAAACCTCCTGGTTAAAAGTGGGAATGGTCCGGAATGGCAAAGGGCCAGGGCGTAAAATTTGGGGAGGGAGAAGATTCTTGAGGAAAGCGGGAGGCGAGGAACTTCCAGGGGAGAAGCCGGGACCGGAGGGGGAGAGTTCGGGGGGGAGTAGCGGGAGGCGGGGGGGGAACTTCCGGAGAATGAGGAGGGACCATCCCCCTAACCAAGTCCTCTTTCCATATGTGATCCCGTTTCGCCCCGGAACCCGCATGGAATCTCAAAAATAGCGACCGGTTTTCAAGGTCATTTCAACTCGATAATGGGGGCGATTTCCGGGATGAATTTGGCCCAAGCGGTCATCATGAGCGAGTGGAGCAAGGCCCGGTCCTGGTCCCGAACAACAAAACTGTCGTGAATCGGAATAATGGGTTTCCCCTGTTGCACAAATACGGTTAGAATCACATCTGCAATGTCGGAATCAACACGTTGCAATCTGATACCAACATCTTCCCCTATACTGTCGGCAATGCCAGGATGTTTTTCAAGAATGGCATCCCATAAATCAGACAACAATGGTTGTGACAGCTTCTCAAAAGACTGTAATTCATCGTCGCTATCAAATTCTTTTTTCACTGCCATAATTGAAGAACGCTTAGATGGAGCGTTAATCCCTACCAGCAACATCTTTTTTAGTACACTTCGCAATGATACGCCAAACTTATCTTGGAAAATAGCCGCCTCTTCCTTTGAAACTCCAATGTCGTAAACGTCACCGCTTGGGATTTCCTTCCCACACAGGCCATACAAAAGTCTGATATGCATGCCCCCATAATCCAATTCGCATACATTACAACCGTCGATCAACAGTTTTAGTCTGTATTGTCCCCGCAATCCTTGAACACTGTGGCCATAGAACCTTCCACCATAACAGAACTTCCCCCTATTGAAGACGCGGTACAGTGTTTTTCTATGCAGTAAAGGAATACGACCATATCTTGTAATATACTCGCGAAGTTCATCGTCATTTAAGGTCAATGTAATTTCAGTTTTGGAAAGAAGATTGTTCAATGAAACAACACGGTTTGCCATCCTAACATTGGCCCGAGATTCTGGAACATCAATGTAAAGGCCATCGGTGTTCTTCAAATAGACTGGCTCATGGTCAAAATACACCATTCGAGGTTCTACCTTGCTGTCAATCATCATTTCCAGTAGGGCAGTTTTGCCCCTCATAGACGATTGTAAACCAAGTACATGACTTCCCGTAAGGTGTTCAATGTAGCCAAGCTGTAGCAAACCATCTACAACGGCACAAAATGTCTTATGTTCGAGATGCATCCTGTGTTGTGCTGATCCCTTTTTGAAACATTGTTTCCGGCGGGGATAGTCGATCCACATATTTTGGTTCTCTTGTGCGGCAAGAAACAGGTCTAATACAACCTTCCTCACATGACGACGCAACTTGTCGTGCTTCACACTCCATTTTAGAATGAGTTTGATTTCATCCGCAATTGCATTCGAGATGGCCATAACCTCTTGATATTTACTTTCAGTGTGAACCTGGAATGGACGGTGTATGGTGTATTCGGTTCCCCTTGTGCATTGAAGGTGTTGCGAAAACCTTTGTTGTTCTGTGAAACTCAAAAGCTGATCCTCCGTAGAATTGGTTTATGGGGCACAGTGCATGACCGCGCCCCGGTTTAACAATTGCTTATGCTGCAAAAAGCACAGGCTAAGGCCACCTTTAATGACAAAAAACATTTTCCATGACCCCTAGCATGGTCCGAATTTGACCCTTTTAGAAAACCCAGTGAATCCGCCAGTTTAACGACTTAGCGAAAAACCAGGTTTCCTAAAAAGTTCAATTATTTCAGCGTGGTGTTTTGGGATGCTTCTTTGACCGTCGGGCGGGCGAGGTAGTGGCTTTTTTGGTCTGGCGAGTGGCCCGGGCTTGCTTCTTCTCCTTGGCCCCAGCGAGTTCTTGAAGGTAGGTCATCGCTTCCGTAACGGCGGCGATCTGCGCGTCAACCAAGTCCCTTTGACGGCGGAGGTCTAAGAGCTTGGCGGCGTGATTCTCGTATGTCCAACTCTTTCCAGCGTGGTCTTGTACCTCCAAGTACAAACGATTGTATGCGGTTTAAGTTCAATGGTGGGCATGGTTAGCCTTTAAACACAATGCCGGGTTTTGTTGTATCAACCTTTTCGAGCGCAAAAGACAAACACTCTCGAATAACCTTTGAAACGGAGATTCCCGAAGACTTTGCAAACGAATCAAGACGCTCTTGAACTGCGCGGCCAGGGGTGAAAGTGACAGTGGATGTAATACGCATGACGACAACCTCCATGTTGAATGTTACGACCTTACAAAGGTCAATGTGATGGGAGTTTGGAGCGGAACCGCTTCGGTGGACTAAATAAGCGCAAAGGGTTTCTTGTCAATATGAAGCAGACAAATTATTTGATGCACACAATTACAGGATAAGTTTCTGTTAATGTGATGCGTGGAAATCTAGCGACTGTGCGGGTTCACAGACTACGGGCACCATAAAAGTTTTTTTCACAACAAAGGGCCAGCCCCATTGTAGAGGACCGGCCCTTAGCTGGAATGTGTTTCGGAGAGTTGAAAGGAAGCGGCCTAACCGATCACCTTGTAAAGTGTGGCCCGACTGATTCCAAACTCCCCGGCCAGGGCCTTCTTGGCTTCACCTGCGGCAACCCGGACCTTGAGCGTGGCAAGCTGGTCAGGCGTCAACGTGGAGGGCCTTCCAAGGTGCTTCCCGGCCTTCTTGGCCGCTGCGATGCCTTCACGCTGACGCTCTTTGATAAGCGCCCTTTCAAACTCGCTAACCGCCCCAAGAAGCTGGAAAAGAAGCCTTTGCATGGGATCGTCTTGACCTGTGAAGGTTAAACCTTCCTTGTGAAACCTGACGACAACACCCTTCTTTGTGAGTACACCCACCAGCTTTTCAAGGTCGGACAAGTTCCGTGCTAGACGATCAATTGAGTGAACGTGGAGGCAATCCCCTTCGCGAAGGAAGGCAAGGCAGTCCTGTAATACAGGGCGTTTCACGTCCTTGGCCGACGCTTTCTCTTCAAAGACCCGATCAAGGGTGACGCCATCAAGCTGTCTGGCCGTAGATTGATCAATGGTGCTTACCCGAACGTATCCGACATTCTGCCCGCCCATAAAGTTCCCTCCAAGTTGATGTCTGGAAACATCTTAGGCATTATGAGACTTGGTGTCCACAAAAAGATTTCGGACCTTTCAAGACACGGAAGGTCAAGGATTCCTGGCCGCTCGGGCTATGTCTCGGAAGGTGTACCTTTTCAGACACGGGATGACATGTGAAGCCGGGCCACCTATTCGCCTCATGGCAAGGGCAGACAATTCCCTCCAAGGAACCAACTGGGAACCAACTGGGAACCAAGTGGGAACCAACTGGGAACCAAGTGGGAAGTTTTGATAGACTGCGAAACGCTGAAAACCCTTGTGGTTCCTAACGATACAGCCATGCAGTGTTTCAGCAACTCGGGAGTACTACGGGGGTTATGTGATGGTACAATGCGTGGTGAATGCTGTGCAGGATGCAAGGCGTACCGGGATTATAAAGAGGCTGTGCCCTTCCACTACAGGGATTGGCAATGTGTCGCACTCTATTTTTTACCCCCCCCTCTTTTTTCACAGGTTTTCACAATGGAATTGGAATCTTTTCCCAAACCCCAAGGCCGGGGGAGGCCCCCTACCCGGGGGGTAAGTGGACCTAGCAGACCCCCCCGGGGGGTACCTATAGTATCTATATCACACGCAATTTTTCACCATTTTTTCAGTCGAGGCCCGGGGACTTGGCATGGGGCGTTTCCGGTGATACGATGCCGACTAATTTCCGAAACGAGCGGAATCCCGACCCTCGGGGAATGCAGGCCAGTCCTAGCTTTAGGGGATAACCCCCTGCAATCCCTTGGGTTTCTCCCCTTCGGCACCATCTTTTCAGGGGTTGCAGCGAAATGGCTGCAACCCCTTCTTTTTTTTCTCCCCGGGTGCGGCTGGGCTTTAAAAAAACCCCGCGCTTTGGCCCCCTTCGACAAAAAGGGTCACGGCGCGGGGTCAAAGCATGCCGGTTTCCGGCCTGGGCCGAAGCCATGCCCACCACCATACTCTCGCTTTGAAGCCGCAGGGATGAGCTCGAACGCCCACGGCCCACGGGCCTTCCCCAGTCCTCATCATGCCCCTATCCCGCGTCTCCCTTCTTCGCGCGCCATCCCCCTTCCTGGGATGTTTCCCTGAACCTGGGACCGGGCCCTCCCCCCGGGAGAGAGGAAACGTGCCCGGACCACGCGGCGGGCGCCTCGGGAAAGATGGGCGACACATGGATGCAGCCCCCCCGCAGCCCACTTTGCCGGACGTAACCTGCAAAAATGTACCATGAATCTACAAAATTGTATTATTGGCTGACGGCCCAGACCGGAACCGCAATGCGAATCCACACCTTTTATACTGATTTAAATATTACATTTCAGCGTATTACGTAAACAAGCAAAGAACGCTTGGTTCTGGCACAGAAAATGCGAACAGATTTGTACACATGCTGTGTCGAAGCGGCACGGCGGGGAACGCGTTTTTGGAGACATCGATTGTCGCGGCGAACAAACAGTTCTTTTGTCTTCCTGAGGAGGTTCCACATGCAAAGGCGTGAGTTTTTAAAAACAGCGGGAGTTGGCGCTGCGGCGGCCGTCACCGCGATGGCCGGAATGAAGGCCACCGAAGCCAAGGCCGCCAAGG
>Ga0209467_1001297_pt1 | contig 22665 bp, 20 predicted proteins | sample Higcelwee11metaG_FD_187175 | JGI IMG/M metagenome (GOLD analysis project Ga0209467, IMG submission 187175) | Freshwater pond sediment microbial communities from the University of Edinburgh, under environmental carbon perturbations - High... | ecosystem: Environmental > Aquatic > Freshwater >... | reverse complement strand
CGCCAGACACGCAAAAGCCCCCCAGGCCGCCATTGCGGGCCACCAGGGAACGGGCGATACGCCCGGAACGGGGGAAGGGCGATGTTCAACCATGGGCGGGTCGGTCAGAATCCAGGTGTTTGCTCGGGATTTCCGGCCGCGACAGAGAATCTGTCAGGGCCGACCCCGCAAAAGCCCCGGAAAAAAACGCCGTGTCAGGCCGGTCCTGCCATCGGAGCGACCCGGGGCGCAAGGCCCGATCATCCCTTGCGCCGGAGGAAGCCGTCCGGGGCCACGGTGAGCAACAGTTTGTCCTGCATCATGGCGTCGATTTCGAACTCGGGATGCGTCTCCAGATATTTCCAGACAGCGGTCTTGGGATTGTCCCCCTTGTCCCAGGGACGATTGGGGAAGGAACCCTGCGGCATATCCTCCACGATGGTGTCGAAGACCACACAGTAGCTTCCCGGGGTGACCAGGGGGGCATAGGCCATAAGCTCGGCCAGGACATGGGCGTGGGTGTGCATGGAATCCAGGCACACCAGCACCCGGGAATATCCCGCCGCCGCCGCCCGCACCTGCTCCACCACCACCGGGTCGATGGACGACCCCTCGATCATGGTGATGCGCGAGAACAGGGGATGGGCCTCGATGGCCGCCTTGTTGTGGGCCCGGATGTCGATGTCCAGGCCGATCACCCGGCGGGACGACTGGCGGGGGTCCATGGTCCGTCCGGCCTCGATGGCGTCGCACATGTCCAAAAGGGCCAGCATGGAGGCGCTGAAAATCAGCGACCCGCCGTGGGCGATGCCGGTTTCCAGGATCAGGTCCGGACGGGTGGCCCAGATGATTTCCTGCAGGGCCGCCATGTCCTGGGGGTACTGGATGATGGGCCGGGAAAGCCAGGAGAAGTTGTAGGAATAACAGGCGCGTAACGATTCCATCAGAAAATCGTGGGACTTCCGTCGGAGTTCGGCGTTCTGGCCGTTTTTTTCGATGCGTTCCTGAACCTCGAGGGCGAAATTCGTCATTTTCGATCCTTGCAAATCTGGGATTGGCGTCTGGAACACTCCGGGGCCTGCCGTACACGGCAGGGCTGTTGCGGCGCCCGAATGTTTCCGAACTGCGGGAGTGTGCAACATCCCCGGCTTCTTTTCAAGTGCTGCCCGGGCCCACGAGCCTCGCCAACCGGGCGGCGTCGCCCCAGAAGGCCAGGGGTTCGTAATCGGGATAGGGATAGCGGCCAAGCTCCAGGCGCATACGCCAGCCGTTTTCCGCCATCCAGCGCTCCACCAGGGTGCGCACGGACACCGGACGGCCGGAACAGACGTTGACGATCCCCCCGGCTGCGGGCGAAAGCGCCGCCCGGACCAAAAGCCCGGCCACGCTTTCAACCGGTAGAAAGTCGCGCAACTGCTCGCCGCCGGACATGGGGAAGACCTCGTCCCCCCGGGCCGCTGCGGCGGCCAGAAGCGGAAAAAGCGATCCCCGGGCCTGGCCCGGGCCGTACATGTAAAACAGGCGGCACCACAGAAACGAAAAGGGCGTCACCCGGGACAGGGCCTCAAGCTGGCGGCGCAGGATGTCCTTGCCCAGGCCGTAGGGGGTCACGGGCCGGGCGGGCAGGGTCTCGGCCAGGGGGCCGCTTTGCATGCCGTATTCCAGGCAGGTGCCCACCGCCGCCACCCGGGACAGGCCGCCCTGGACCAGGGCCTTCACAAAGGCGTAATGGCGCGGGGCCTCGGTTTCGAAATGGGTGAGATTTTTGTAGTCCGGCAGTCCGCCCCAGGCCAGATGGATGAGCAGATCGGGACGCCCCAGGGCGGCGAACAGGGCGTCCGGGGCGGGAAGCGCCTGGGCCAGATCCAGCCGAAACAGGCCATCCCGGTCGCAGGCCCCGGGATGCGCCAGGGCGAAGGCCCCGGGATCACGCACCGCAGCCATGATCCGCACCCCCTGCCCCGCCAGGGCGGCCAGCACATGGCGGCCGACGAATCCCCCGGCCCCGGTGACCAGAACGCGCATCATGGGCGGCGTCCCCCTTTTCCCGGGCGCCGGGCGGCGCACGCCATCACAGCACCCGCAGCCGGGGCACGGCCAGGGCGAACCGGCCGCCCCAGTCCCGGATGTAGGAAAGCTGCTCCACCACCTCGGCCTCCAGGTTCCAGGGCAGAATGAGCACCACGTCGGGCCGGGCGGCGCGCAAATGCGCCTCGTCCACGATGGGGATGCGGCTGCCGGGCAGGTATTTGCCCTGCTTGGCCGGGTTTTTGTCCACCACGTAGGGCAGAAGGTCCGGGCGCACGCCCGCGAAATTGAGCAGGGTGTTGCCCTTGGCCGCCGCGCCGTAGGCCCCCACGGCCAGCCCCTTTGCGGCCGCGTCCAGGAGAAACCCCAGCAGGCCGTTTTTCACGGCTGCGGCCCGGGCCTGGAAATCGGCGTAAAAGGCCGCCGTGACCACGCCCGCCTCGCGCTCCGTGGCCAGCATGGCGGCCACGGCCGGGGTGGCCTCGCGGCGGCCGGTGTCGGCGCGCTGGGCGAACACCCGCAGGCTGCCGCCGTGGGTGGGATGCTCCTGCACGTCGAACACGGCCAGGCCGTTGGCCGCAAAAATGGCCGAAACCGCGGTCAGGGACAGGTACGAATAGTGTTCGTGATAGGCGGTGTCGAACTGGTTTTCCCGGACCATGCGCAGAAGGTGCGGGAATTCGAAGGTGGCCACCCCCTGGGGCTTGAGCAGGATGGCGAACCCGGCCACGAAGTCGCCGATGTCCGGCACATGGGCCAAGACGTTGTTGGCCGCCGCCAGATCCACCTGCCGCCCGTCCGCCGCCAGCCGCCGGGCCAGATCCGCGCCGAAAAACTCCTCCACGATCTCGATGCCCTTCTCCCGGGCGGCCATGGCCGTGCCGTGGGTGGGCTCGATGCCGTAGCAGGGGATGCCCGCCTGGCGCACGTATTGGAGCAGGTAGCCGTCGTTGGCCGCCACCTCGGCCACCAGACTGTGCGGCCCAAGGCCCAGGCGCTCACGCATGGCCGCCACGTAGGCCCTGGCGTGGGCCAGCCAGGAGGAGGAAAAGGAGCTGAAATAGGCGTAATCGTGGGTGAAAAGCAATTCGCGCCCGGCATGGTCCTCGGTCTGCACCAGCCAGCACCGGGTGCAGGCCAGAAGCCGCAGGGGAAACCAGGTCTCCGGGGCGCGCAGGGCGCTTTCCGTCAGATAGGCGTTGGAGGGCGGGGCGCTTCCCAGGTCCAGGAAGGGCAGGCTCAGGGCGGCCCCGCAGTGGCGGCAGTTCACAATATGACCCCTTGAAAGGTTTCGTCGATCAGGGCGTGCCCGGCGTCGCGCTCCGAGAGCAGGGCCACGGGATCGGGCCAGGCGATGGCCAGCCGGGGATCGTCGGGACGCAGGCCCCCTTCGGCCCCGGGGGCGTAGGGCGTGGAATGCAGGTAGAGCATCTCCACGTCCGGGGTGAGGGTCTGGAAGCCGTGGGCGAAGCCCTCCGGGATCAGAAGCGAGGTATGGTTGTCGCCGGACAGGATCTCGGCGTGCCAGTGCAAAAAGGTGGGCGACCCGGCCCGGATGTCCACGGCCACGTCAAAGACCTCGCCGCGCAGGCAGCTGACCAGTTTTTTTTCCGCGTGGGGCGGATGCTGGAAATGCAGGCCGCGCCGGGTTCCCTGGGTGGCGGTCAGGGTGCGGTTGATCTGGGCCACGGGCCCGGTCCAACCGGCCGGGGCCAGATCAGCCGCGCAAAAAAAACGCTCGAAGAAGCCGCGCGAATCGCGCCGGGGCAGCCGCCGGATGGCCGCCAGCCCGGCCAGGGGCGTTGTGCGGATTTCGAAGCGCCCGCTCACAGACGCTCTCCGACGCGGGCGTCGTCGTCGATTTTTCTCAACATTGCTCCATACGGCCTCGTCTCGACCCCGGACTATTCCTCCGGCCGCGCGCCAAGGACTCCCGGCGCGAAAAAAAGCCGGTTACCTTTTTTCCGAAAAAAGTGAAAGGAACAAATTCCGCACATACCGGGAACCGATTACAGAGGTGTAACGTATCCCGCCATGTATCCTGTACATGGAACGGAAGGAAATGACATAGAATGCTTCGTACATGAGGCGTAGAACGGACCTGGGAAGGCCAAGGAGGCGGTTGCGCACTTTTGTGTTGAAATAGGTCTTGGGGTATCTTGTGAAGATGGGGAAAAGACACATGATCCGAACGATCATGTCGTTTGTGTCTTTCGGAATGTTCATGACCGATTTTGCGAAATAATTCAAAGGAAGCTTGTCTTCCGGAAGCTCATTGTAAAAGCCGTTTTCCATGGCGTATTTCGTCAATTCCAGTCCTGGAAAAGGAACGAAGATGTTCGCCAGAGACAGGTTCGGCCGGGCGGCGATGTTGAGCTCCAGGGTTTCGTAGATCTGCTCCAGGGTTTCGCCGGGGAGCCCGATGACGTTGCCGATGCGATGCCTGATTCCATACTTGTTGAGCAATCTTCCCGTGTTGAGAATCTGCTCCTTTGTCATGCGCCGCTTCATCACCTCGTTGCGGAAAAAGTCGTTGCCGGATTCGATGCTCCAGTTGATGGCCACGCAGCCGCTTTCGGCCAGGGCCCGGATGATGTCCTCGTCGACCAGGTTCGCCCGCACGTTGCAGGCGTAGGGGATGCCGATGTCCCGGGGAAAACGTTCGCAAAACTCGAAAAGCCAGTTGCGGTTGATGATGAACGTGTCGTCGTTGAACAAGGCCAGGCGCAGGGGGTAGCGGCGCTTGACGAGGCCGATTTCCTCCATGAGGTAGCTGATGCTTTTTTTCCTGACGATGGGGCCGGAGCCTTTGAACATCTTGTTGTATTTATGGTTGAAGCAATAGGTGCACGAAAACGGGCAGCCGCGCCCGGAGATGAAGGTCTTGCTCGGGTTGTTGCGGCGGACGTAGTCCGCTTCGTAGATGATGTCCCGGTCGGGAAAGGGCATGGCGTCGAGATCGACAAAGTCGTCAAAGGACTGCGGGGGCGTTTCTCCCCTGCGAAAGATGTTTTTCGCCGTCCCGCCGCCCCCGAGCACCATCTCGGACAGGGCCTTTTCGCCTTCGCCCAGGCATCCGGCGTCGATGCTCGATTCGTTCAGGATGCCGGGATTGAAGGTCATGCACGGCCCGCCGATGACGGACGTGACGTCCAGGGCGTCCTTCAGCTTCCGGTCGAACGCGGCGTATTTCGCGAAGTACGAGGAATAGGTCGAGTACAGCACGAATTGCGGCCGGATTCCGGACAGATCGCGGAGAATGTCGTCTTCGTTTCGCGAGGCCAGATAGCGGACGTCGACCCCGTCCCTCTTGAGCACGCCGGAGAGGGCGTAGACGCCATGGCGATCGTAAATATCCTGTTCGAGATCAACGAAGACGGCCTTGGTGCGCATAGTATCTCCTGGGACGGGGTATGGACGGCTTAATCCCCCGTCGCGGGCCGGGAGTTCGCGGCGAGAGTGTGCAATTCCCGGAAGGTCCGGATGTTGCGTTTGACGTTGTCGTACTCGGCCGCCGTGTAGTCTTCGGCGCTGGGCTCGTAGAAGATGATCTGGCTCCCGTGGCGGTTGAACGTGAAGGGGACGTGCAGCAGGTCGCAAAGGGCCTCGCGCACCCGGCGTTGGGCCGAGGGCGGGACGAACAGCATGAGGAAGCCCCCGCCCCCGGCGCCGGTGAGCTTGCCGCCGATGGCCCCGTTTTCCCTGGCCCGGGCGTAGTATTCGTCGACTTCGCCGTTGGAGATGTTGCTGCTCAGGCTGCGCTTGGCTTCCCAGGCGGAATGCAGGAGCTCGCCGAAACCGCAGATGCAGCGGTTGCTTTGCACAAGCTCGATGCCGTCGTCGACCATGGCGTGCATCCGGCGCAACAGTCCGGCCTTGCCGTCCAGATCCTCGATGTAGGTCTTGGCGACATCCGAGGCCGTGCGCATGATGCCGGTGTAAAAGAGCATGAGATGGTCGGAAAGCTCGCTTAAGCGGGAAGGGGACAGGGTCAGCGGCCGGACCTCGATTTCGCCGTCGCGGTGGAAGATGATGTGGTTGAAGCCGCCGTAGGCCGCGGCGCACTGGTCCTGGGAGCCCACGGACTCCTTGATCATCCGCTGCTCAATGTGGATGCTTTCCAGGGCGAGCTGCTCCTTGGACGGCATGCGCCCCCGGAGGGCGTACAGGGCGTGCAGGAACCCCACGGTGAAGGAGGAACTCGACCCCATGCCGCTGCGGGCTGGCAGGTCGCCGTCATGATGGATTTCCACGCTGTGGTCGTATTTCAGAAAACGCAACGTCTCCCGGATGGCCGGGTGGCGGATCTCGTCGATGGTCTGGCACTGTTCGATCTTGGAATACACGGCGCGGATGCGGTGCTCGAAAAACGGCGGCAGGTTGCGCAGGGTGATGTAGCAATATTTGTCGATGGCCGTGGACAGGACCTGGCCGCCGTGGTCGCGATACCAGGAAGGATAGTCCGTACCTCCCCCGAAAAATGAGACGCGAAATGGCGTTCTGCTGATGATCATGCATCCTCCGCATTGCGGTCGGCAAGGAGGGACTCCAGACGACAGGCCGCCTCGGCCAACCCGTTGACGACATGGTGTGCGCCGCTTGTTGCGATATGCTCCTTCCCATAGCCGGTGGTCACGAGAAATGTCGTGGCGCCTGCGGCCCGCCCGAGATCGATGTCGCAGGGCTTGTCCCCGATCACAAAGCTCGCCCGGGGATCGATCCCGAGTTCGCTTCCGGCCCGCAGCACGAGCCCCGTCTCCGGTTTGCGGCAGCGGCAGCCCGTGTCCGGGGCATGGGGGCAGATGTGGAAGGCGTCGATGGCCACGCCTTCCCGCTCCAGCAGCTCGATGAGCCGACCGTGCACCCGCTCCACGTCCCGGCGGGCGAAATAGCCGCGTCCGATCCCGGATTGGTTGCTGATCACGATCAGGGGCAGGCCCAGGGCGCGCATGCGCCGCAGCCCCTCGGCGGCCCCGGGCAGCAGCTCGACCCCGGCGGGATCGTGCAGATAGTGGCGCTCGACGATGATCGTGCCGTCGCGGTCGAGGAAGACGGCGCCTCGCGCGCCCGCCGGGCGCAGGGGGGGCGGGGTGCGCAGATAGGACCAGGCCGACGGCGTGTCCAGGAAACGCACCCGGGTGGGAAAAACGCCCATGGTTCCGGCCCGGGCCAGGGGCGCAAGCAGGGACTCCTCGACGCCCCCGCCGTCCCCGGGCGACAGGCCCGCCAGGGCCCGGGGGCGCAGCAGGTAGGCCCCGGGACACACCTCGGCCGGGTCCATGACCGGGCCGACCGGGCCGGAAGGACCAGACAGAGCGGACAAAACGGGCGGGGCGGCATGCGCGGCGGACCAGGCCGGGGCGAGAAAGGCCGCCTGATGCCCAAGGCCAAAAAACCAGGACAGGGCGGCGGCCACGTCCGTATCCCCCGCCACAGGGCCGGTCACCAGCAGCGCCGTGGCGTCCGGGCGGCCGCGCATGGCCGCGAGCACGGCGTCGGCCGGTCCCTGGCCGGCATGTTCGCCGCCGTATTCCAGGCGGATGTTCCGGTACCGTTCCCCGGCCTCCCGCCGGATCTCACCGGCCAGCCGCCCGCAGACCACGGCGGTCGCGACCGACGCCCGGGAAAGGCCGTCCAGGAGATGGTAGAGAAGGGGCCGCCCCAGCGTCTCGGACATGACGGCGGGAAGATCCCCGGCCGGGCCGTGCGCCCCGGGGGAGGGGCCATCCGTCAGGATGTATGCGATGACGCGGTGCTCTGCCATGAAGCAGTGGACCTTTCTTGTCGTGGAAAAAGGATCATCCGGGGGTCGAACCGGCCATGGCGAAAAAGGCCTCGGCCCGGGCGTAGGATTCTGGGGTGCCGATGTCCAAAAAGGCCCCGGACAGGGCCACGGCCCGCAGTCCGCGCCCGATGAGCCCGGGAAAGACCTCCCGTTCGAGGGAGACCGGCCTTCCGGCCGGGATGGCCTCCATGGCCTGCCGGGTGAAGCGGTACAGCCCGGCGTTGATGTAGCCCGGGCCGGACAGGCCCTTTTCCGTGAACGCGGTGATCGCGCCGTCTTCCCCGAAGACCACCCGGCCGAACCGGGAGGTGTCGGGCAGGGCGGCGGCGGCCAGAAGGCACGGCGGCTGCGGCGGGCTGCCGCACACCAGGGGGTCCAGGTCCGCGTCGAGATACGAGTCGCCGTTGACGACCAGGGCCGCGTCCCCGCGCAGAAGCGGCAGGGCCAGGCGCAGGGCCCCGCCGGTATCCAGGGGCGTGTCCTCGCGGGAATAGACCAGGTCCATGCCTTCCCGGGAGTCGCCCAGGGCGTCGCGCACGGCCTGGGCCAGATATCCCGTGCACAGGACCACCCGCGTGACGCCATGCCGGGCCAGGGCCCGCAGCAGGTAGGCCGCGAAGGGGCGGCCGGCCACGGGGGCCAGCACCTTGGGCAGGGCGGGCAGGGCGGCGCGCAGCCGCGTCCCCTGCCCGCCGCACAGGACGACGGCTTCGCGGACCCGGTCTTCCCGGGCCGCCGCGGCCGCGATCCTAGACGTTGGCATACCGGTTCGGCTTGATGATGCGGTAGCCGTTGATCAGTTCGCGGATGCCGCGATCCAGGTCGTAGGCCGGACTCCAGCCCATGGCCTCGATCTTGTCGTTGCTGACCACGTAGTCGCGCTTGTCCGGGTCCTCGCCGATCTCGGCGGAGTGGATGTAGAAATCCGGGATGTGTTCCTTGATCTTTTCGCAAAGCTGCCGCTTGGTCAGGTTCGCGGTGCTCAGGCCGACGTTGTAGGGCTGCCCCTTCATGACGTCGTACTTGGCCAGGGCCAGCAGGAAGGCCTGGGCCACGTCGCGCACGTGGATGTAGTTGCGCCGGAAATGCTCCTCGAACAGGACGATGAAACGGTCCTTGAAGGCCCGGTAGGTGAAGTCGTTGACCAGAAGGTCCATGCGCATGCGCGGGCTGATGCCAAAAACCGTGGCCAGACGGAAGCTGACGGCGTTGCCCTTGTCCAGAAAGGCCTTCTCGATCTCCACCTTGCAGCGGCCGTATTCGGAAATGGGGCGCAGCGGGGATTTTTCCGTACAATAGGCGTCCTTCTCGCCGATGCCGTATCCGCTGTTCGTGGTGGGGAAGACCACGCGCTGGCTCGGGCTGAGGATCTTGATCAGATGCATGTAGGAGTCATGGTTGACCATGTGGGTCAGGGACGGATTGAGCTTGCAGGCCGGAGCGCCGACGATGGCCGCCAGGGGGATGATCACGTCGAATTTCGGAACCAGGGATTCCATGAGGGCCGTGTCGGCGATGTTGCCCTTGATGAATTCGAAGGTGTCGTAGTGGCAGCAGTCCAGCAGCGAGTCCTGGCCGAACAGCAGGGAATCGAGAACGGTGACCCGGTAGCCCTCGGCCAAAAGGGCCGGGACCATCACGGAGCCGAGATAACCGGCGCCGCCGGTGACGAGGATGCTTTGCTTTTTCATGGTGTCGTCCTTTCTGAGTGTTTCCGGAAAGATCAGGACTGGCGCGCCGTCAGGAACTTCTCCAGAAGGTGGAGAAAGTATTCCATCTCCGCGATGCCCAGATCGTGATGGCAGCCGATGTGCAACCCGTTTTTCCCCATGTATTCGGCCACGGGGAACTCCCCCGGCCGATGGCCGAGGTAGGCGAAGCCGGGACACTGGGTGGGCATGGAGGCGAACAGGGTCCGCGTTTCCACGCCGTTTTGCTCCAGGTACGCGGCCAGCTCGTCCCGGGTGAAGGACGCGGCCTCATTGACCACCACCGGAATGGCGTGGGGGCCGATCTTTTCCCAGGGCTCCTCGCTGATGGTGGACAAAAACGGGGCGAACCGGTCGAACCGGTCCAGCACGTATTTGAGGTTCGCGTACCGGGTGTTCACGATGTCCTCATAGGCGTCGATGTTGGCCAGCCCCACCGCAGCCTCGAGCTCGTTCATCTTGCAGGAGTATCCCACCCGGGGGAAGGTGAAGCGGATGTCCTGGCCGTCCTTGAAACGCTTGGGGCAGTAGGTTTGCGTGGTGGACAGCACGCAGGACGGACACGAGCAGGCCCGGCCGTGGGAGCGCAGGGAGATCAGGATCTCGGCGTGCTCCTCGCTGCGGCAGGTGATGACGCCGCCTTCGATGGTGGAGATGATGTGCGCGACATACAGGCTAAACGCCCCCAGGTGGCCGATGGAACCCGCCGGGCGGCCCTTGTAGAGCATGCCGTGCGCCTCGGCCGCATCCTCCACCACCGTGAGGCCGTGGCGGGCGGCGATGTCCATGATGGTGTCCATTTCCGCCGGTTTGCCCATGAGATGCACGGGCATGATGGCCTTGGTGCGCTCGGTGACGGCCTCCTCAATCCGGGAGACGTCGATGTTGAGGGTCTTGCGGTCGATGTCCACGAACTTCGGGGTGAGCCGGGCGTGCAGCACGGCGTTGCCGGTGGCCACGAAGGACAGGGAGGGGATGATGACCTCGCTTTCCGGGGTGGCGCCGTAGTCGTGCAACAGGGCCAGGGCCAGGGCGTCGGCGTCGGTGCCGGTGGCCACGGCCACGGCGTGGGGGACGCCCAGGAGTTCGGCGAACCCCTGCTCGAACTGGCGCACGAAGCGGCCGCAGGACACCCGCTTGGCGTCCAGGGCCTCGTTAATGAGCGTTCTGGCCCGGGGCGGGATGGAAATCGTTCCAAAAGGCACGGTCATCTTGGACATGACATTCCTCATCGGTCGGTTGGTCCGGTCAGGCTTTCGCGGTACCAGTCATAGGTGTGGCGCAGCGCGGTCTTGAAATCATGGGCCGGGGACCAGCCCAGGGCGCGCAGTTTCGAGTCATCCAGACATTTTTGCATCATGCCGTCGGGCTTGTCCACGTCGAAGCGCAAAACCCCCGGGTAGCCCACGACCTCGCGGGCCATGGCCGCCAGGTCGGCGATGGACAGATCGTTTCCGCCTGCGATGTTGATGGGCTCGGCGTCCGAATAGCCGTCCATGACCGCCAGGCAGGCCGAGGCCACGTCGTCGACGTACAAAAATTCCCGGCGCGGACGGCCCGTGCCCCAGACGGCCACCTCCGGGTCGCCAGCGGCCTTGGCCGCGTGCAGGCGGCTCAAAAGGGCCCCGATGACGTGGGAGTTTTCCGGGCTGAAATCGTCCCCGGGGCCGAAGTAGTTGGTGGGGATGGCCGTGACCCAGTCCAGGCCGTATTCCGCGCGATAGGCCCGAACCAGACCCAGGCCCGCCAGCTTGGCCAGGGCGTAGGCCTCGTTGGTGGGCTCCAGGGGGCCGGTCAGGAGCATGGTCTCGGCCATGGGCTGCGGGCACAGCCTGGGATAGCAGCAGGAGCTGGCCAGGCAGACCAGCCTGCGCACGCCGACCGCCCGGGCGGCCTCCAGGACGTTGACGTTTAAAAGCAGGTTGTCGCGGCACAGGGTGGCCGGATGGGCCCGGTTGTAGCCGATGCCCCCGGCCTTGCCCCCGGCGATGAACACATGGTCCGGCTGAAACGCGTCGAAAAAGCTCCGGACGGCCCGGGCGTCGGTATAATCCGGCTCGTCGGCCCCGGCCCCGGCCACGTCGGCGCAGCCGCGCGCCCGCAGGGCCCTGACGATCGCCCGGCAGACGGCCTTGCCGCCTCCGGCCACGAAGATGCGCGAACGTGCGTCCATGCAAAAATCCCCAGGCGGCATCAGGCCCGCGCCACGCGGCGCACGGCCGCTTTGATGTGGTCCTTGCCGATGTAGTACGCCGCCTCCAGGGTGTATCCGGCCGGGGTGGGCAGATCCGGGCAGGCCACCCGGGCCACCGGGGCCTTTAAGGCGTCGAAGCCCTTCTCGGCGGCCAGCGCGGCGATCTCCGCCGTGACGCCGCCCGTCTTCCATCCCGTGTCGGCCACCACCAGCCGACCGGTCCGGGCCAGGGATCCGAGCAGCAGCTCCTCGTCCAGGGGGCGGATGGTGCGCGGGTCGATGACCTCCGCCTCAATGCCGTCCTCGCGGGCCAGTTCCTCGGCGGCCAGATAGGCGTCGTGCACCAGATGGGAGAAGGCCACCACGGTCACGTCCCGGCCGGGCCGACGGACCACCCCCTTGCCCAGGGGCACCAGATAGGGTTCCTCGGGCACCGGGCCGATGGCCTTGAAATTGAGGCGGTGGTCGATGACGACCACGGGGTTGTTGTCCTTGATGGCCGCGAACATGAGCCCCTTGGCGTCGTGGCAGGTGGCCGGCATGGCCAGGCGCAAGCCCGGGATGTGCTGGAAGACGCCCTGCAGGGCCTGGGAATGCTGGGCCGCCGAGCCCCAGCCGCGCCCGATGCAGGCCCAGATGACCAGGGGGACGCCGGGGCCCGCCCCGCCGAACATGAAGCGCCACTTGGCGGCGTGGTTGGCCAGCTGGTCCATGGCCAGAAACAGGAAATCCGGCCGGTTGTGCATGTACACGGGCCGCATCCCGGCCAGGGCCGCGCCCACGGCCACGCCGGTCAGGGCCGTTTCGGACAGGGGGGTGTCGAAGACCCGGGCCGGGCCGAATTCGTGGTGCAGCCCCCGGGTGGCCCCGAACATGCCGCTTGGGTCGTCCACGCCCTGGCCCATGACGAACACGCGTCCGTCCAAGGCCAGGGACTGGGCCAGGGCCTCGCGGATGGCGGCGGCATAGGTGATGCGGCGGTGGCTCGAATCGATGTCGCGGCCGTAGTCGGGTTCGCTCGAATCGGGTTTTATCTTGGACCAGGGCATGGCGTCACTCGCTGAAAAGATGCTTGGAAAGGTCGGAATCCAGGGGCAGGGGGCTTTGCTCGGCAAAGGCGAAGGCCCTGTCGATTTCCGCCGCGATGTCCTGTTCCATGGCGGCCTCGTCCGCCGCGCCGAGGAGTCCCTCGGCCACCAGCCGGTCCCGGAGAAGGGATACCGGACAACGGGCCTCCCAGGCCGCGAGCTCCCCGGGGTCGCGGTAGCCTGTGGGCTCCTGGGCCCGGCACCCGGCGTGGCCCAGCATGCGGTAGGTGTCGCAGACCAGAAGCGACGGTCCCGCCCCGGACCGGGCCCGGGCCACCGCCGCCTCGGCCGCGGCGTGGACCACCAGGGCGTCGTTGCCGTCCAGCCGGGCCGTAAACAGCCTGCCCGGGTCCGCGCCGCGCAAAAAGACGTTGTCGCCGGTCTGGCGCGCCTGGCGCGGGGAGCACACGGCCCAGCCGTTGTCCTCCAGGACGTAGATCACGGGGAGTCGCCGCAGCATGGCGAAATTGAGGCTTTCGTACAGCACGCCCTCCTCGGCCGCGCCGTCGCCGAAAAAGACCGCGCTGACCCGGTCGCCGCCGCCCAGGCGCATGGCCAGGCCGATGCCCGTGCCGATGGGGATGCCGCCGCCGACGATGGAGGAACTGCCCAGGTGGCCCACGGAGACGTCGATCAGATGCATGGAGCCGCCGAACCCGCCGGAACATCCGGTGGCCTTGCAGTGCAGTTCGGCGATCAGGGCGTCCAGTGAGCCGCCCTTGGCCAGATAGTGCCCGTGCCCCCGGTGGTTGCTCTGGATGGAGTCGTCGGGGCGCAGGGCCAGGCAGACCCCGGCGGCGATGGCCTCCTGCCCGATGCACAGATGCACCGGCGTCTTCATGGCGTCCTCGAGGTAGCGGCCCTCTATGCGTTCCTGGACCCGGCGGATGCGCAACATGGTCCGGTAGAGGGCGCGTTTTCTGTCGTCGGTCATGCTCACTTCCTTCCTTCCGGCCTTCGCCGCGCCCCGGGGCGGACCCGGCGGCGTTGTCCGGTCCCGGCTAGCGCAGCACGTTGCGCAGGCCGTCGCAAAAGTCCCGCAGGGGTTGCCGGGCCGGGGGAACGATGTCCGGGGGCAACCCGTCCGGGGAAAAAAAGTGCAGTTCCAGGCTCTCGGGGCTGACGGCCAGGGTTCCCGAGACGATGCGGGCCGTGACCAGGATGTCCACGAGGTGCCGCTCGTCGCCGTTGTCGGGATAGACCACGATGCGCCCGTCCGGTTCGGAATAGACCCCAAGCACCCCGGTCAGTTCCACGCGCAGTCCCGTCTCCTCGAAGACCTCGCGCCGGGCGGCCTGGGCCACGCTCTCCCCCGGCTCCACGGCCCCGCCCGGCAGGCCCCACCAGCCGCAGTCGCTGCGCCGTTCGAGCAGGATGCGGCCGTCGCCGTCACAGGCGATGACCCCGACCCCGAGCTTCACGGCCGTCTGGTCCGTGGCCTGGCGCGGGGCGTACATGCCGGGGGTGTCGGATTCGGGCATCCGGTCCAATCACTCCATGTCCGGCGCGTATCCGGAGAAGGGTTCGGCATGGTCGCGGCGCAGGGAGCGCGAGGCCATGTTCACGATATGCCGCGCGGTGGGCAGCCCGTACTTGCGGCGGATCATGTCCAGGTAGCGCGGGTTGCGGTAATAGGCGTCGAAGGCGTAGTCGCGGAAGGCCAACACCTGGCCGCTGGTCAGGTGTTTGGTCGGCAGGGGGCGGCAGTCCCGGGAATACTGGGAATAGCCCCGCCAGGTCTCGGGCAGCGGCAGCCCCTCGCGCACGGCCTGCTCGTAGAGCTTTGAGCCCGGGTAGGCCATGGCGGAATAAATGTTCGCCCATTCGGCGTTGATGTCCATCATGCGCACCAGGGTTTCCTGCATGCTGTCGAAATCGTCCTCGGGAAGCCCCACGATGAAGTTGGCGCAGATGGCGATGCCCGCCTGCCGGGTCATCTCCACCACGTCGTCCACCTGCTTGAGGTCGTAGCCCTTGGAGTTGGCGCGCAACACCTTTTTGCTGGCCGATTCGAAGCCGTAGGCCAGCCAGTTGATCCCGGCCCGCTTCATGGCGTCCATCATGGGCCGGGTGACGGTGTTGACCCGGGCGTAGGCCCAGAAATTGAGGTCGTAGCCCCTGGAGGCGATGGCCTCGCACAGGTCGATGACGCGCTGCTCGTTGATGGCGAACATCTCGTCGAGAATCTTGATGTTGCGCACGCCGTGGCTCTTCACCAGCCAGTCGATCTCGTCGAGCACGGACCGGGTGGACCGGAAACGGATTCCGGAATGGCCGAACAGGGCGTTGATGCAGCAAAAGGTGCAGTGGAAGGGACAGCCCAGGCTGGTGGAGAGGACCGCGTAAGGCTGGCGGCGGGAGATGTCGTCGAAACAATGCCAGTTGTGCGCCCGGTAGCGGTCCATGGGCAGCAGATCCCAGGCGGGCATGGGCAGGGCGTCCAGGTCGGGCAAGACCTTCGGCCTGGCCCCGGCCGTCACGGCCCCGTCCGGGCCGATCCGCCACAGGCCGTCGATGTCGGGAATGTCGCCGCCCTTGGCCAGGGCCTCAAGCAGGGGCGGCAGGGTGAAAAAGCCCTCCCCCTGGCAGACGAAATCCGGCTTCTCCTGGCACAGGGTCTGTTGCGGCAAGGCGCTCGGATGCAGGCCGAAAAGCATGGTGGCCACATCCGGGGCCAACTCCTTGACCCGGGCCAGAAGCGTCCCGGCGTCCAGCATGTTCATGGTCGAGGCGGACGGGTTGGAGCCGGAGGCGACGATCACGGCCAGCCGGGGCGCGGCGTCGGCCAGGGCCCTGGCGGCCTCGTCCGGGCTCCAGTTCTCGGCCTCGGCGTCGAACAGGGCCACGCCGAAGCCTTTTTCCCGCAGGTAGGCCGCCAAAAGCGCGCCCCAAAACGGCGGCTCGATGGCCGTGAGCGCGAAATCGGACAGATCGCCGTACAGCGCCTTCTGGCTGCCCGGCTTCAAAAGGGCGATGTCGAGTCGGGACATGCTAGGTTTCCTGCGATGCGGTCCCCGGCGCGGGGGGCGTGCGCCCGTCCCGGCCCAGGACGTTTTTCACGATATACCTGGGGCGACGCTTGGATTCCAGGAAAATGATGTTGATATACAGCCCAAGAAAACCAAGCATCAAAAGCTGGATGCCGCCAAGCAGCAGCAGCGCGGCCATGAGCGCCGGCCAGCCCGGTTCGTACCATCCCATGAGCTTCTGGAAAAGGACCACGAAGAGATACAGCAGGGCGCAGCCCGACACGAGAAAGCCCAAAAGGAGGCAGGCCTTGAGCGGCGCGTCGGAAAAGGAGATGAGCGCCCGGTCGAAATATCCCCAGATCACCTTGCGGCTCAAAACCGGACATTTCGTGTTGTCCGCGCCGTCCAGCCGGGGGTCGCGGTCGTAGAAGACCTGGGTCTGCTTGAATCCGACCCAGCTGACCAGCCCCCGCAGATAGGGCTGGACCTCCCCCAGGCGCAGCAGCTCGTCCACCACGCGCCGGGACAAAAGCTTGAAGTCGCCGGAGTCCACGGGCAGGTGGATGCTCGAGGTCTTGTTGATGAGCCGGTAGCCCCATTTGGTGATGAACATCTTTACGGGGTGTTCCCCGGCCCGGGAACGCCGGGTGGTGTACACCACGTCCACGTCCGGATCGGCATGCCAGGCCTCAAGCAGGCTGGGAATGACCTCGGGGGGGTCCTGGAGGTCGGCGTCCATGTACACCACGGCGTCGCCCCTGGCCTGGGCCATGCCGGCCAGCACGCACTCCGAAACCCCGAAGTTCCTGGACATGTTGACGAGGACGACATCCGAGTGCTGCTCGATCTCCCGTTCCAGACAGGCAGCCGAGCCGTCGGTGGACGCGTCGTTGACGAAGACGAATTCATGGCCGGACGCCAGCCCCTTTTGTTCCTGTTCGGAAAAAACGGCCCGCAGGCGGAGCAAGAGTTCCGACAGAACCGATTCCTCGTTGTAAAACGAGAGGATCACGGAAACAAAAGGGCTCTTCTCCCTGAGTGTCCTCGAATTATTATCCATATTTTCCCTGTTTTCGAAAGATGACTCCCGGGAGCGGTCCTTCATGAGGAAGATGCGGCCGTGCTGCTCGCGGCAGGTGATCAAGCAGGAATGATGTTGCCGTATGGCGAAAGCCCCATACCGGTCTCTTGCGTCGAGAGGCGTAATGAACTGCGTTGCCAGGAAAAAAGACCGCTATTCCAACAATCCTGACATATAACGTGATCTTGAAGTCGTGGGATGTGTACGTACCCGTGAACCGCCCACTTTTTGCCCGAGATGGAGGGAAGAGTCAACCGGGTCTTCCCGGAGAACGGCTCCCCGCGCCCGGGAAAGGCGGGATGGGGAAGCAGGTTCTTTTCCATTTGCGGCGAGGGTGCTATGCCCCGTGTGCCGCCGGGGACGTCTTCACCGGGGAGGCGTGGGCGGCGGCCATTGCGCACGACGGCGAAGGCGTCTGGCGCGGCCCGGAAAAATGAAGACGTAGGGCACGTCATGCACAACGCGTCGGCGCAGGTGATTTCAAACAGGCCGGAAAACGGGTTTTTTTCGCGGCTCAACGGGCTGTCGCTGCGGTATGCGGGCAGTCTTGGTTTCCTGCTGGTGCTTGGCGGCGTGTACGGCATCGTCAAGGGACTGGCCGCGGCCACCTGGCAGCATCCCGTGGAGGCTGCCCAGGTCCTGGCCGGATATGTCGCGTACGACCCGGCCTCGCTGCCCTACGTGTACCATATGTCCGTCTTCTCGGTGCTCAACCACCTCACGCTGGCGCTTTTGTACCTGACGAAGTCCGAGGTGGCCGTCTCCCTTCTCCTCTCGGCCCTTCTGGGCATGCTGACCATGCAGACCCTGGCCATGGCGGCGTATCTGATCAAGAGAAACGCCTATGCCGCCGTGGTGATCGTGGCCGCCCTGGTGGAAACGAATTTTTTCGGCATCGGGATATCGTATCCGATCTTCATGTTCGGCACCGAGCACACCTATGGCCGGATCGGACTGCTCATGTCCGTCATGCCGATGCTTTTTATCGCGCTTGAGCGGCCAAAAACAGGATTCTTCCTGGCCGGGCTGTCCTTTGGAATACATCCGGCATGGGGGTTCTGGCTAAACGCCTGCCTGGCGGCGTCGTTTTTTTTGCGCCGCACGGCAGTGCGGTCCATCGTCACAAGGAAGGTCCTTGTCTCCTACGCTGTCGGTCTCGGGCTGCCGGTGGCGGTTTACGCCATCCAGAAGATGGCTTTTCCGGTCCCCGCGGCGCCGGGAACAGACGACCCGGAGCTGGCGCGCAGGATTTTTTCGAACTTCGTGGAATACTGGGATTATCACCGGCAAAAATTCAGCGATCCGGTGATGCTGGCCTACGGATTCCTGGGGTCGGCGACAACGCTCACCGTCTCCATGCTGTATTCCAGGTCCAAAAAACAGGGGATCACGGCCGGGGAATCCCTGTTCGCCGTCTTCGCGGCCACATGCGCCGTCGTGTCCTGGGTGTTCGTTTTCGTCCCGTCCTGGTTCGACCAGTCGCTGTTCCCCCACTCCCTGATCATCCTGATGCCCGGACGATTCATCAATACGTCCATCTTTTTGTCCACGACCCTCCTGTACGCCTTCCTGGTCTCGGACGCCGAACGGTCGCCGCCGGGAAACCTCGTCCTTCTCGCCCTGTGCGTGGCCCTGATCCTTTTGCAGAAGCAGGCCGCGCCATATTTTTATACCCCGCGCGACTTCCAGGTTCTGCTCGCGGTGTTTCTCTTTACGGCCTTGCGCCGGGCGGCGTGGCCGCCGGGGCTTGTCCGGGCGGTTGGCGCTGCGGCCAGATTCGCCGTCCTCGGCGCGCTTGTCGTCTCGCCCCTCGGCATTGTCCGGGCCTATGCCGATGCCTCGCACAAAAATTTCACCCGCCTGGACCTCCCGGCGGATGTGCCGGGATACGTGCTGACCACCATGGAGCGGTACATGATCCAGGCCGAATCCCGCGTGGGGTCGCTGGTGCCCCATTTCGACGGCTACGCCTATACCGGAAAGGATGCCTCCCTGGTGGGCATGGATGCGTTCGCCACGGAGATGTACGGGATATCGTTCGCGCAGCCGCCGCGTCCCGGACTCACCCTGCATGGAAGCGTCTTTCACACCAAGGATTACCGGGATCTCTGGGAGGGCCGCAATTGCCGGGAGTGGGAACGTCTGGCCGGAAAATACGGTTTCGGGCTGGTGCTGGTTCCGGCGGAGGTGCGCCTGCAACTGCCCGGGCTTTCTGCCGCCGACGGAAAGACCGGCATGTATTTTCCGCGCTGCGAATAAGGGCCGACCCAAGGCCGACCCGGATCAGAGGGCCGCGCTGCGGTCCACGATCATGCGCGCGAAGGCGAAGCTGCTCGTAAAGGCCGGGGAGATGGCGTTTAAGACATGCAGCGAGCGCGCGTCTCCCTCGAAGACGTAATCCATTTCCAGGCGTTTGGTGGCGATGTTCACCAGTTGCGGCCGGATGCCGGACTTGCTCGTGGGAACGAGGTCGCCGATGGCCAGGGCCGGAAACAGCCGGGTGGCGCAGCGGTGGAAGAAGGTTTTGGAATACTTGCGGATTTCCGTGGCGGCCAAAAGCCGGAAGTTGTTTTGGTCGGCTAGGTACAAAAGGCCCAGCCGACCGAGGATGGCCAGGGTCTCGCCCAGCCTGGCCCCGGCCAGCAGGCCGTAATTCTCCCGCCCCAGGGCTGGCATGGCCGTCGGCCCCACATACACGTCGCCATGGATGCTCCGGGTGAAATGCACCCCGAGAAAGGGCATGGAGATGTCCGGAACGGGGTAGATGTTGCCCCGGACCAGGGGATTTTTTTCCGGCGAGAGCTTCCAGTAGATCCCCTTGAACGGAACGAGCATGTAGTCCCGGGCCAGGCCGCAGGCCCGGGCCAGGACGTCGGCGTAGGCCCCGCAGCAGTTGAAGAGAAAGCCGCCCCGGATGGGGCCTGCGGTGGTGCGCAGGCTGCCGTCCGGGGCCGGGCCGGTGATGCGGCGCTGAAAGTGGAACTGTACGCCCCGATCCGCCAGTCTGGCCCGCAGGGTCTCCAGCACGGCCTTGATGTCGATGACCGAGGTCTCGGGACAATGGATGGCGGCCACGGCGTCCGGCGGGGCGGCGGGCTCCAGTTCGAGCAGGGTCTTGTTATCGATGCGCTCGGCCTGGATGCCGTTTTCTGCGGCGTTGCGCATGAGCCGGTCCACGGCCGGCAGCTGGGACGGGTCCGTGGCCACCAGCACCTTGCCGGTTTGGGCCCAGGGGATGGCGTTCTCGTCGGCGAAGGCCTTCATGGCCCGGCCGCCCGTGGCGCAGACCCGGGCCTTGAGGGTGTCGCTGCCGTAGTAAAGGCCGCAATGCAGCACCCCGCTGTTGCGTCCGCTGGCATGGCGGCCGATGCACGGCTCCTTGTCGACCACCGCCACGCGGGCGGCGGGCGACCGCTCCAGGATCTCGAAGGCCGTGGTCAGGCCGACGATGCCCGCCCCGGCGATGATGAAATCGTAACTGTGCATGAATCGTCCCTGTTTGCGCCGCCCCCGGCATTGGGGCGGCGCGGTCCGGGGCCCCGTCTCAGGAGGGTTTGTCTTTCCCGGAACCGCTCATTTTTTTCGAAACCAGCCTGTAGACCAGGACCACCACGATGAACAGGAGAAAATTGATCAAAAATTTCAGCAGGCTGCCGTTTTCGGCCGACTGATACATGGAATCGCCGAAGGCGGCGAAAATGACGTTCGCCGGCAACGTCCCCAGGATGGTGGCGGCCAGATAGGTGGGAAGCGGCAGCCGGGTCAGCCCGAACAGGTACCCGGCCGAGGAGGCCGGAACCAGGGGATTGGCCGAAAACATCGCCACGGATTGCCATTTGTTGAAAAAGACATGGCCGCAGAGGCCTTCGATCCGGGTCCGCAGGCGGGTGGGGAGGTAGGCCAGGACGCGCTTTCCAAAGGCCCGCGAGAGGCTGAAGGTGACCACGCAGGACAGGATGAGGGCGATGACCGAATAGACCACGCCCCAGACGGGCCCCCACAGGCTTCCCGCGATCAGCGTCAGGGGGGAGCAGGGAATCCCGGCCACCCCCAGGGAGGCATGGACCAGGACATAGGCCCATGCCCCGTGGCGGCAGAACTCCCGCACGGCGGTCAAAAAGTCGGGCGAAAAAAAGTCCATGGCCGCTTACGCGCCCGATCCGGCTGCGGCTTCGTACTCGGCGATCTCTTCCAGGCACAGTTCCCGGGCATCCTGGCCGCGCAACTGGCGGGCGTACCAGCCCATGGTCCGGCTAACGGCCTCCTCCAGGCTCCACAGGGGCCGCACCCCGAGCAGGGTCCGGGCCTTGGCCGTCTCCAGGGCCAGCCATCCGGCCTCATGGGGGCCTTCGTCCCCGGGGCCGTAGGTCACCTCTCCCCGGCCAAAGGCGGCCCGGGCCAGCTCCGTCACCTGACGCACGGTGGCGGCCTCGGCGGTGTGGGGTCCGAAATTATAGGCCCCGGCCAGGCCGGGATCGTCAAAAAGAAGCCGGGCCAGGCGCAGATAGCCCGCCAGGGGCTCCAGCACATGCTGCCAGGGCCGCACCGCATCCGGACGGCGGATGTGCAGCACCCCGCCGCCGCCAAAGGCCCGCACCGCGTCGGGAAGGAGCCGGTCCAGGGACCAGTCGCCGCCGCCGATGACGTTTCCGGCCCGGGCCGTGGCCAGGGCCACGCCCCGGTCCTTGAAAAAGGCGTCGCGGTAGCAGGCGGCCACGATCTCCGAACCGGCCTTGCTGGCGCTGTAGGGGTCGTGCCCGCCCAGGTGGTCGTCCTCCCGGTAGGGGAAGGGCCATTCCCGGTTGCGATAGACCTTGTCCGTGGTGATGGCCGCCACCACCCGCAGGCCCGGGCAGAGACGCAGGGCGTCGAGCACATGGGCCGTGCCCATGACGTTGGTGGAAAAGGTGCCGATGGGATCGTCGTAGCTTGGGCGCACCAGGGGTTGGGCCGCCAGATGAAAGACGATCTGGGGGTCGGCCGCGCGGATGATGCGGGCCACGGCCTCCCGGTCCCGGATGTCCGCCAGATGGTGGGAAATCCCCTCGGCTGCCCGGGCCAGGGTGAAAAGATCGGGGGTCGTGGCCGGTGGCAGGGCCAGACCGGTGACCGCCGCGCCCAGGCGGTTAAGCCACAGGGTGAGCCAGCCGCCTTTGAATCCGGTATGCCCGGTGATCACAACCCGCTTGCCGCGCCAGAACGCGGCGCCTGGCTCCATCACCAGACCTTCCAGGGGGGATTTCCGGCATCCCAGAGCTGATTGAGCTTGTCCATGTCGCGCTGGGTATCCATGCAATACCAGAATCCGGCATGGCGATAGACCATAAGCTGGCCTTCGGCGGCCAGACGTTCCAGAGGGCCGTATTCCAGGTCGCAGTTCTCGTCAGGGGTCAGATAGTCGAAAATGCGTCGCTCGAAGACGAAAAACCCGCCGCTGACCAGATTTTCCTTGGCCTCTTTGGGCTTTTCCCGGAAGTTCATGACCCTGTCGCCCTGGACATGCAGTCCGCCGAACTGGGACGTGGGGTTGATGCCGGTCACGGTGCAGATTTTGCCGTGGGAGCGGTGAAAGGCGAAAAGCGCGTCCAGATCGATGTCGGCCACGCCGTCGCCATAGGTGAGCAGGAAGGTGTCGCCCTTGACGTAGCGTTCCACCCGTTTGAGACGGCCGCCCTTGAGGGTGCGTTCCCCGGTGTTGGCCAGGGTGATGCTCCAGCCGCGTTCGTCGTGGCAGTTGTGCAGGCAAAACGAGTCCGGCTTGCCGAGCTCGATGGTGATATCGTTGTTCATCAATTCATAATGGCAGAAATAGTCCTTAATGACCTCGCCCTT
>Ga0209467_1001296_pt1 | contig 22681 bp, 22 predicted proteins | sample Higcelwee11metaG_FD_187175 | JGI IMG/M metagenome (GOLD analysis project Ga0209467, IMG submission 187175) | Freshwater pond sediment microbial communities from the University of Edinburgh, under environmental carbon perturbations - High... | ecosystem: Environmental > Aquatic > Freshwater >... | reverse complement strand
GCTTTTCGCGCTGATGTTCCACTACTCCTTCCTGCTCATCCTGCTTCGCCACCTGCGCCTGTTCACCAACCCGGTGCCCATGCCCATCCTGAAGCTGGAATTTTTCGACAGCATCCTGCAGATCGGGGTTCCGGTCCTGTACCAGTCCGACATGATCTTCGTGGTGGCCATCCTGTTTCTGTTCCTGCGCCGGGTGTTCGACTGTAAGATCAACTACATCTCGATCATGTCCGACTACTTTCCCCTGTTCCTGATCCTGGCCATCGCCCTGTCCGGCATCTGGATGCGTTACATCGCCAAGGTGGACGTCATCGCCGTCAAGGAACTGACCATGGGCCTGGTGACCTTCCATCCGGTCATCCCCAAGGATCCCATCGACATCTCCTTTTTTGTCCACATCTTTTTGGTGAGCGTGCTTTTCATGTACTTCCCGTTCTCCAAGCTCATGCATATGGGCGGCGTGTTCTTAAGCCCCACGCGCAACATGCCCAACTTCAGCCGCCGCCAGATGTGGGTCAATCCCTGGAACGACCCGTCCATCAAGCCGCATTCCTATGCGGCCTACGAGGACGACTTCCGCGAGAAGATGATCGAGGCCGGACTGCCCGTGGACAAGAAGGCGTAAGCGCCCAAACCCCATATTTATCCCTTGGTGAAAAGGAGCGATCATGGCCAAGTATCCGCCACCTGAAGAGTTGATCAAGATCAACTACAGCACGCCGCCCACTTCCTGGATGGACGTGCCGCCGGAGTTCAAACCGGGCAATTTCAGCTATCCCGGCAAACCGGATATCCTCAAATATCTGGGCTTCCCCAATCCCCGGGTCTGGTCGCCCATGGACGACGACTGGAAGCTGCCCGAGAACTGGAAGGAGATCATCACCGAGGGCTTCCGGGAGCGCCTGGACAAGTACCGTTCCTTCAAGATCTTCATGGACGTGTGCGTGCGTTGCGGGGCCTGCGCCGACAAGTGCCACTTCTTCATCGGCGGCGGCGATCCCAAGAACATGCCGGTTTTGCGCGCCGAGCTTTTGCGCTCCATCTATCGCGGCGACTTCACCATGGCCGGAAAGATTCTGGGTCGGCTGGCCGGGGCCCGCAAGCTCGAGATCGACGTGGTCAAGGAATGGTTTTTGTACTTCTACCAGTGTACGGAATGCCGCCGTTGCTCGCTTTTCTGCCCCTACGGCATCGACACCGCCGAAATCACCATGATGGCCCGGGAGCTTCTGACCCTGGTCGGCTGCAACATCAACTGGATTCTCGAACCAGCCGCCAACTGCAACCGCACCGGCAACCACCTGGGCATCCAGCCCCACGCCTACAAGGACATGATGGACTTCCTCGCGGAAGACGTTGAGATGGTCACCGGGGTAAAGGTCAACCCCTCGGTCAACCGCAAGGGCGCCGAGATCCTGTTCATCACCCCCTCGGGCGACATCTTCGCCGACCCGGGCATCTACACCTACATGGGCTACATGATCCTGTTCGAGTATCTCGGACTGGACTACACCTGGAGCACCTACGCCTCTGAGGGCGGCAACTTCGGGCTTTTCACCAACGACAAGATGATGAAAAAGCTCAACGGCAAGATGTACCATGAGGCCGAACGCCTGGGCGTCAAGTGGATCCTGGGCGGCGAGTGCGGCCACATGTGGCGGGTCATCAACCAATACATGCTGACCATGAACGGCCCGGCCAACTTCCTGGAAACCCCGGTTTCGCCCATCACCGGCACCAAGTTCGACGCGGCGGCCGGCACCAAGATGCTGCACATCACGGAATTCACCGCCGACCTCATCAAAAACAACAAGCTCAAGCTCGACCCGAGCCGCAACGCCAACTTCAAGGTCACCTACCACGACTCCTGCAACACCGCCCGGGGCATGGGTCTTCTGGAAGAACCCCGCTACGTCATCAAAAACGTGGTGCCGGAGTTCTACGAGATGCCCGACAACACCATCCGCGAGCAGACCTTCTGCTGCGGCGGCGGCGCGGGCTTAAACAACGAGGAGTTCACCGAGACGCGCCTGCGCGGGGGGCTTCCCCGGGGCAATGCGGTCAAGTACGTCCGCGACACCCACGGCGTGAACACCCTGGCCTGCATCTGCGCCATCGACCGGGCCACCCTGCCGCCCCTGTGCGACTACTGGGCGCCGGGAGTCGGCGTGTGCGGCGTCCACGAGTTGGTCGGCAACGCCCTGGTTCTCGACGGCGAGAAAAAACGGACCATGGACCTGCGCCAGAATCCGCTGCCAGGCTTCGAGGACGAGGAGGAGGAATAGCCATGTACCAGGCCAAATACATCATCCCCGGACTGATCGTCTTCGCGGCGCTGGTGCTCTTCCCGTTCGTCTTCAACGCGGGCAGCGCTCCTTTCGAGGTCAAACTGGAACTCCCCAAAAACGCCTCGGAGTGCATCGAGGCCAAAGAGGTCATGCGCGCCCGGCACATGCAGATCCTCGACGAGTGGCGCGACAAGGTGGTCCGGCAAGGGGTTCACGTCTACGAGAACTCCAAGGGTCAGAAGTTCGACATCAGCCTGACCAACACCTGCATGGAATGCCACACGGACAAGGCCAAGTTCTGCGACCGGTGCCATACCCCCGTAGGCGTGTCGCCCTACTGCTGGGACTGCCACAACCTGTCGCCCAAACAGGCTGGGCCCATTCCCCCGGTTTCCCAGGAAGCCGGCGGTCACTAGGCCCCCCCGCGGGACACAACCTCTGAAAGGGGACCATCAATGAAAAGCAGCAGAAGAAAATTCCTGAAGCTGGCCGCGGTTTCCGCCCTCGGGCTGGGCGCCGGACGGATCGGCTTTCTGGGCGACGCCCCGGCCGGGGCCATGGATATACCCTCGGCGGCGGACTACAACGCGCCGATGGAGGCCAAGCATTGGGGCATGGCCATCGACACCGCCCGGTTCAACCAGGAGCTGGTGGACGTGTGCGCCAAGGCCTGCCACACCCAACACAACGTCCCGACCATCCCCGGCAAAAAGGGGATCAAGTGGTTCTGGGGCGCCAACTTCGAAGAATCCTTTCCCACTGAGCACGGCCACTTTATGCCCGAGGACGTGGAGCACCGGGTCTATCCGCTTCTGTGCAACCAGTGCGAAGAGCCCATGTGCGTGCGGGTGTGTCCCACCCAGGCCACGTTCAAACGGGCCGACGGCATCGTCATGATGGACTTCCATCGCTGCATCGGCTGCCGCTACTGCATGGCGGGCTGTCCGTTCGGGGCCAGAAGCTTCAACTTCCAGGATCCCCGGCCCTTCATCAAGGACTTCAATCCGCTGTTCCCCACCCGCACCAGAGGCGTGGTGGAAAAATGCAACTTCTGCGCCGAGCTGCTGGCCCTGGGCAAGATGCCCGCCTGCGTGGAGGCCTCCGGCGGCGCGCTCATCTTCGGCGACCTGGAAGACCCCGAATCCGACATCCGCAAGGTTTTGCGGGAACGGTTCGCTTTACGCCGCAAACCCGACGCCGGCACCGGCCCCAGCGTCTACTACTTGATGTGAGGTAAGCCATGATCGAGAAAGCACTTCGAGGCTCTCCACGCTACTGGGGCCTGATCATCGGCCTTCTGTGCGTCATCGGGCTGGGGGCGGGCTTCTGGATGTTCCAGCTCACCAAGGGCTTGGTGGTCACCGACTTAAGCCGCGACGTGTCCTGGGGCTTTTACATCGCCCAGCTGACCTACTTCGTCGGCGTGGCCGCCTCGGCGGTGATGCTGGTTCTGCCCTACTACTTCCACCATTTCAAAGACTTCTCCAAGATGATCATCCTTGGCGAATTCCTGGCCATCTCCTCGGTCATGATGTGCATGCTCTTCGTGGTGGTGGATCTTGGGCAGCCCCAGCGGATGCTCAACATCATCTTCCACCCCACGCCCAACTCGGTGCTGTTTTGGGACATGATCGTCCTTAACGGCTACCTGTTCCTCAATGCCATCATCGGCTGGACCTCGCTTCAGGCCTTCCGCAACAACATGGCCCCCCCGGCCTGGGTCAAGCCCCTGGTCTACCTCTCGGTGATCTGGGCCTTCTCCATCCATACCGTGACAGCCTTTTTGTACGCGGGCCTGCCCGGCCGCCACTACTGGCTCACGGCCATCATGGCCGCGCGCTTTCTGGCCTCGGCCTTTTGCTCCGGCCCGGCCATCCTTCTCTTGCTGACGCTTCTGGTCAGGCGCCTCACCGGCTTCGACCCGGGCAAGAAGGCCATCAACACCCTGGCCACGATCATCACCTACGCCATGTGCGTGAACGTGTTCTTCTTCCTGCTTGAGCTTTTCACGGCCTTTTACAGCAACATGCCCGGCCACATGGCCCCCATCGTGTACCTCTTCAAGGGCTTCGACGGGGACACCACGCTTGTGCCGTTCATGTGGACGGCGGCCACGCTGGCCATCGTCTCCCTGGCCATGCTCATCCCTTACAAGATCCGCCAGCAGGGCCCGGCCCTGGTGACGGCGTTGATCCTTCTGGTCATCGCCTCCTGGATCGACAAGGGCATGGGACTTATCGTGGCCGGTTTCGCCCCCAACCCCTTCGAGAAGGTCACCGCCTACCTGCCCACGGTTCCCGAGCTCGTGGTGTCGTCCATGGTCTTCGGCATCGGCGCCCTGGTGCTCACGGTGCTGTGGAAGGTGGCCCTGAGCGTGCGGGCCGAGGTCGAAGGCGGCAACATCAGCATGGTGCCTCCCAAGTCCGAATAACCGCCGCCTCCCGGCAATTGACAAGGCCCGGCCCCATATGGGGACCGGGCCTTTTTGTGCGGTGCGGGGAGCCTTTCCGTGGTCAGGCGGGACACCGGGGTTCCCGCAGGCCGCAGCGGGCGCGGATCAGACCTCCTGCTCCGCAACCGTCTCGCGCACGAAAAGAACGGGCTTGACGCTGTGCCGCAGCACCTTCTGGGCCACGCCGCCAAGCAGCATGTCCATGAAACTGTTGTGGCCGTGAGTTCCCATGACCACGAGGTCGTATCCTCCCGTGGCGAGCTCCTCCAGGATGCGTCCGGCGGGATCGCCCATGGCGATCTTGATCCGGGCGTTCGCCGCCGGACAATTCGGCGAGTCGGTCACGCATTCCTTGGCGGCCTCGGCCACCTTGGCCCGGGCCCGCTCCAGGGCGCGGGACGTGGTTTTTTCATTGAACTCGTTCCAGGATGCGGCGTCGAAATGGCCCTCGATGTCAAACCCCGATTCCTCGCTCATCATGTCCACCACGTCGGGCGCCACATGCAGGATGGTCAGGGAGGCATGGTGGCGCTCGGCCTCGGAGACCGCGTAGCGCAAGGCCTGGCGGGAACTTTCCGACAGGTCTGTGGCCAGAAGGATTCGACGGATTATGGGCAGCATGACACGGCTCCTTTGTTTTCCAGGCACGAATCTGAGGCGAAGGCAATGTGTCGAAACGGATCGCTTCGCCCGGCAGGCCGGGGCGTGTTCCTATCCTCGGGCCGGTTGCAGGGGGGGCGCTTCGGGAACCGGCCCGAAGATCCGGCTATTGAACTTGACGTACCAGGCCGCCGACTGGACCTGGATGATGTAGGCCAGGGCCACCACCAGGGCGGCGTCGGACCCGCTGGCCCCGAAGGCGTTCACGGCCACGGCCAGGGCGATGGACAGGTTGCGCATGACCGTGCCGTAGACCAGGGCGATGGCCGTGCCGCGCGGCAACAGCCAGCGTCCGAGCAGGGTCGAGAGCACATAGTTCACCCCGTAGATGATCCCCAGGGGAACCAGGATTTCGGCCAGAAGCACGGGATTGGCGGCGATGGTCCCGGCCTTAAGCGCCAGGGCGATCATCACGATGCCCAGCACGCCGATGGTGGACAGGGCCGGAAACCTCGGCCCGATGCGCTCCTTGAAGGTCTTTTGCCCGTAGCTGCGCACCAGGAGGCGCTGGGTGGCGTAGCCTGCGGCCATGGGCAAAAAGACGATCAGCCCGATCTGTTTCATGACCCCGGCCACATCCATCTCAATGTCGGCCCCGAGCAGGGCCCGGACGTAAAACGGCGTGGCCAGGGAGCCCAGCGTCAGCCCGATGACCGTCATCTTGACCGCCGCCGCCACATTGCCCTTGGCGAACCCCGTCCAGGAGATGGTCATGCCGCTGGTGGGCACCAGCCCGGCCAGCAGGATGCCGAGCACGAGGTACGGCCGACCCGGGAAAAAGAGCTGCGCCACCCCGAAGGCCAGAAAGGGGATGACCAGAAAATTGATGGCCTGGGTGAGAAACTGGGCCTTGCCGTCGCCGCCGGAGAAGACCTCGCTCACTTTGAGCGTCACCATCATGGGATAGACCATAAGGAAGGTGAACGGCAGGATCAGGCTTTTCATCCACGCGACATCGGCCAGAAGGCCCCAGACAAACCCCAGGACCATGGCGGCGGGGATGGCCAGCACGAGATTTTTCGAGATACGCTGCAAAAGGGACCACATGACGCTTCCTCCCGGCTTCGCCGCCCGGCAGACGGGGCGGACGTGGTGTTCGGCCTTTCCGGCCCATTCTCCGGGGGGCACGTTGCCTGGAAAACACCGGGCGCGCATTGATCCGGATCAATCGGCGGGGCGCTTTTCGAGCCCATGCCGCATGAGGCTGGGGAACACCCTGTCGGGCGTTGCACACCGACCCCGGGGCCGGGGGGGGCCAGGGGGCAGGCCACGCCGAAACGAACCGGGAATCCCGAAAGATGCATCTTTTTGCTGCCGGGCGGTGGACCCGGGCTGCCGCCCGGCGTAGGGTGCGGGCCACGATCTGCTCCCTGCCGGGGCCTTCGCCCCGACAGGCCATGGGCGCGGTCGGCCTTGTGCGGCACAGCCCGGGACCGCGCGCCGGGAGGGGGACGTCCGGGGCATAGGGCCGGGCATGGGGCCGGACGCAGTGTCCGGCGCGGGCCAATGCCGCCAGGGTCGCAACAGGCTGACGCCTCGATGGCGGCGGACGACAAACCAGGAGGATGGACATGCGCCGAGACGCAACGGCATGGAATCCCTATGTGGCAGGGGCCTTATCCGGCGTGCTGGCCGTGGGTTCCGTCGCGGTCGCCGGGAAATACCTCGGGGCTTCGACGACGTTTGTGCGCGGGGCGGGCATGGCGGAGCGCCTCTTCTCGCCCGACGTGGTGGCCAGCTTAAGCTACTACCTCAAGGAAAAGCCCATCATCGACTGGCAGTTCCTGTTTGTGGCGGGCATTTTCCTGGGGGCGTTTCTGGCCGCAAAGCTGTCCGGAGACTTCAAGATCCAGGCCGTTCCCGACTCCTGGCGACAGCGTTTCGGCCCGGGGGCGGGCCTGCGGGCCGTGGTCGCCTTTTTCGGCGGCATCATCGCCATGTTCGGGGCCAGGCTGGCCGACGGCTGCCCCAGCGGCCACGGCCTAAGCGGCCTGAGCCAGCTTTCGGTCTCCGGCTTTCTGTCCGCCGCCGGATTCTTCCTGGGCGGCATCCTCATGGCCCGCCTCATCTACGGGAGAAAATGACATGGAACTCCTCCTCGGCCTTTTCACCGGCGTCGTCTTCGGCTTCCTGCTCCAGCGCGCCCATGTCCTGCGCTACGACAAGCAGCTCGGGGCCCTGCGGCTCACGGACATGACCATCGTCAAGTTCATGCTGGCGCACATCCTGGTGGCCATGGTCGGCCTGTATCTGTTGTCCGACCTGGGCCTGGCCAAGCTGTCCCTCAAGGCCACGGTGCTCGGGGCCAACATCCTGGGCGGGCTGATCTTCGGCCTGGGCTGGGGGCTCTTGGGCTACTGCCCGGGCACCTCGCTGGGGGCTCTGGGCGAGGGCCGGGTGGACGCCCTGTCCGGCATCCTGGGCATGCTTGTCGGCGCGGCGGTCTTCTCCCGGTCCTACGACTGGCTTGTGGCCACGGTCTACACCTGGGGGGACTACGGCAAAATCACCCTGCCCGGGGTGACGGGCCTGAACCACTGGCTGGTCATCGCGGTCCTGGCCGCCGCCTACGTGCTCATCCTGCGGTTTATCGAACGCAAGGGGCTGTAACGCCCGGCAGGGGGACGCGTTCCCCGGCCGACACACGATCCCCGTGGACGCAGATGGCGCTCTCCAGACAGGCGCAGGCCCGATCTGAATGCAAAGGGGCGACACGACAGTCGCCGGAGGTATGCCCATGCGGTTCCCCGTACTGGCCATGATCCTGGCGGTCCTTGTGGCGGCCACGGCCCATGCCGAACCAGACAAGACCACCACCAGCCGCATCTATGATGAAAAAGGACGCTACCAGGGCAAGACCGTGCAGCGGGATGGAAACGCCCGGATCTACGACGCCAAGGGCGTCTACCAAGGCCGGATCATCCGGAAGGAGAACGGCGACGCCGTCATGTACGACGCGAAAGGCACGTTCCAGGGCCGGATCAAGCAGTAAATCCCCTGCCCGGACGCGGGGGCATTCGTTTGTTTTCGCTGGGATTGTGTTCTATGACCTTTTCAAATACGCCATCGGCCTCGCGCCTCCCGAAAGACCAGGGGACGCCCCCGCCAGCCGAGAAAGGAACTCCCCATGCCTGAACGTGAGGCCCTGAAACACGCCCTGGAAGGCCTTCTGGGCGCTCCCCTGCCCGGCGATCCCACCCGCCATGTCAACGACGCCCTGGACCTGGCCGGACGGCTCGAAGCCCGGGGCTACGGCTTCCGGTTGCGCGACGCCCGGCCCAAGGATCCCCGCGCCAGCCTCTGGAAGGCCGTCTTCAGCAAGGACGGCGGCGCCTTCGAAAGCGAGGACGCCGAGGCGGCCCTGGCCGTATGCCGCGCCGCCCTGGCCGCCCTCTCGGACTGACCGCCGCCATCCAGGCTTTTTCCGCACCACCCCCGAAACGTGGCGGGCATGCCCGCCTCTGCGGTACGACGCCGAACGAAAGAACTGTCACGCAAAAGAGTATTTGCGGATCACTGTATGGGGTCGCCAGCACCAGGTTGCGCCATGCAGCATGGCGCCGACTCTTGCCAGAACCGGGACACGGGGTATAACTTTGCCTCGGCGTATCGGCGTGCGCCTCTGCATACGCCTGGACGCATTATTGAAATCCCTTCCCCAAATGGGTTTGTTCGCTGGAAAGAAAAGGAGCCGTACATGGATCGCCATTCTTCCACATTGGATGTGCTGCAAGACAAGGCCGCCCGGATATGGGAAAACGCGGGGCTGCTCCAGACGCCCATCACGATCACGGCCCGGACGCTCAGCACGCAGGAGGCCATCGGCGACCCCGAGGGGGACGACTTCCCCCTGCAAAAGGGCAAGGAACGGCTCATGGAGGCGGAGTTTCTCGGCAGCCGGGGTCAGGCCTTCACGGATCAGTTCGGGGATTTCTCGGGCAGTCTGGGCGATGTGGCGGCCATGCCCCTGGCCAACAATTTCCGCCGGGCGGTGCTCGTCTCGGCAGTCAACGCCACGGCGAGGCATCTGGGGCTGTGCGACCGGACCATCCACTGTCGCGACAAGGAGCCCGGGCAATGCGCCGGACTTTTCGGCGAGTACGTCAGCGCCCGCTACGGCGCGCCGCGCATCGCCCAGGTGGGTTTTCAGCCGAAGATCATCGAGGCCCTGGCGAAGCGCTTCGAGGTGCGGGTGCTCGATCTCGACCCGGACAACATCGGGACCACCCGGCACGGCGCGCCCGTCGAAGGGCCTGCAAAGCAACTGGAGGTGCTGGACTGGGCCGATCTGTGGGTGGTCACCGGCTCCACCCTGGCCAACGACACCCTGGGGGATTTTTTGGGCGCCAAGCCCGTGCTGTTCTACGGCACCACCGTGGCCGGGGCCGCCGCGCTCTTGGGACTTGAGCGGTTCTGCGCCATGGCCACATAGGCCATCGGGGCTGCCGCCCCGTACCCCGCCCGGGGGAAATCATTTCCCCCGGACCCCCTGATATCGTTGGTGTTTCCGGGCTAGCTTCGCTAGCCCGGAAACACCAACGAAAATCATGGCGGCCAGGAAAACGTGATGTCTCCCGCACGCGGACGCGAAGCGCGTCGAAGTTTTTTGGAGGGGGGTTCGGGGGGAACCTTTTTTCCAAAAAAGGTTCCCCCCGGGGTTATTCTTCCTCGGCCAATATCTCCCGGCCCTCGCCGGGATAGATGCGCCGTTCGGACAGGGGCGTGGGCCGGGTCACGGTTGGCCATTTCCCGGGCACGGGATCGGCCCCTTCCAGGGTCACGGCCGACGGCCGCTTGTCGACCATGGCCGGATGGGCGCGAACGTCCACGCCCGGCACGGGACAGCTGAATTCGATGGCGATGCCGTTGGGGTCGAAGGCATAGACGGAAAAGATGAAGCCGTGGTCGATGACCTCGGAGATCCAGACGTCCGCCGCCTCAAGCTTATCCTTGATCTCGAAAAGGTCGTTTCTGTCCCGCACCCCGATGGCCACATGGTCGAAGGCATACGGCCCCGCCACCGGCACGCCGTGGTCCTTTTCCGGGATGGGTTTCACGCCGTCCCATTCGAAAAAGGCGATCATGTCCACATCGCTTATCTCGAAGAAATAATGCCGGTAGCCGGGACGCCCCAGCCCCGCCACCAGCCGCAGGCCCAAAAGGTCGCGCCAGAAACGGATGGTGCCGTCCATATCCCCGGTGGCCATGGCCAGATGGTTGATGCCGGTATAGTGCATGACGGACTCCAGGCGGCGCGTGGCCGTGACGAAGGTCGTGGCGGCGATCAGTCGCGGGAAAGCCCCATGGACGCCGGGTCCATGTCGCCCCAAAAAACCAGCTCGGCCGCGCCGCGAAGAAACGGCGCGCCATCGCCCAGGCTCACCCCGAGCACCTCGCCGCCCGAGGTGACCACCTCCACCTCGCCGCCCACCAGCCCCAGCGCCCCGGCCACCACGGCCGAGGCCACGGCCCCGGTGCCGCAGGCGTAGGTTTCGGCCTCCACGCCGCGCTCGTAGGTGCGCAGCCGGAGGCGGCCATGGTTTTCGACCGAGATGAAATTCACGTTGGTCCCGGCCGGGGCGAATTCTTCATGATAGCGCATGGCCCGGCCAAGCCCGGCCACATCCAGGTCGGCCAGGTCCTCGCGAATGACCACGGCATGGGGCACCCCCGTGTCCACGAAGTGGAACGGCACGGTCAGGCCCTCCACCTCGACCTCCATGCCCAAAAGCAGCCCCTTGGGCATGGTCAGCCGCACCCGGACCTGGTTTGCGCCGGTAAAAACCTCGGCCGCGATGTCCCCGGCGTCCGTGCCCAGCACGTGCACCGCCGGGGCCAGACCGATGAGGAAGGCCAGCCGGGCCGCGCACCGCGCCCCGTTGCCGCACATCTCGGCCCGGGAGCCGTCGGCGTTGTAGAAATGCCAGATATAATCCGCCGTGGCCCCGGCCGGGGCGTCATCCAGAAAAATAAGCCCGTCCGCGCCCACGCCGAAGGCCTTGCGGCACACGGCCAGGGCCCAGCCGCTCATGGCGGCCACGGGAAGCCGGGCCACGCGGTTGTCGATGAGCACGAAATCGTTGCCACAGCCCTGCATTTTGAAAAAAGGGACCGTTTTGGCGATCCCGGATATGCCGAAACCCATAGCGTATGCTCCATTTCGCAAAACGAATGATTCTTCGTAGCAGAAGCGCCATGCCGCGTCGAGACGGGAGACGCGCCAGGAGACGGTGGCGTCGCCCCCATCCTCCGCGGGTCTGCCGAAAAAACCCCGCAAGCCATGTCCCGACCGGCAAAACCCAGCCTCGGAAACCGTTGACGGGTATGGTCGAATATCATACGTATCTGGCTCATTTTCAAGTCCGAGCAGACTTCGCGCACCTCAAATACCGGGAACTTCACGCATGGAACTTTTACGCACCCTGCCGGGCGACGATGTTCGGCAAATCATGTGGCGCTTTGCCGACCGTTTTGACATGCAGATGGCCGTCCAGTCCTCCCGCGCCGTGGCCCGGGGCCTGGTGGCGAGGCTTGTGGCCGAAGGCGCTCGCCATACCCACGAATGGACCCCGCAAAAGGCCCAGTTGCTCAAAGCCTTTGACGAATCGGGCATCACCGCCGTGTTCCTCGACCCCCACCAGGGCGGCTTCATCGAGGGACCGAAAAATATGGGGCTGGCCCTGGTGGCCTTCGAGCTGTCCTGGGTGGACGCCGGGTCCGCCACCTGCTCCCTGGCCGGCAACCTGGCCCTGTCGCCCATCCACGAGCGCGGCACCCCCGAGCAGCGCGACCACTACATGAGCCTGTGCGCCCCGGCCGCCCCCGGCGAGGATCGCCAGACCTGGCGCGGGGCCTTCGCCCTCACCGAACCCCTGCCCTATGTGGGCGTGGACACGGGCGTCCTGTGCGGCCGGGTGCGCGTGGCCTCCTGGGAAGAGGGCCAGGAGCCCGTGCTCCAGGTGGAAAAACGCGGCCGGTTCATCACCGGCATGGACTTCGCCAATTTCGTCACCGCCGCCGTGGAAACCGGCGACCCGCGCATCAAGACCTCCTGCATGGTCATCCTGGAGGAGTCCGACCCCGGAACCTTCGACCGGGGTTCGCCCACGCTGAAGATGGTGCATCAACTGTCCTCCACCCGCGATCCGGTCCTGTCGCTGACCGTCCCGGCCAGCCGCATCATCGGCGGCTATACCGTCAAAGACGGGGTCATCGTCCCCAACTACACCCACGGCGAGATCATCGCCGCCGTGTTCCACCGCACCCGGGTCACCGTGGCGCTCATGACCACGGCCAAGCTGCTCTCGGCCATCGAACCGGTCATCCGCTACCAGCGCGCCCGGTTCCGGGGCGGCGACGCCTGTACCGAAGGTTCGCCCAAGTTCGAATTCGGATTGCAGCAGAAGCAGGACGCCGTCCACCGGCTGGCCGAGGTCTGGGCCACGGGCGAGGCCAGCGCATCGCTGGGGTTCGCCACGGCCCGGCTCTTCGATCTCCTCGACCCCACGGAAAAGGCCAAGGATCTCGCCCTGGCCGAGATGGGCGTCCAGGGCGTGCGCGCCCAGCTCATGACCGTGCGCAAGAGCCAGCCCAAGGCCCTGGAGCTCGTGGACCTGCTCTTCGCACCGGCCGAAGGCCGCGACGAGGCCCGCCTGGCGGAGCTGACGGCCGACCCCCTGGTGCTCTACACCGTGCTTGAGGCCGAGGCCTCGGTGTTGTGCCCGGCCTGCAAGCTGTGGAACACCGGCTATGGTTCGGTCATGATGCGCGAGGCCGTTGCGCTCATGGGCGGCTACGGCATCACCGAGGACTGCCCGGGCTTTCTCTTCCACAAATGGACCGACTGCCAGCTCGAAGCCACCTACGAGGGCCCCGAGGCCGTGCAGCGCCGCCAGCTCACCGCCACCATGGTCAACGAGGTCTTCCTGGCGCTTGCCCGCAAATACGTGGACGAACTGGAAACCCTGCACGCCTCCCGGCCGGACATCGGCGCCGCAAGCGTGGCTGCGGGCTTTCGCCTGTGGCTGTGGACCATGGACTTCCTTTCCAGCGAAAAAGACGCCGACGGCAACCGCCTCTACCACGGCAAACGCCAGGGCGTGACCTTCCCCCTGGCCGACGCCCTATGCTGGCTGGTGGCCGCCCGGCTGCAGATCCTCGATGTGGTGGAGCTGGCCGAAAAGGGACCGGAAAATCCCATCCTGGCCGAAGGCCTGGAGGGCGCCGTCACGTTTTTCACCGATCTGGCCCGCATCCAGGCCGCCAAGGCCGCCGCCGAGGCCGCCCGGGTGACCAGCCTCCTGGTCAACGGCTTCGCCGCCCCGAACGCCGATACCGCCGCCTTCGACAGCCTGCGGCTGGCCGTGGACAAGTCCCTGGCCGGGACCGGCAAGGCCAAGGACCGCGCCGCCGAGGCCCTGACCAAGGTCATGATCCCCGAGGCCCTGGATTACCCGGTCTAAGCCGGGGCTGGGGCTTCGCCCCCTCCCCGGACCCCGCCCCCGCCCGGGGGGAATCATTCCCCCCGGCCCCCCCGAAGAGGGGTGCGGTCGGACGAATATGCGCGGGCGCGATTCCCCCGGGGCTGGCCCCGGAGGGAATCGCGCCCGCCCGATATCGGCGGACTCACGCCGCCCCGTTAAAAGTTTTGGAAGGGGGTCCAGGGGGAAATTTTTTCCAAAAAGTTTCCCCCTGGCCGCCGGAGGCACTCTCCATGGACATCGAACGCCAGGTGATGGAAGCGGACATTGTGTGTGTCGGGTTCGGCCCGGCCATGGGCGGATTTCTGACCACGCTGTGCCGGGGGCTTGTGGACGAGACCGGCGCGCCCGTGGTCGAGAGCGCGGCCATGCCCGGCATGCCGCCCCAGGTCATCTGCTATGAGCGCGCCGATGATATCGGCTTTGGCGTGTCCGGGGTGGTGACGCGGGGAAGGGGGATTACGGCCTCGTTTCCCGATTTTGATCCGGCCTCGGTTCCCATGTGTACCCGGGTGAAGGTAGAAAAGGTCGCGTATCTGCTCGACCCGATCGGGGTCAGCCGCAGGCCGAAACTTCTGCGGCTGAAGGACCGGGCCATCCGGGCCGCCGCGAAGGGCCTGGGAAAAAGGATTCCCTATGCCCATGAGGCGGTGGAATTGCCGTATATCCCGCCCTTTCTGGCCAAGCATGACGGGTTTACGTTTTCGCTGGGGCAGTTCAACCAGTGGGTGGGTTCCGAGATCATGGGTTCGGGCCTGGCCCAGATCTGGCCGTCCACGCCCGTGGCCGGGCCGCTGATCGAGGACGGCGCGGTGGTGGGCGTGCGCCTGGCGGACCAGGGCGTGGACAAAAAGGGCGAGCCGGATGCCGGGTTCATGCCGGGCCTGGACGTGCGCGCGGCGTTGACGGTTGTGAGCGACGGGCCGGTCGGGCCGGTTGGCCGGGCCATCGACGAGGCCTTTGGGATGCCTGCGGGGAATCACCGCCGGGAATGGGCCGTGGGCATGAAGATGGTGGTGGACCTGCCCGAGGGCTGCGAACTGGCCGAGGGCACGGTGCTGCACACCTTCGGCTATCCCGAGCCGGAAATTTTCGGATTCCTGTACGTCCTGCCCGAGCGGGTGGCCTCGCTGGGCATCTTCGTGCCCTCCTGGTTCGACAACCCGGTGCGCACGGCCTACCGCTACATGCAGCACTGGATGCGCCACCCCTATCTGTGGCGGCATCTGGACGGCGGCAGGCTGCGTTCCTGGGGGGCCAAAAGCCTCCAGGAATCCGGTCGGCGGGGCGAACCGCATCTGGCGGGCAACGGCTATGCCCGCATCGGCGAGGGTTCGGGCTCGACCAACGTGCTCACCGGCTCCGGGGTGGACGAGGCCTGGACCACCGGGGTGCAGCTGGCCGAGGGCGTTTTGGAGCTGGCCAAGGCGGGCAAGCCCTACACCCGGGAGAATCTCCAGGCCGCCTATGTGGCCAGACGCCGGGCCTCGTGGGTCGAGGCCGAGGCCAAGGTGGCCGAGAAGGCCCGCGACGGCTTCACCGAGGGCTTTTTGCAGGGGCTTATGGGCATGGGCCTGGCCGGATTCACCAAGGGCAAGATCTATTGGCCGGGCGTGTCGCGCCGGGTGCATGAGCGCATCCCGAGCCTGGAGCGCTATTTCAAGGACCGCATCCCGGCGGTGGAGATCGCGGCCATCCGGGCCGAGTGCGCCAAAAAGGGGCTGTCCCTGCACGACGCCCTCATGGACCGGGCGGGCTGGCCGCCCATCGAATACGACGGGCAGCTTCTGGTGTCGCATCAGGACGCCCTGCTCCTTGGCGGCAAGGTCCAGGCCAACCCGGGCTACGCCGACCATGTGGTCTTCGCGGACCCGGCCGTGTGCGCCACCTGCCGGGAGAAGGTCTGTATCGAGGCCTGTTCCGGGCAGGCCATCACGGTCAATCCCGAGGGCGGCGCGCCCCTTTTCGATCGGGAGAAATGCGTGCACTGCGGGGCCTGCCTGTGGAACTGCTCCAAGCCCCATCCGCGCGATCCGGAAAAGACCAACGTGGAGTTTTCGGCCGGTTCCGGCGGCCTGCATTCCGTAGAGAACTAAAGCATTGCGACAGGAACCGCCCTGCTCTACGCCTTGACGGCGGGAGATGCGGCGGCACGAACAAGGGAGACAAGTCATGAGCACGGGTTTTCACATCGTGGTGTGCGGCGGCATCGTGCCCGATCCGCTCCAGACCCTGGAACCGGTGAGCACCCCGGCCGGGCCGGGACTCAAAAACGAGATGATGCTGCCGACCATCCTCGACCCCTGGGCCTCCCACGCCCTGTTCGAGGCCGCGCATCTGGCCAAGGGCGCGCCGGGCAGCAAGGTCTGGCTGGTGAGCCTGGGGCCCAAGGCCAAATTGCAACAGGTGATGATGTCCGTGGCCCAGAAGGCCCCGTTTGAGCTGGTGGTCTGCGACGGCCCGGCCGGGGGCTTCACGGAGTCGGCCGAGGCGGCCGAGGCGTTGGCCGCAGCCATCGAGGCCATTCCCGGCATCGACAAGACGAAGCTGCTTCTTTTCGGCGGCTGGCAGTCGGCCTCGCGCGGAACCGGGACCACCATGCAGCTGGTGGGCGAACGCCTGGGCGTCACCGAGCAGTTCCAGGGCGTGGACCGGCTGACGGTAGGCGCGGACGGGTCGCTTGAAATCCTGGAGCGCGTGGAGGGCGGGGCCTATCAGGTGTCCGTGTGCCAGGGCGCTCCGGCGGTTCTCGGCTGGGCCACCGGGGAGCTTCCCGAGCCTCCCAACAACCCCCAGGTGGGGATGCAGAACATGCGCCTGATCATGCCCGCCCTGCAAAAGGCCAAACCGGCCAAGGTCGGCGCGGAGGGCGTGACGTTCGCAGCGGTTGAATTGCCCAAGCAGCGCCGCGAGACCCGTATCGTCAAGGACGCCCCGGCCGAGGACATCGCCCGGGAGATCGTGGCCTGGATACGCGGCTGATCCGGACGGCGCTGACGCCTGAACACACGATTTTCGCAAGGCCGCGCGGGAGGTTTCCCGCTTCCGGCCGTCGGAGACACAAGACATGGAAAAGATCCTTTTTCTCGCCCATACCGAAGCGGACGGCAGCCTGTCCCGGGCCGGGCTGGAGGCCCTGACCGCCGCCAAAACCCTGGCCCAGGGGCTTGGCGCGGGGTTTGACGCGGCCCTTTTCGGGGCCGACGCGGTTGTCGCCGCCAACGCCGTGGCCGGATGCGGCGCGGGCACGTTTTTTTGCGTCTCGGGCCAGGCCTTCGCCCAGGCCCGCTACGCCACGGACGCCGCCGCCATCACGGCGCTGTGCCAGGCGGCAGAAGCCACCATCGTGGTCTGCGCCGACGACTCGCGCCTGTCCCGGGCCGTACCCGGGGCGGCCCACCGCCTGGGCGGCCGGGCGGACACCCATGTCACGGCCCTGGCGGCCAGGGACGGCGCGGCCTTCGTGCAACGCTGGCACTACCGCCAGCGCATGTACGCCGAGGTCACCCGGGTCCAGCGCCCCTGGTTCGTCACCGTCTCCGGCGGCGTGTTTGCGGCCTCTGACGGCGCCCCGGGCCAGGCTGCGGTCCAGGCCGTGGAGGTGGCGGACGTGGCCACGCGCACCACAGTGAAGGAGATCCTCGCGCCCTCGGCCGACGAACAGACCATCCGTCCGGACGCGGCGCTTTTGTTCGTGGCCGGGGCGGGTTGGACCAAGAAGCAGGCCGACGGCCAGTCCCACACCCCCGAGGCGGCGGAACTCATTTTGGGATTCACCACCAAGGCCCAGGCCTCCCTTGGCAGCAGCAAGTCCCTGGTGGACATGGGCGGCGAAGGGCAGGCCGTGCTGCCGTTCCTCACCCACCTGCACCAGGTGGGACAGACCGGGGCCACCCCGCGCCATCCCAAGGGACTGGCCACCTGCTGCCACGGCGAGGAGCCGCATGTGGTGGGCTGGCGGTTCATCGGCGAGCGCCGGGCCGTGAACCTGGACGCAAACTGCGGCTGGGCCCAGGGCAAATGCGACGTGCTCTATGTGGCCGACGCCTTTGCGGTCATGCGCCTGGTCAACGCTATGGTCGGGTAGGGTCGCGGCAACGGACCCAGACGGCGGAGGACAGATCACGCCCCGGATGAGCTTTCATCCGGGGCGTTTTTTCAGGCGAACATTTCCCGCAAAAGATCGAGCATCCGGTCCTGATCCCGCCGGGTCAGATGCCCCAGCTTTTTCACCAAACGTCGCACGTCCACGGCCCGCATCTGGTCCGGGGCAGCCTCGCCGTCGCGGCCTTCAAAGCGCAGTCGCAGCCGGAAGGGCAGATTCCTGACCGTGGAGGTCAGGGGGACGACCAGGACGGTGCCTAAAGACTCGTTGAGCTCGTTGGGCGAAACCACTACGGCTGGCCGAGTCTTGGTCGTTTCATGGCCGACGGCCGGATCGAACCCGACCAGGAACACGTCGAAGCGGCGAGGCGTCACCACGTCCATTCCGCCTCGTCCCAGTCCGTCGGAGGCGACGCGGGAAGCGGTTCCAGCCCGGGTAGGGCCTCACGGGCGGCCTCTGCCCAACCCTGGCGAGGCTGCCGGGGCGGGGTCAGCACCAACGCGCCGCCATGCACGCGCATGTCCAGGCAAAGGGGCGACCCCAACTCCTCCAAAAGGGCTTTCGGGATGCGGATACCCTTGCTGTTGCCGACGCGGACTACAGATGCACGCATGACAGCCTCCTTGAGGCCGGAATCCTTCCGGACATAAAAAGTAACTACAGTGTAACCACGTCCCCGCGTCGGGTCAACCGCCCGGTCGGAGAGGGGGAACGCCCGGCCGGGGGATGTCCGTCGGCGCGTCGGGCTCGGCGACCCGGCAGGGGACATGGAAATAGACCGTCGTGCCCTCCCCGGGGGCGCTGTCGATGACCAGGGCGCCGCCCAGAAGCTGCACCAGCCGCTTGACGATGGGCAGCCCCAGCCCCGCCCCCTGGAAGCGGCGGCTGTAGGAGCCGTCCACCTGGGTGAAGGGTTCGAAGACGGTGGCCAGCAGGTCGGCCGGGATGCCGATGCCCGTGTCCGACACGCAAAACAGCAACCGAAACGTCCCTGGCGTGCGGCCCGGCAGGCGGCTGATTTCCACGGCCACCTCCCCGGACGACGTGAACTTGACGGCGTTGCCCACCAGGTTCAGGAGAATCTGACGCAGCCTGGCCGCATCGCCCACAAGCCGTACGGGAACGTCCGCATCCGGCCGCAGCACCAGGGCGATGCCTTTTTCCCGGGCGGCATGGCGAAAAAGCATCTCCACCTCGCCAAGAAGGTCCGGCAGGGAAAACGCCTCCTCACGCACCACGAGCTTGCCCGCCTCGATGCGCGACAGATCCAGGATGTCGGATAAAAGGGCCGTCAGGCGTTTGCCGGACTGGGCGGCATGCGACAGATATTGCTTCTGCTCCCCGCTGAGTTCGGAAAGCTCCATGAGCTGGATCATGCCCAGGATGCCGTTTAAAGGTGTCCTGATCTCATGGCTCATGTTGGCCAGAAACTCCGATTTGGCCTTGTTCGCGGCCTCGGCCGCCTCCTTGGCCCCGCGCAGATTGCCCTCCGCCTCGCGGCGCATGGCCGATTCCTGCTCCAGGGCCTCAGCCATGCCGTCCATGGCCCCGGCCAGCCGCCCCAGCTCCCCCTTGTCGTGAGGAATGCCGGTACGGGCACAAAAATCGCCGCGTCCGAAGCGCTCAGCAGCCGCCACCAGCAGGCCCACGGTGCGGCCAATGGACACGGCGCCCAGCAGCCAGGCCCCGGCCAGGGCGAGCACCGCCAGGGCGCCGAGCAGCCCCAGGAAACGGATGTGGCCCCGGGCGGCCACGTCCAAAACCCCCTCCACAGGCAATCCGGCGAAAAAGGTCATGTACGGCTCGAGATCCTGTCCCAAACGCAATTTGGCGTAGGCATAGACCCGCGTGACGCCATCAGAGCCGGCCTGCTGGATAAAACCTGTATCCCCGGAGGCTTGCGACGTCTCCCAGATCTCCTTTTTGATGGGCTTGCCCAGGGGGTTGGTCTGGGGCGAGGGGGGATAGTGATAGAGCCTGATGCCGACATGATCGGCGATGCCGAGCATGGTCCCGGCAGGATACCGCGAATCGGCCAGCCAGTCCTTGATGGAGCTCAGACGCACGGCGGCGATGAGCACGCCCTGGAGACGGCCGTCTTCCCTAAAAAAAGGGAGGGCATAGGGAAAGGCCGGCTCGTAGGATGTCCGGCTGATGATGTATTCGCCAACGGAAAAGGCGCGGTCCTGCACCGCATCCAGGAAATGCTTGCGGTCGCGCAGCGTGACCGGACCCTCTGAGGGAATGCCTGATGCAAACATTTCCCCTGCGGCGTCCACGGCCAGAATATTGGTATAATAGGAATTTTCCTTGAGCAGGCGGGCAAAGGCGGCCGAGCAGGCAGCAGAATCCCGGTCGCGGACCTCGGGCAGTTGGGACAGGGTCATGAGCATCTGCCGCGTGCCGATGGCGATGTGCTCCTGGATGTCCGCCGCGCCAGCCACAAGCTGCCTGGCCTCCTCCTGGGCGACCTCCATGGCCCGCACCCGTTCCTGTTGCCAGAAAAGGCCCAAAAGGCCCATGGCCGGAAGCACGGAGAGCAGCACCAAAAGGACCAGCCTGCCCCGGATAGTCGATGGCAACACGCGCATGTCAACCCCGTTCCCGGCGGCGAGACGTTCGAGCCGTCCTGCTGCCTGCCGGGCAGGCTGGTGTTCGCGGGCACGGCCGAACACCTGTGTTCCGGGAAAAAAAGACGGGGAGCCCCGATTTCCGTCAATGGGTACGCCGGAATGTCGCCTCGGACAAGGGATGCCGAGTCCTTGGCGGGGGCTTAGACCTTGAAAAGGGCGGCCGGTTCGTCGGGCATCTCTTCGGCCCGGAAGCAGCTGGCCCTGGGGCTGGACAACTCCTCCACCCGCCAAGCCTCCCCGACCGGAATGGAGGCCACCTCGACCCCCAGATGGTGCAACAGGGACAGGGTGCTTTTGGGCTGGGCGTCGGCGGACAGGGTGACCAGGATCGGGCGCAGGATCTTCAACAACAAAAACCCGGCCGCATTCCAGGCCCCGAGCCTGCGCAACTCAGGCAGCTTTTGGGTCTCGCGTATCTGCCCGACCTTGGACAGGCCCAGTTCCTTGCGCAGCGCCCGAAACAGCAGATCGCCCGGGGCGTCCTCAAACCGCTTCTCCACCGTCAGGTAGGGGTGGTCCCGGGGCTCGAGCCCGGCCTTGGTCCACGAGCCGTACAGCCGCCAGAAGCGGCTGCCGTCCTCGCTCAGGGGGATGACGAGCATGTGGTCGGACTCAACCGCCACCAGCTCGGTTTTCTCGTCACTGGTCATGAGGAAAGGCTCGATGAAGGGGAACCGGGCCAGATCCGTGGGGATGGGCTGGGCTTTCGGCCAGGAAATGCGCCGGAAACGCAAAAAACCCTGGCGGTAACGCTCAAACAGGGTCTGGGGCGGAATTTCCACCCCTGGCCGCTGCCACATGGCCACGGTTTCCGGATCGTCAACCCGGACCAGACGGCTGACCGGTTCTTCCAGCATGTCGGCCTTCCCTCCCGAAGCATCATGGGCGGGCCGACGCTCGCCGCGTCCGGCCGCACAAAACATGCACGCTTTGTAGCAGAACACAGGTCGGGTGTCATCGCCGCAGGCCCGCTCCAGGCTACACGAGGTTCAGCCGGACACCCCCGGCAGCACGCCGCCCACACGGGCCCGGTAGCGCCGATAGTCGTCGCCAAAGCGCGACTCCAGCCACAGCTCTTCATGCCGGATGGACAGGCGGTAGATCAGGGCGGTGAAAACCGGCGCGCTCAGCACCAATATCCCGCCCGCCAGAAGCGACAGGCCCGGGATGATGCACACCACCCAGGCCGCATACATGGGGTGGCGCACCAGGGCGTAGATGCCGCCGGTCTCCAGGCGGCTGGCGTCATAGGATTGATACAGGCGCATGATGGCCGCGGCGTAGACGGCAAGCCCCAGAAGCACCAACCCGGCGCCCACGGGCCGCAGGGGCAGGTATTTGACGTAGGGCCGGGCCACGGCGGCAAAGAGCAGTTCATCGTAGAAAAAGGCCAGCTTGGCGTAGCACAGGGAGGCCCGGTACAGGGCTGTTCCCGATCCCCAGCGGTTCATGGCGTTCCTCCGGCGCGTCGTTATGTGAAAAATATCACGATCCCTGCGGAGACGTCAAGATTCGCCCGCGTCAGTCCTTGTCCGAGGAAGGACGGTTGTCGCCGATTGTTGCGGATGGTTGAGGAACGTGGTTCGCCGCACTCGGAAGACAGGGCCTTGCTGATGCCAGGACCAGCCCTCGCCGCAGGCCGAAAATCACTTCCCCGGACCCGTCGTCGCCCGCCCGCAGGGACCGATTCGAGACGCTGGAGCGGACGCCCCTGGCGCCGTCGCCAGGACGCGTCACGGATGCACGGCCATGCGCCGCTGCAACAGCAGGAAATCGGCCAGGGTCAGAAGCATCATGGCCTTCAGCACCGGCACGATGCGCGGGATGGCGCTGCGGTCGTGGCGACCGCCCACGGTGATGGCGGCCGGGTTGCCGTCCGTGTCGATGGTGGACTGGGGCCGGGCGATGGACGGGATGGGCTTGACCGCCGCCCGGACCACGATGGGCCAGCCGCAGGAGATGCCGCCCAGGATGCCCCCGGCGTTGTTCGTGACCGGGGCCGTGCCCGGAGGAACCAGGGGGTCGTTGTTGTGCGAACCGGTCAGCCGGGCGGCGGCGAAACC
>Ga0209467_1001293_pt1 | contig 22726 bp, 21 predicted proteins | sample Higcelwee11metaG_FD_187175 | JGI IMG/M metagenome (GOLD analysis project Ga0209467, IMG submission 187175) | Freshwater pond sediment microbial communities from the University of Edinburgh, under environmental carbon perturbations - High... | ecosystem: Environmental > Aquatic > Freshwater >... | reverse complement strand
TAAATTTTATCAAGCCCATTTTTTATAGGTGAAAGTATACTTAGAGTATGACAGCCGACAAGCCAGAACTAATGCCAATATCACGAGCGGAGTTTAATTCTCTTGCACTATTTCAAAAGGTTTCTTTCGAAAGTTTGGCGGGGTACTTACTGAACTGTGCTATCATCAATGCCTCTCCCCACGATGTTTTGATTAGTCCACAAGCGGAAAAACGCCGGATGCTGATTTTGATAGATGGTCTTTTAGAAGTGCGCATGAATGGGCCTGAAGGCTTTTACTTGGATGATGTTTCTCCAGGAGCCTGCGTTGGAGAAATGTCCGTTTTTGATAATGCGGATCCAAGCGCGTGGGTGATCGCCAAAAAGTCCAGTCGACTCTTAGAGATTGAGCCTTCTATTGCTCTTGCGATGCTAAATGCGTCCCACGATCTTTGTCTGAACCTATTGCACATTTTGAGTCAACGGGTACGTTATAGCAATAAGATTGTGTATGCGGATCAGCACCACATTCGTTGTATTGAAGAGAATGCCATGGTGGATTCTTTGACAGGGCTTCACAATCGCCGCTGGCTGGAAGAGATGTACACACGAGAAATGCAACGCAGTAATTCGGGTAATTTTTTACTTATTGCATTTATGATCGATATCGATCATTTTAAATACATTAACGATACTTATGGACATTTGGCAGGCGATCAGGTTTTAATCAGCGTGGCCCGTGCGCTGGTGCAGTGTTTACGTCCCTCGGATATGCCTGTGCGTTTTGGTGGCGAAGAATTTTCCGTTTTCCTTCCTGGGACAACGCCTGAAAATGCAGCGAAAGTAGCTGAGCGTATTCGCACCGCCATAGAAAAAAATTCCATTTCTTTACAAGATGGTTCTATTATTTCGGTAACCGTGAGCGTGGGTTATGCGGAACGTACGGATGGAGATACCGTGAAATCCCTGTTGGACAAGGCAGACCAAGCACTTTACAATGCAAAGAATACGGGACGTAACCGCACTTGTTTCTGTTTGGGAACGTCTCCCGCTTAGCGCCCCTCTGAACTCTGAGAAATATCAGGCTTTGCAGAGCTGACCCGCGAGCCAGGCCCCATAGGGGTTAGGATGGAACAACGTGACACCGCAACCACCAGAAGCCGGTTCCCAGCGGGAACATCAGGCTTCGCAGAGCTGACCTTTGGTCGGCCCCGCAGGGGTGAGGATGGAACAACGTGACACCGCAACCAATCGACTGAGGCTTTCATTTGCAGAGTTTGTCTTTAACAAAAGCCGCAAATGTGCCAAGACTCGGGTCGCGGGCTCCCATGAGAAGAATGGTGTCCCCAGGTTCCGCAATCGTAGTCATTTCTGTGGCACAATCATTGCGATTCTGAATGTAATGCGCTTCACTCCCCAGGGCTAAAATATCGTCGGCAAGATCGCCCGAAGAAATATCCCGCGTGACTGTACCGCCCGCATAATAAATTTCGCTAAAGTAGATGCAATCATTTACGCGATCGGTAGATGCGGAGCGAAGTACCTTATGAATTTCCACCACAAGATCATTTCTCAAAAAGCGCGTAGGGCCATAGCCATGGGGTTGAAACCAAGCGATGACTCGCCCGGTAGTGAATGCTTGTACACTTAAAATACTCGCCGCAATTTTCGCTGGGTTGTGGGCAAAATCATCCACCAAAGTAATCCCATTGAAGGTACCAAGAATTTGGTGCCTCCGATGAATGCCTGCAAAGGAACGGAGGGCCTCGGCACAGGTGCGGAGGTTTACCCCCGCCTGAAGTGCAGCGGCGACTGCGGCAAGGGCATTTTCCATGTTGTGACGCCCTGGAAAAGGAAGTTCAAACTTCACCAAATCCGCTTTATGACGCACACGAAAAACAATGCCAGTCCCTTTAGGTGCAAAGTCAAGCCCTTGAACCCCATTGTAACTTTCAAAACCAAAATCAAATTCACGACCTGCACTGTATTGCTTTGCCAAAGGGTGCGCATCGTTCACAATGAGCGTTTTACCGTTATTCAAAATATTCTTCGCAAACTGGGCAAAAATCATCTGCAACTCAGAGAGTTCTTTGTGATCTTTATCCACATTCAGAATGATGCCCACTTCTGGCTCGTAGCGCACCAAAGTACCATCACTTTCATCCGCTTCAACGACGAGCCACTCGCCAGTTCCCGCCACCGCATTTCCAATTTTGCCAAGCTTTTCTAAATCAACAAGGCCCGCCCCCGTCATCACAGAGGGGGACAAACCCGCATAATTCAAAATGTGATAAATCATGCCGGTGACAGTACTTTTGCCACTCGTGCCACTCACGGCAATGGTCTTTACACTTCGCGAAATCATCGCAAGCATCTCACTCCGATGCATCACAGAAACGCCCAATTCACGAGCGAGTTTCAAATCGGGATTAGTTTCTTCAATAGCCGTACTGAGAACGACAGCTGTCAAATCTGAAGTCACCCCAGAACCATCTTGCGCAAAGCAGCGAACGCCCTCAGCTTCGAGTTGTAATTTTACAAGAGGGGTTTCTTTTTCCGCAAATTGTCGATCAGAGCCGCTCACCGCATAGCCCTTACCCGCAAGATACTGCGCAATGGCACTCATGCCAACACCAGCAACACCAATAAAGAAATATTTTTCAGACAAATTCATTTGTGAAAACATTCCAAAAAATTTTATTTCAAAATCGCAGGGTCAATGGTCGGTTCATGACCAGGGGCGACTATTTCCACATATTCAGGGAGTTCTCCCCGCTTAATTGCGGCTTTTTCTGCTTTTTTCCGCTGTTTCTCAAGTTCAATTTCCTTTTTGCGTGCTTTTCGATCCTTCGCTATCTGATAACGTTCGGCACGAGAAAGGCGATTTTTAAATTCGGGTTCTTCGTAGGGGTAAAAATCCTCTTCATAGATTTCGGGGGCTTCGTCCGCAAGCATCATGTCCTGTTCAAAGTCTCGGAACCCAATTTCAGAATCAAAGGTCGGCACATCACAAGGACATTCTTTGCGAAGGTATTTCAAAACCTTTTGGAACGAAGATTCCAAAGGGACCTTGAACGTCATGGATTTGCCCGTCGTGGGGTGCACTAAAGTAATTTTCACTGCCTGCAACAACTGTGCTGGAGCCATTTCCAAAGCTTTAGCCGCAATGTCACGGAAAAGCGGAGGGACACGACCAAGACAATGGTCGCGACCTTCATAAGTGGGGTCACCAAAAACAGGTTGGCCCATGTGGCGCATGTGAACGCGAATCTGATGGGTGCGTCCCGTTTCCAATTGCAGTTCCATGAGGGTTGCAATGGTGAAAAATTCCTTGGCCTTGTAATGAGTTCGAGCTTCTTTGCCTTCAGAAGTCACCGCCTGGCGCACACGATTGCGAGCGTCTCTTCCGAGTGGAGCATCAATCACACCTTCTAAGTCGCGTGGATGGCCCCAAATGAGGGCACTGTAGGTGCGGTGCAATGTATGAGATTCGAGCTGTTCTGCCAAGTGACGGTGCGCGTGGTCATTTTTAGCAACCACCATAAGACCCGGAGTATCTTTATCCAAACGATGAACAATACCTGGGCGAAGCGTCCCATTAATAGAAGATAGCTGATCTTTGAAATGATACAAAAGACCCGCAGCAAGAGTCCCCTTACTGGCACCGCTTCCGGGATGCACCACCAAATTGCGAGGCTTGTTGATAATCACAATATCATCATCTTCATAAATGATATCAAGATCCATTTTTTCGGGTTCGAGAGTGGATGCCAACTTTTCTGGCAACTCTAAGACTTCGAATTCCATGACCTTATCAATGCGCAAATTTTTAGAAACAGGAACCCCATCACAAAGAACTTTGTCTTTCAGGATGAGTTTCTGAATGTCAGTGCGCGAAAAATCTACAAGCGAGGCCTGCAAAAATTTGTCGATACGGGAGCCTATGTCTTTTTCACTTGCAATTATTTTTTGCGTCATTTTTGGCGATCTCTGTCTTGTGAGATTTTTTTAGAAGTTTATAAACAAACGGAGCTAATAACACAATAGAGACACCTACTGTCACAAAACAGTCTGCCACATTGAACGTGGGCCACCGCTGCATAATGAAGTCAGGGAAATCGCAGTCGATAAAATCCACCACTTTCCCTATGCGCATACGATCTATAAAATTGCCGAGCGCACCACAGACAATCATCGAAATACCTATACGGCTGAGCCAATCTGATTTCTTGACAGAACGGTAAAACCAAGCCAAAACAGCCACAGCAATCAGAGATAAAATCAAAAAGAAAATAGTGGGGGAAAGAAAAGGGACAATATCCTGGGGACGACTACTGAATGCGGCACCCGGATTATAGGCCAACTGAAAGCGAAAAAGATCACCAATCACATGAACAATCTCGCCATGTGGTGCGTCAAAAGACGGGCTCAAATAGCCCTCAGCCCACTTCTTAGTAAGTTGATCTAGCCCCAGTCCCACGACAATGAGAGCTATGTGAAACTGGAAAGAACCGAGTATTTTTTCAATAGAAGATTTCATGCCCTAGCCCTTATATTTTCAAATTTGGTGAGAATCCAGCGGTTGGAATAAAAATGAAACAGAGTGGACCCAATAATTTTTTTTACGGTATTCCGAGTGATCTTTTGTTTCTTTTCTGCACTAAACAGTGCTTTGCAATCCCCAATAATCACTAAGTTTTCTGCAGCCATAAACAGTGGCCACAAACAAAATAAGCGGACGCGTAAATTCACACGAGGAATAAGAAGCGTGTACCGAACCGCGTCATTCAAATGATCCCATGCTTTTTTTACGAGTTCCTGCATCACAAGGGCACGCGCCTCTTCTGAGGCCCCTTCCAAAAACATGTCATAAGAATGTTCAAAACCGTGTTTGCGACAAATTGCTTCTGGAACAAAACAAACTTTGCGAAGGGAGTCTTCTTTTACATCTTTAATGATGTTCACCAGTTGCAGAGCGAGCCCAAAACTCACATCCCACTTTTTCATTTCTAGCCAAGTTTCTTCGGTAATGCGAGAACTGCTCGCATAAAATAAATCGGAGAGCATTTTGCCCACAATTCCTGCCACAAAATAGCAATAATCATCCAATTCTTTCTGAGTTTCTAAGGTATACCAACCCTCGGCAAGGGACGCTTCCTGGTGAACCACCGAATTACCCATGCCTTCACACATTTCCCTCACCACAGAAAGTGTGGGCTTGATCAATGCCTCTGGGAGATCCCAAAGCAAGGGAACTACCCATTCTGCATGCAAACTCAAATCATAATTCGGATCAGAGGAATTCGCCCAATCCGTAGGGAGTGCCTCACGGAAAATTCGTGTCCGTTCCGGAACCGAAGTTCCCTCTTCAAAAATAGAAGCAAATAGGCCGAGTAAACGTTTCTTTTCAGAGGCGGGCAATTTCGGGTCATCTTCCAAGGTGTCGGCAATGCGAAGGTAAAGGTAGGCAAGCAATACCGTCTTTCGCAAATCTCCCGAAAGTACGTTGATGTTTAACGCGAAGGTACGAGACACCTGCAAGAGCATTTTTTCTGCATAAGCAAAATGGCTATTCATTTCCTTAGTTGCCATTAAAGACCTCCGCATCCAGATCCTCAGGTACTTTACGAGAATAAGCCATAGCCTTGATGTACTGATAAAAGCGATGTTTGGCATCTGCATGGCGGAGATCATTTTGCAAAGACCAGGTGCAGCGGTTTCTAAGATCCGATTCTACCAAAGGTTTCCCCGCTTTTTGGTACCAATAGACCAGACGACGGTATTCAAAGAAATAACATTCCGTCTCCAGACGGGGTACATAGGATATCGCCCAGCGGATTCCGAATTTCGCAGCCACGGCAAAAATAATGACCCAAAACAAAAAGAGATACACCGTCATTGGGAGTAACCAATAGAGAGTAGCCGCACTAGTCAACACCGCAGAAACCACCAGAAACCAAGTAAGAGAGGTCACTAAGAAGCGCGTAAAAGAACTCTTCTGCCACCACACAGGCACATAAAACCACGTTTTTCCTTTCCTAATTTGTTTTTTAATGGCAAGAGGGTAGGCTAAATACCGTACCTCAAAAAAAAGGCCAACCCAAAAAACTAAAGGCAACCAAAAAAGCTTACCGAGCGTCTCAATCCAATCCGTCATGGTTCCAATAATAGCTAAATTGTTCATCACTGTTAGTAGTATTTGGTTATTAGTATTGGAAAATTTGGTATGAGCCCTCAGTGGGAAAAATGTTTAGAACTTTTACGCAGCAAGGTGTCCGAATCGGTCTTTTTAGATCTGTTCGCCTCTCTTACTTTGTCGTCTGTATCCGATCATCGCGGCTTAATCATTGTTCCTCAAGGAAAAGATCCTAAGGCAATTTTACCGTATAAAGGTCTCTTTGAATTAAGTTGGCAAGAAGCCACCGGAAACAAAGTGGAGTTTGATTTTCAAAGACTCCCCGAAACGCCTCAAACGAATATTGTTAAAGCAGGCTTTGGGGATTCTTATACACCGAGCGTTCCGCTTTCTCAGGATTATCGCTTTGATAATTTTGTCGTGGGTGATAAATCTCAACTCGCTTTTAGCGCAGCCTTTGCCGTCGCCGAAAATCCGGGGGGCAACAAGTACAACCCGCTTTTCATCTACGGGGCTTCCGGTTTAGGGAAAACGCATTTGCTCCAAGCCATTGGAAACTATGTCCTGGAAGGGGATTCTGACAAACGGGTCCGTTATCTCACCGCCTATGATTTCCAGCGCGAATATGTGGAAAGCATTCAACAGCACCGGGCCAACGAGATGTCGGCCTTTTATCGCAACGAAGTGGATGTTTTGCTCATTGATGATATTCAGCATTGGAGCGGTAAAGACGAAACTCAAAATGAATTTTTCCATATTTTTAATGCATTGCATCAAGCAGGCAAACAAATCGTATTGACCTCCGATGCTCCTGCATCCGAAGTGAAAAGTCTCTCCGACCGCTTGGTAAGCCGATTTTCTTGGGGCCTCACCGTAGATATTCAACCCCCCAACGTGGAAACTCGCGAAGCCATTCTCCGCAAAAAAGCAGAAGGCAATCAGCTTGACATTAACGACGAAGTGATCGCTTACCTTGCCGAAAATATTGAAAGCAACGTGCGCCTTTTAGAAAGTGCGATTCTCAAGTTGGTCGTTCAGGCGAGTTTGATGAATCAGGATATTGATATTTCTCTTGCAAGAAAAGTGGTTTCTGATATTGTCCCCAGCATCAAACGCCGCGTGAGCATGGAATCTATCGTTCACGCCGTTTCTCAATTCTTTGAAGTGCCCGAAGACAAACTATTGGAATCCGGACGTGGGACCAAAGAAGTCGCCCACGCTCGTCAAGTCGCTATGTATCTCATGAAAACGCTGACCACGCTCAGTCTAAAAAGTGTAGGAACTCGTTTCGGGGATCGCGATCACTCTACCGTGGTTCATGCGATTAAGACGGTGGAAAAAGAAATGCAAGAAGATCCTGCATTTTCGCGCATTGTGGAAAATTTGAAAAATTCCATTCATGACTAAAGGGTACTTCTAAAAATGCGATAGAAAATCCAAAGGCAACCTGATGTTGCCTTTTTTTGTTTTAAAATTTCACGACAATTACCACTTCGCAAGAGCGTTGGTGATAATCAGATCCTGAAGTTTTTCGATAGCACGCGCTTGGCCGTGACGATCTTCCGTTTCATTGCTCATGACATCGTAGACCCCATCGGCAGAAAGATTCTTACCTTCATAGATCATGCGTTCTTTAACGTTATCGTAAAAGCGCACATTCACCTTCATGGTCACTCGGTAGGTTTCCACTTGATCGGAACTGTTGTAATTTTCAGGTTTGTTGGTGTAGCTCAAAAGGGTAAGTTCAAAGTCGGCATTGGCATCCTGATTGACTAAGCGCACCGAGCCTGCATTTTTCTGAAACAATTCCACCAGACCATCGCGCAAGGAGTTTCCGAGCACCGGATCTAATGTTTTATTGTCCACTTCATGGATCTGAACGGTTTTGATGTGACTGGGAAGTGTGCTTGCAGTAAAACTGTAACAGCCGGAAAGGGAGACGATACTTCCCACAAAAAGAATACTTAAGAGCTTGCAAATCATGGTTCAAAGATAACTTTTTGAAATGCCGAAATCGATAGAATGAGTTAAATTTGGGGGGTCATTTTATAACGAGGCTCCCATGCTTGATATTCGAAAGATTCGTGAAAACCCTGAATTTTACCGTGAAGAAACCCGCAAGAAAGGTTCCGCAGTAGATGTTATGGATGTACTCGCCCTCGATGAAAAGCGCCGCTCGCTTCTCGCAGAAGTGGAACGCCTCAAGTCAGAACGCAACGCAGAATCTAAAAAGATTGGTGAAGCTAAAAAGCGTGGAGAAAATCCAGAACAAGCCATGGCCGCAATGCGCGTCTTGGGCGACAAGATTACAGACTTAGATCTTCAAGTGAAAGCGATTGATGATGAGCAGACAGAAAAGCTCATGCACATTCCGAACATTGCTCACTCCTCTACTCCAGAAGGAGAATCGAGTGCCGATAACGTCGTGACTCGTGAAGGCCCCATACCCGCCAAGGATCGCGATTTTGCTGCTGTGGATCACAAAACCCTCGGCGAACGTCTTCACATATTTGATTTTGAACGCGGGGCAAAAATTTCGGGCAGCGGTTTCCCGGTTTATCGCGGTCTCGGCGCTCGCCTCGAACACTCCTTGATCCAATTCTTTTTGGATAGCCACCGTGAATGTGGTTTTGAAGAAATTATTCCGCCGTACCTCGTCACCCGCAACACCATGCGCGGCACGGGCCAGCTCCCGAAATTCGAAGAAGATATGTACCGTTGCGACAAAGAGGATGATTTGTTCCTGATTCCTACGGCAGAAGTCCCGGTCACCAATCTTTACAGTGACGAGATCATCCCGGAAAACGAACTTCCGAAACGCCTCTGTGCCTATTCCGCTTGCTTCCGTCGCGAAGCGGGGAGCTATGGCAAAGATACCCGCGGTCTGTTGCGCTTGCACCAGTTCAATAAAGTCGAAATGGTGTATTTTGCCCACCCGGACAAAAGCTACGAAGAACACGAAGAACTGACCCGCTTTGCTGAAGTCCTTTTGGAAAAATTGGGACTTCCCTACCATCGTTTGGCCCTCTGCAAAGGGGACTTGGGATTTGGTGCCGCGAAGTGTTATGATCTTGAAGTGTACGCCCCTGTGGAAAAGAAATGGCTTGAAGTGAGCTCCTGCTCCAACTTCGAAGATTTCCAGGCACGCCGCGCCAATATCCGCACCAAGATCAATGGAAAGAACCAGTTTATCCATACACTCAACGGTTCGGGTCTTGCCACACCGCGCGTCATGGTCGGCATTTGCGATAACTACCAGCAGAAAGATGGTTCGTTGGTGATCCCAGAAGTACTTCGCAAATACATGGGTGGCCTCGAAGTGATTGAACCTTCGAAATAATCTTCCCCACACTCTCAAAAAGCCCGCCTCCAGCGGGCTTTTTTTTAGAGCACACACAAGAACAACATCGAATTCCCTAGCATCAAAGAATAGACAAACTACTCTGAGAACCAAGTCCTCTAATTTTTGCTAATTTTTGCACATTATGAGCAAATTTTTTGAAACCCCCATTACTGAAGTCCCTTTATTTCACCAAGGCAAAGTCCGTGATATGTACGACCTTGGTGATTCGTTCCTGATGGTCGCGAGCGACCGTCTTTCCGCCTTTGATGTGGTGCTTCCCACACCGATTCCCGGAAAAGGCAAAATTTTGAACCAGCTTTCCGTGTTCTGGTTCAAGAAACTGGGCATTCCCAATCATCTCATCACCGCCGATGTAGAAGAATATCCCGCGGTGCTCCAAAAGCACAAAGACTACCTCCGCGGCCGCTCCATGATTGTGCGCAAAGCGAAACGCATCGACATCGAATGCATCGCTCGTGGCTACATCGTGGGTTCAGGCTGGAAGGACTACCAGAAGACGGGAACCATCTGTGGTTTCCCGCTCCCTAAAAATTTGAAACTTTGTGGCAAGTTGACGCCTCCACTTTTTACGCCGAGTGCCAAAATGGATGAAGGGCATGACGTCAACGTGAACTACGAAGATATGGTGAAAATCACTGGGGAGAAAATCGGCAGCAAGCTTCGCGACATGACCCTCGACATCTACAACCGGGCCCGTGACATCGCGGCAGAACGCGGCATCATCCTCGCCGACACCAAATTTGAATTCGGTGAAATAGACGATAAGATGGTGCTTATCGATGAAGTACTGACCCCGGATAGTAGCCGTTACTGGCCTGCAGATAAATACGAAGAAGGCAAAAATCAGGAATCTTTCGACAAGCAGTACATTCGCGATTGGCTCGAAACTCTGGACTGGGACAAGACCTATCCCGGCCCCAAAATACCAGAAGATGTGGTGAAGCGCACACGCGAAAAATATATCGAAATATTTGTCAGACTCACCGGAAAAGAGCCAATTCTTTAAAATTCAAAGAAAAACACACAATAGAGTGGCTAAGCCTCCCCCGCCAAGCATTGAACCCGGCAGAGGGGGCTTATTTTTTCCTTACAAAAGAAACTAAATTTACGACAAATTCATTAAGTCAGGAGAAGTTTATGAATCGTTCAATAAAGTTCTGGAGTATTGTAGCAGCAACATCAATCGCTCTCTTCACGGGTTGTACTTCTGAGGGAGATTCCTCGTCTTCTCTCGACACGTCTCCTAAGGAAATAGACTATCCAGTGACTGCTTGCGCCGATATTTCAGATGCAGAAGCCCAAGCCTCACTCGAAGAGGCAACGACCAATAGTGTAAGTATCCTCGAAGCGCTTGCAAGTAGCAATTTTGATAGCGCCAAAGTGGTGAGTGCCTCGACTAAAGCTCAATTTGCGCAAATTCTTGCCAAATACCCGTCCAATTGCGGAGCTCAACTCGGTTATGCCGTCACCATTATTGCTGATCTCGTAAATAACCAACAGATTAACAATCTTTACAACACAGCAACAGGCGATGATCCGACCTCTCTCTTGAACATTGATCCCGAATCTTATTCCAAGATTCTGATGAAAACAAATGCGCTCGCCAAAAGCAGCGACCAAGCACTTGTCACAGAACAAGTACAATCTATCATCGCCACAGGAATTCTTCCTGCTGTGGATTCCGCGATTATCCTTTTGAGAAATATCGTGAATACTAAAGGTTTCGCATTTACCTTCACAGTCAATGGTCGTACCGTAGAATTGGATAATGGCGAACTTGCCCCAGCTCTCGGCGTGCTTCAATATGCGAAGGCTTACCTCACCGCCATTGCCAGTATCAATATGGATGCTTCTCTTGACAATTCTTACAACTGGGCTCTCACCCTCGCGAATATGGAGACCTCTGATTTTGATAGTCTCTCCACCGATCAGAGAGCCGCTTTCGACCACGTCACAGGACTTTTGAGTGCTAATAGCCCATTCACCACAGTACGCAGCGAATGGAAAGAGAACTGGACAAAAATTCCGAGCCTCCTCGATAGTGCTATTTCAGACGTGCAGGTCGGTTTGAAATATGGCATTGAAGAATTCAATGATCCTGACAATACTCAGGCAAATGATGTGTATGTCGTGGGTACGGATGAAAACGCGGATGTCAGCCCAGCCAATTTGGAACTCGCGATTGATTCATTAGAGACCATTAAAACCTATTTGCGGGGACCTGTCAAAATCGCCATCACCGATTCCATTTCCATTACGGTGAACCTTTCGAAATACTTCACCATTACCGATGGATTCCAAGACTTCCTCCCTTACTACAAGCTGACCGATTACTCGACCTGGCTCACGCCTCCAGCCGAAACCATGGTGTGGGAAGAAGAACTGAATTGGGATTTAGAGGGTTCGGCTGCAGCAAATGAAATTTCAGCGGTCGCGGAACAAGTCTATAACGGAAAGACAGATTACGTATGGGGTTCCTATTCTCTCTATATAGATATCCTTACAGAAGACGGAGACTACAATTCTGTTTCCGTGAAGATCAATGGTTGCCAATATACCTTGGGTCAAGATAGCACCGTATATACCCTTTCAGCAACATCTTGCGTAGACAGCACAGGGACAGCAATGTATCAGAATTTCAATGTCACCATTCCTGACATTCTCGTTTTCACCGATGCCAACGGCAATGAAACCCTTCACGCCTATAAACTTGCCTTACCCAAGAATGAAAACGGCGATTCCTGGACTATTGCCGATATGAAAGGCCTCATCGTTTTCCCAGACCCGACATTCCATGGTGTGTTCCCGGAAATCACCTCTCAAGATGCCATTTGGGATTTAATCGAAGATCTTTATTCTCTGACAAAATCAGAAGATACTGCAGATAACATCACTATTTCCGATGATTATGAAGAAATCCTGTAAACGGAGATTCGAGTAATTTTGTGATTCGTATTCAACGCCTCTTTTGTGCCATCGCTGTGCTTTCGAGCATGGCGAGCGCATGGGGTAACCGAGGGCTTGCCGACTGCGGTGGGCTCTTTTTGTTAGATCAAACAAACCAAACGTTCTCTGCCACACACTGTAACGCCACTGATTCCGTAATACAGAACCATGTGACCGTTTATGGTGGCTACGGATACACCCAATGGGACGCGACTTGGCTGCAAGACGGATGGCTTTTGGAAGGAACGCAAAAGAATCATTCTGGAAACGCCGGTCTTCGCGGTGATTGGAAATATTTATCGTTAGCAACAGATTTTTCAAAAGGGGCTTCTGGGGAATGGATTTCCGCCATGTCCACATTAAAGCTCCCCGATTCTATTTTTTACGCCAACGCCTCGATGGGTAAGGGCACACTCCACTTATTCACCCTCACATGGAATCCAGAGAATTCATCGGGACTCATAGATACCATTTCTGGAGATTGGCAAACAGAAGCGATCAAAAAAAGTTTTTCCCTTGGTATGGTGTTTCATCACCACCAATTACAAGCAAATTTCAGCACTCTAAAAACGCACAGAGCGCCCCTGGGCTCCACTCATTATAGTTTACGAGATTCCTCGTTACTTGACGGGATGGGACTAAAATATGATTATCATTTTAATACGGGATTTGCTTCGCTACAAATGCGACATCTGGATTTGGAATCCCACATTTTTGGTCTCCGTAATGAAGACGGTAATACCAAACGTTTTTTTTACCTTCCCTTGGATTTGGAATACAATGAAATTTGGGGAACCTTAGTTTATACCAATTGGGCACTCCGGATAGGTTATGGGAAAGCCGCGATAAAAATTCCCCAGGAAACAAGACGCTTTTACGAGACCCTTTCGCCAAATCGCGTCCTCGACTATTCCATAACACAAGTTCTCTCGTTTAGCTTCTACCAAAGAAACTATCGAATCGCTGGCGACATTGATGGCTATTGGTTAGCGACCAGTCTTGGTTATTCTTGGGAAAAAGAAATCCACCGCTGGCATTGGAAACCCGCTCTCCGTAGCGATTTTTTCCGTGTACAAGGAACTATGAATATCACCAAAACCAATGAGTCCACCAATCTTTTCGGCGGTTCCTCCTACAAAGAATACTACGAAGGACGATTGACGTTCGTGGGAGCCAATGCAAAAATAGCTTCTCGTTTTGAAAGCCCTCATCGCCAATTTTTTGTGGATGTTTCCCTCGGGCAGATTATCCCCTTCTATTTCCATTCGGTATTTGAAGAAATCGATGCAGAAGCATCTACGGGAAATGGCGACTCCGAAGCTTCTTCAAATACAAATTATACGCCTTTCCGCGATGGATTTAGCGCGGGCCTCCAGCTTGGAATCCATTTTTAATCCTTAAAGAAACACATGGCCCAATGCGAATCATCGCCTTGCTTAGGCGGGAAATCGATACACTCGGGCATCACTTTCGAGCAACGAGAAGCAAATCGGCACCCGGGCACAAAATCCTTGGGATTGGGGACATTGCCTGGAATAAATTGAAGCGAACTCATATTCAAGTGACGTTCAGGAATAGCCGCTAAAAGCCCGCGAGTATAAGGATGCAAAGGGGAATCTATCACCGCACTCGTTTCCCCCATTTCCACAATGCGCCCGGCATACATCACAGCAACTCGTTGCGCATATTGTGCGACCAAACCCATATTGTGAGTAATCAACAGCACAGAAGTATGAGCTTCCCGTGCGAGATCTTTCAAAACCGCAAGCACCTGTGCCTGCACAGTCACATCCAAAGCGGTCGTCGGTTCATCTGCAATCAAAAGCCGAGGCATGGGCAAAAGTGCCATCACAATGCAAGCTCGCTGTAGCATTCCCCCCGAAAGTTCATGGGGGTACGCATGCATCACGCGATCTACATCTGCAAAACCTGCAAGTTTCAAAAAATGGACTGTCTTTTCAAGTGCCCTATTTTTGGATTCATGACGCAACACCTCTAAAAGCTGTTTCCCTACAGGGATCACAGGATTCAATGCCTGCATCGGCTCTTGGAAAATACAAGAGATCGCAGAACCCCGGTATGTCCGAAGCGTTTCCAAGGGGAGTTTCAGCAAATCTACGCCCTCAAAAAGAACGGACCCCGACACGATTTTCGCCCCGGGTACTGGCAGCAAGCGCAAAATGCTCATCGCCGTAACACTCTTGCCGCAGCCGGATTCCCCCACCAGCGCAAAGAACTCCCCCGCGGCAATATCAAAGGAAACACGGTCCGTGACCTGAACCGCACGCGCTCCCCCAAAAGCAACGGAAAGATCTCGCACGGAAAGAACGCAATCGGAGACATTACTCATAGCGATCTCCCGATTTAGGGTCCATGGCATCCCGAACGCCCTCGCCCACAAACGTTGCTAATAATAGCGTCACAAACAAAGCAAAAACGGTACTTACCGAAATCCAAGGTGCATACAAATTATTCAACCCCTGCGCCATCAACTCGCCCCAGCTCGGTGTGGGTGGCTGTAAACCAAAACCCAAGAAGTCCAGAGACGTAAGGCTCCCAATACCTCCGATCAGGGTAAAGGGAAAAAGCGTCACCACAGGGGTCATCGCATTCGGAAGCATTTCACGGAAAAACAAATGACGGTGAGACATGCCCAGCATCTTTGCTGCACGAACATACGGCACCGAACGCAATTTCAGAAATTCACCGCGCATATAATAGCTCAGTGAAATCCAATTAAAAACCGCCATAATAGCCATCAACAGAAAAAAGTTCTGCCCGTAAATACTTCCAATGAGAATCACCACATAAAGAAACGGCAGCGAAGACCAGATTTCAATACCGCGCTGAAACGCCGTATCCCACCAACCGCCAAGATACCCCTGAATGCCACCGATGACAATTCCTAAGAACGTCCCCAGCAACGTCAGCAACAAACTAAAGGACATGCAGATACGAAACCCGTGAATAAGGCGGGAAAGAATATCACGACCGTTCGCATCCGTCCCCAGCCAGTGTTCCCCGGAGGGAGGAAACGGTGGAGCCCCTTCCAGCGAAAGATCTGCTTTCAAAGGATCGTGCGGAATCGGAGGCATCAAGGCCCAGACATTCAATCCCTCTATTCTAGCTTCTTCAATCAACTTCGGAAAATCAGGTTCTGTCTGATAAGTACCACCAAAATCTTTTTCCGAATATTGCGCAAAAGCCGGAAAATAGTAAGAGCCATTCCACTTCAAAATCAAAGGTTCATCGTTCACAAGCCAGGGACTTGTCAAAGAAGCGCCATAACAAAGGACCAGCGCGATCAACGAATACCACGCCCACTTTGTTTTGCGGAATCGCTTAAAGCGATTTTTAGTTTCTTGACTCAGAGCCATTGCGCCTCAATTAAACTTGATTCTCGGATCGACGATTGTATACAAAATATCGCTGAATAATCGCCCGAGCATTGCCATCAAACTCGAAAGAAAAATAATGCCAAGCACCACATTGTAATCCCTATTCACCATGGAATTGTAATACAAAAGGCCCATACCATCAATATCAAAAACCTTTTCAATCAGAAGAGCCCCCGCAAACATCAGCGTAAAAATTTCAGAAAGCCGCGTCACCACAGGGATCAGCGCGTTGCGAAGCGCATGTTTCATCACCGCCTCGCGAAAAGAAAGTCCCTTCGAAAGGGCCGTCCGCATATAATCGCGCCCCAACTCTTCCAAAGCACTATTTTTCATCAACAAAGTCAAAAAAGCAAACTCACCAATCATGTAACACAACATCGGAAGCGTCCAATGGAGCAACAAATCAAAGCCCTTATCCACAAAAGAAAGTTCTTCAAAATTTTCCGACATGATCCCTCCCAAAGGGAAAATATCCAAGAAAGAACCACCCGCTAGGAAAATAATCAACAAAATGCCAAGAGCATACCCAGGCATCACATACCCGGAGAAAATAATCCCCGACGAAATTTTATCGAAAAAAGAACCATGGCGCACGGCCTTCAACAAACCAAGAGGAATGCAAATCAAATAAGAAAGGAAAAAAGAAGTAAGCCCAAAAAAAAGTGAAATCGGAAATCGGCTCACAATCACATCCCAGACGGGCGTACCATAAGTATATGAATTTCCAAAATCCAAGTGGCACACGTTTGAAAGCCAAATAAAATAACGTTGCCATGCGGGTTTATCAAAACCGAAGTATGCCTGAATCTGAGCAATCTGTTCTGGAGATAATGCATTCGAAGCATTCATCCCGCCCTTCATCGCCGCCGCCGACTGTGCCCTAGAAATCATTTCTTCCACAGGGCCGCCCGGAATCAACTGAATCAAAACAAAACACACCACCGTAATCCCGAGAAGCGTCGGGATCATCAACAGCAAGCGGCGGATAATATAAGATCTCATAAAAGTCCAATAAAGATAGGAAAATACAAATGAAATTCTCTTCCAGCCCCTTCTTCTCACCCTAAAGAACAACATCGCAAGGGCCAAAAGCCCAAGCAAAAAAAATCAAAATCCATCTCAACCTCTCCCCGCGCAAGCAATGTGCATTAAGCACAGCCGAGTCGCGAAGAAATGAAAGTACAAGATGACTTCTTACACCCCACTCAAACCACACCAAACGTAACAATGCAAGGGCCAAAGGCCCAACCAACAAAAAACTCAAACCCCATCTCCACCTCTCCCTCGCGCAAGCGCTGTGCGTTAAGCACAGCCGAGCCGCGAAGAAATGAACTTACAAGATGACTTCTTCATTAGTTTGTCATAAAATCGGAAAAGAAACGAGCAGAGCAAGGCCGCAGCCCCTGAAGCCGTACAAATAGTACGGCGAATGGGGCGAGAACGCCGCTCTGCGAAGTTTATTTTCCGATTTTACACGTGATGATAAGGATGGTGGGCAATAACCATCATGCACCGATACAACTGCTCCGCCAAAATAACCCTGGCGTGATCATGGGTAAACGTCAGAGGCGAAAGAGACAACAATAAATCGGCCTGTACTTTAATATTCGCATCAATTCCATACGCGGAACCAATCAAAAAAACACAGTTGAAAGATAATCGTGGTTCGATCCATTTTGCAAGCTGCACCGTATTCATGAGCTTGCCTTCTTCTGCAAGAATTATCCACTTATAATTGCTCTTGGGAAACTTCTTTTCAAATTCAGCCGCTTCCTCCGCAAGGCCGCGTACTTTATCATCGCGGTGAGATTGCTTCAGCTCCACGATTTCCATATCCGTAGAACTGCGCAAACGTTTTGCATAGGTATTCACCTCTTCAGCGACAAAGGGAGAACCCGCTTTGCCAAAAACCGCGAGAATTAATTTCAACGCCCCACTCCGAGACGCTCAATCAAAAACTGAGGAGAACCCGCAAGTCTCATTTTTTCTTGGGTTTTAAACACATCATATTCTACGCGGATCAAACGCGCCTTTTGCAATTCCGTATCAAACAAGCACCAACATGCTCTAGGATCCCGGTCGCGAGGCTGGCCCACGCTCCCTACATTCATCAAAAGACGCTCCCCTGATTCCACGGTATAAACGTCATTTTCAATTATCTTAGGAATCGCTCCCTCACGCATAGCGACAATAATAGGACTGTGGGTATGTCCCACAAAACAATAACGCCCCGAAAAATGATCAAAGGCATCCAAGGCATCTTCTAAATCGGTAATATAAACCCAATCCGCAGGCGACATCGGAGAGGCATGCACAAAGCAAATTTCGTTTTCCTCATGCATATAAGGCAAACTTTTCATGTACTTCAAAGAGTCTTCCGAAAGGTGCTCCTGAGTCCACTGAATGGCATGTTTGGCATAGGGATTAAAACCCGCATCCGACTCCCAGCGAATCGCCACACTATCATGGTTACCCACCAAACAAATATCAGCATTCTTCTGAGTAAGTGCCACACATTCATTAGGTTCCACCCCATAACCCACTAAATCACCCAAACAAATACGGCGCTGTACCCCCTGTTGAGACATGGAGTCCAGAACCGCCTCAAAGGCCGCTAGGTTCGAGTGAATGTCGGAAAAGATGCCATAAATCATAGGGAAAATATAATTAAATCCGGTAAGGAAAAAAAAACTTTCCCCAAGGCATGGGAATCCAAGCATCCCCTTCATAAGAGCATTTGCTTTTCTATATTTGGCTTTAATGAATATTGTTGAGAAAGATCAGAAAATAAGCCTTGCTTACAAACTCAAAGATACGAACGGACGCGTCATTGAAGAAGTACCGCCATCGCATCCTTTTGTGTATGTGCACGGCTACGAAAATATTATCCCTGGCTTAGAAGAAGCTCTCGGAGGGAAAAACCTCGGGGATCAATTCACTATTTCTGTGACCTACGAAAAAGGATACGGGGCTTATCGTCAGGATTTAGTCATTGAAGTCTCAAAAGAAGAACTTCAAGATATTGGCGAAATTTGGATAGGGATGGAACTCGAAATGTTCCAAGATGAAGATGATTCCTTGGAGTTTTCAGTCCCAGAAGACCCCAAGGATATTTATAACCGTGATGAAAGTGAAGATGGCCCCCATGTTTACATCGTCCGCGAAATCAAGGATAAGACGGTCACACTGGATGGCAACCACCCCTTTGCGGGCATGGATCTTCTTTTTGACGTTTCCATCATTAACATCGAACCGCCCTCCATTACCGAACTCGAAACGGGGTTCCCCGATGAACCCGATGAAGACGGTTTTGAAGAAGACTTTAACGATCAAGGCGGATTTGGGAGACATTGGCGCTAATATGAATACCATGAACGAACTAAAACAAGCGGCAGGCGTACGTGCGGCCAATATGATTCAAGATGGCATGACTGTAGGTCTTGGTACCGGGAGTACCGCCACCTATATGGTGGATCATCTCGCGAAACGCATCCGCGAAGAAGGGATCAAAGTCAAAGCAGTGAGCACCAGTTGGAGCACCACGCTCCAATGCCGTAAATGTGGTATCCCACTCATGGAAATGGGCGAAGTATCTCACCTCGATATCGTTATTGATGGGGCTGATGAAATTGACCCTTCTCGTAACCTCATCAAAGGGCGTGGAGCGGCACACCTTCTGGAAAAAATTGTAGCGAGCATGGCTGACACTTATATCATTATCGCCGACAGCAGCAAAAAAGTAAATCAGCTCGGCGAAAAATTCGCTGTACCTCTCGAAATTCTCCCCAACGCCATCGCGTTAGTCTCCGCACGCGTCAAAGCATTGGGAGCTACAGTCACCGTGCGAATGGGAGCCCCAGGCAAGGATGGCCCCGTCATCAGTGATTCTGGAAACCTCATCGCCGACGCAAGCTTTGGCCTCATCAAAGACCCGGCACAACTCGCCCGCGACCTCGAACACATCCCGGGACTCATCGGCCACGGTCTCTTCATCGGCATGGCAGACAAAGTAATTCTAGCCTCAGAAAACGGCCTAGAAGAATTCTAGTTTTTCATTTTTTACACACAAAAAAGGCCCACTGTGAAGTGAGCCCTTTTTTTAATCTTAAATCTCAACCGTTACTTAACTTCGGTAGAAGCCGGAGCATCATTTCCATCGACATCGGGAAGTTTCTTCACGAAGTTACGACGGCCATAACGAACCTTGGACGGATCAAATTCAGCACCAAGAACTTCTTCTACCACTGGAGCCACGGCAACAGATTCCATAACAGGAGCAGCCGGAGTATTCACTGGCACGCGAGGAGCGAGTGGACGACGACCTTCTTGGATTGGAGCTGGAGCAAAAGATGCAGGAGCAGATTCAGAAACAACCGGAGCTGCCTGAAAAGAAGATTCCACTGGAGCGGAATCATTATTCGCAAAATCCGGACGACGATTAGGACGGTCACCACGGTTATTGCGACGATCATTACGATCGTTACGACCATTATTGCGGTCACGGTTTTGACCCATGCCACGATCTGGACGATCTGGACGCTGTTCCGGGCGCTCTGTACGCTCGGGACGATTGTTGTTGTCTTTGTTAACAACAACAGAACGATCCCTGTTCTGGATATTGCGATTGTCTTTATTGTGGCGATCACCGCGGGAAGCCATTTCCTGAGCACCAACTGGGTGGCGGGAAGAAGGCTTCAAATTCATGTCGGGGGAAAGCTTTTTGACAATCGGTGTGCGAAGCATCGTAATGAGCTTGCTCACCTTCGCAAGGATCAAAACGCCCAAAACCACTGCAGCAGCAGCGAGTAGGAGCGTTAGTGTTTGTTGAATTTCCATTAGGGTACCTCATAAATTGGGTTTGCCACGGCAACGGCTGGAAATAACCGACACCGGGGTGGCTGCACGTTTAATAGGGCCATCTTAATAACATCCCAGGGACTTGACGGCCGATGAGGCTCAACTGCCTTGGCAGGGAGCAAATGTTTTCGCAAAGGCGAAAAGTGCGCAACCACGGCCCAAATTTACATAAAAAGAGAAGTACTTGGGAGTAATAGGTAAAATTATTTTTGTGCAGTGCCTATATTGACAAATGACCAATTGTGCAGTATATTTAGATCATACTGTTAAAGAGGTATCACTATGGATAACTTGAAAAAAGCACTCACTCTCCGTCAGGAAGAAGTTTACGAGTACATCCGTACCCGCACCCAGGAAACACGACTCCCTCCCACCGTTCGGGAAATTGGAGAGCGGTTTCACATATCTTCAACTAACGGGGTCCGCTCTATCCTCGCCGCACTGATAAAGAAGGGTTACATTAAACGTTCCCCTCGCCTTTCTCGAGGTATCGAAATTCTCGATAGTGAACCAGCCGTCCATACAGTTGAAAATGCTTCAAACATGGTCGAAATTCCTATTATCGGTCGGGTCGCTGCGGGTGCTCCTATTCTTGCCGTCCAAAACCTTGAAGGGACAGTCACCGTGGATCGAGATTTCCTCGCAAGTCAACCCAATGTTTTCGCGCTACGAGTCAAAGGGGATTCCATGATCAACGCGGGCATTTTTGACGGAGATCTCGTATTTGCCCGTGAGCAAAAAGTTGCAGACCGCGGAGAAATGATCATCGCTCAAGTCGATGATGAAGCCACAGTCAAATATTATCAACCGCAGCCAGAATGGATCGAACTCCGCCCGGCAAACCCCAAATATTCTCCCATCATTGTCAAACCAGAAAGTCATTTTTCTATTGCAGGCCGAGTCATCGGCGTCATGCGCAAAATCAATTAACTTATCAATTGAAGACCGCAGAGAGTTATTCATTCATTCTTTTAAAAACAAAAAAGCCTTTACAAAAATAAAGACTTTTTAATTTGTATGAAAGACAAAAAATTTTATTCGATTTCCAAATCTTCGTCTTCTAAATCTTCCGGAGTTGGAGCTTTTTCTTCCAAATCATCCTGATCTTCGTCTAAAGAATCACCACCCAGAAGTCCCATCTGATAATCTAATTTGCGAGCTTCTTTCGTGTGACCTAAACCCAAAATTTCGGCACAGTCTTCACAATAACCAAGATCTTTGTCTACGCGATATTCTGGAGACACAAAATTAATGCAACATTTAGTACAAAGTTGCGATGAGGCTTCTTTATACAAACTCTGATTTTCATCTTCGAGTTCCTGAACCACACGTTCGTACAACTCCTCCGGAGATTCCTCCAACAGAGAAGCCTTACGGCGCATGGGAAGCGTGGGCTTTTCAACACCCTTCAATTCTGATGAAACCTTTTTCTTGTTCACTCGATCTTCTTGTTCATCCACTTCAATGAAGAATGGAACCTTTGTAAGTTTTTTCCCACCACCGAGCAAAACCGCGGGAAAATCCATCATCACTGATATTTTATCCACTGCTGGTTCTTTTTCTACAGGAGTAGTATTTTCCTTAATCGCAACTTTTTTAGCGGGAGTCATTTTAGTTTCTGGCGTAACAGGAATTTCTTTAACAGGAGCAGGCGAGTTTTTTGCTGGAGCTACCTTTTTCGATAGCGCCGGAGCTTTCTTTGCTGGGGCCACCTTTTTAACGGGTACCGGTGCTTTCTTTGCTGGAGCTGCCTTTTTAACGGGTCCCGGTGCTTTCTTTGCTGGAGCTACCTTTTTCGATAGCACCGGAGCTTTCTTTGCTGGAGCTACCTTTTTCACAGGCGCCGGAGCTTTCTTTGCTGGAGCTACCTTTTTAACGGGTGCTGGAGCCTTCTTTGCTGGGGCCACCTTTTTAACAGGTACCGGAGCTTTCTTTGCTGGGGCCACCTTTTTAACAGGTACCGGAGCTTTCTTTGCTGGGGCCACCTTTTTAACAGGTGCCGGGGCTTTCTTTGCTGGGACTGCTTTTTTCGACGATTTTTGTTTTG
>Ga0209467_1001291_pt1 | contig 22740 bp, 11 predicted proteins | sample Higcelwee11metaG_FD_187175 | JGI IMG/M metagenome (GOLD analysis project Ga0209467, IMG submission 187175) | Freshwater pond sediment microbial communities from the University of Edinburgh, under environmental carbon perturbations - High... | ecosystem: Environmental > Aquatic > Freshwater >... | reverse complement strand
ATTAAATCTGACTCCCTCACTGGCAAGCCTGTCAAGATTGGGAGTTGCAAGGAATGGGTATCTGCCAGAATGACTGAATGCGTCATAGGGCTGATCATCAAGCAGAATGAACAGGAAGTTAGGTCTCTTCCGCGGTCTTAAATCCTCATTGTCAAATCTCAGTTTCCTCCAATTGCCCGAATAGTAGGCCAGGTCAAGCTTTTTCTTCAGTTCAGTGTTGCCGTTGATCATGGCTTTATGGCACATGTCGCGATACAGGTAGAATGAGAGCCAGAATCCGTACTGGTACTTCTCATTTAGTGTCCTTGGCTGTTGCCAGAGAGCATACCAGTCAGTATTAATATCCATTTTTTGAGCGGTCTTCAGCGCTCTGCCGGCATTCTTCCACATACGACATGTTACCTTCCTGAAAATCCTGCTCATTTTTCGGTAATCAGTACCTGCAGTCAGGATCACCTGCGCCCGGTCGTCAATACCCAGATCGATAAGTGAAGCCTTTTCTTCGAAAATAGTATCGCCGTCAAGGTCATATTCTATCAAATCAAAGAACCCGTTGTTATCCGAATCACTGTATCTGATTGTTGCCCATTTATCTGGCTCCTGCTGATCGCGCTCATGCAGTGTCCTGGCGGATGGATACAGTCCGCCAAATCCCTGGAAGCTACTGGCTTTAATATCGATGCGCCATGCTCCCCATTCAGCACCGGACAGGTGTAACCGACCGTCAAATGGGGCTATGTACAGATTCCCTTCTCCTGAGTTATCCATGTCAAATTCACCACGGTCACCTGAAGCATCAGCCTGCGGATTATTATCCAACCCTCCGTTGTTAGCTCCGATCTTCCAAAGATTACGCGGTTCATAAAATTCCACCCTTTCCCAACGGTTGCAGTCATCGTCTTCATCAAATACAAACCAGCAATAATTCCACTCCCCCTCTCTGAAGACTTTATCATAAGCTACCTTCTGGTCAGGGAATACGAGTTCATCAATCTGCCTCCAGCGGGCATCGTAAAAATATTTGTCAGCATCAGGCAATCCTCTCATATTTTTGAATTTGTGAAGCTGATCAGAGTAGGCAAAACCAGGGCCTGAAAATTTCACAGACATGTCATAGTCAAATTCATTACCCTGGCCATTATCATTATCAAGATCCCACGTTACTGCAGCATAGTCAATACTTTTCTTGAACATGACATCGTAGTCAGGATTAATACCGGCAAATTCACTTTCTTTCTTCGCTGCAGTATCGGATCTGAACAGAGGAGTATCAACAAGCCTGATTGCCATCTCGGTCAGGTTATCGTTATCATGATCAAAAAAAATGAATGGGTTTTCCCAACTGTATGAGGGATCAGTGATTCTGAACGTCGATCCGTGCATTTTAATGAAGAGATTATTCCCATGGTAATCGGTAAAAAACCCTGCATGGCCTTTGTGTTCCCAGGCCCTTAGAACCAGGCCATTCCAGTCAATATAGTTCTTTATCCTGTCCTTTTCACCGTAATCTATAATATACATAATATCCGCACCCCAGTCAAAATATCCACGCAGCTCTGTCCCTCCATTGATTACTACAGCCTGCATGTCGGAAATCCCGTCATTATCGATGTCAATCCAGTCAACACAAAGGTCCATTGGGCCGCCAAAGTATCCGTCTCTGTTTATATCCGCACAGAAGCAGTCATTGTCTGTATCCCCTTCAAGGTCACCTGAGGCCATATCATCATCATCATCAATCCAGATTACCGGTATTGAATCATTAATGGTCATGTGCAGCACATCCGGGTCTCCGTCATTGTCAATATCCTCATACCTAATTTGATGCAGACCATACATAGGAGGTCTCCAGGGTATCAGCCTTGTGTCTTTATTCCAGTATTTCTGTGCAGCGGCCTGAGAGAGATTCAGTGAAAGCACTGCAAGCGTAAGGAAATACAGCAGGGATCTATTCTTCATAACTTTTATTATCTGATTAGACTTACTATAGTATGATAACCTATTCACCAATTGGTGTTTAAACAAGTTATAGACCTCACCAGTCATCGGTTCTGAAAGGTGACGCCGGCAGACCCTCCCTGTTGATAAGTGTACAGGTGGGATTATCCTCCCATCCATATCTGACCGCCACAGGTTCATGTACGAATGGAGAACTGACAATGACCTCATCGCCATCAATGGCAGCCTCTGCCATGAGGAACTTTCTGTCAGGGCCGGCAATGGTAAATCCTTTAAGGCCAGTGCTATCGCTTGAAACCAGGCCTGAACCTTTTGAGTCAAACCTAATTCTGATCCCTTCCTTTTCAACCTCCATTGATCTGTATATCGGCCCGGAAGCGACAATATCTTCATTATATGCCACCCTTCTTGCCTGGAGAAAGAGCCTTCTGCCAACATCCAGTTTATTCCAGGGATGAATATCTTCAGGGTCTCCTATATCAATTGTAACTGCCATACCGGTTGCGGGATATCTTAATGTCATCATTTGGGCTTCACGCAATTCAGCCCAATTGCTTTCACCAGAATCCGCAGCCCCAGTAATAAAATTTGCGAGCTGGACGTACAGAAACGGGAAATTTCCAAGTTGCCATCTTATCCTCCAGTCATTGATAAGGAGAGGGAAAAGAGTCCTGTATTGATAACCGTTTCCGGCATTGTTCTCTCCCTGGTACCATATGACACCCCTGATCGCGTATGGTATGAGCGGGTCGATGCGGGCGTTGAAAAGAACTGCTGGCTTGTTATAATAATCCTGCCATTGTGCCACAGGAGGTTCAATCTCCGAATTGAACCTCCATTCTCCTTCAAGTGTTATTCTGACCGTATCGTTTTCCTGGATAATATATGATTCCCCACTGTCACTTCCTATCTGAGCGCTCCCCCAGTTCACGTATAACCTTACAGACAGGACATTATGACCGCGCTGCAACAATCCGGAGTCGATCTTTATCTCAACGGGCCCGGCTGGACTGATAAGCCGTGCAGCCTCCCACCCATTCATATAAACTATTGCCTCCCTGGCTTGTATGTCAGCCACCAGTTTCATCATGCCCGGGCCTCTTTCATCAGGAAGGTCGAAATGCTTACGCAACCAGACCAGCCCCCAGTATCCGTTAAGACCCATACCCTTCATATCAACAGGGTAGAGGCACTTATTCCAGCCCGTGTCATCATATGATGTTTCAGTTACCCCTTCCTCCCTGCCTTTCATTGATGTGCGGGCGATGACCTCCCTATCCTGTTCTGCCTTAATCGAATTCCTTACATGGCTGTTCCACCTTGAAGTATCTAAGTCAGTCTTTATTATCACCTCCCTGAAGTCAGCGTGAGTTGCCAGCATCTCAGAACTGATCCATGCTTCAGCACTTGTGGCACCCCAGGAGGAGCTTATGATGCCCACGGCAACATTCTTATGAAGTGACAGCTCGCGGGCAAAGAAATATGCCACGGCAGAGAAAGATATTACCGATGCAGGGGAACAGACTATCCAGTCATTCGCGTCGGTATCCCTAAGAGGTACTATGCTGGTCTTCTTAGGAACAGTAAAGAAGCGTATGCCGGGATGATCAGCCTGAGCGATCTCTATATCTGTATCCCGACCAATTCCTGAACCCATTGTCCACTCCATGTTTGACTGACCTGAAGCAACCCACACCTCTCCTACCATAACATCAGAGAGCACTATCGTGTCACCACCGGTGAAAGTCATATTGTAAGGTCCTCCAGCCTTTAGTGCGGGCATTTTCAGCATCCATCTGCCTTCATCATCGGACCTTGCTTCAGAATAAAAGCCTGCAAACCCAACCTTAATAATGCTACCTGGAGTTGCAGTGCCCCAGACAGAGGCATTTACACCCTGCTGTATCACCATATGATCGCCGAATATTGATGCCAGTCTGAGTGACTGACCGTCTGAATTGAATGTGGCTCCGAATGAAAATGCCATCAGGATAATAATATACTTCAGACTCATGACCCATTCATTAAATAGACAACCTAAAAATAGTATAACAGTAAGACATGTGAATGCTGTTTAATACTGAAATCAGGTACTTTAATGAAGATCAGATCTCAGGTGAAAGCGGAGAAGAGATTTCTCACTATGATTATTCTTTGCATATTTCCATCCGTGGAGTATTGTTAATGGCGGGTAAGAAACTGTTGCTGCGACCTGAATTCACCTGGCGTACAGCCATACCGTCCCTTGAAAGTCCGGTTGAAATTGGACAGATTATTAAACCCGCTGATGAAACATATCTCTGATATATTTCTGTCAGTTTCAAGAATCTGCCTGGCAGCATAGCTAATTCTCATGTCTGTCAGGTACTCGGAAAAAGATCTCTGAGTTCGTTTTTTGAAAAAATGGCTGAAAGCTGTTTCTGACATATTGACCAGGTCAGCAACCTGTTTTATCTTTATATCATTAATGAGGTTTTCCTGCAGGTAGCTGATGACCTTGCTTATTCGGTGACTGTTATTTGTATCAAATTGCCCTACAAAGCCCTGAGATGCCAGGATAGTCTGATTCCTGGAAATAGAAAGATCATAAAGAACCGACAGAAAGCCCATGAATGAGTCGAATCCATGCATCTCGGAAAGTTTAATAAGACGCCCCTGAAGTTTGTCAATGGTCTCAGCAGGGAAAAGAATTCCTCTTGCTGCCTTTTCAAACATATTCTTTATCGAAGTCGCAAATTTCTTATTCAGCATCGTTTCGTTAAAAAAATGTCCGTCAAACTGGATTGTAACTACCTGGGCATTGAGGTTATTGACATTACCTGTCCATGCATGAGGAGTATTTGGCCCGATGAACACCAGGTCGGGACTATTGTAATCAAGGATTGAGTCTCCAATGATTCTTTTGCCCTTTGAATTAAGAACAAGATTAATTTCATATTCAGGGTGGAAATGTACAGGGAAATCAAATTTGGCATTATAGTGATTCAAAACAACAAAAAGGTCCTCATTCGATACCGGAGTTACTTCTCTCATTATTTTTTCCATGGTAATCTGATATGTTAATGATCACTAATTATGATGTAAATATATAAATTCCACTTTAATAGACTACATGGCCCGAGGTATAACGTGTAACCTGTTTCATAATAATACCATTATAATATATATGTATATCTCTGATAAATAGTATATTATTCCAGACATTTTAATTATTATGCCACAATTATTCATAATAATACAGGCATGTGACATATCAAGCAAAGCTCAGTGACATATGCATCGTAACTTTGAATGAATATAACTAACCTAACCAAAAGCTTATGAAAAAACGTGTAACCTACTTTAGAGCAGCATTACTTTTGCTCTTTGGTTTATTGGTTTCCGCAACAGCATTTCCACAGGCTTTGAAAGTTTCCGGAACTCTAAGAAGCAATACCGGAGAAACGCTACCCGGAGTAAATGTTGTAGTAAAAGGAACCACCAACGGGGTGTTGTCAGGCACCAATGGGTCCTATACACTTGACAATGTAAGCCCCAATGCTGTCATAGTGTATTCGTTCATCGGATACATAACCCAGGAGGTATCTGTGAACAGCAGGACATTGATCGATGTGGTATTGAACGAAGATGTACAGGGTCTTGAAGAAGTGGTTGTAATCGGTTACGGCACTCAGAAAAAGGAGACCTTAACAGGTGCCATCACCCAGATCAAGTCTGAGGAGATTCTAACTACCAAAAGTACAAGTGTTGTTAGTAATATCCAGGGCAAGCTGGCCGGTGTTCTTATACGTCAGCAATCGGGAGAACCTGGGATGTTCACCAGCATGGTAAGTATCCGCGGCTTCGGAACGCCGCTGCTTGTAATTGACGGTGTCGCACGCGACGGCATGTCGGACCTGGAACGACTGAACCCGGAGGATATTGAAAGCATGTCTGTGTTGAAAGATGCCTCGGCAGCTATCTATGGGATGAACGCCGACAATGGCGTAATTATAGTCACTACAAAGAAAGGCGCCAAGGGTGTAACAAAATTTCAGTTCAATGCACTCATCGGGACTAAGGAGCCTACCAGCCTGATGGAATCGGTTGATGCCTACACTTACCGGGTGCTGAAGAATGAAATGGAGAGAAACATCGGCAAACCTGCTCTTTTCACTGATGATGAACTTGCCAGATGGAAAGCAGGTACTGAACCAGGGTACCAGGATTATGACTGGATCAATGAAACACTTAAGGATTGGGCAGGTCAGGCACAGTACAACCTGTCCGCTTCAGGAGGAAATGATAACATAACATTTTACTCAAGTTTTGGATATCTGACAGATAATGGCCTGGTTGCCAGTGATATCCAAAAGTATAATAAGTATAATTTCAGAACCAATCTCACAGCCAATCTGAGCAAGAGACTGAAAGGAACTTTCACCTTTTCAGGCAAGTATGATGAGAACAGATCACCGCAAGGATCTTACTTCTGGCTCTTTAAGCCAATTATTGCCTCTGACCGCGGCATAGGGCCATACACCGTTAACAGTCCGCTTCATCTTGCTTCCAACTCAGAGAATATTAATCCGTTGGCCTTTGCGACCGAATCTATTTCGGGTTATGAAAAATGGAATAACTTCCAGTATCAGAGTACTGTCGATCTCTCCTATGAAGTACCCGGGATAAAAGGTCTGAGGTTAAATATCGTTGGTGCATATGACGGGAATATACAGAACTGGTCGAACCTGGCAAAAGCATACAACATATATGATAAGTGGTCAGATGCCCTGGTACGTTCATGGTTCCCTGCAAAATACCGGAATACAAATTCCATCTTCACAAGATTGGTTTTCCAGGGGCAGGCAAACTATAAAAACACATTTGCCGGCAATCACAATGTATCGGGAACTCTCGTCTGGGAGGCCAAATTAATCAAAAACAACTACCTGTCTGCCCTGAGACAGTATGACAATGTCTTTACAACTGACATTATTGATCAGGGAAGTTTGACGAACATGCAAACAGCCGGGAACCGTGACACACAGAAGTATCTTTCGTTGCTTGGCCGTTTCAATTATGATTATAAAAGCAAGTACCTGTTCGAATTCCTTTTCAGGCAAGATGGCTCATATCGTTATGCACCTGAATCAAGATGGGCATTTTTCCCGTCAGTTTCAGCCGGATGGCGTATTTCTGAGGAATCATTCATGAATAACCTTGATGCTATTTCAAACCTGAAACTGAGAGCTTCATACGGGATGATGGGTGCTGATGCTGGAAACCCGTTTGAGTATGTTGCCGGTTATCAGTTCTCCGGCATTGACGGTGGTTACATCTTTAACAACAATATATTGACTGCAGGTGCATATCCGCCCGGAGTAGTAAACAATAGCCTGTCATGGGTTGAAACCCGGACTCTGGATATCGGGGTTGACCTCGAAATGTGGAATGGTAAATTCGCCTTTACAACAGATGTCTTCCAGAAATACAGGGATGGACTTCTTGCTACCCGCTTTCAGTCTGTTCCTAATACATTCGGAGCAGCATTCCCACAAGAAAATCTTAATTCCGACAAAGTTCAGGGGATCGAATTCATGGTATCACACAGAAACACTATTGGCAAGTTTGAATATGGTATAAGTGCCAATATGACGTATGCCCGCAAATACCTGATTCATACCGAAAGAAAACCATATGTCAGCTCATGGGAAGAGTGGAAAGACCCATGGGGTAACAACCGCATAATGGGCAGAGAGTGGATCTATACCCGCGGAGATCAATATACCGACATCGAAGATTTCCAGACTGCTCCATTATACGGAGGTACTCTCGGCAACTCAAAATGCACACCCGGCAGTTATGAAATTATCGACGTGAATGGCGATGGCGTGATAAACGGTAATGATATGACACCCTCAATCTGGGCAGGCCAGTACCAGGGTTATGCCACCAACCCTCCGCTGCAGTACGGATTGAATCTGAGTGCCTCATGGAACGGATTAGATTTCAATATGTTAATGCAGGGATCTTCTCTGTTCACAGTAGTCACTGCTCCTAACGATGTCTGGGGTTATGGCCGGTATCCGACGATTTTTGAGAAATTCCAGGACAGGTGGCATACAGAAGACCCCAACGCCGATCCTTTTGATCCCAATGCAGAATGGATAACCGGCAAGTATCCTGCTTTGAAAACCGGAGTGAATACATCCAACACAGGCGATGCACTAATAACAGATATGTGGCGTTTTGACGCAACTTACCTGAGGATTAAATCACTTGAAATCGGATATACTATCCCTGCAAATGTTACAAGAAAGATCAGAATGGACAACATAAGAGTCTATCTTAACTGCTTCAATCTCTACACATTCTGTGCAAGCGAGGATGCCAAAGGGCTTGATCCTGAAAGAGAAGAGGGCGCATATGCTGCTGACCTTACCTACCCGCTCATGAGATCATTCAACTTTGGTTTTAATGTTAACTTCTAGTTATGAATAAGAATATGAAAAGGAAAGTATTAAATATAGCCATTGCAGCAGTTCTATTACTTCTGCCTGCATGTGAAGACTGGCTGGAAGTTGAGCCTTTGACCAAAGTGCCCTCAACCGTGTTTCTGTCAGATCCCAACGGCATCAATACGCTATTGGCAAACCTCTATGTCAAAATGCCGATGGAGGACTTTATGTATAATCCCGGCAAGTTCTTTAATTACCACAGGGACCTCGGAGGCAATGCTTTTGTTGATTTCGGATGGTCAACCAGCTTTCTTACTGACGAAAGCAATTACTCATCAGGATCAGGCGCCGGCCCTGTAAATGACAATTACTGGGCATACGGTGCTGTGACAATGTCAGGCAACAACAACATTTCAAACGGCGCTTACGGCAGCATCAGACAGGTTAACCAGTTTCTGGTGGATGTCGAGACAGCAAGCATTGATGAGAACGTGCGTAAACGATGCAACAGCGAAGGACACTTCATCCGCGCATATATGTATTTCGGCCTTGTAAAAAGATACGGTGGCGTTCCAATCATCGAAGTGCCTCAGGTACCAGGCGATGACCTGTTCGTGCCGAGAAGCACCGAAAAGGAGACTTTTGATTTTATCCTGAGGGAGTGTGACCTCGCCGTTGAAAACCTGCCCGCAACCACAAGTGTGAATGATGGCGTCTACAGAGCAACCAAATGGGCAGCATATGCGCTAAAGTCAAGAGTCGCCCTCTATGCTGCTTCAGTAGCCAAGTTCTCGAACAAAGCACCACTCACCGGTGAGGCAGTTGATCTTAAACTGGTGGGAGGAATGACAGAGGCAGATGCGAATAACTACTATTCACAGTGTATCTCTGCATCAGCAGCTATCATTGATAACTCAGGGAAATCACTTTTCAGACCGAACCCTGCCACCAGAACAGATGCCGCCAAGAACTTTCAGGATCTTTTCCAGAATCCTACAGGCGCCATGGAGGAGGTGATCTTCATGAAGGCATATATCGACGGATCAACGACCCGTATGCAGGGACACAGTTATGATGTGTATTTCAATCCGTCACAGACAGCACCCAGCTATTCATATTACGGCAGGTTTAATCCAACGCTTAACCTCGTCGACCTGTTTGAAGACTACTCTGATGATGGAACAGGCAGGAGTGTTCCACTTGAGACGAGAACCGATGGCATTGAGGATGAATATGTTGCAAATCCAGGCACAGACCTGGATCTGTCAAAGCCTTACAGACTGTATAATAATCCAACAGAGATATTTGCCAACAAGGACGCCCGCTTTTTCGCAAGTATTATCACCCCAGGGTCAGTATGGAAAGGCAAAACAATGGTTATCCAGGGAGGTCTGATCAGGTCTGACGGCACAAAGGTCATTTACCAGAATGGCAGTGCTGTAGGCCTGGACGGCATAACTTACTATACCTACGGTGGAGCCAGCGGTCCGGAGTACTCAGGATTTGCCCAGCTCGGCAATAATGAACAGGGTAACTTTACCAGCTCAGGCTTCAATGTGAAAAAATACCTGCGCGAAAGCATGACCACCCTCACCCAGTTCATCTGCACAACCCCATACATTGATTTCCGTCTTGCTGAGATATACCTGAACTATGCCGAAGCCACAGTAGAGAGCGGTCAGGGCAACCCCACTCTGGCAGCACAGTACCTGAATGACCTGCGCAGAAGAGCAGGACATACTGACAATATCCCTGCAACCATTGACAACATTCTTAAAGAACGCAGGATAGAGCTGGCCTTTGAAGGTCACCGTTACTGGGACCTTGTCAGAAGAAGGGACTCCCACCTCGCATTCAACAAGACAACCAGAAAAGCCCTCGTTCCTGTTCTTGATCTCAGGGAGAATCCGCCCAAATACTTCTTTGTCAGGGCCAACAACTGGCCAGACAATAATGCCGGTGGAAGAACTTTTGAAACAAAATCGTACTACCTGGCTATACCTGATGTTTCAACCAGTGGTCTGGTTCAGAATCCTCAATACTAATAAATAAAGTATACTCATATGAAAAAGACAATATATATCTCATTCCTGATTGCCTGCCTGACGATGGCTGTCACATCCTGCGAGATAGACGACTTCGCGGGACCTGACGCTAAGGTCTACGGGGCTATCAGAGACAGCCTTGGCGGTGCGCTGGTGGAGCAGGATATCCAGACCGGATCACAGATTGAGGTTCAGGAACTGGGGTTCCCGACACTCGTGTCTCAGTTCTGGGTTATTAAGAACAATGGCGAGTACAGGAATAACCTGGTTTTTTCCAATAACTATGACATCTACATGCGTAACGGGAACTATTTCCCATATACGCTGAAGAGTGTATCCATAAAACCTGGAGAGAACGAAATCGATTTCAGGGTTGTACCGTATATCAGGGTGAAGAACTGCACTATCACCCGTGATCAGGTGAACAACCGGATTGTTGCTACCTTCTCTCTTGAAGCAGGCAAACCGGTTGCGAAAGTAAGGACGATCAGGCTTTACGCCTTCAGTGACCAGTACGTGGGTGAGTACATCAAGTTCGCAACCACAGGCGCTGGCTTCTCTCAGACTTTCAATCCGACAATAACCATTGATCCTGCCACGACTTATACGTTGTATATCGACCTGGCAGCCAATTCGGCATTGCTCAAGACCGGAAGAAGTTATTTCTTCCGCGTCGGTGCTATGGCTGACGTCTCAGGAGTTGGTACCATCAGAACCAATTATGCACCTAATGTAAAAATCACTTTATGAGTTTTAGGTTGTTTGATTGTTTTTGTTAGATGATGGATCTCCTTCGCAAATGAAGGGGTAAATGACAGAGAGATCAGGATTTACCCTGACTCTCTGTCTTTGACTTAATTAATCATTGGTGCATCTTTGACAATTATTATCGCATGCAACCGGGCTTCACAAATGTGGCAAAACAATCAATTATGAAAACAATTCATTTTATCACAGTCCTTACAGCCTTTACTATCTCATGTTCAGTCGGCACTTCTGAAAGGGACATAGCTTCCATAATTGACAGAAACAGGCCTCTCAAAGGGGCTCAGATACCGGCTGATATAGGCGATAGACTCGGCGCCACCCACGTTGGTGGAAAGTACTTCTTTACCGACAAACCCTATATAGTAGAAGGCTGTGAACGGATGGCTTCAATGGGATACAGGATGGTTAAGCTCTGGTTCCGTAAGAGCGGCGGGGGTTATCCTTTTAATTCTGACTGGAACCTGCCTGATACTGTAACCCTGGCAGAACTTGCTCAGCACCCTTACTGGGCAAAATGCTTCAGCATGCCTTTTTCAGTCTTTGCTCTCAGCGTTGACGGTGCTGGCATCAGAACCACAGATGAGACTGCCGCAGCCGAAGAAGAGGAGATCTACGAACTGACGAAATACCTTCTCAGCAATTACCGCGAAAGAGATGTGTCATTCATCCTTCATAACTGGGAGGGTGACTGGATGCTTCGCGGAGGAACAGGGGACCATGCCAGGTGGTCAAGAAAGGAAGGCGAGCTCATAAGGGCTGTTGACGGCGACAGGTATTCAGTGCTAGTGCCGGCTGACTCCACTGACAGGTGCAATGCAATGATCAAATGGTTCACTGCAAGACAGAATGGCGTTAATAGGGCAAGAGCTGAAGTGACCGGCACCAAATGCCGCGTTTACCATGCCATTGAGGTTAACAAGGTCATGGAAAGCATGGACGGCATTCCCGGCCTTTCAAATTATGTCTTGCCGGTCACTGAGACAGACATGGTATCATGGTCATGCTATGACGCTATGGTCAATGACACTACTGAGGACGGAGTGAGCCTCTTCCGGGGAATAGAATACCTCAGGAAACAGATGAGACCCACTGAGGTCATGAATGGTAAACCATTTGTCTTCCTGGGAGAGATAGGCATACCCGAACAGCGTTACGAACAATTAATGGATCAGCAGTCAGTGATACACAACTGGGATGTGTATATGGGCGTATGCATCGCTCTTGACGTGCCCTACATCATTCAGTGGGAGCTCTTCTGCAATGAACCGAAGAACGAGGAGCTCAGAAGACTGGCAGAGACACGTACGCGTGATGAAATGAGAGGGTTCTGGCTCGTAAGACCTGACGGAACAACCAGTTGGGTGGGAGAATACTTCGCAAAGCTGATGAACAGTGCTGGAAAGAGACTAAACTGATGACCCTAAGGCCAATAGTAAAGATCATGAGGAACGCAGTTATAAAAGGAACCTATGCCAGCCATGTTGCACCAGCCACCCTGATGATGGCGCTGATGATTCTTCCTCTAGCGACCGTAAAGGCACAGAGGGGAAACAACACAAATGTCACATCGTTATCCAACCGGACAGGTGATGTGTTGCCCTCGACAGGAGCCGTGCAGGAGCCACCCCGGATATTGAATGTGGCATCGGTAGCTCCCGGAGTGTTAAGCATTGAGATAAGCGCCTGCCGGATTATTCCTTCAATACAGATTCCCTACGTTCAGGACCCGGGTGACAGCATTACTGTGAAGAACTACTCACCCCTGGGTGAAGAAAACACCATCAGGGTTGAACGCAACGGATTTCCCCTGGGAATGTTGGTCGGCCCCGGACAGAAGACCATCACCATCTATGAAAGACTTGCCGGCAGGCATCTGGTGACAGATATCGCCGACGATCCGGAGAGCTATACAATCACCTCACTGCATGACAACAACTATCTTGAAGGAGTACGGCCGACAGCGGTATGGCGTAAGAGCAAGCCCACCAACTATCCAGAAGAGGATCGCCACGGCGGTGAGTTCTACACGGCACAGCACTTCATCTACCTCACACTGCCTCACCCCATGAAGGTCGGTGAGACCTACCTTGTAAGTATGCCAGCCCTTGATCTTGACAGGTCAGCAGTCTATTATGTACATGACCCTCTCTATGTAAGGAGCGAAGCTGTGCATGCCTCACAGATAGGATTCAGGACAGATGATCCCCGTAAGAACGCCCTCCTCTCACTTTGGATGGGCAACGGGGGTGCATACAGCTATCCTGACGATCTGACTTTTCATGTCGTGAATGACAGGACCAGTGAGAGAGTCTACAGTGGCAGGGCAGTGATGCACTGGAGGAGTGATGATCGTGAAGCCACAGGCACAGGGGTCAATCATACAGGTGCCGATGTGATTCGTCTTGATTTCAGCAGTCTCACTGCGCCGGGGAGGTACCGCATCAGCGTCGATGGCATCGGTTGCAGCTATCCATTCTTCATTGACAGCACAAATACATGGAAGAATGCATTCCTCATCTCGATGAAAGCACATTTCACCCAGCGCAGCGGAATACCCATGCTCCCACCCTTTACCGACTTCATCAGACCCCGGAGCTTCCACCCTGCTGACGGGGTGAAGATATACCAGTCTACCGCCCCGCTCCTCTACAGTGGCAACGGTCTTAACGCACTGGGAAGGGAAACGAATAACTTTGATACTCTTGTGGCAGGGAGGACTGAGGAGCTTGTTCCTGAAGCATGGGGCGGCACGATGGATGCCGGCGACTGGGACAGACGGATAAGGCATCTGAACTCACCCAGGCTTTATCTTGAGCTGATGGAACTATACCCGGAGTATTTCGGCAAGATCTGCCTCAATATCCCGGAGTCGTCAAATGACATTCCGGATATTGTCGACGAAGCCCTTTTCGGCCTTGACATCTACCGCAGGCTGCAGCTGCCTGATGGAGCCGTCAGAGGAGGCGTTGAGTCGTCTGAGCATCCCGCTGAAGGGAGCACCTCTTGGCAAGAAGTGCTTTCAGTATATGCCTATGCACCTGATCACTGGTCCGGGTTCATCTATGCCGGAGTGGCAGCACGTGCCGCACATATTCTGCGAATGATCGGCAAAGGCAATGAGGCACTTGTCTGGGCGGAGAGCGCTGAAAGGGCTATGCTGTGGTCAGAAGCTGAATACCAGAAGTGGATATCCGGTACTCTCTACGCACGGATCACCGCACACGCGAAGACACAGGTAGCTATTGAACGTAACCTTGCTGCAGCAGAGCTGTACAGGCTGACCGGGGAAAAGAGATGGCATGAGATATTCCTTTCAACGATGAATATTGAGACAACAAGAACCGATGCTGTGTTCATCTATGCACGTCTGAGCAGCGACAGAGTCAACCGAAAGGCACAGAGAGCGGCTGCTGACACACTGCTCAGTAGGGCAGACAGGCTCGTTGATGTATCAGGTAAAAATGCATACGGTATCACCACAGGCAACCCCGGACGCGCCATGGGGGGATGGGAAAGCAATTATTCAATACCGGCATCCCCGGCTTTGGTACGTGCCCACTTTGTTACAGGAGATATGAAATACCTCAACACACTGATGCATTCAACACTGTTTTCAGCCGGTGCGAACCCGATGAACCTGGTACTGACAACCGGTCTTGGAGCAAACCATGTGAAGCACCCTTTGCATGAAGACACCCGGCACACCGGGCAGCCTGCTCCTATTGGAATCTCCGTCTGCGGACCGTGTGAGGTACCTGTCTATGCAAGACCGGGATCAGATATGAGACAAAGACTTGACCGGGAGTGCACTCCTGCCGGGTCACTCTGGCCATCGGCCGAATCATACTTTGATCTCTATGGATGGGATCTGATGAATGAATATGTTGTTGACCGCAACCTTGGGCCCTCGGCCTATATATGGGGATACCTCGCTGCCAGAAAATAAAGAAATGCACCGGCTGATCTCGATAACACTGTCTTCTCTTCTATTGCTCGGAGCCTGCGATAAGGAGCAGCCTGATGCTGAAGAGAAGATGCCGGTGATATATTCAATCACACCTCTGGCTGGCACTGAGGGAGAAACCGTAACGGTCAACGGTTCGAACTTCAGCAGCACACCTTCATCCAACCTGATCATGCTGGGAGGCAAAACAGCAACAGTCACCTCTGCGACATCTGTCCAGATGCTGTTCAGGATACCCCCTGGCATAGCGCCCGGTAAATACAAGGCCTCCGTCACGGTAAATGGACTGACGGTTGAATCAGCTCAGTTGTTCGAGGTGAAGGAGGAGGATGTCCCCATAACCGATCCTGAGGTACTGAACTTTAACTATGCCATTGGAACACAGACGATAGGACCGTCATACGGTTTCTCCTCCGACGACAGGCTTGTAGAGACGGCAAAAGCTATTGCCTCAATGGGAAGCAACATTCTTAAGATCAGCCTCAGTACGGGCAGTTACAACATATCCGGCCGCTCATATCCCAATATAACCGCATTGGTAAGGGATGATCCATCTTTCAGCGCAGTACTTGGCATGCCTTTTACCTACTACTTCTTCTGGGCACGCTCGCACTCAAACTGGGCAGACGGATACACAGCAGCTGAGAGAACGGAAGACTCCCTACAGATAGCTGACCTTACAACCTACCTTCTGACGAAATTCAATAACAGCGGCAAGCAGTTTTTTTTGGGACACTGGGAGGGAGACTGGTACCTGCTGCCGAACTATGATGTCAATTATGTTCCCTCAGACGCCCGCATTGAGGGAATGATACAATGGTATCGCGCCCGCCAGAATGCAGTCGATGAAGCCACGAGAGTCACAGCCCACACTAATGTAAACGTATTCAGCTACTGTGAGGTGAACCGTGTTGTTGATGCCATAAACGGACTTCGAAGAGTAACAAACTATGTACTACCCTATACCAATGTTGATTATGTATCCTACTCTGCCTATGACTCACAGGGACTTAACCAGACCGAATTCAGTAATGTTCTGAATTACATCGAGGGCAACCTGCCGCCTCGTCCGCATATTACCGGGAAGAGAGTCTTCATTGGTGAGATGGGAAGATGTGCACAGGATTTTGCCTTCTCAAAGACACAACACGAAGCGGTAAACCGTGAAAACATGCGGAAATCTGTTGCATGGGGCGCCCCTTTCGTTCTTTACTGGGAAATGTACAACAATGAGATTAAGGACGGAATCCAGCGGGGATTCTGGCTGATAGACAATACAAACACAAAATGGCCGCTGTATGACACTTATGCCGGCTTCTATTCAAAGGCAAAACAATGGGTTCTCGACCAGAAAAAATCTCTGAACAGGTTGCCAACCCGCGAAGAATATATGAGGTGGGCATATTCAACACTTGCAAATCCATGAAAAAGACAATTTTTACCACGTTGGCCATGATCATTGGCCTGGTCATTTCTGCACAGGAAGGCACTCCGGCGGAGTTGACAGACCAGCAGATACTCGAACTGATAGAGAAACACAGACCTTCAAAGGGAGGCTCGATACCTTCAGACATTAAAGACCGCCTCGGTGCTACCCACATGGACGGTCAGTATTGCTTCACCAGTGAACCCTATATTATCGAGGGTGCAAAAATGATGGATGAACTTGGGTATGGCGTGCTGAAACTCTGGTTTGCCAAGGCAGAAGGTAATGCAGGCGGTTACAGGTATAATTCTGACTGGAAGCTGACAAAGAGCATGACTCTTAAGGAACTTGCTCAGCATCCATACTATAAGTCAGTATTTGATATGCCTTTCAGCGTTTTCGCCCTTAATATCAACGAGGGCTTCGGAGATGCATCAGCAGAAGATCAGACTAAGACACTGAGCCGGATAGAGAATGAGTTCTATGATCTAACCCGATACCTTCTTTCGGAGTATAAGGACAGGGATGTCACATTTATCCTTAAGATGTGGGAAGGAGACTGGACAATGAGGGGCGGAACCAAGCCGGATGCGCGGTGGAAAGAGGCAGGAGTTCCGGCTGACGCCCCGGTGAGGGTAAAGAACATGATAGACTGGGTGACATACAGGCAGAGAGGAGTTGACCGGGCAAGGGCTGAAGCGGGTAATACAAAGTGCAAGGTGTATCACGCAGTTGAAGTAAACAAGGTGTTTGACGGACTCGAGGGCATTCCGTCTGTTACAACTTCTGTTCTGCCGCATGTAAAGATTGATATGGTTTCATGGTCATCATATGATGGCCGCTCTCCTGATGGAATTAAAATGTTCAGGGGTATTGATCATATCCGCCGGTATCTTAATCCTGCTGATTATATGAATGGTCAGAGGGTAGTGTTCATCGGGGAGATAGGCCTTCCGGAAAACATTAATGATCAGACCCGTGAAACGGTCAGGGAATTCTGGGATTTGATGATGGCAGTATACCTTGCCCAGGATGTCCCATATATAATCCACTGGGAGCTGTTTTGTAACGAACCGAAAGAGGGTCCCAGAACGCAGGAGAGGAATAAAACGGCAGAAGAGCTGAGGGGTTTCTGGCTGATACGCCCTGATGGCTCAAAAAGCTGGGCCCAGGAGTATATGGAAGAAATAATGGCTAAGAGTAAACAATGACAGGCTCAGCCAGTTTGCTGCGACACCTGAAACAGACAGGATTGCTTTTGAATTGAAGCCGGTAGTACCACCCCAGATAAATAGATGAGCAGGATTAAAATGGCAAAAAAGATAACAGGGATAATGACTTCACTAATAATGAGTTTTGGAATTTTATACCCTTGCACTGCTCAGATCTTACCACGCAATTTCGGACTGACGCAGCCGCAGGACCCGGCAACTCTTCCTGTTTCGCGGTCGGAATATCAGACATCGAAAAGAAAGGCAAAAAGTAGCGTTACCTGCTCCTTTCAGAGAATAAATGAAAATGAATATATAATCTCATCCGGATGGGAGTTGGCTGAAGCAGAGAAAGTCACCTCTGCCGGGCATACAGTCCACAATAACGAATTAAACACCAGTGACTGGTACAATGCCATCGTACCCGGAACTGTGCTGACAACCCTTGTTGAACAGGGTGTCTTTCCCGATCCCTATTTTGGACTGAATAATCTGTCTATTCCCGATTCCCTCTGTAAAAAAGACTGGTGGTACAGGCTTAGTTTCAACCTTCCTGACAGCAGTTCAGCAAAAATGATATGGCTTCTGTTCAATGGCATCAACTACAGGGCTGATATCTGGCTGAACGGGAAAATGCTCGGGCAGATGGCAGGTGCGTTCAAAAGGGGTTTATTCAATGCCACAGACCATGTTAAATACGGTGAAAGCAACATTCTGGCCGTTCATATCAAGCCGCCCAATAATCCAGGTATCCCGCATGAGGAATCATTAACTACCGGAGCTGGTCCGAACGGCGGCCAGCTCTGTCTTGACGGGCCGACATTCATATCATCCGAAGGATGGGACTGGGTGCCGGGTATACGTGACCGTAACATCGGAATATGGCAGGATGTGCGTGTGAGGTTTACCGATGCCGTTACGATCGAAGACCCGCAGATAATTACCGACCTCCCTCTGCCTGACACCAGCAGCGCTTTATTAACCGTTAAAACAGGACTAAGGAATAATTCAGAGAAAACTCAGAAAGTCACTTTAACAATTGCAACAGAAGAGATTGAATTAAGTAAGACTGTTGTCTTAAATCCCGGTGAACTGAAACAGGTTATCTTCTCTGCCTCAGAATTTCCCGGGCTGGACATGAAAAATCCGCGACTCTGGTGGCCTAATGGATATGGCAGAGCGGAATTGTACGAGCTGCAAATGAAGGTAACTATGCCGCGAGGGAACCTCTCGGATCAGAAGAGTCTTCGCTTTGGTGTCAGGGAATATTCATACGAATTGTCAGTAGCCCTCAGCGACAGCACCACCCGAAGAATCCAATACAACCCTGTGACTGCAGCAGGCATTATCATGTTTAACAATATTGAGCCTTTTGATGCAGGTGGCGGAGCGGTCCTTCCAACTCTCACGGCATCTGCTGATCCAACACTGTATACTGCCGTCGAGAATAACAGCAGCGATCCGTTCCTGAGAATAATGGTAAACGGAATACCGATTTTCTGCAGGGGAGGTAACTGGGGCATGGATGATGCCATGAAACAGGTCTCGGCAGAAAAGCTTATACCCTGTTTCAGGCTTCATCGTGATGCCAATTTCAATATGATCCGTAACTGGACGGGTGAAAGCACTGAAGAGGTTTTCTATGACCTCTGTGATGAATACGGGATGATGGTATGGAACGACTTCTGGTTATCAACTGAAGGATATAACCTTAATGTAAATGACAACCAGCTGTTTATGGATAACGCAGAGGATGTTGTGAAGAGGTTTCGCAATCACCCCTCCATTGCAATATGGTGTCCCCGCAACGAAGGATATGCACCACCTGAACTTGAAACAGAGCTTCAGAAACTCATTGCCAGAGAAGACGGAACAAGGATGTATCAGCCAAACTCAAGACACCTTAACCTCCGCCCGAGCGGACCATGGCACTTCTACCCTGACCCGTCGCATTATGTGAGGGATGTCGCTGGATTCAACACCGAAATAGGCATTCCATCAGTGCCAACGGCCAGCTCAATGCGTAAAATGATGACAGAGGAAGACCTGTGGCCAATAAGCGATGTATGGGCATACCATGACTTTCATAACGGTCAGGAATCATACTGCGCAGCCATTGCTGACCTATATGGTGAACCCTCAGGAGTAGATGACTTCTGCAAAAAGGCGCAACTGGTGAACTATGAAAGCCACAGGGCTATGTTCGAAGCCTGGAACAGCAGGCTCTGGAACAATGTGAGCGGAGTCCTGCTCTGGATGTCACACCCGGCATGGCCAAGCACTGACTGGCAGATTTATTCATGGGATTACGAGACCCTTGGCTCCTACTTCGGATCAAAAAAAGCGTGTGAACCGCTTCATATTCAGATGACTCTCCACGACAGGAAGGTAAGCGTGGTGAACACAACACTCTCAAGGTATGAACGACTGAAAGCAGAGTACCGGATTTTTGATATCACAGGTAGAAAGATAGGTCACTTTTCATCATCCATGGACGCAGAAGCAAACGATGTAACCCATTGCTTTGATATTAAACTTCAGCCCACCTTTCCTGCCGTTTTCCTGATAAGGCTTACCCTTATCTCAGGAAAAAAGGTAGTGTCGCAAAACGATTATTGGCATAGTTCACTCAAGGAAAGAAAATTCACGGTCTTCAATTCTCTTGGTGAGGGTACACTGTCGGCATCGAAACTGTCCGGAGATGAAGAAAAAGTAATAATAATGATCATTAACAGAGGCCAGGATCCGGTAATAGGTGTAAAGCTTAACCTCAGGGACAAGGAGACTGGTGAGATCCTTCTTCCAGCATATTTTTCTGAGGGCTACTTTAACCTGCTTCCTGGAGAGAGAAGGATAATAGAAGTGCAGACTGATCCTCACCTCAGGAGGCCCTGCACCTTATCGGCTGAAGGATATAATCTTCATTCTGCGGATTTGCTGGTACTGTGAGGGCACCGGTAACGCAAGGATACAGGAGTAACTTAAAATATTGAAAAAGACTGAGATGCTTGAACTACTTATAGTATTAACCCTCATGGCAGGCATGGCCGGGTGTGAGAAGAAGGAATCGCCTGTTCCTGATGACGGAGTTGCATTGATAGATGGGTTCACTCCTCTTTCGGGGAGTGAGCTGACTAAGGTCACCATAACCGGAAAAAACTTCCCGTCTGAGAAGTGGGAGAGCATGATTATAATGGGTGGATTTCATCTCATCCCTGAGTCTTCCTCGGCCGAAAAACTAGTTGTCATCGTCCCGGAAGGGATTGCAGCCGGATCATACGATATCTTACTCAGGATCGGACCACAGACAGTAAATGCCCCCGGTAAGTTTCAGGTTATACATCCCGGCGGCCCCGACCCATCCGTTCCGTCCGTCGTGATCCCGGTCACTGCGGCAGATGTGAAGAGATGTTTTACCGCTGCAAAAAAGGGTGGCATGCACCCACGCCTGCACTACAGCACCGACGATATTGACAAAATAAAGGCCCTTGCACAGGGTGATGCATTTTCAAAACCGACATATGATATGATCATTACCCGTGCTGACGGGATACTTTCCTCTCCAATCCTTGAATGGGGTCTCGATGGTGCCAATCTGAGGGTGTCAAATCTGCACAAAATCAGCAATGACGAGATACCCTATCTGGTACTGGCATGGCAATTCACCCGTGATCCGAAGTATGCCGCAAGGTGCTGGGCTCAGCTTGACAGGATGTGCAGTTACCAGGACTGGGGTGCCGACAGGCATTTTCTTGATGCCGGCATCGCTGCCAAGGGTGTTGCAATGGCCTACGACGGCCTTTATGACTATCTCAGCACGGAACAGAAGATAAGGCTTGCCGGTGCTGTGCGCAAATATGTGCTTGAGCCAGGCAAAACACAGATAGTAAACGGTTCCGGTGCTTGGAAATGGTACCTCTCTGACAATAACTGGAACGGTATATGCCATGGAGGTATGATCATGGCTGCACTGGCATGTTACGAGACTGACCCTGAGTTCATGAGCAGTATCATAGCTCTCTCGGCCAACCTGATCCCCCCGTATCTTGAATCATTTGAACCTGATGGCGCCAGCGAAGAGGGAATGATGTACTGGGGTTACGGGCTGTCAAACACATTCCTTGCCCTTGAGTCTATGAAACGCAGCCTGAGTACAACGTTTGGGCTCGCTGACATGAATGGCGTCAGGAAGACAGGCTGGTTTCCATACTTGGTGTCTGGCCCTGCCGGCACAGCTACCATGGGAGACGACTACCTCTATTATGGCATCGCCAACAAATTTCTCTCCTACTTCTGGTTTGCTCGTAACACGTCAGATGCCAACCTGGCAAGGACCCACTACAATGCATGCACGGAAAGGAATGCCGGCAGGAGTGAGAAGATGAACGGCTGGTTTGACCTGTTGTTCTACGATCCTGATCTTGTCTCAAGGGGGAGCTCAGTGGCAGCCCCCGCTTCCGGATACGTCAGAGGCGCCGATTACATGTTCATCAGTCAAAACCCTTCTGACATCAACTGCCTTTATGCAGGCATGCATGGAGGAGATAACAATGCGAGCCACGGTCATCTTGATGCAGGCACCTTCTTCGTACAAGCCCTCGGCGAAAATTTCATTGTGGGAAACCTCGGAAGGGAAGACCCCTATCCTTCAGATTATTTCACCGTCACCGCACCCATGTATAATGACGCTCCTACAGCCAACGCATCTGCCAGGGGCAGGTTCTATTATTACAGGGTGAAAACAGAATCAAAGAGCTGCCTGGTCTTCAATCCTGACGCAAGGCCTGAACAGAATCCTGTCGGCATAACCTCAGTCATTGGTGAAGGGAATGACAACAACGGAGGATTCTATGTCATTGACCTGTCACAGTGCTATAGCCGCGACGTGGATAACTACAGACGCGGAATCAAGCTAAACCGTGCAGCAGGG
>Ga0209467_1001289_pt1 | contig 22760 bp, 14 predicted proteins | sample Higcelwee11metaG_FD_187175 | JGI IMG/M metagenome (GOLD analysis project Ga0209467, IMG submission 187175) | Freshwater pond sediment microbial communities from the University of Edinburgh, under environmental carbon perturbations - High... | ecosystem: Environmental > Aquatic > Freshwater >... | reverse complement strand
CAGTCCGGTCGCTCAGCAGCCGAGCAGCTTCCTCTCCAGCAAAAGCGTCCTGGCCGGGGCCAGGTCTTCCGGGGCCAGCAGAATCACCGGCCCGGTGCAGCCCATGCCCGACTCCGCGTAGATGCCCGCCGCCCAGAGCGCGCGCCGGGCGTCCTCCAGCTCCAGCACGTCGATGCCCGCGATTTGCTCGGTCACGGCCTTCTTCGCCGGGGCCTCGGGCTCGTTTCGGGGGTCGGTCGCGGGCGGCTCGGAAGGTGCGGCGGCGCGTTCATCCTCTAGTCCGGCGGCCCGCGCCATCGCCAGCTCCTCGGCCGCGATGCGCCGCAGGTCGCCGCGGACCATGGCCGCTGCGTAGCGCACCGCCCCGGCCACCACAGGCGCGCCAGAGGCCCGCGAGACGATGCTCACGAGGCCCGGGTTTCCGCCGTCCACGCCGCCCAGGCCGCCCACGCCGGGGCCGTATCCCCAGCCGGCGGACTCGTACCCGCCGCCCGTGGTGAAGGCGGAGAGCAGCTTCATGAGCACGTTGCCGGTGAGGCTGTCGCAGACCAGTACGTCCACGGCGCCTCGCAGGATGTCGTTGCCGCGCAGCACGCTCTCGGCGTCGGCCCGGCCGGAGCCGGTCAGGCGGATGGGCCAGCCGCTCCCGGCCAGGGCGCGCAGGCGGCGCTCCACGCTGCGCGCGCCCTCCACGTTGAGCACGCCCACGGTGGGCTCCGCGATGCCCCAGGCCTTGGCCGCGCTGACGCCGTACACGGCGTTGAGCAGCATGGCCGGGACGCGCCGCGGGGCCGACATGCCCGTGGTGCAGGCCACGAAGAGCGGCTTGCCGCGCGCCGGCGTGGCCGCCAGGCCAACCGTGGCCACGCCGAGCGGGAAGCAGTGGTGCATGGCCACCGCCGCGGCGAGCCGCCCATCGGCCAGCATGGTCCGCATGGCGTGGGCGCAGGCAGCCTCGTCCTCCGCCGGCGCCAGGGCCAGCGTGGTGCGCGTGCCCGCCGGGCCGATGGCCACCACCTCCACTCCGGGCAGCCCGGCCTGGGCGGCCTCGGCCCCGGCCAGCAGCTCGGCCGGGCCGTGCTCGCCGCCCAAAAGCGGCACGCCGATGCGCAGCACGCTTTCCGCGCCGCCGGAAGATGGGGCGCGGCGGGCGTCGGACGGGCGTGGATCCGCCGCCGCGTCGCGCGTCTGGCCGTCCCTCTGGGCGGGGTTGCGTTCGATGACCAGGGAAAGGCCGTCGAAAAGGTTGGTCATGCGGCCCAGAAACAGGCTGCCCTTGCCGATGAGCAGGGCCCGCTCCATCTTCCCCGCGAGCATCTGCTCCCGGACGAAGCCCAGCGCCGGCACGCCCGAGGGGATGTGGCCCTGGGTCGGCGCGAAGCCCGGCAGGCCGCGCGCCGCCGTGAAGGCCGGGATGTCCGCCCGGCCGATCTCCCCGGCCATGACCGCCAGGGCGGCGATCATCCGGGTGTTGGCCTCGGGCACGTTGCCCGCGCCGGCCGGCTCGGTGATCTCCGGGTTCTGCAGCTCGGCGCAGAAGCGGTCCACGTCGCAGATCTTGCGGCCGAGCTTGGCCAACGGCTCGGACACCAGGGCCTTCATCACCTGCTGCGGCGAGGCCCCGGCCCCGATGTCCAGCTTGCCCAGGGCGTCCAGGCGCAAAAGCGGGCTCACGCCGTCGTCGCGCTCGATGAGCAGGGCGAAGGCTCCGAGCGTGTCTTCCAGTGCGGGCAGGCCCTTGGCCACGTGGTCGCGGGCGTTCATGCCCAGCTTGGCCACGCAGCCGCCGCCGGCCACCACCACCCGCCTGAACACCCCGGCCTCCACCAGGGCCCCGGCCTGCATGATCGCGTGCGCCGGGCCGGCGCAGAAGCCGCGCACGTCGCTGCCCGTGGCGCGGGTCAGCCCGCAGAGTTCGCCCACGGCCTTGGCGAAGTTGCCGCCGCCGCGCTGGTTCATGTCCCCGCAGGCCTCCTCGGAGCACTCCAGCAGGTAGTCGATCTCATTGGCCCCGGCCCCGGCGCGGGCCAGCAGGTGCAGCACGGCCAGCGCGGCCGAGGCCTTGGCCGCCAGGTTCTCCAGCATGACGTGGGCCGAGAGGTTCTCGTCGATCTCGTGCGCGCGGCGCACGCAGCCGACAAGCCGCTCGCCCAGGCGCAGGGCGGCCGCGCCCTGGCCGGACGCCAGGGCCTCCAGCTCCGCCGCGGGCCGGCCCTGGCCCAGGCGCTCCAGCAGAACCCTGGGCAGGCGGGGATGCGCCTCCAGTCGGGCGCGGATCTCGGCCGTGAAGGCGCGCTCCAGGCTTACCAGGTCGAAGGCGTCGGCCAGCTTGAGCAGGCCGTAGAACTCCTCCTGGGGCATGATCTCGCCGAAGGGGCCGAAGCGCCGGCTGCCGGGCAGCTCGACGGCGTGCCAGGGGCGGGGGATGCGGCCCAGCTCGTCCAGGCCCAGGTTGCCGATGAAGGCCTGGTTCGGGGCATAGCCCACGGCGGCCTGATAGCCGCGCAGGTGGCCGCCGAGCTTCGCCAGGCAGGGGGAGTCCGGGTCGCGCAGGCGCTCCATGGCCTGGGTGCTGCCATGGTCGCGCAGCACGTCCGGGGCGTGCAGCAGGACATACGCCGTGCCTGTGAGTGCTGGCATGTCGCTTCTCCGTTTCCGTTGCGGGCCCGGCCATTCGGCCGGCGCCGGGGGGCTGGTGCGGCCGGCCGGGCCCATTTTCGTCCTGACCTCCTTGGCGGCCGCCCTTAGCTCCCGGCGGCCTGGCCGCGCGACCTGTCGCGCATGGCGGCGACCTCCGCGGCCAGCCTGGGAACATCCATGACCATCTCCATCATGGCCAGCTGCTCCTCGAACACGGCGGGGTCGATCTCCGCCTTAATCTCGGGCTCCAGCACGTGGTACACGTGGAGTCTCAACGAGACTCCGGCCAATGGACCTGCGAAGGTCGGGTCGCCGAGGCAGATGGTCTCGGCGGTGATGGAGGCGCTGTCCGGCTCGGAGGCCCCGAGCAGCACCACCAGGGCGTCCCTGCCGAGCTGTTCCGCCAGCTCCTTGACCCGTGCCTGATTTTGCAGATCCATGGACCCCGCCGCGGTTCAGACGAAGCATTCGGTGGTCACGAAGACCACCTCGCCGCCGGCGCTCTCGGCGCAGGCCGCGATGGCCGGGCCGGGGATGCCGTCACGGTCGCCCATGACGATGATCTTCTTTCCTGCGAGGATGCTCATGTGTCTCTCCTTGGGTGTTGGCCGGCCTCAGCCGAGGACGGCCTGGATGCGCTCGACGATCTCCTGCCGCCCGAACTCGCCCTGCAGGCGGGCCACCTCCTGGCCGCCCTTGAAGAACAGGAACGAGGGCAGGCTCATGACCTTGAGATCAATGGCCAGGCGGCGGTTCTCGGCGCTGTTCACCGTGCAGAACTTCATGCGTCCGGCGAAGCCGGCGGCCAGTTCCTCCACAACGGGCAGCAGGGCCAGGCAGGGACCGCAGCGCGGCCCCCAGAAGTCCACCAGGACCGGCTGTCCGCAGCTCCGCACCTCGGCGTCGAAATTCTCCTTGGTCGCTTCCAGCAGGGCGCTCATTGTCTTCTCCAGAGGCTGAGGGTTCTCGGTACACTGCTCCACGACGTACTTCCCGGCATGGGTGGCGGCGATGGCCCCGTCCGCGGCCGCGGTCACCACCTGGCGCAATTCCTTCTCGCGCACGTCGCCCACGGCGTAGACCCCGGGAACGCGGGTGCGCATGTGCTCGTCGGTGCGGATGTAGGATCCGGAGTCTTCCGCGCGCAGGGCCTCGCAGAACGCGTTGCTGGGGCTCAGGCCCACGTAGACGAACACGCCGTCCACGGGTTCGCTGGAGCGCTGGCCGGTCCTGAGGTTCTTCAGGTCCACGGCCTCCACGGCGTCGCCCCCGCGGATCCCCTCCACCACCGTGTCCCAGAGGATCTTCAGTCTGGGCTCGGCCAGGGCGCGCTCCTGCACGATCTTCGTGGCGCGCAAGGCGTCGCGGCGGTGGATGAGCAGAACCTCGGAGGCGAAGCGCGTCAGATAGAGGGCCTCCTCCACCGCGGCGTCGCCGCCGCCCACCACGGCCACGCGGCAGCCCTCGTAGAAGGCGGCGTCGCACACGGCGCAGTAGGACACGCCGCGGCCGCGCAGCTCGGCCTCGCCGGGGCAGCCCAGGGGGCGCGGCGTCGCGCCCGAGGCGATGATCAGCGCGCGACAGGCCAGGTCGCCCTTGTCCGTGCGGACGATGCGCAGGCCGCCCTCCAGGTCGAGGCTCAAAACCGCGGCGGAGCGGCGCTCCGCGCCGAAGCGCAGGGCCTGGCGCTCCATGAGCGCGGCCAGCTCGGCCCCGCTGACGCCCTCGGGAAAGCCTGGGTAGTTCTCGATCATGTCGGTGGCGGTCATCTGGCCTCCGGACGCGGCTCGCTCCAGCACCAGGGTGCGCAGCTTGGCCCGGGCGCTGTACAGCGCCGCCGTGAGCCCGGCCGGACCCGCCCCGATGATGATCACGTCATAGCTGTCCATGTGCTGCTCCCCCGTCATACGCGCGCGGGCGGTTCAACATTCCCCGAGCAGATCCCTGGCCTTGGCGCGCACCTCGCGCATGCGCTGCCCGATGGCCGCCGCGTCGATGGACGAGGCCTTGGCCAGGGCGCAGCGCTGAAACACGCCGGGCGGAATGCTCCGCTGGATGGGATCCTCCAGGATGTGGTAGACGGTGAGGCCCAGCGGCCTGCCCGTGAGCGGGCCGGCCAGGGAGGGGTCGCCGATGGTCACGGTCTCGGCCTGAATCTCCGCGCTCTCGGCGTCCGGGCAGCCCAGGACGACCAGGATGTTGTCCACGCCGTACCGGTCCACGCACCGCTTGATCCTCCATTGATCCTCCAGATCCATGGCGCCCGCGGTGACTCACACGAAGTATTGCGTGGTCTGAAACACGACCTCGGCCTGGCAGGCCTGCATGCACTGGGCGATGGATTCCGAGGGCACGCCGTCGCACTCGCCGATGATGATGACCTTCTTGTGTCTGATATCCATGTTGTTCCTCCTGGTCTGCCGAGCGTGCCTCTCCTTGAGCAAGGCATGTGCCAAGTGCTAAAATGAATGAAATCGCCATGTTGGCATAAGCGTCGGGGCAAGATCGTCCCAGGATTGAGACAAATTAAATGGTTCTGTAGAAAAAATATTGCGCCATCGCGAAGATAGCGCTACTGTCTCAGTGCTGAAGCAATCGCCTCGTGAATGAGAAATGCTGACAGGGAGGAGGCATGGACAAGACGACGCTTCCCCTTGACGGGGTGCTCGACGAACTCGAAGAGGCCGTGGTGGCCCTGGATCCGGACGGATTCGTGCGCTTCTGCAACCGCGCGGCCGAACAGCTGCTGCCCGTCCTGGCCTCACCCGACGGCGCGGTCTATTTCCCGGATCTCGCCCCGGAGCTCGGCCTGCCGCACCACTTGGCCGAACGCAACTGGGGCGCGCTGCACAACCGCAAGCTGGTGGTGGGCGAACGCGCCTTCTCCGCCAAGTGCTTCCCCCTGGCCGCCGACCCCGCCCAGGGCCTGGCGCTCGTGCTGCGCGACATCACGGACCTGCGGCTCATGGCCAAGGATCTCGGCCGCGCCACTGAGGAAAAGACGCGTCTGGAAAGCTTTCTGGATATCCTGCAGGAGGGGGTCATCGTCACCGACACCTGGGGCGTGGTCATCGCCGCAAACCGCGCCGTGCGCGGCTTCGTGCCCGCGGATGCGGCCCGAGGCCTGCCGGGCCGAAAGATCGGCGAGCTGTTCGAGTGCCTGGCCGACCTGGCCAACGTGCCCAGCCAGGGCGTGGTGGACGCCTCCGAAGACCCCCTGCTGGGCGAGGGCGTGGTCGTGTCGCGCACCCCGCTGCGCTCGCTGGGCCGGCTCATCGGCTATGTCATCGCCCTGCGCCGCCGGCAGGACGAGCCCACCGCCCACGCCGTGCCCGCGGCGGTCGCCCCGCCGCCCACCCCGCCGCGCATCGGCCAGCCCGGCGGCGAGCCGCCGCTGTACACCCTGGACGACATGGTCGGCCAGGGCAAGGCCATCCAGCACCTCAAGGTTCTGTGCCGGAAGATCGCCAAGACAAACTCCACCGTGCTCATCCAGAGCGAATCCGGCACGGGAAAGGAACTCCTCGCCCACGCCCTGCACAACCTGAGCGCCCGCGCCGACGCGCCCTTCCTCAAGCTCAACTGCGCAAGCCTGCCGGATACGCTGCTGGAGTCGGAGATGTTCGGCTATGACGAGGGCGCCTTCACCGGCGCGAAAAAGGGCGGCTCCGCCGGACGCTTCGAACTGGCCAACGGCGGCACGCTCTTCCTCGACGAGATCGGCGAGATGTCCCTGTCCATGCAGGCCAAGCTGCTGCGCGTGCTGCAGGAGAAGGAGTTCCAGCGTCTGGGCGGACAGAAGCCCCGGCGCGTGGACGTGCGCGTGGTCTGCGCCACCAACCGGCCGCTGGCCCCGCTCATCGACAAGCAGCTCTTCCGCGAGGATCTCTATTACCGCATCAACGTCATCAATCTGTCCATTCCGCCCCTGCGCGAACGCCGCGAAGACATCAAGTCCCTGGTGATCTACTACATCCGCAAGTATTCCCACGACTTTCAGAAACGCGTGCGGGGCATCTCGCCGGGAGTCTACTCCGTGTTCATGAACCACGCCTGGCCCGGCAACGTGCGCGAGCTGAGCAACGTCATCGAGTACGCCTTCAACGTGGTGGACGGCGAACTCATCGATGTGCAGCACCTGCCCCTGAGCTTCCTGCAGGAACGCAAGCAGCGCGGCGCCCTGCAGGGCAGCCTGCGCCGCACGCTGGACGAATGCGCCGGAGAGGCCGTGGTCCAGGCGCTGCGCTCTTACAACGGCAACAAGACCCTCGCCGCCAAGGCCCTGGGCATCTCGCGCGCCTCGCTGTACCGCAAGCTCGGGGCGCTGTAGCGCCCCCGGCGGCCAGGGAGGCGCTGCCTCCCTGGACCCTCCGCCAGAGGGTCTTCGACCCTCTGGACACCCATTATCAAGCGAAAGGGCTGTTCCGGCAGGATGCCGGAACAGCCCTTTCGCTTGACAGGTGGTCAGCGGAACGCGCTGCTTTCAGGCCTGAGGTCACAATGAACGCCCCGAAGGGGCCGCTGGGGGTGTCCAGAGGGGGGCGCGCAGCCCCCCTCTGGCCGCCGGAGGCATCACCCAAACCATCCCCCGGCCTACACCGCCTCCTGTCCGCGGTCGGGCGCGAGCAGCCCGGCCAGCGCGTACAGCGCCAGCGACGCGGCGAACACGGTGGAGTAGCCGAAGCTCACGGCCAGGATGTTGGCCAGCGGGGTTGCGACCACGGACAGCGCGCCGTTGACGCTCCAGGCCCAGGGGATGAAGGGCGAGCGCGCGCCGCGGTAGGTGGACAGGGCCAGCGGGAAGGGCATGCCCATGCAGAAGCCCAGCGGCGCGGCCACGCAGACGGCCAGGGCCAGCTTGGCCGGGTCGGGCCAGGCCAGCGCCAGGTCCAGCAGGCGCGGCAGGAGCAGTCCCGAGGCGGCGGCCAGCGTGGCGGCCAGGCCGCAGGCCAGGCGGATGCCCGCGCGCGGCCGGGGCACGAAGCGGCTGGAGAAGGCGCTGCCCAGGCCGGAGGCGATGAGCATGGCCGAGAGCACCAGCGCGAAGGCCAGGGCGGGATCGTTGAGGAAGAAGGTGAAGCGCTCGATGAGCACGATCTCCACGAACAAAAAGCCCAGGCCCAGGCACAGGAAGTAGCCGAAGCCCGCGAAGATGGCGCGGCGCGGCAGGCCGCCCAGGCCGCGCCGGCGCAGCAGCGGCAGCAGGAACACGACGAGCGCGAACAGCGCGGCCTGGGCCAGCACGGCCACGTTGACCAGGTAGCCGATCTCCTGGCGCGGCAGAAGCTCGATGCGCGAAAGCGCCTCCGGGATGCGCGCGAGCCGGATGATCTCGTGGAAGAAGGGCCGGTCCTGGGTGCTCGGGGCCAGGTTGAAGAAGCGGAAGGAGGACGAGTCGGCGCGGCCGTGCTTGAGAAAGGCCACGAGGTCGTCGCGCAGGGCGTCCACGGCCGCGGCCGCGTCGTCCCCGGCCTCGGTGGTGACGTTCTCGAAGGACACGGGCGGCAGGTCGTTGAAGATCTCCTCGCGCGCGGGGTCGATGCCCGGGAAGTAGGGCACATCGAAGCTGCGCTCCGCGGCGAAGGCCTTGGCCACGTCGATGTCGCGCTGGTCAAAGGGCCGGCGCGACACGAGCACGCGCGCGGTGAAGGCGCTGCGCACCACGAGCACGTGCCCGGCCGGGTCGGCCATGCCCGCGAGCTCCAGCCCGGCGCGGGCCGTGGTCACGGCCTTGAGCGCGTAGACCGGCAGCTCGCCGATGCCCATGGGCAGGGACAGCAGGCCGTGCTCGTCCAGGGACAGCACCAGCCGCGCCACGCCCTCGGCGGTAAGCACATACTTGTTGGCTTGCCCACCCTGGTCCAGGAACTCCGGGGACACGTCGATGAGGCTGTACGGCTTGGCCGCCTCGCGCGCGATGACCAGCGGCGAGCCCAGGCGCGGGGTCGAGGCGTGGCCGCTGGGCGCGTCGCGGCCCGCCGGCTTCGCCGCCTGCTTCGCAGGTGATTTGGGGGGCGGCGCGGCGTCGTCCGTCTCTTCGAGTGCGTCCGGCCCGGCCGGGGGCTGGTCGGCCAGCGGCAGGCGCAGGGCATAGCCCGTGGGCGGGCTGCTGGGGCCGTGGGAGAGCAGGAGCCCGTGCAGCACGGGGTCGCTTTCCACCGTGTCCACCGTGCGCGCGCCCAGCTCCAGGGCCTCGCGCACGCGGAAGCCGCCGCGGCCGCCGGCCAGCAGCACGCGGTCGGGCCGGCGCAGCAGGTAGGGCAGGGAGTCCAGCGCGGCCTTGAGGTAGCCGGTGTCGTATGCGCCCTGGCGCGGCAGCGCGGCCAGGCGCTCGCCGTCGCGGTAGAGGCCCAGCGCCGGGGGCGGCCCGCCCGCGCCGAGCAGCTCGTAGTTGTTGGAGAGGTCCGGGTCGTGGCGCTCCATGTAGTTTTCGAGCAGCTGGTAGTAGCCGCGCGGCGAGCGCACCTCGGCCAGTTGGCGGTTGTCCTCCACGTTCAGGGCCACGGATACGGGCTTGTACTGGCTGAAGGCGGCGTTGTTCCACTGGACCACGATGAGCGCGGCCAGGCCGGCGGCGCAGAGGGCGAGCGCGGCCAGGCCCAGGCGCGCGGCGGTCTTTGCGCCGGGCAGGCTGGTCAGCGCGGCCAGGGTCAACGGCGGCAGGAGCAGCAGCGGAGTCAGAAAGGGCGGCATGAAGGCGAGGCAGGCGAGCAGGGCCGCCGCGCCCAGGCCCGCGCCCACCAGGTCGGCCATGTAGACCTTGGGGATGTCCTCCTGGCGGGCCAAAAACGACAGGCCCACGTAGAGCCCGGAGGCGAAGAAGAAGGGGAACAGGGCCAGGTAGTAGCGCCCGATGTTCAGCAGCTGCTCGGTCCAGAGAACCTCGTTCTGCAGCTCCAGGGGGTTGAAGGGGATCAGGCCGAGGGCGGCGTAGCCCAGGGAGGCCAAAAGCAGCATGGCCACGGGCAGGGCGTAGAAGAGCGCCCCGGCGCGGCGCTCGAACAGCGGCCCGAACAGGCAGAGCACCACCCCGCTCACGGAGTAGCCGGCCATGGCCATGGAGATGACCCAGTAGCCGTACTCGCTCCAGTTGGTGATGGCGAAGTGGCGCACGAGAAAGATCTCGAACGCGATGGAGGCGAGGCAGACAAGGAAGATGCCGAGGTAGCGCATGGTCCCCCAGACCGGGCCGGCACGCCCGCGACACAGATGGCGTGTGCGTACCGCATCCGCCCGCCGGAGGCAAGCCGGAACGCGGAATGCCGGGCCTCATGCCCCGGGCGCGGCCTCGAAGCTCAGGCACAGGGTGAACACGCTGCCCTGGCCGGGCGCGCTGCGCACCTCCACGCTGCCGCCCATGGCCTCGGCCAGGGCGCGGGTGATGGCCAGGCCCAGGCCGGTGCCGCGGTAGGTCTTGGTCAGCGGGGCCTCGGCCTGCACGAAGGGCGCGAACAGGTGGCCCTGGTCCTCCGGGGCGATGCCGATGCCCGTGTCGGCCACGGAGAGCCGGAAGGTGCAGCTGCGCTCCTCCTGGCAGGTGGCCTCGGCCGAGAGGGTGACGCCGCCGTCCCGCGTGAACTTGAGCGCGTTGTCGATCAGGTGGCGCAGGGCCTGGCCCAGGCGCTGGGGATCGCCGGCCAGGGGCCGGGCGAGCAGCTCCGGGCCCGCCCGCACGGCGAACTCCAGGCCCTTGGCCTGGGCCTGGGGCCGGAGGTCCGTCTCCAGGGCCGCGAAGACCTCGCCCAGGGTGAAGCCCCGGTGTTCGATGGACACCTTGCCCGCGCCCAGGGCCGCGAAGTCCAGGATGTCGTTGACCAGCGCCGTGACCTCCCGGGCCGACTGGCTGGCCCAGGCGAGGTACTCGCGCCGCTGCGCCGGATCGCTGGTCCCGGCCAGGAGCTGCAGCATGCCGAGCAGGCCGTTCAAGGGCGTGCGCAGCTCGTGGCTCATGTTGGCCAGGAAGGCGGACTTGGCCTGGCTGGCGGCCTCGGCGGCCTCCTTGGCGGCCAAAAGCGCCCGCTCGGCGAGCCGGCGTTCGGTGATGTCCCGCGAGAAGCTGGCGATCTGCACCACGCGGCCCTCGGCGTCGTGCACGGGGTAGAGGCGGATGGCGTAGGTGCGGCCCTCGCGCTCCTCCTCGAAGCGCAAAGGCTCGCCGGTCCTGGCCACGTCCTTGTAGCGCGCGCGCCGCCCGTTGCGCACGTAGCCCGGGATCAGGTCCAGGATGTTCGCGCCGGCGAGCTCGTTCACGGTCTTGCCGCGGCGGGCCGCGGCGGCCTCGTTCATGGACAGCACGCGGCCGTCGGGCACGAGCAGCAGCAGTCCGTCGCTGGAGGCGTTGAAGATGGCGCGCAGGCGCTCCTCGCTCTCGAACAGGGCGCGGCGCGCGGCCTCCTGCTCGGCCTGGTTGCGCTCCAGGTTCGCGGCCATCTGGTCGAAGGTGCGCGCCAGTTCGCAGAGTTCGCCCCGGCCCTGGCCCAGGTCCGCGCGCGCGGTGAAGTCGCCCGCGCCCAGCGTGCGGGCCGCCTCCATGAGCCTTTTCGCCGGGCGCAGCAGGCGCCGCTGGCTCCACAGCCGCGAGAAGGCCAGCGCCAGCACGGTGATGACCGCGAGCATGAGCAGGTTGCGGTTGAGCCGGGCCGAGCTGTCCGCGAACACCGCGTTTCGCGGGATGCCCACGCGCACGTAGCAGGTCTCGTCGCGGCAGATGTCCAGCCGGTGCATGACGTAGAAGCGCTCCACCCCGTCCAGGCCCACCCCCCAGCCGGAGACCTCCTCCGCGCCCTGGTCGATGAGCCGGACCTGCTCCCGGGGCAGGCGCGTATCGGCGGCGCGCGGCGTCTCGGGCAGGCGGAAGAGGATGCGGCCGTTCTGTCCGGCCAGGACCAGGGTGGTGTCCGCGGGCAGGTGCGCGTCCTCGAAGACCCGGGAGGCGACGGACATGGGCAGCTGGGCCGCCAGCACGAAGAGCAGCCGGCCGGACTGGTCCAGCACCGGCGCGGCGAAGCAGGCCACCGGCCCCTGGCCTTCGCCGCCGGCGCCGCGCTCGGCCACGCCGACCGAGAAGGCCTGGCCCTGCAGGGCCCCGACCACGGCCTGGTCCTGGGCCAGGTTGGCGCCCTCGGCCGCGCCCTTGGCCGCGGCCAGCACCACGCCGTCGGGCCGGATGAGCAGCAGGTTCTGGTAGTCTGTCGCCAGCCGCGCGAAGCCGGCCAGCCGCTCCGGGCAGTCCGCGCCGGGGCAGCCGCGCAGCAGCGGGTTGGCGGCGAGAAGCTCCAGATAGAGGCGGGCGGCGTCGGTCTGGCGGGCCAGGGCATGGGCCACCATGCCCGCGGCGTGGGCGGCGTCCTCGACGGCGGCCTCGCGCTCCAGCGCGCGCTCGCGGAAGTGGCTCCACAGGGACAGCGCCAGCACGGGCACGAGGGTGAGCCCCACCAGGGCCATGAGCATGGCGTGCAGGGAGGCGTGGACCCTCGGGGTCGGGGCGTTCATGCTCACGTCAGCCCCCGGCGGGGTCTTTCGGGCAGCAGATGGACAGAAGCTCCAAGGCCTTGTCCTCGGTCAGCGGTCTGGAGAACAGGAAGCCCTGGCCGTACTCGCAGGTAAGATCGGACAGGAAGTCGCGCTGCCGCTCGGTCTCGATGCCCTCGGCCACCACGTCGAAGCCCAGGTTGTGCGCCAGGCTGACGATGGTGCGCACGATGACCAGGTTCTCGAAGGCGTCCAGGTCGGACACGAAGCTGCGGTCCACCTTGAGCGTGTTGATGGGGAAGCGCCGCAGGTAGGACAAGGACGAGTAGCCCGTGCCGAAGTCGTCGATGGAGACCTTGGCGCCCATCTCGCGCAGGCCGCGCAGCTTGTGGACCACGCTCTCGGGGTTCTGCATCACGAGCGTCTCGGTGATCTCCACCTTCAGCCGCTCCGGATTGAGCCCGCTCTCGTCCAGGGCGCGGCCCAGCTGGCGGATCAGGTCCGGCTGGGCGAACTGCCGGGCCGAGAGGTTCACGGCCATGCTGAAGCGCTTGGGCAGCTTGAAGCGCTCTTCCCATTGGGCGGTCTTCTGGCAGGCCTCGGTGAGGGCCCACTGGCCGATGGGCACGATGAGCCCGGTCTGCTCGGCGTGGGGGATGAAGTCCCCGGGCGGGATGAGCCGGTCGTCCACCTCCCAGCGGATGAGCGCCTCGAAGCCGGCCAGGGTGTTGTCGTCCAGGTTGAAGATGGGCTGGTAGTGCAGGCGGAACTGGTCGCGGTCAAGGGCGTGGTGCAGGCTCTGGTTGACGTTGAGCGCGTACTGGGCGCGGGTGCGCATGGCCCATTTGAAGACCTTGACCTTGCCGCCGCCAAGCGCCCTCGCCTGCTCCATGGCGATGCCGGCGTCCTGCAGCAGCTCGTCGGGATGGGCGTAGTCGGAGGGGCCGAGCACCACGCCCACGCTGGCCGTGAAGTGCAACTGGTGGCCGTCCATGTCCATGGGCCGGGCCAGCTCCTGGCAGATGCGCCGGGCCACGCGCAGGGCCTCGCCCGGGCTTTTCAGCTCCTCCAGGATCAGCGCGAACTCGTCGGCCCCGCATCTCGCCACCGTGTCCAGGCCGCGCGCCGCGGTCTTGATCTTCTCGGCCACGGCCTTGAGCACCTTGTCGCCCGCGGCGTGGCCCAGGCTGCTGTTGATGGGCTTGAAGCGGTCGAGGTCCAGGAAGAGCACGGCGTAGAGGTAGTTGAGCCGCCGCCGCGAGCGCTCCAGGGCCTGGTCCAGGCGGTCCAGGAACAGCGCGCGGTTGGCCAGGCCGGTCAAGGGGTCGCGGAAGGTGCGCTCGTGCAGGGTCTCCTCGGCCTTGCGCCGGGCGGTGACGTCCTCGGCCACCAGGGCGATGAGCCCGGGGCCGGGCACGTAGGCCTGGATGCGCAGCCAGCGCTTGATGTCCGCCAGGTAGCTCTCGATGAGGCCCGAGGAGCCGGAGCGGGCCACCTCCGCGGCGAAGTCGCGCAGGTAGTCCTCCAGGTTGGGCAGGATGTCGGTCATGGGCTGGTCGAGCAGGGCCTCGCGCGGGCGGGACATGATCTGCTCCATGGCCGGGTTGATCTCCAGGATGCGCGCCTGGCGCAGATCCTGGCCCGGGGCGAGGGAGAGCAGGGCGAAGCCGTTGAACATGGAGGTGAACAGGCTCTGGTAGCGGGAGCGGCTGTCGGAGAGGGCCTGGCTGGAGCTGCGCAGCTCGGCCACGGTGCGGGCCAGGGCCTCGCCGGCGCGCTGCACGGCCAGGCGCTGGCGGTGCATCTCCACGAAGACCTGGACCTTGTTCTTCAGGATCTCGTGGTCAAAGGGCTTGATGAGGTAGTCCACGGCCCCGGCCTCGTAGCCCTTGAAGACGTGGCGCTGCTCCTTGCTGATGGCGGTGATGAAGATGATGGGGATGTGGCGGCTGGCTTGCTCCGCGCGGATGCGCTCGGCCGTGGTGAAGCCGTCCAGGCCGGGCATCATCACGTCCAGCAGGATCAGCGCGAAGTCGTGCCGGGGAATGAGCTTGAGGGCCTCGTAGCCGCTGCGCGCGGTGATGATGTTCATGCCCTCGCGACGCAACAGTCCGGTGAGCAACAGCAGATTCACCTGCTCGTCGTCCACGGCCAGGATGTCGATGACTTCCTGGATGCTTTCGGCCTTGCCCATGTACGCGCTCCCCTGACCTGGGCTGCGCTTTGTGACGCAGCAACAAGCCGCCACTCAAAGCCGGATCGTATCCAACATGCGTGGAAATGTACAGAATCATTCCGCGCCCGTGTGGGCTCCCGTCTGGTTTCCCTTGTATGGCTTTTGCTTTTCGTGCATACTGATCAGTACATCGAAAAACACCGTACTCCCGCCCAGGAGGAGAGCCCCCCATGTCCCAGAGCGACGCGCCCAGAAAGCCCCTCACCGCCGCGGATGTCAAGGAGATCGAGAGCGTGCTCGCGGCGGAGCGCATCTCCGTGTTTTTCCAGCCCGTGGTCTCTGTCCGCGCCAAGGGCATCCTGGGCTTCGAGGCCTTCTCCCGCTCCGTCACGGGCGAGGGCGTGCGCCTGGACGCCCAGGACCTCTTCGGCCAGGCCTGGGATCCGGAACTGCGGCTCAGGCTCTGCCGGCTCTGCCGCCGCAAGGCCCTGGAGGCCTTCCGCCCCATCTTCGAACGCCATCAGCAGATGCAGCTCTTCCTGAACACCGACGGCGGGGCCATCCACGCCGCCGCCAAGCCCGGGCAGCTGGAGGCCATCAGCCAGGCCATGGGCATTCCGGGCAAGCGCATCGTCATCGAGCTGGAACGCCCCTGCCTGAACACCCCGGAGGTCGCCCGCTTCGTGACCTTCTACCGCGAGCGCGGCTTCAAGCTGTCCATCGACACCAGCGGCGGCATGGACCTGCCCGCCGAGGAGCTCTTCGCCCTCAAGCCCGACTTCATCAAGATCGACCGCCTGCTGTTCACCGACGTGGACGGCCAGGAGTTCAAGCGCGACATGGTCCAGGCCATGTGCCGCCTGGCCGAGCGCCTGGGCTGCGTCATCGTGGGCAAGAACGTGGAGACCGAGGACGAGGCCATCCGCCTGCTCGAATGGGGCGTGAACCACCAGCAGGGCTACTACTACACCAAGGACAAGGACTCCACCGAGAAGGATCCCATCCGCGCCTTCCAGCAAAAGGTCGAGGAGGTCAACCGCAGGTACCGCGAACGCGCCCAGACCGAGGTGGCCGCCAAGCGCAAGCGCTACGACGACTTCCACAAGGTGCTCAAAAAGGTCGCCTACAAGCTGGGCGACAGCCCGGAAAACGACTTCGCCGCCGCCTGCGATCGCATGGCCAACCAGGAAGAGCCGCTGCTCGCCGCCTACGTGCTCAGCGACGACGGCATGCAGATCACGCCCACGTGCTTCAAGCGCAGCCTCGTGCCCGAGGCCCCGCTGCTCGGCCCGGAACGCGGCCGCGGCGCGGACCACGGCATCCGCGAGGACGTGCTGCACCTCAAAAGCGGCTTCGACAAGTACGTGACGCAGCCCGGCGTCTCGCCCCACGCCCGCGTGGCCGCCTGCACCATCTCCGCGCGTTTCTACAACGCCGAGGGCTCGCCCTACATCCTCTGCCTGGAGTTCCTCTGCCAGTAGGCGGGGTGTTGTGGTTGGGGGTATGCCTCCGGCGGCCAGAGGGCTGCGCGCCCTCTGGACTCCGCGCCCCTTTCAGGGGCTGACAGGGGGCCACTGAAACCCACCCTGACGGGAGTCCAGAGGGCGAAGCCCTTTGGCCTGCGGAGCATCAACAACAAACCACCACGCCCCGCCCATTCTGTCCGCCCCGGTTGACGCGCCACCTCCGCCAGGGCACACCCGTCCCATGACGCTTTTCGGACACGATCTCGAAGGCCAGGTGATCCGGCCGCCGGCCGAGGCCGACAGCATTCTGCTCCAGGTGACGCTGGGCTGCTCGCACAACAGATGCGCCTTCTGCCCGGCCTACAAGGGCAAGCGCTTCGCCATCAAGCCCCACGCGCGCATCCGGGCGGCGCTCGCGCACGCCGCGGCGACCATGCCCGAGCCGCGTCGGGTGTTCCTCTGCGACGGCGACGCGCTCATCGTGCCGCAGGAGCGCCTGGAGGCCGTGCTCGACGACATCCGCGCCCTCCTGCCGCAGGTCACGCGCGTGGCGGCCTACGCCAACGCCAAGGCCATCGCGCGCAAGACCGACGCCGAGCTGTCGCGCCTGCGCGCCCTCGGCCTGGGCACGCTGTACCTGGGCCTGGAGTCCGGCTCGGACGCGGTGCTCTCCGCCATGAACAAGTGGGGCGACGCGGCCGAGCACCTGCGCCAGGCCGCGCGGGCCAGGGCCGCCGGGCTGAAGCTCGCGGTGACGGTGCTGCTCGGCCTGGCCGGGGCAGACCCGCGCGCCGCCGAAGCCCACGCCCGCGCCACCGGCCGCGCCCTCACCCAGATGGACCCGGAGCAGGCCGCCGCCCTGGCGCTCATGGTCGTGCCCGGCACCCCGCTCCACGAGCGCATGCAGCGCGGCGAGTTCAGCCCCCAGACCGACGCCGGGCTGCTCCAGGAATTGCGCTGGCTGCTCGAGGAAACCACGCTCTCGCGCGGGCTGTTCTTCTCCAACCACGCCTCCAACCCGCTGCGGCTGCAACTGCGCCTGCCCAGGGACAAGGCGCGCGGCCTGTCCGAGATCGACGCGGCCCTGCGCGGGGAGACCGGCCTCGTGCCGCACGCCTACCGGAGGCTGTAGGGACAACCGGGGCGGCTCCGCCTCCCCGGACCCCTCCGCCAAAGGGTCTTCGACCCTCTATCACTGCTGTCGTCATCCGTAAGGTTCGCGGAGGACCGCTCGCCTAACGGCTGACGCGGACACCCATTATCAGCCGAAAGGGCCGCATGGCGTCCGCCATGCGGCCCTTTCGGCTGACAGGTGGTCAGGCGGTCACGAGCACCCTGTTCGGGCCTGAGGTCACAATGAAACTCCCGAAGGGAGCGCGGGGGTGTCCAGAGGGGGCCGCGCAGGCCCCCTCTGGCCGCCGGAGGCAGGCCGGTGGCCACACCCTTCCGGCGCGGGCTCAGGGCACTTCGAGGCCCTGTTCCTTGTACTCGTTGAGCTTGTTGCGCAGGGTGCGCACGGAGATGCCGAGCAGCTGCGCGGCGAGGGTGCGGTTGCCGCTGGTCTCGTCCAGGCTCTTGAGGATGAGCTGTTTCTCCATCTCGTGCAGGGGCATGACGGAGATGGCTTCCCTGGGCGTGGTGGGGATGGCGGGCGCGGCGTTGGGGATCGGCATGGCCGCGAGGCCGACGGGGCTGGCGGACGCGCTGGGCCGGGCCTCGGCCTCGGGGATGTCGATGCCCCAGGTGTCGGCGTCGAGCAGGAAGTGCCGCTGCTGGATCGGTCCGCCCTGGGCGAGCAGCACGGCGCGCTCCATGAGGTTCTGGAGTTCGCGCACGTTGCCCGGCCAGTCGTAGGAGGCGAGCCAGCTTGATGGCCCATGCCGTAGGCGCTGGCGTACTTGCCCGCGAAGTAGTCGGCCAAAAGCAGCACGTCGTCGCCGCGTTCGGAGAGCGCGGGCAGGCGCAGGGGGATGACGTTGAGGCGGTAGAACAGGTCCTGGCGGAACTTGCCCTCGCGCACGGTCTGTTCGATGTCGCGGTTGGTGGTGGCGAGCACGCGCACGTCCACGGCGATGGTCTCCACGCCGCCCACGCGGTCGATCTCGCCCTCCTGGAGCACGCGCAGGAGCTTGGCCTGCAGCGCCAGGTCCATCTCGGTGATCTCGTCGAGCAGGATGGTGCCGCCCTGGGCCAGCTCGAACTTGCCGAGCTTGCGGTTGATGGCCCCGGTGAACGCGCCCTTCTCGTGGCCGAAGAGCTCGGATTCGAGCAGGTGCTCGGGCAGGGCCGCGCAGTTGATGGCCACGAAGGGCTCGCGCGCGCGGTCGGAGTTGTGGTGGATGAAGCGGGCGAACATCTCCTTGCCGGTGCCGGAGGGGCCGGAGATGAGCACGGTGGCCTTGCTCTTGGCCACCTGCCGGGCCAGCGCCAGCACGCGCTGGATGGCCGGGTGGCGGCCGATGATGGCGAAGCGCGCGGCCGCGGCCTCCACGCCGGGCGTGCCGATGCGCGAGGCCCCGGAGGCGGCGGCGTTGGAGGTCAGCCGGGGCGCGGCGTTGGAGGCGAAGCGCCCCGGGGCCGCGCGCGCGGGCTCGGGTTCGGGCCGGGCGGCGGCCTCGGCGACGGGCCGGGACGGCGGCAGCACCAGGCTGATCTTCTCCCAGGCCAGCGGTTCGAGCCAGTAGTCGCGCGCGCCCAGCTCCAGGTATTTCTGGGCCTCCTCGGCGCTGCCGGCGCGGGAGAACACGATGACCGGCGGGGTGGCCGCGCCCGTGGCCGCAAGCTCGGCCAGGCGCGAGAGCAGGGCCTGGGCGTCGTAGCCCGGCAGGCTGGGCCGCGAGAAGATCAGCTCGGTCTCCGAGCGCTTCATGAAGGCCAGGGCGGAGTTCAGGCCGTCGGCCACGCCGGCGGCGACCCCCGCGCCCTGCAGGGCCGGGAAGATTCCGCTGACGGACTGCGGTTCGGCGATAAAGAGTATCGTCCGCTCTGACATGGGATACAGCACTAGCCGCATCCGCTCAGATTATCAAGTGATGCGTCCCGGTTCGGACGGAGTATGGCGCGCCGGGCCTTGCCGCTGCCCGACCCATCTGGTAGCAGGGGCCAGGAGATACGCGTGCCGCACAGCATCCCGGTATTCTGCTACCACAACGTCAACGAGGCCGACGGCTTCACGCCCCGGCGCTTCGAGGAGCACCTGCTGGCCATCCGCGAGGCCGGCTTCCGCACCATCGCCGCGCGCGAGCTGGTGGCCGGCATGCGCGGCGACGCGCCCCTGCCGCAGCGCGCCTGCGTGCTGACCTTCGACGACTGCCACCTGTCCAACTGGACCGCGGCCGCGCCGCTTTTGGCCAAATACGGCATGACCGCCACCTTCTTCTGCGTCACGGACTTTCTGCACGAGGGCGCGAAACGCCCGCAGATGGGCCCCGAAGGGGCGCACGTGGCCGAGGCCGAGGTCTCCGCGCCCGAGGCCTTCCGCCGCGCCATCCTGGGCCGCGACTTCTCCGCGTTCATGAACCGCGCGGAGCTCGCGGCCATGCAGGCGGACCACGGCTTCGAGATCCACGGCCACAGCGCCAGGCACCAGGGCTGCTTCCGGCAGATGCTGCGCACCACGTGCCTGGCCGGCCGGCGCGCGCACTGGAGCGCCTGGGGCATCTATCCGCCGGAGCTTTTGGCCGGGCCGGACGCCGGCGAGCTGCCGGTGTTCGAGATCGGCAGCGCGTATGTGTACGGCGGCTTCTGGCCGGTGCTGGGTTCGGCCCAGGCCGGGGGCGGGCTGTACTATCGCCGCCGCACGGAGGCCGAGCGCCGCGCCCTGTGCCAGGCGGACTTCCGGCGCTGCTTCGAGGCCATGCGCGAGGTTAGCAGCCCGTACAACGAGACGGGCGAACAGTATTTCTGCTGGCCCTGGGGCCAGTACGACGCGCCCTCGGAAGCCTGCCTGCGCGAGGCGGGCTTTTGCGCGGCCTTCACCCTGGAGCGCGGCGCCAATTCGGCGGGAAGCGACCCCCTGCGCATCCACCGCATCGGGGTGGGCAAGAACAAGGGCGGCGCGTGGGTGCACAGCCGCCTGCGGATGTACTGCGGCGGCGTGCGCGCCCGGGTGTTCTTCAAGTTTTTGCGCAAGCGGCCCGAGCTTTCAAGCGTGCTGTACATGACCGACTCGGACAAGCTCTCCGGCGGCAGCCGGCAGATGGTGAACAACATCCTGGGCATGCGCGAGAGCGGCTTGCGCGTCACCGCCGTGATCCCGCCGGGCTCGGGCATCCGGCCCGCGCTGGCGCCGCTGGCCACGGGCGAGAACCCCGTGGAGATCGTGGAGTACGGCGGCTTCAAGCAGTACGTGCGCGCGGCCGGCTTCGTGGCGGACCTGGCCCGGCGCGTGGAGGCCGACGTGGTGCACACCTTCCACGCCCGGGCGTACAAGAGCGCGGCGCTGGCGCGGCTCATGGGCGCGCGCTATTCGCTGTTCATCAACCGCGGGGTGATCTTCCCGCCCAACGCCATTTTTGCGCTGTACTCGCTGCTGGCCACGGGCGTGACCGTGAACTCGCTGGCCTGCGCCGAGGTGCTGCGGAAGTACCATGTACCGCGCGGCCGGCTGCGCCTGGTGTACAACTCGTTTCTGCCCGGCGCGGAATTCGGCGGCGGCCTGCCGCCGGAGCGCGGCCCGCGCAGGAAACGCGGCTGCCGCGTGCTCTACGTGGGCAACGAGGGCCCGGCCAAGGGCTTCGACACCTTCCTGGCCCTGGCCGACGCGCTGGTCTCGCGCGGGCTGCGCGACCTGGAGTTCGTGGCCGCGGGCGTGCGCAGCATGAAGGGCTTCGCCCAGCTCGTGACTCCGGCCCTGAAAAACCGGCTGGCCCTGCCCGGCCCGCTGCCCCACGCGGACGTGCTGCGCGAGCTGCTCGACGCCGACGTGCTCGTGCTGCCCTCGCGCCAGGAGAGCCTGCCCAACGTGCTGCTGGAGGGCTTCGCCTGCTCGCTGCCGGCGGTGGTGACGCGGGTGGGCGGCATGCCGGAGCTGGTGCGCGACGGGATCAACGGCTTCGTGCGCGAGCCGGGCGACATCGCCGGCCTGGCCGACGCCGTGGCGCGGCTCGCCGAGGATCCGGGCCTCAGGCTCGGCATGGGCCGCGTGAACCGGCGGCTGGTGGCCCGCTGCCTGGACAACGCCAGCAAGACCCTGACGCTGTCGCGCGTGTATTCCGGCGAGGCCCTGTTCGAGCCCCTGCCCATCGAGGAGCTGGCCCGGCGGGTGGCGGCGGAGCACGTTGCCGAAACCCCGGAGGCCACCCTGGAGACGCCGTGCGCGCCGAAGCGCTGACCGAAGCCTGGGCGGCCGTGCCCGAGGCCGCGCGCCAGCGCCTGGCGCTCGCCTCCACGGGCTGGCGGCGCCTGGCGCTGGCCGGCGCGGACTGCCTGCGCGCGGCGCGTGCGGCGGAAGACGCCGGCGCGGCCGCGCGGCTGTACGCCCTGGCCGCGGACATCCTGCTCTGGGCCTGCGGCGAGAACCCCCTGCACGGCCCGCTGGCGGCGGAGATCCTGGCCGCCGGCGACTTGCCCCTGCACGAGGCCGCGCGGGCTGCGCTCTCGGCCGTGGCCGCGCGGTGGCGCGCGCCGGCGGAGCGCGAGGGCGGCCTGGCGCAGTTCGAGCGCCTGGCGGCCAGGCGCGACACGTCCCGGCTGGCCGAATTCCTGGCCGCGCAGGCGCGCAAGGATTCCGCCGGGCTGTTCTGGCGCGAGAAGGCCCTGGCCCTGGCGCTGTACCTCGGAAATTCCGAGCCCGAGGCCCGCGCGGACCTGGAGGCCGCGGCCCTGGACGGCCTGGACGCGGACCCCGGCCTGGCGCCGGCGGCAGGCATGCTGCGCGCCCAGGCGGCCTTCCTGCGGCGCGACACCGAGGCCTGCCTGCGCGAGCTGGCCGAATCTCCGGCCGCCGGCCTGGCCTTCGGCCCGGGCCTCGGCCTGGCGCGCGCGGGCCTGGCGCTGCTGGCGGCTGGCGAGGACGCCGCCGCCCTGCCGCTCTTGCGCGAGGCGCTGGCCGCCGCGCCCTGGCAGGCCTCCCTGGCCTGCGTCGCGGCCGACGTCCTCTCCGGGGCGCGCCACGCGCTGCGCCCGCCGGACGGGCCGGTCCTGGTCCTGCTCTACACCTGGAACAAGGCGGCGGACCTGGACGCCACGCTCGCCAGCCTGTTCGCCTCGGACTTGTGCGGCGGCCGCGTGCTCGTGCTGGACAACGGCAGCACCGACGCCACCCCGCGGGTGCTCGACGCCTGGGCCGCGCGCGCGGGCCAACGCCTCTCGCGCCTCCGGCTGCCGGTGAACATCGGGGCCCCGGCGGCGCGCAACTGGCTGGCCGCAACGCCGGAGGCGAAAGCCGCCGAAAGCCTCGTGTACCTGGACGACGACGTGGACCTGCCGCCGGACTGGCTGCCGCGCCTGGGCGCGGCGCAGGCGCGCTTCCCCGAAGCCGGGGTCGTCGGCTGCACCGTGGCGGACTTCCAGGCCCCGCACCTGCTGCAGAACGTGGCCGGGCACCTCGTGATCCCGCCAGAGGCTTCCGGCGACCGGCCGGACCTGGACTTCCAGAGCCTGACGCCCAACCCCTTCCGCCTGCTGGACGCGCACCTGCTGGGGCCGGACTGGGGGCTGTTCGCGCACCTCTCGCCCTGCGCCTCGGTGACGGGCTGCTGCCACCTGTTCCGCCGCGCGGCCCTGGACGCGCCCTCCAGCCAGGGCGGCGGCTTCTCCCTGGCGCTGGGCCCCTCGCAGTACGACGACCTTGAGCGCGACCTGCGCATGTGCGCCGCCGCCGGCTTCGCCGTGCACACCGGGCACCTCAAGGTCCGGCACAGGAAGCGCTCGGGCCTCGAAGCCCAGGCCGGGGACGACGCGTCGAGCAACGCCGCCGGAAACCGCTACAAGATGCAGGCCCTGCACCCCCGCGCGGAGATCGCCGGATGCATCGCCGCCCAGGACGCGCGCCAGGCCGCGCGCAT
>Ga0209467_1001288_pt1 | contig 22839 bp, 20 predicted proteins | sample Higcelwee11metaG_FD_187175 | JGI IMG/M metagenome (GOLD analysis project Ga0209467, IMG submission 187175) | Freshwater pond sediment microbial communities from the University of Edinburgh, under environmental carbon perturbations - High... | ecosystem: Environmental > Aquatic > Freshwater >... | reverse complement strand
ACCTTGCCTTTGTACTCCCCTGAATAGCTCTGCCGTTTCTTGGACATGACTGGCTTGCTCCTTCCTCGCTCAGTTCCATTAATCTAGTCCACTTTAGATCATTGTCCAAAAATCGGGGGGAACTTCATATCTTATCTTGTTGTCGTTGAACAACTGGATTATTTCGTCCATTTCCCCCCTCCATGCCTGGCGATGTCCTCAAGCATGTCCCGCTTCCATTGATTGAACTCCTCGTAGGAGGTGAACCCCTTGGCCTTGAAGGTGAAAGGCAGCGTCATCCTGGGCATAGGATGAACTTTCCTTGGCCCATATCTCAAATTTCGAAGGACGCGGCGCCATGGCAGGCAACTCCTTAAAATGGGACGCAGTTCCCGTTGCTATTCACGTGGGGATTTCCTGGGGGGCTCCCCTTGAAAGGGGTTGCCCCCCAGCCCCCCTTCCTGAACTTTTTGGGCTATTTCTCCCCAAAACAAATAGCCCAGAAAGTCTTGGAAGAGGGAGTTTGAGGGAGGAAGCCTTCTTCAGAAGATTCCCCCCTCAAGTACTTAGCGATGTGAATAGCAACGTTAATTCATGGAATTAGTGGACGGTTTTATCGAGCCGGACGATCTGGTCGCACTTCTCGACGGTCGTGAGGCGGTGGGCGATCATGATGATGGTCAGTTTGCCGCTCAAGACGTTGAGGGCGTCGATGAAGGCTTTCTCGGTGTCGTTGTCCAGGGCGCTGGTCGCCTCGTCCAAGACCAGGACCTCCGGGTTGTGGTAGAGGGCCCGGGCGATGCCGATGCGCTGGCGCTGGCCGCCCGAAAGCCGCACCCCGTGCTCGCCGACCATGGCCCCCAGCTTGTCCGGGAGCGTGTCGACGAAGTCCAGCATCTGGGCGGTCCCGAGGCACCGGGCGACCCGGCTGTCGTCGATCTGGGCGGGCGGCACGCCGTAGGCGACGTTCTCCCGGACGCTGGCGTCGAGCAGGAAGATGAACTGGGGCACATAGCCGATCTTCCGCCTCCAGGACGGCAGGTTCTCCTCGATGTCGCGGCCGTCGACCAAGATCTCGCCGCGCCTGGGCTTCAAGAGCCCGAGGATGAGGTCGACCAGCGTGGTTTTGCCGCAGCCGGTGGCGCCGACGAAGGCCACCGAGCTGTTCTTGGGGATGTCCAAGCTGAAATCGGCGATGACGTCCGCCGCGGCGCTGTCGTAGGCGAAAGAGAGATGCTCGACCCGCAGGGCGCGCTGGAAGTCCAGCGCCGGGCCGGGGGGCAGCTTGCTCACAGGCTTGGGAGCGACGAGGTCGCTGAACAGCGCGTCGAAGGAATGGAGGTTCTGCCGGATCAGCGCCAAGTTGTAGTGGACGCGGCTCATGGAAGGCATCAGCCTCACCATGGCCACGGCGAGCAAGGAGAGCGTCAGCAGGATGGAGCCGTAGGCCTTGCCGGACAGCACCAGCGCCACCAGGGCCCCCATGCCGACGGAGACCACCAGGGCCTCGATGAAAAACCGGGGGAGGTTGCCGAGGAAAGTGTTCAAGCCCTGGGCGTCGTTCCGCAGCTTCTGGTGTTGTTGGTGAGCCTCGATGAAATAGGGCTCGGCGTTGCTGACGATGCATTCCTTGATCCCCTCGAAGCCTTGCATGCAGCATTGGAAAACCATCGCCCCCTCCTGCCTCACCATGGTGCCCGTCCTGAAATTTAGGCTCTTCAACGGGTAGTACACCAGCAAGGAGATGGCGCCGGCGACCAGGATGATGCCGCAGCTCATGAGCGGGGAAGCGTACAGGATGGTGGCGAAAATCGCGGCCACCACGATGGCCTCGGTCAGGATGATCATCACCGGGTAGATCACCCCGCCGCTCAAGGAGCTCATGAGGTTGATGTTGTTGAGCAAATGCGAGGAGTTCCGGCTCAAGTGGAAGGTGTAGGGCGCGCCCATGTAGTTCTCATAGAGCCGGGAGGACAAGTCGGTGGTCTTGCGCATGATGAAGCGGGACTGCAAGTAGGTCTGGAAGGCCATGAACAGATTCTTCCCCACGTAAAGGGCGGTCAGCAACACGCACAGGATAATGATGAACCGCTCGTTCGAGCTCGGGTTGATGAAGGCGTGCACCAGGCGCAGATAGCGGTTCTGCTCGATCAGCTCCGGCTTGGAGAGGAGAGCGATCACCGGCATGACCAGCCCCAAGCCGACGATCTCCAGGAAAGCCGACATCATCATCATCGCCAACAGGATGAGAAAAAACAGCTTCTCGCCGCCCGACAACAGACTCCAGATTTTTCGCAACAAGTCAAGCATGGTTGTCCATGGGGGTGTCGTCTGGCGTTGAATCGAGCAGCATCCCGGCGGCCTCGCCAAGGTCCTCGGCGACGAGGTCGGGGGAGCCGAGGTCGGCCTCGGCGTACTCGGAGCCGTGGCCGCTAAGGACGAAGACGGTCTTGGAACCAACGGCGCGGCCGAGCTCGACATCGCAGGGCTTGTCGCCGATCATCACGGCGTCCTTCGGGTCGAAGCCGTGCTCGCGGGCAGCCCGCAACGCCATGCCGGGGAGCGGCTTGCGGCAGGAACAATTGTCCGACGGGGCGTGCGGGCAGTAGTAGAGGCCGTCGAGCTTGACGCCCTCGGCGGCCAAGAGCTCCACCATGCGGGCGTTGACTTTCTCGACGTCGGCCTCGGTGAAGTAGCCGCGGCCGACCCCCGCCTGGTTGCTGACCACGATCAGTTTCCAGCCCGCCTCGGCCAACCGTCGCAGGCCGGCGGCGCCGCCGGGGAGCAGCTCCACCTCGGCGGGGTCGCTGAGGTAGTTCTTCTCGGCGATGATGGTGCCGTCGCGGTCGATCAGGGCGTATTTTAGTTTTTGGCTCATTAGTCCATCCTGCTCCGCACCTCAGCGGCGTCCTTGCTTGAGTTCGGCCAAGACGGTCTTGACTACCTTGGCGACATCGGCGTCGGTCATGGCGGGGTAGAGGGGCAGCGAGAGGCATTGGCGGTAATAGGCGAGGGCGTTGGGGCAGTCGGCGGGGTCGGAGCCGAAGGTGTCGCGGTAGTAAGGCTGGGCCGGGACCGGGATGTAATGGACTTGGGAGCCGACGCCTTGGGCGCGGAGCTTCGCCATGAAGTCGGCGCGGCGGACGCCGAGCTTGGCGAAGTCGAAGCGGGCGACGTAGAGATGAAAGTTGCTGCAGCCGCAGGGCTCCTCCAGAGGGGCGGCGACAAAAGGGGCGTTGGCGAAGGCGGAGTTGTAGGCGTCGACGATCTCGCGGCGGCGCTTGACGAAGCGGCCGAGCTTGTCAAGCTGGGAGCAGCCCAAGGCGCACTGGATGTCGGTGATGCGGTAGTTGAAACCGAGAGCGATTTGCTCGTAGTACCAAGGGCCGTCGAAGTCGGCGGGGTCGCCCTGGAAGTCGGAGTCGTCTTTGGTGATGCCGTGGGAGCGGCCGAGGTCGAGGCTTTTGGCCAGGCCCGGGTCGTTGGTGAGGATGGCGCCGCCCTCGCCGGTGGTGACGTGCTTGACGGGATGGAAGCTCATGGCGGCCATGTCGGAGAATTCGCAGGAGCCCACTTGGGAGCCGTGGTAGGTGGAGCCGAGGGCGTGGCATGCGTCCTCGATGACGAAGATTTTGTGGCCGAACCTCTTGGCGGCGGCGTCGACCAGCTTGCGGAGGGCGGCCATGTCGCAGCTTTGTCCGGCGAAATGGACGGGGATGACCGCCTTGGTGTTCTGGTTGAGCTTGGCGGCGAGGGACTCGGGGCTGAGGTTGAAGGATTCGGGGTCGATGTCGGCGAAGACCGGTCTCGCGCCGCAATAGGCGGCGCAGTTGGCCGAGGCCACGAAGGTGATGGGGGAGGTGATCACCTCGTCGTCCGGGCCGACTCCGGCGGCCAAACAGGCCAGGTGCAACGCCGCGGTGCCGTTGGAGACGGCCACGGCGCGGGCGGCGCCGCAGTGCGTCGCCAGTTTGCTTTCGAACTCGGCGACCTTGGCGCCCTGGGTCAGGTACGGAGACTTGAGCACGGCGGTCACGGCGGCGAGGTCGTCCTCGTCGAGGCATTGGCGCCCATAGGGGATGAAATCCTGGTCGAGCGGGTATTTTACTTTGATGGTTTCCATGGAATTGATTTTAGGGGTTAGGGTTTAAACGGGAACAGCTGCGCGCCAAGCGGTCTGTCCGGGGTGAGCAGGTCGAACCTGCGGGAGCCTGGGCCGAGGTGGCCGCGCCAATGATCGCTGTCGGCGAAGGACGAATGGCCGACGACGGGAAGGTAGCCTTCGTCCCGGAGGCGCAGAGCGTCGTCGGGCGACGAAATCGTGAACGGGCCGTAGGCTTGGCCTATTAGCCCCGGGTTGAAGTCGGCGGTGGCCACCGTCCCGAAACCGAGGCCTTCCAGGAAGCCGCGCCAGAGGGTGGGGAACTTCCCGGCGCCGCAGAGCAGCAGCTTCGTGGAGGCGGGGACCTCCGCTGCCAGGCGGCGAAAGGTGCCGAGCAGGCTCAGGGCCTCGAACTGCGGGATATCCAGCCGGAACTGGGAACCGTCGTCGGGGACGGGGGCGGCGAGGCCCTCGGCGTAGGCTTGCGGGACGCCCTCCTTGGCGGCGACCAGCTCGTAGCGGCGCAGGTTGTCGGCGACGGCGGCGCGGAGATGCTCCTCCGGGGCCACGGCCTGCCAGCAGCGACGGTTGTTGCGGGTGAGGCGGGCGAGGATGGCGGCTTTGTCGCGGCCCTCCTGGCTCATGCGGTGGCAGACGCGGAACGCTTCGCTGAACTCCAGGTAGCGCCCCCGTCGGTAGAGGGCGGCGGTGACCCAGTACTCCTCCACATAGAAGATGAAATCCTCCGGGTAGGGGGAGGGGATGGCTTTGAGCGCGTCGCTCTTGAAGAGGGCGCCGCAGCCATGGAAGACGGTGGGCAACAACGGAGGGCCCTCGCGGCCGCCGTCGGGGCGTTCGACGCGGGCGGTGACTCCGGCCGCCTCCGCCGGGCTGGACTCCAGGAGCGCCAGCGCCGCCTCGACGCCGCCGGGAAGGGGGTGCGAGTCGTCGTCGAGCATCAGGATGTAGGGGGCCCGGGCCAGCTCTATCCCCCGGTTCCTGGCGCTGGCCCCGAAGTTGCCGCCCATGCGCAGATGGCGCAGGTTGGCCTGGCGCGGCGGCGGGGTGGGCTCCGGTGAGTTGTCCAGAATGATCACCTCGTGAGGCAAGGACAGGTTGGCGGCGAGCAGCTCAAGCGTCGCCGCCGCCTCTTTGGGACGCCGGTAGGTGGGGAAGACCACGCTGATGTCGGGTGCGTTCGCCATGGCTAGTCGTTGAATATCCAGCGGACGTTGTCTGGTTTGGGGATGTCGGACGGCAGATATTGCTTGAGCATCGGCATGGCCTTGTCATATTCGCAGACGATGACCGCGTTTGCTTTGGTGGCGGGTAATTGTTTGGGATCGCGAACCTCCACCCCCATGAACTGGCTCCGGCTCTGGCCATAGACCTCGATGAGGTTCAAGCCCCATTCCCGCACCCCGAGGTAGACGATCTCCGCCAGTTCACTGTCGCCCAGGAAGGCGACGTCTTTGCGCCCCGATTCGGCGAGGTCGCGGCACACTTGGGCGCTTCTCCGCCTCGCCTCCTGGTAAAAACGCATGGAAAAGCTGAAAAACTCGCAGGTGAGCCTGGTTTTCTCGGCGATCCCCTGGGGGGTGAGGAAGTAGTCCCAGCGACGCGTGTGAATCTTGACCACTTGCAGCAAGCCTTTTTCCACCATCTTCGTAAGGATGCTGTGGGTTAGCTTGATCTGGCAACCTAGCTTGGCGGTGAGCGTCCGGTTGGTCAGACGGCAGCTCCCGTTCACATGCTCCAGTATCTCAAGCGCGAGCAAGTCTTGTTTGTGCGGGCAACAGGGTGCCTTATCCATCGCGTCGGTCTCCAGATTATGGCGCCCGGACAGGCGCCGCCACGTCACTTGCCGAATTCGAACTGGCAACAACGTTATTTACCGATAACCATAGCGCGATGTACAACTCAATGCAAGCGGGGGGTAAAAAAACAGCGATGAAGAGTCGTAACGAGCAGTCACCTGTTTTCACTCCTTTTTGACATATCAAGCCAAGAGCGTCTCGGCCAGCTCGCGCAACCGCTCCGCCACCCCGGCGAAGGCCCAGGTCACACAGACATCGGTGACGGCGCGCCCGCCCGGGACTATCGCCGGGGAATGGTGCTCCATCTCCCCGAAGCCGCCGTAGGAACCGTCGTCGACATAGACTTGCTGAACACAGCCCTCCTGATCCGGCGCGCCGAACGGCACGTCGAAATACCCCGCCGCCGGGTCGACCTGGAAACGGCGGACGATAAGGAACGGCTCCGGCGCCGCGAGATTCAAATATAGTGTCAAACCCCGGCAATGGTCGGCCCTGACGCCGAATTTGTAGCCCTCCACCGCCACCGGAACTAAAGCGTGAATCCGGCCCCCCTCCCCCCGCCAACGCTGCCGGCCGAAATAAGCGACCGGCCCCGCCGATCCTTTTAGCGGCACGACGATCTCGCCGCCGCCGGGGACTTGCAACAAATTCCAAATCGCCGGACGTACCGACGGTGGCAAAGGCTCCGCCGTCGTCAGCTCGCAACGCAGCTCATAGCCTGCGCAGGACAGTCCCGGCGGCAGGGGGAAATCCGGGGCGGACAGTTCGGTGACGCGTTTGCGCAGCGTCATCTCCGCCGCGCGGACGCTCCGGTGGAACCACAACGCCGCCGCCGTCTCCAGCTCCACGTAGTCCCCGCCGCGCGCCGACACCCGGTAAGAGCCCGGATCGAAGCTGTCCGGGACTTTGTAGGTCTCCATCGGACGGGCGAGGTCGGCGATGAACAGCTCGACCTCGGGAGATATCCAGGTTCGGTCGCCGCCCAGATTGGCCCAGCCGCTGGACGGCGGGGACGGGTTGGTCCAGAACACGTTCAAGCCTTCCCGCGGATAGAGCCCGATGACTCTGCCGCCATGCGGCAGGACTTGCACTTTGCCTAGCGGGATCATTCGAAATCGACCAGCCATTTGATGCGGATGTCGTTCTTGGCCTTCATGTCGGCGTAGCCGCGCAGGAGGTCCTTGAACGGATAGCGGCCGCTGACCAGCGGAGCGATGTCGAGCGCGCCGGAGGCCATCAAGGCCAAAACCGGCTGGTACATGCCGGTGCTGCCGCTGGAGCCGCGGAAAACGACGTTGCCGAAAACCAGTTTGTCGATCTCCAGCTTGTCGACGGACTTGTCGTAGAAGGCCACCGCGACGATGGAGCCGCCGAAACGGACGATGTCGAAGGAGGAGGTCAAGAGCTCCACCGCGCCGGAAGTCTCGATGACCCGGTCGACCTTCTTGCCGCCATTGTGGCGCAGGACGGCCGCGTTGGGCTCCTCGCGGGTGGTGTTGATGGCGACGTCAGAGCCGAACTTTAGGGCGAGGTCGAGCTTGGCGTCCTTGCGCCCGGTGATGAAGACCTTGGAGGCGCCGGAGAGCTTGGAGAGCTTGGCGGCGAGCAAGCCCAGCGGCCCGGAGCCGTGCACCAACACGGTGTCGCCGATCTGGACGTCGGCGAACTTCACGGCGTTAAGCGAGGTGGCCGCCGGCTCGACGAACGCCCCGGCGTCGAAACTCACGTTGTCAGGCAGAGCGAACAAGTGGCGCTCGGGGAAAACGGTGTATTCCGCGAAACCGCCGTCCCAGGCGTTGACGGTGCCGACGCATTTCACCCGTGAGCAAGCCAAATAGTCGCCGAGCAGGCAGGAGACGCAAGTCCCGCAGGAGACGCAGGTGTCACCGACCACCCGGTCGCCCACCTTGAAGCTGGCGACCTCGGGGCCGACGGCCTCGACCACGCCCGACCACTCGTGCCCCGGCGTGAACGGGAACTTGACCCGCCCGTCTTTGACGAAGGAGAACTCGCCGCTGAAGATCGACTGGTCGGTGCCGCAGATGCCCGCCCGCCGCACCTTGCACAGCACGTCCTTGGGGCCAAGCGCGGGGATCGGCACGTCGATTATCCGCAGGTCGTTCGGCCCGTGGAGACGGGCGGCTTTCATGGTTCTATTCATGGTAGGTCATACTCCTTTGGAATTGATAACATGCTTGGGGGTCTTGCCGTCGAGGACGTCGACCACCGCCTGGGCGGCCCGGGTCTGGGCCTCGTCCAGAGCCTCGCGGGAGTTGGCGGCGACGTGAGGCGTCAGTTGAACGTTCTCCACGGCGAACAACGGGTGGTCGCAAGAAAAACCGTCGGGGCCGAAAACGTTGATCTCGCCGAACACGTCCAGCGCGGCGTAGGCGATGACGCCCGTCCGCAACGCCTCAGCCAAGTCCTTCTCGTTGACCAGCTCGCCGCGGCCGGTGTTGACCAGGACGGCGTCACGTTTCATCTTCTTGAACTCCGGCATGGCCAACATGCCGCGGGTGGACGAGGTCAACGGACAAAGCAGGCAGAGGAAATCGGACTCGGCCAGGATCGTGTCCTTGTCCACCAGCGTGACGTCCGGAGCGGGCTTGGCGCAGGGGTCGCAGACGATGACGCGGAAACCGAACACCTTGGCCCTGTCCGCCACCGCCCGGCCGATATGCCCGAAACCGATGATCCCGAGCGTCTGGGTCGACAGGCGCCGGATGATGCCGGTGTCGAACGGGCGCTGCCCGGAACGCATGCTCCTCTCATAGAATTTCAACTTGCGGGCCGCCGAGAGCAACAGCGCCATCGTGTGGTCGGCCACCTCGCCCGTGGCGAAGTCCGGGACGTTGGTGACCATTATGCCCTGGGCCGTGGCCTGCGCCACGTCGATCTTGTCGGTGCCCGTACCGATCCGGGAGATGATGCGGCACTTGGACAGCTTCTTCACCGTGGCCGTCCGCAGATAGGCGGAAACGATCATCACGGCGTCGACCCGCTCCAGACAATTGCACTCGTCCGGCTGCTCCACCTCTATTACCTGGGCCGCGGCGAGTATCCGCCGCTCCTCGGGCTTCACCAGGAAGGTCTGGGCGTTAAGCCTCAAAACTATCGGTCTCATAATCCACTCCTCTCGGCGACGACGAACGCCATCCGCCAAGGCTCGACGCCCGGCAGAACGAACCGCGCGTAAACACCGTCGCGCCCGGCGGCGGACAGCACCAACTGGCGGCAATCCATGCCGTAGGCCACGGCCTTGTCACTAGGCGTCCGCAACATCAGCTCCAAGTTCACGGCAGGGTCGAGCGAGGCGTTCAGGATAACCGCCGCCGCCTGACCGTCCACGGTCTGGCGCGCCCAGAGGGCGGCCCGGTGGTAGGAGCTGACGTAGGCGGACAACTGGTCATGCGACAACCAGCGGAACAGGTTTTTCAACTGCCGGTTTTTCGCCTCGGTCTGGAGGAAAGTCCAAGGGGCGTAGCCGGCGACGGCGACGCGGCCGCCTAGCCGGTTTTCGAAGACGCCCATGACCGGGAACTCCGGAGTGGTCGCCAAACGCCCGATCTTGCGGGCCAACGTCCTGGCGCCGGCTCGGGCCGGTTCCAAGGAGCCGCAACGACCACCCCAAAACGCCTGCACGCAATCACGCCGGACGCCAGCGCCAGAGCCGTTGAGCGGATCGTCGACCAAGATCTCGGCGCAATCTTTGTCGAACCACGCTTTGAGCTCGAACCCGGTCAAATCACCGTAGCCGAGCCGGTTCAAACGCTCCAGCGCCAAGCCATCGATGTAGACGCCGCCGGACAGGACGCGCTCGAGCGCCGCCTTGTCCAACGCCGGAACCATGGCCCCTGACAAGGTCCAGACCTCCGCCGCGTCCGCCGCACAAGACATCGGCAAGCCGCTTTGGTGGATTTCCCGGAGAGTATTGCGGTAGGCGGGCCAGAGGCCGTCCGCGTCGCCGCCGAACCATTTCCCCTCTTCGAGGCCGCTGTAGGCGAACAGGTCTGGCGACCAGGCGTTGCCGACGCCGCGAGGCTCCGAACGCCCCAGCGTCCGCACCAGCAAATCATAGAAAGGGCGGTTTTCCGTCAGCCGCGCCATCAAGTTGCCGTAATCCGACAGCGGCTCGTCATTGAAACCCAGCACGTTGTAGGCGGCCCCGGTGCAACCGGCCGCGATGTAGACAGCCGTCTCCAAGGCGTTGACGGCCGCGGATTTCTTCAAGGGTTGATAAGGGAAGTTTTCGATTTCCGACTGGATGTCCGTCACCGTCCCCGGCAGCCGGGAAATCTGCCGGGCGATCAAGACGGCCTTGTCAAGCATGCCGCCCGGGCAATCGTCGGCGTAGAAACCGCCGCCCGGCCGCCACCAGACCGGAGCCTTGTCCTTGCCGCCCAGCACGGCGGCGGAACGCCGGTTGTCATAGCGCTCATACAAGTGCTCCCCGGTCATCAAGCCCAACGGCATCCCCGGCTTGACGGCATGGACGCTCTCCTCGATCAGGGCCAAAAGCCGTTCCAGCGATTGGGCGTTGTGCTCCATCCAGGCGAGGCGGACGTTCTTCCTGGACTCGCGGTCGCCGCCGTCGAAAGCGGCCACCAGGGACTCGCGGGTGTATTCGACGCCGGTCTCGCGGGAGAACAGCTCCACGCAATGGGCGCAGAAACAGCCATTGCCCACCGGTCCGTGGTTGCCCATGCGGATGTCGTCGTCGAGCCAGATGAAAGCGGGATCGGCCTGGGCGACAAAGGTGTAGGCTTGGCGGACATAGCCGCGGAAGTTCTCGCAGTTGGGGCAGAAAGAGCCTTGGGCGATCTTGCCGTCCGGCCCGGTGATCCGGGTGTATTGCTCCCCTTGCAGGGCGTCGTCGAGGTACTCGTCGCAATGTCCCAGCGTGTTGAGGAAGTTGATGCCCGCGGGGCAACCTTTAGCCTTGAGGGCGGCGATCCGGCGGCCAGCCACCTCCATGCGCTCCTTGACCGTCTCCAACGGCAGCACCGGATGGATGAACGAGGAGAAGAGAGCCAACTCGTCGGCCGCCTGGCGGTACTGTCCGAGGTCGCGCAACAGCTCGTCGAAACGCTTGTCCGGAAGCCACTGCATCAGCGGGACGCGGAAACTCAAGAACGCCTTGGTGATCTCGTCGTTTTTCGCCATGATTCGCACCTGTCAAAGTTGGTTGTGAGTATGGAGGAGAATTTCTCCGGGAGCCATCACCATGGGGGTGATCGTCTCCGGCAAGGTTTTCCTGGCATAGTCGAGGAACGGCGCCGGGTCGCCGCCATGTTCGACGAACATCCCGAAATGGGAGCCTATCACCACCCGCGGCTTGACCAACGCCGCCAACTTGACGGCGTTCTCATGGCCCAGGTTGCCGTAGGCGGAATTGATCGGCACGACCATGATGTCCACCTTGACGGAGCCCAGCGACGCCAGGATCTTCTCCGGACGATAAGCGGTGTCGCCAGTGTCGTAGAACGTGACTCCGTCGAGGGTGATCAGGAAGCCGACCGCGTCCGGAGCCAGCTCGCCGTGGTCGGCGTAGACCGCCCGGAAGTTGACGCCGTCTATGGTCGCGCTCTCGCCCGCCGCCAGGACGGTGGCGCGCTTGTCTCCTTGATAAAGCGGCAGACAGTCCGGCGAGCCGACGAAGCGGGTCTCCGGCCGCGCCCTCATGACCTCCAACAAGTCTGGGTCGAGGTGGTCGGCGTGGGAGTGGGTGGAAACCAAAAAATCCGCCCGCAACTCCGCCATCGCCAGCGGCGCGGGGATCATCCGTTTGAAACCGAACATGCGCTCGCAACAGTCGCTCAAATACGGGTCGACGCAAACGGTCTTCCCCGTGGCGGACTTCAAGAGGAAGCCCGCCTGCGCCAGATATGTCACGGTGAGCTTCATCATGCGCCCAACACCTCGCGCAACGCGGCGCGGCATCTGGCGGCCCCGCTCCACAGCAGACAGATGTCCGCAGCGGCCCAGAACATCTTCATGCCCTCGCCGGCCCAGAACTTCACCAGAGCCGGATCGCCCGCGGCGATGCCCGGCATGACGTTATGTTTATGACAGGCTTTGATGACGTCCTTGACGGCGTTCCGGTAGGTGTCGGAGGTGAACTGCCCTGGGATGCCCATGCCGGTGGAGAGGTCGTCGTTGCCGACCACCGCCACGTCGACGCCCGGCACGGAGAGGATATCGTCGAGGTTATCCAACGCCTCCTTGGTTTCGATCTGGATACCAATCATGGTGGTCCGGTTCAAGGTCTCGACCATCTCGGCGACCGAGCTCCAGCCCATGTACTTCCCGGCGGGGCAAGTCGAGGCGCCGACGCCGCGTTTGCCGAGGGGGGGGTACTTCACGGTCTCGATGATCCGCTCCACGTCGGCGCGGCTGCGGATGCGCGGGACGAAAACGCCGTCGGGCATCTGGTCAAGGGTGCGGTTGAGCTCGGCGTAAGTGTTGTCGGCGACACGCACCACGCAGGACAACCCCAACGCCCGCGACATCCGGATATGCTCCAGGATGGTCTCGCTGTTCAGCGCGGTGTGCTCCCGGTCGATCATCACGAAATCGAAGCCCGCCTCGTGATAGGCCTCGATCACCGCCCCGCTCCGGCTGTCCATCACGCAGCCGCCGACCAGAATGTCCCGCGCGGCGACCCGCTCCTTCAATTTACCGTTTCCGCATTGCATGACCGATATCCCTTTCCATGAATTTTGATAGAGGAAGCGTTTCCCTATATAATAAAGGCGAGGCACGGCGAAAGCAACGTCAGGAAATCAAAATATCGCCAGATTGTTGCGCAACACGACCAGCGGCGGCACCAGGACGGGGGCGGACACGTCACGGCCTTCGCTGAGCTGGGCGTAGATGAGCTCGATGATCCGCTCCCCCTCCCGGACGCAGTCCTGATACAGCGACGCCTTGACCACGCCGTCGCACAGATACATGCGGATGTCGCCGTAAAGGTCGGTGGCGATGATCGCCAACTGGTCTTGCCGCCCCAACTCCACGACCCTCCGGCACATCGCGGGCGAGTTGGCCGTGGTGGCATAGACGCCGCGGAGACCGGGACGTTCCGCCAACGCCCGGTCGACAAGTTGCGCCGCCTTTTCCGGTTGGTCGAAGTGCTCGTAGACGCCCGCCACCTCGAACTGGAAGCGGCTAGACTCCTGGAGGAAGCCCAGGACTTTGTCCTCGCAGTCAAGATAATCCCTGCTGGCGGTCATGACCGCCACCGCGGCGCCAGGAGGCAACATGAACCCCAGCAGTTCCGCCGCCAACCGCCCCGCCATGGCGCCGTCGCTGCGGACGCAAGCCAGACGTTGCTTCTCCCATTGTTCGGTGCCCAGGGAGGCGAACGGGATCTCATGGCCAGCGAGAAAACCCGCCTGCTCTGCGTCGAGCAGCACGTGGTTGCAAACCAAGGCGTTGACGCCATCCGCGACCGCCTGGGCCAAGGCGGCGGAAACCTCCCCACGGCAACTCCGGGATGACGTATGGTAATATTTGCCCTGGACGTTGTAGTCCCGCAGTCGCCCGAGGGCGGCGTCGACCCCTTTACGGAAATCGTCGCCGACCATCTGCCATTCGCGGCTGCACAGCACGCCGACCAGCAAGGGGTTGCGCGCCATGCTCTGGGCCACCCGGTTCACTTGGTAGTCCAGCTTCGCGGCCATGTCCAGGACGCGCTTCCTCGTGGCCTCGCCGACCCCCTTCTTGCCGTAAAGCGCCTTGTTCACGGTGTGCAGCGAAACATGGAGCTCCGCCGCGATGTCCGCGATCGTTGTCCTCTTCTCCGTCATCAGTCCGTCCTTTTTGGACTAATATAACCGCCATCCCGACGTCCTGAAAGCGCGGGAACGATCAATTCGCCCGCCGGTAATGGAACAGCGCCGAGTCCGGCCGCTTGGACATGCTCACCTCGACGCCCCGCTCCAGCAGCTCGGAGCCCTTGGCCTGCCGGACAAGGCCGCTGTTGTAGTCCTTGAGCTCATAGACCGCCCCGGCGTCCACGGCGCACAGCGGGAAGAACCCGTGGACGAAGGGGGACTCCGGCCGCATGAACACTTGGATTACGCCCTCATCAGCGTCGGGCAGATGGAACTGCCAGGCGATCCATTGCCGGTCGTCCCGCGAATAGGGCGTCAGTGGATAGTAGTCGCCATAGAGGCAGTGCGCTGTCTCCCGCCACTCCTGCATCCAGGCGGCGAGTTTCTTGAAGTCGAAGCCTGGCTTGAAGACGTTCTCGCAGCCGTGGTACGACAGCAGCAGCGAGCTGCGGTGGTAATAGATGTCGCGTTGGTCGCCGGGCTTGTTCATGGAGCCGAAGAAGGGCAGCCACTGGAACAGCGTGTGGTGCATGCCCTGCTTGGTCGTCAAGTCGGCGTAGTTGTAGTCGGTCTTGTGCAGCGGCAACGAGCGGCGCATGGTCTCGAGGTCGTTGCGCCGCCCGCCGGAGGCGCAACTGTCGAGGATGATGCCGGGGTTCGCCGCGAGGATGTCGTCCCAGAACTTGAGATAGCCGACGCAGTGACGGTTCTCGCGGACGCCTTGCCGGTCGGTCGGCTCGCCGTTGCGCCAGAAGTCAAGCGGATGGTCGGTGTTGAAATCTTGCCGGTACAAATCGACGCCCTCGCTTTTGATGAGCGAGTTGACGCGGGCGGTGAGCCATTCTCGGGCCTCGTCGTTGCCGAGGTCGAGTTGCTTGAGGTCGCGCATGTCGTTGCCCGCGTCGGGACGCTTGCTCGCCAGCAACCATTGCGGATGCTCGTCGGCGAGCTCGGTATGTGGGGCGACGCGTTCCGGCTCGAACCAAAGGATGGTCTTGACCCCGCGCTGGTGGACGTGGTCGCTGATGGCGCGGATGCCGTTGGGGAAACGTCTCCGGTCGGTCTTCCAGGTGCCGACGACCTCCCAATTCTCCACGCCGTTGGTGTCGTACCAGCCGGCGTCCATCCACAGGTAGTCGAAGGCGACGCCGTTGTCGAAGAACAGGTCGGCGTACTGTTTCTGGTTCTCCTCGTTGGCGCGGACCATTTCGTTGAATATGCCGCCGCCATAGTTCGCGTAGAAAGGCTTGATCAGCTCGCCGTCAACCTTGGGCATGTTGAACTCGATGAACCACTTGCGCCAGAGGTTCTGCGCCTGGACGCCGTCCGTGCCGTCGTAGGGCATGAAGACGATCATCGGACTGCGGAGCTTCTCGCCCGGCAGCAGCTTCGTGTGGAGGAACTGTTGTTTCGCGGTGACGCGCAGGCCGTCCTTCTGGTGTATCCCGTTGCCGACGGCGGCGAAGGTCGCCTCCCACTGCCCTTGCCAACTCACCACGATGATCGCGCCGCCGTCCTCGCCCTGGGCGCGGAAATACGGGAAACCGACGTTCGTCGGACGCCCCCCTTGGGAGCGCAACGTCAGCGGCACGTCGTAATAGAAGAAATGCTCCAAAGGCTCATACCCGTTCGGGGAGCAGTAGTCGCCCATGAAATGGTACAGTTTCACAGCGGGATAGAAGCGGTTTTTCGCCGTGTCCGGAGAGGGGGGCAACAGGTCGGCGTCGACGGCCCGGACCTCGCTCACGACCGGGGTGTCGGCGGAGCCGGAGTTCTCAAACCACAGCGTCCACTCCACCGTCGGGTACTTGTGGTTCTGGACGGCCACGCACGTGACGACGAGCCCGGTGGCGGGATCGGAGAGTTTGGTCACGTGCTCGCCGCGGCATCCGTCGAGCTCACGGGACTTGCTTTCAAAACTCCACCCCTTCTCCTGGCGGTCGATCTTCCTGCCACCATAGACGAAGGAATAGGGCAGGTTCTCCGGATTGAGCAGATGTTCTTTAATCCAAACACCGACATCAAGTTTCATCGCTATCTCCATTTCCGCTGACAAAGAAAAACTCCCCCGGCCAATCCGAGGGAAACGCTTCCCTTGATTATAATGCGAAACGGTGACGGAAGCAAGTCTGGGAAACCATGTTCTTGCGGATTGCCGCGAGAAAAAAGCCAGCCGGTGAGCTCAGACGAAGAGCTCGGAGACCATGCCGAGGATGATCGCCTCGGCGGCGGGGAAGTCGGCGGCGCCGTCGATGTAGCTGGCGGCGGCCATGTCGTGGCCGCCCCCGCCCAGGCGCCGGGCGATGGAGCCGACGTTGTAGCGCGGGTCGTCGGAGCGCAGGGAGACGCGGAAACGCCCCTTGTCCTGGTAGAGCAAGGCCACGACCTCGACGCCGTCGATGACGCGGATGGCGTCGATAACGCCCTCGGTGTCCTTCTTGCTCAAGCCGTGGGCGGCGAGCAGCTCCTGACTCATATGGAAATAAGCGAAACGGCCGAGGCAAGCGGTCCGCATCTGGCTCAGCACGACATCGGCCTCGAACTTGACGAGACTGAGCGGCTTGCTGGAGAACATCGCTTTGACCACGCCATGGAAATCGCCGCCGAGCTCAAGCAAGTCGGCCATCGCGCGGAAAGTGGCGGGGGAGCTGTTGTCGAAGCGGAGCCCCCCGGTGTCGGTGAGCACGCCGACGAGCAACGCGTCCAGGACCGGCCGGGGCAGGCTCCAACCGAGAGCGCGTAAAACGCCCAGGACGATCTCGCAGGTGGAACTGGCCGTGGGGACGACCAGGTTGAGGTCGCCGAAATTGCTGTTGTCGGGGTGATGGTCGATGTTCAGGACGGGCTTGCCCGCCACCGCGGCCTGGAGGGCGGGGTCGTTAGCGACGCGGGCCGCGCTGCCGCAGTCGAGGCACAGGACATGGCTATAAGCCTTGGCCTCCGGCACGGGCTTGACGTCTTCCGGGACGAAGCGACGGTAGCGGCCCGGAATCTCGCCGGGCAAACAAGCGTCGGCGCCGAGGCCGTTGGCGCGCCGGGCGAGGAGGCAGGCGACGACCGCTCCCAGCGCGTCCCCGTCGGGACGCTCATGGGCAAGGATCAACATGTCGCCCGGGGCGGCCAGGAAGGCCGCCGCGGGCGCTGCGTCACTTTGAGCCGGCATTTGCGTCCCCGGCGTTGAGCTCGTCGATAAGGGACATCACCCGGTCGCCGTCGCTCATCCGGCTGTCGTACTCGAACTCCAGGACAGGAGTGTATTTCATGATGGTGTCCTTGGCGATACGCCCCTGCAAGTAGGCGCGGTTCTTGCGCAGCAACTTGAGCAGCGTGCCCTTCTTGTCGGTCGGGCCGATGGAACTGACCAAGACCTTGGCGTGGCGCAAATCCGGGTTGATGATGACCTCGGTCACGGACACCAAGCAGTCCTTGAAGTGCTCCAGCCGCTTTTCCAGCAGGTCGGCGACTTCACGTTTCAGCAGCTCGTTGAGCCGGTCGGTCCTAGGGCACTTGTTCATTTCACATGGCCTGGGGTTGGAGGTGGTCCGCGAAGGCGGCGCGCTATGCCAGCGTCGCCTTCCGCAGTTCGATTTCATAGGCCTTGATCTCGTCGCCCTCCTGGAAGTCCAGGAAGTTGTCCATGCGGATGCCGCACTCCTGGCCGGTCTTGACCTCCTTGACCTCGTCCTGGAAGCGCCGGAGCGTCTGGATGGTGCCGTTGAAGAGGAGTTCCTTGCCGCGGTAGATCCTGCCCATGGAGCCAGCCTTGACGGAGCCGCTCTCGACGAGGCAGCCGCAAACCTTCGGGCCCTTGGTCATGCTGAAGATCTTGAGGATGCGGGCGACGCCCAACTCCTTCTCGCGCTTGTCGGGGGCGAGACGTCCGACCAAGGCGTCGGTGATGTCCTCCATGAGCTCGTAGATGACGCTGTAGAGGCGGATCTCGACGCCCTTGTCCTTGGCGAGGGCGTTGACGCCGGTGTTGACCTTGACGTGGAAGCCGACGACGATGGAGCCGGAAGCGGCGGCGAGCAGGACATCGGCCTCGGAGATGGCGCCGACGCCGGCGAGCACGATCTCGACCGAGATTTTCTCGGAGGGGATTTTGCCCAGGGCGTCGATGATCGCCTCGGCGGTGCCCTTGACGTCGGTCTTGATGATGAGGTGGAGGTCGTTGCGCTTGCCGCGGTCCAACGTGGCGAAGAGGTCCTCAAGGGAGACGCCCACCTCACGGGTTAGCGAGGTGGTGCGCTGCTCGTCGAAACGCTGACCAGCGATGGCGACGGCGTCCTTCTCGCTATCGCAGATGACGAAGATGTCGCCGGCGTTGGGGACTCCGGAGAGCCCCATGACCTTGACGGGAGTGCTCGGGCCAGCGGCCTTGACACGGTGCCCTTTGACGTCCACCATGGCCTTGACGCGGCCGGAATATGGCCCGCAAAGCATGATGTCGCCGACATGGAGCGTGCCGTTGCGGACCAGGACGCTGGCGGTGGCGCCGGTGCCCTGGCCAAGCTCGGCCTCCAGCACGACCCCCTCGGCGGGGCGTTTGGGGTTGCCTTTGAGCTCGAGCATCTCGGCTTCCAGGAAAATACGGTCGAGCAGCTCGGGCAGACCGGCCTTGGTGATGGCGGAAACCTTGACCACCCCGACCTCGCCACCCCATTCCTCGCTCATGAGGCCGTTCTGCTGCATATGCAACAGGATGCGGTCATAGTTGGCTGAAGGCAAGTCCATCTTGTTGGCGGCCACGATGATCGGCACATTGGCGGCCTTGAGGTGGTTGAGGGCCTCGATGGTCTGGGGCATGAAACCGTCGTCGGCGGCGACCACCAGCACGGCGATGTCGGTGGCGTTGGCGCCCCGGGCGCGCATGGCGGTGAAAGCCTCATGGCCGGGGGTGTCGATGAAGGTGATGCTCTTGTCCTTGTGGGCGATGACGGAGGCGCCGATGTGCTGGGTGATGCCGCCAGCCTCGCCCTTGACGACGTTGGTGTGGCGCAACGCGTCCTGGATGGAGGTCTTGCCATGGTCGACGTGGCCCAGGAAAGCCACCACGGGGGGGCGGGGGACCAAATCCTCAGGTCTCTCCTCGGCGTCGGAGGTCGCCTTGAGCTCGGCCTCGTCCTTGGCGGACCGCTTCATCTCCTCGACCTTTTGGCGATGGTCGAGGACGAGCTTGAAGCCAAAGGCCTCGCAGACCCGCTCGGCGACCTTGCTGTCCAGGCTCTGGTTGATGGAGGCCAGGACGTTCATCTTGAGCAGGCGGGTGATGACCTCGTTGGGTTTCTTGTCGATAGCCTCGGCGAGGGCCTTGACCATCACCGGGGACTTCAAGTGGATCTCGTTCGCGTTGGGAGCCGCTGCCTCGGCGGCCTCGGCGGCTTGAGCCTCCTTGCGTTTGGCTTTCTTGACCACCTCCTCGAAATGGTGGAGGACGATCTCGGAGATCTCGTCGTCGATATGGGAAGTCTGCGAGGCGACCTCGACGCCGAGGCTTTTGAGCTCGTCCATGACCGTCTTGACGTCCAGCACGAACTTCTTGGAAAGTGACTTCACCGTGTAATTAGCCTCCGACTTCTTCCGCAGAGGCTCCTTGGGCTTTTTGCTTTGTGTCATATGAGTCAGCTTCAGTTGTTAATTCGAATCAAAACTTGGCTTCGGGGGGCGCCGGAAGTCAACCGACCAGCGCCAAGGCCGCCAAGACCTGCTTGGCCTCGTCCTCGGAGACGCCGTCGATAGCGGCGATGTCACCGAGACCAGCCTCTTTCAGGCCCTCGACCGTGAGAAAACCGTTCTTGACCAGTTTTTCCGCCAAGTCCTCCTTGATGTTCAGGTTCTCCGCCAACGAGGCGACGGCGCGCTCAATCTGCCGCTCGAAGCTTTTGGCCTCGTCCTCCTCGCCGATGATGTTTATCTTCCAGCCGATCAGCTGTCCGCTGAGCTTGACGTTCTGCCAATTCTTGCCAATGGCCAGGCGCACCTGGTCGGGGGCGACATAGACGTCGATGAAATGCCCCTCCTCGTTGACCACCACCGACTTCGGCACGGCGGGCTGGAGGGCGTTGGCGACGTAGACGCGCAAATCGGCGTCGAAGCGGATGATGTCGATGCGCTCGCCGCCCAACTCGGCGGTGATGCTCTTGACCCGGGTGCCGCGCATGCCGACGCAGGCGCCGATGGGGTCGACGCGGTCGTCCTTGCTCCAGACGGCGATCTTGGTGCGGGCGCCGGGGTCGCGGGCGATGGCCTTGATCTGGACGACGCCCTCGCCGATCTCGGCGACCTCGCGCTCGAAGAGGCGGCGGACGAAATTCGGATGGGAACGGCTGAGGATCAGGCTCGGGCCGGAGCCGGCCGCGTCGACGTCGACCAGCAACGCGTTGAGCCGGTCGCCGACGTCGAACTTGTCGCCGGGTATCTTATCCTTATAGGAGAGCACGCCCTCGGCCTTCTGGAAGTCGACGACGACGCTACCGGCCTCGAAACGCCGCACCGAACCGCCGACGATGGTGCCGATGGAGTCCTTGAACTCGTCGTAAACCCTGGATTTCTCGGCCTTGCGCAACTGCTGGAGCATGGTCTGCTTGGCGGTCTGGGCGGCGATCCGCCCGAACTCCTCCGGGGGCACGTCGCGGGTGATCCGCTCGCCCAGCTGGGCGTCGGCCTTGACGGCCCGGGCCTCCGCCAGGGAGATCACCTCGGGGTTGGCGGGATCCTTCTCCTCCACGACCGTCTGCTGGTGCCAAGCGCGGATCTTGCCGGTGTTGCGGTCGATCTTGACGTCCAGATCCTTGCTGTAACGCAAACTCTTCCTGCCCGCCGACACAAGCGACTTCTCAAGCGCGTCGATCAGCTCCTCGCGGCTAATCCCACGCTCCTCCTCGATATATTCCAGCAATCCTAAAAGCTCAGTCGCCATAGTTCCAGTCTCTCGCTCTTGTTTGCAGTTGCGGTCCCACGGAAATCGAAAATGGGTTCGGAAACCCACCCCGGCCAATATAGCAGATGCCGCTATAGTCACTCGCGGAAAGCTAATATAGTCTAGTTCCTCGGCTTTGCAAAGGATAAACCACTTGAATTTTTCAAATAAAATGCGATAATAACAATCCCCCGCGGTGTCATCCGCCGCAAGGGGCGGAGAAGGTGCGACGCAAGCGCCATGCATGGGCATTGGCGACAACAAAAAAAACCGAAGGAGATTGTTCTAGATGCACACCAAGTCGGCCAAGAAGAGGGTTCTGACCAACGCCAAGGCCAGGCTCAGGAACAAGGCGCGCAAGAGCGCCGTCAAGACCGCCGAGAAGAAATTGCTCGCGGCCGTCGTCGCCAACGACACCGAGAAGGCCACCGCTTGCCTGAAGGACACCTTCATGAAGCTGGACAAAGCGGCCAAGACCGGCACGATCCACAAGAACAAATGCGCCCGGAAAAAGTCCAGGCTCGCCAAGCTGTTGAAGAAGCAGGCGGCGGCCTGAGCCGAAAGCCGGGCCGCGCCTGGCGCGGCCCGGCCCGGCCTCCCTTGCCGCCGGAGGCGGCCACGATGATCGATTTCCACGCCCACAGCAACCGCAGCTATTGCGCCGCGCGGGACTTGACCTTCGAGGATTACGCCCAGCAAATCGCTCTGCGGCCCGAACTTTCCGCTGTCTGCATGACCGACCACGGAATGGCCATCTATTTCCCGGAGGAGGTGGTCTGGAATTGGGAGTTCATCTCCGACAGCTCGGTGCTGGACAAATATCTCGCCCGCGGCAACGCCCTCATGGAGCAGTACCTCATGGAGCTGGCCAAATATCAAAACCGCGGCATCCATCCGGGTCTAGAGGTGGAGATGGCGGTCGACGGCAGGCTGATCTACGACCCGGCGTTCCGCAAGGAACTCAAGGTGCTCATCGGCAGCGTCCACGCCCTCCCCGTCCCCAAGTCCGCCACAAGCCGAGACTGCCCTGGGATAATCAGCTACTGGAAAGAGCACAACACCAGGCTCCTCGACTCCGGCATCGACATCCTCGGCCACCCCTTCCGCTGGCTCAACCGCCAGGTTGACGTCCCCGACGAGACCGTCGTCTGGACCGTTCAGACCGCCAAGGCCGCCGGGGTCGCGTTGGAGATCAACGCCCACAGCCTCCACCATGAGACCCAGCTCGACATCGCCATGCTAAAGGAAGCCGCCAGCTCCGGGGCGAAGATCGCCTTCGGCTCCGACTCCCACCAGCTCTCCGAGATCGGCAACTTCCCCTATCTCGACCAAATCGCCGCCGCGGCCGGAGTCAAGCTGTCCGAGCTCAAGTTGCTGGACATCTCGCGGAAACGCCGCAAAACGGTGATCGACAAATTCTGAGCACCAAATTTTCAAGCCAAAGTTTTGAAGGGGGTCAAGCCATGAGAAAGTTTTGCAGACTGTTCGTCCCGGCGCTGGCGACGGCGCTGCTCTGCGCCTGCGGCAGGGAGATCGTGGACACCCAACACCCGCTCTTCATCAAGGCCGTACAGCTCCGGGAAAGCGGCCAAACGCTGGAGGCTCTCAAGACGTTCCAGGACTACGCCAAGCTCAACCCGTCCTCCGTCAAAACCCACTTCCAGCTCGCCTCGCTCGACCATGACCGGGGCGAATACTTCGACGCCATCTACCACTACCGCCAATGCCTCGCCCTCGACCCCACTTCCGCCGACAACGCTAACATAGGAAAATGGATAGAGGCCGCGGAGAAGGACTTGGCCGTCGCGCTACTGGAGAAACACCCGGAAACGTCGCCGCTCGTGGTCGACGACGCCAAAGCCAAGGCCCAGGCCGCCGAGTTGCGCGACCTGCGCGAGGAACGCGCCACGCTCCTCCAGCTCGTCCGCAAGCTGAAAACCGCCCAGGCCACCGCCCAAGCCACCGTCAGCGCCGCCGCTGCCGTCGACAGCCCCGCCGTCCAGAGCAAAGCCCCCGAGGCGAAGCCGGCCCAGGCCGCCGTCGCCGCCGCCCCCGCCGCGGTCGTCGCCCCCCCCGCCCCAGCGGCGGCCGTCGTGGCCCAAGCGGCCGCGGTCGTCGCCCAGGCCGCCGCCCTCGTCGCCCCGCCCGCGGCGACGACCGTCGCCAAAGCCCCCCCCCCCCCCCCCC
>Ga0209467_1001287_pt1 | contig 22885 bp, 23 predicted proteins | sample Higcelwee11metaG_FD_187175 | JGI IMG/M metagenome (GOLD analysis project Ga0209467, IMG submission 187175) | Freshwater pond sediment microbial communities from the University of Edinburgh, under environmental carbon perturbations - High... | ecosystem: Environmental > Aquatic > Freshwater >... | reverse complement strand
AAGCGTGAAGAAATCGGGCTTGATATTCTTTATCGTACGGGCAAGGTTTCCATGCTTAACGAAAAGGATTTCATTACAAAACCTGAAGAGAAGAAGGCCGAAGAGTCCAATGATTTCATTTGAAGAATCCATTGCGACTGCCGTAGCCGCAACAGGTACATTTAAGAAAGAAGAGGTTATCCCTCTTCTTTCCATTCCCCAAGAAACAACTCATGGAAACTTTAGTCTCCCGTGTTTTGCCTTGGCAAAGACGCTTCGCAAGGCACCAAAGATCATTGCTGAGGAAATAGCCTCACAAATCGTGTTGCCTCTCGGACTTTCTAAAGTCGAACCCGTGAACGGGTATTTGAATTTTTTTATTGATCGTGATTTCTTGGCAAAAAGCGTTCTTGAAGCAGTGGCAACGACACAACTTTCTTATGGTCATTTTGCCCCGAATAACAAGACCGTGGTGATCGATTACAGTTCTCCGAATATTGGTAAAGAACTCGCCTTTCATCATTTGCGTTCTACCATGATCGGCAACAGCCTTGCGCGCATCTACAAGGCCGCAGGCTACCGCGTCGAACGAGTGAATCACTTGGGTGACTGGGGCACGGCATTCGGCAAGCTCATTGTCATGTACCTTCGTGAAGATCGCAAGACTGACCAAGCAACACTCGATTCCCTCACTGTCAAAGAACTCAATATTCTTTATTCAAGCTTTTCAAAAGCGAGCAAGGAAGAACCCGAGTTAGAAGATGCGGCACGCGCTGCATTTTCCAAGTTAGAAACCGGCGATGTCTTTTACCGCACGCTTTGGCTCGCATTCCGCGCCGCAACGCTCAAAGAACTGATGCGCATTTATAACATGATGGGCGTCTCTTTTGATCATTACACCGGCGAATCTTTCTATGAACCGCTCATGCCTGCCGTTATTGAAGAACTTCAGCAGAAGAACCTGATGACGCATAGTCAAGAGCGCGACGTGGTGATGCTCGATGAGTTTAATCTGGGACCTTGCCTCATTCGCAAAAGCGATGGAAGCACCCTTTACGCTACACGCGATTTAGCGGCCGCCATTTACCGCAAAAAAGAATTCAACTTCGACAAATGTTTGTACGTGGTGGATCTTGGGCAATCGTTGCACTTTAAGCAGGTTTTCCACGTTTTGCAGAAGATGGGCCGCGAATGGTACACCGATATGTACCACATTCCTTTTGGGGTTATCCTCAACCAAAGCGAAGATGGCAAGTGGGAAAAAGGCAAGACCCGTACAGGGACAGCAAGCCTTTTGCGCGATGTCATTGAAGCGGCAAGCGAAAAGATCCTTACGTTCATTGACGAAAAAAATCCAGAACTCGAAAACAAAGTCGCCGTGGCTACACAAATTGGAATTAGTGCTCTCACGTTTAATGACTTGAAGAATCGTCGTTTGATGGATGTCAAGTTTGATTGGGATTCTGCGTTGAGTTTTGAAGGGGCCACGGGTCCTTACGTACAAAACGCTCATGTCCGCCTTTGCAGCATTATGCGCAAAGCGGGTTACACCGTGAACGTTGCAGACGTGGATTGGAAAATACTCACCGATGATTATTCCTACGAGCTCATCAAGGTTCTCTCTCGCAAGGGAGATCGTATCCGCCAAGCTTGTGAAATTGATGAACCCAGTGTCCTTGCGCAGTATGCTTTGGAAATCGCCGAAGCCGCGCACCGCTACATTCATAACGATCGCGTGTTGGGATCTCCTGAAGAAAAGGCACGTTTGTTCCTAGTGCAATCAACGCAAGTGGTATTGGAAAACGTTCTGGATCTTTTAGGATTGTTCCCCATACGAGCAATGTAAATCGCATTGCGTGCTCCGCCATGAACTCCATTCTCGACAAAGCAATCAGTGGCGAACGCCTTTCAGTAGAGGAAGCGCTTTCGCTACTCTTGCATGCCGAATGGACAGAAATGGTTCAAGCGGCAAACACCGTACGTGCACGAAAACTGCCTGGAAATAAAGTCGGCTATACAGTTTATCGCATTGTGAACTACACCAATGTGTGTTCGGTGCGTTGTTCTTTTTGCTCCTTCTGCCGTTATGAGGATAGCAAAGACGCCTTTGTGCTCCCTTTATCAACGATTCGGGAAAAAGCCTTAGACGCCAAAGCAAAAGGGGCCGATCAGATTTTCTTGCAGGGTGGCGTGAACCTCCGCATTCCCCTAAGCTACTACACCGATGTTCTCCAAATGCTCACAGAGGAATTGCATCTGACCGTGCGCGGTTTTTCACCCGTGGAACTCATGCGCATCGCAGAGGCGCAAAATCTCCCCTTGGATAAACTGCTCACTATATTCAAGGGAGCGGGACTTTCCTCTGTGCCGGGCGCAGGTGCAGAGATTCTCACCGACCGGATGCGTATGTTACTGAGCCCTCATAAGCTTTCTGCAAAAGCATGGCGAGAGACAATGGCCGAATGCCACCGCAAGGGACTTCCCGGTAGCGCAAACATTGTTTTTGGAAGTGTGGAAACACCCCACGACATTGTGGAACATTTGGAGTTAGTTCGCAACCTTCAGGATGAAACTCACGGCTTCAAAAGTTTTGTGGCGTGGACTTTTCAGCCGCAGACAACAGAGTTCCCCATTCGGCATGTCACCGCCATGGAATACTTGAAAGTGCTTGCGCTTTGCCGTCTATACTTAGATAACATCGATCACATTGAAGTCTCTGTTTTGGGCATGGGCAAAGAAGTCGGAGAACTTGGATTAAATTCCGGTGCTGATGACATCAATAGTATTGTTATGGAAGAAAACGTTCTCATCTCTCAAGGACTTTCTACAATCCCCGAAGCGGAAACATTTATCAGCAATGCCGGTTTCACTCCCTATCGCCGCACCTTAAACTTCGATTGATTTACCCATGCGCCGTTTCATGACGTTTCGAAGACTCATTTTTCGAGAATCAGCACCCCCCGTAGAAGCTGAGAAAAATCCCATTGCAGAAGAAGTACTTGCAGCCTCCGGGGATTACATACAAATTCGAGACTATAGCCTGGTGCTTTCTAGCCAAGAGATTGAACACCGTTTGGTTCACAATCCCATAGGTCCTTTCGAAATTTTTGTACCTCCTGCGCTCCTTGAAAAAGCACTGGAGCAAATCGCTTTATACCAAACGGAAAATCCACCCCGACAAGAAAATCCGCCGCTTCCTATTCATTTAAGTTTACATCCTCTCTGGGTTTTGCTTCCTCCCATTATTGTTACCCTAATTCAATTTTCCCATCGAGGTTCTCCCTTTTATCACATGGGTCTTGCGGATGCGGAAAAAATTCTTACAGGGGATTGGTGGCGTGTATTCACCGCGCTCACCTTGCACGGAGACGCGCGTCACTTGACCAGTAACCTGATTTCCGGCTATGTCATATTAAATCTTGTTGCCTTTCGCATCCCCCTTTCGCGCATAGCTCTTCCTCTCCTCGCAACGTCTGGCCTTGCCAATTTTCTGGTGGCACTCACGATTCAAACTGATTTCCGTTCCCTTGGATTTTCGACATTCGTCTTTGCTTCCCTGGGCGCACTCAGTGCCATTGAATTCCGTTTGATGCCAAAAGATACGGACAACCTTTTGCGCCGTTTTGCGCCCTTATTCGGAGCCGCCTCTCTCGCTGTATTCCTGGGCCTTGGCGAAAATGCGGATATTCTTGCTCATTTTTATGGTTTTGTTCTTGGGATTTTATGCGGGCTGATCCCTCGGAAAAAGAAGTTACTCTGGGGCGCGCCTCTGAAATGGGTGGATGGAGCATTGATCCTCTTGTATTTGGGAGTTTTCGGAATGGTCTGGAAAATAGCCCTTTCCTAACATAGATATGGACAATTAGTATTTCAGAACTTATCTTTATACAAGATATGGTGAAATTTAGCCAGACCTCGTGGTTCGAGAGCAAAAAAGAAGAAGCCCTTCATCTTCTACAATATGTCCCACTCCGTGTGACTGTTGAAGAAACGCCGCTCGTCCATTATCACGCTCCTGATGGATTTATTTCTGGGGCATCTGTTCGTTATCGTTTGATCTCTGGTTTGCGTCGCTTGGACTGGACTGGTATTATCAGTTCCGTGTCTGAGACAACGGTGGTGGTGCGCTTAAGTGGCGGTCCATTCCGTGGATTTGATGCCAAGCATTCCTTTGTCGAAGAAGACGGCCTCTTGTCCTGCCATGACGATTTTTCCTTCCAGGGAGAAGAGGTTTCATTCAAGAATGCGATGGAACAAGCGAATGTGTTCTATGCTTTTGAAGCACGCCGCAATACTGAAAAGGTGTCGTTAGCCGTTGAAGCCGAACGCGAGACCCGCCAGTTCGAGGCCTTCGATCAGGGCATGTGCGCGGGCTAATTCCTGAGCACCTTTATATATTTCCCCTATGGTATATCGTTCTTTAGAAGAGGCCTTACTCGACCTTGAAAAAAATCATTTGCTGGTACGCATTCAAGAAGAGGTGGATCCTTATCTGGAAATGCCGGAGATGGCGAGACAAGCCTATGCACAACAAGGCCCGGCTCTTTTTTTTGAACATGTAAAGAATTCCCCTTTCCGTGCTGTCTGCAATATTTTTGGTACCAATGAGCGGGCTCGATTTTTGTTTCGAGATACTTTCAGAGCGGCCAAAACGGCAATACAGGCAAAAGCAGACCCGGTCGCCATTTTAATGCACCCCACGCAATGGCTACAAATGCCCGCCATCGGTTTGCATGCATTCCCTACCAATACAGAATCAGCACCCGTACTTTTCAAAGAATGCACGCTTGCCGATCTCCCGCAAGTGCAATGCGCCTCTGAAGAGGGAGGTGCGTTTCTCACGTTACCCCAAGTATTCACTGAAGATCCGGGTTTCACTTCCATTTTTAAATCCAATCTCGGGATGTATCGCATACAAATTTCTGGGAATGACTACCTGCAAAATAAAGAATGCGGACTTCACTACCAAATTAATAGAGATATTGCCGCCCATCATCAGAAAGCGTTGGAACGAGGGCAACCCCTCCGCGTGAGTATTTTTTTAGGGGGTCCCCCAGCGCACACACTCGCCGCCGTGATGCCCATGCCCGAAGGCCTTTCAGAACTCGTCTTCGCGGGGATTCTTGCAGGGCACGCTTTCCGCTATCATTCTTACGAAGGTTGGTGTGTCTCTGCTGATGCGGATTTTTGCATTTTAGGAGAAATAGCCCCGGATCTCAAACCGGAAGGTCCTTTTGCGGATCATCTCGGCTATTATTCTGCGAAGCACTTGTTCCCTTATTTGAAAGTAAAACATGTGTTCCACAAAAAGAACGCCATTTATCCTTTTACCGTTGTGGGTCGCCCCCCGCAAGAAGACACTACTTTTGGCACATTGATTCACGAGCTCACGCGGCCCATGGTTCCTCTGTCCATTGCAGGGCTTCATGAAATCAATGCGGTGGATGCCGCCGGGGTACACCCCTTGATGCTCGCTCTCGGGAGCGAACGTTACCTCCCCTACGGTAACCCCCGCGAACCCATGGAGCTTTTAAAAATTGCAAATGCTCTTTTAGGGTTTAATCAAGCTTCTCTTGCAAAGTTTATTTTTATCGCCGCGAAAGAAGATGCACCCACACTTTCCGTAAATAACATCAAGCTGTTTTTTCATCATATGCTGGAGCGCCTTGACTTTACGCGTGATCTGCATTTTCAGACAGCGACAACCATCGATACCCTTGATTACACGGGGACTTCTCTGAATCACGGATCCAAAGTGGTCTTTGCCGCCGCAGGAAAGGCGCGCCGCACCCTCGGAGAAAATATAGCGGATGGTACTGAAGACCTTTTGCTGCCGCCTCTTTTTTCAAATCTGCGATTTGTCATGCCCGGTGTTCTTGTGATTCAAGCGTCCGCCGAGGCTTCTATGAAAGCCCTTACCGAGGCTCTCGCCCACTGGGAACACCGCGAAAAATTTCCCTGGATCACCGTTGCTGACGACAGCGATTTTGCAGCAAAGACATTGGAAAACTGGCTTTGGATTACTTTTACGCGTGCAGACCCTGCCAACGATATCTATGGGGTCAATGAAGGGGTGTCTCACAAACATTGGGGTTGTATTGCGCCGTTGTGCGTAGATGCACGAGTAAAACCACATCATCAAAAGCCCTTAGAAGAAAATCCGCAGATTGTAAAAAGAGCTGAAACCATTCTCGCCAAAACCCTCCAGAATACTTCATTAAAATCGGCTTCGTAGCCTTATGTCTTTATTTCTAAAATACGTCACCCCCTTACTTCTTTTCACCACATCCTTTTCCTTTGCAGGACATGGCCGCTGCGGTACAGAGGCAATATGGGAACATCAGCAAAATGTTCGCAATGGGCTTGTGGCAAAAACAGCATACAGTGCACTGGTCTCTTGTGATCCAAAAGCTTTTTACGACACCAGTAATGTGCAAAGACGCTTTACCAGCCACTTTCGGATTTACTTTGTCTCAGAGGGTCCCCACGCCACAACCACCGCATTTATCGATACTCTAGCAGTTTATTTGGAAAAAGCCTGGACACTTCATACTCAAACCTTGGGAATGCGCGCTCCTCAAGCAGCAAGCACCACTTACCATTATCAGCAATCCGATCGCCCTGATTTATATCCGGTTGAAGTTCTCGAGATCGACATGATCCGCGATACTTATTCACTCATGGGGGGTCCTTGTGGGGGTTGCTATGGACTTTCTTTCCCCCCCGACTTTCAAAACACTGAATTAACCGAACTTGTGATTGATAATGATTTTAGGTATCCTTCTCAAAATAGTGATTCCCTGTCTGTCACCTACCATTCTCAAACCTGCACCTACCCGGTAGCGGAAGAAGAAATTACCAACACAAGCACGGGACATTCCTACGCCGACTATTTTAATGAAGCCATTGCCGTCACCGCGTTTCATGAACTTTATCATGCCGTGCAATCACAATATTTGGATTATTTGACCCATAGTAACTATTACTACTGGCTAGAAGCCTCGGCGGTGGGCATGGAAGAAATCGGGGCTCCTGCGGTGAACGATTACTGGGCCTACCTGAATTCTTTTTTTCAGAATCCCGGTTCCACATTTACTCACATCGGGGATGCGATTTCACCCTATGGTATCGGGTCCTGGTTCTTGTATAACTACAAACAATGGGGCCCCAGATTTGATAAAGCCCTTTGGGAACGCATTAGTGAAAACCCCGATACCACATTTGATTTCATTTATGCGCAAGAGCTCCTGTCCCGAAAGGGGAATCCCGATTCTGTTTTTCATGATTTTTCAGAGAAAATATTTTTTTCCGGTGATCGCGCTCACTATCTCCCGACGGCGAAACAATTCGCAGAAGATCAACCTTTCTGGCCAAACATGAAATTAAAAAATGCGGGAACCGAAGTGTCGGATTTTTACCCTACAGCGTTTTCGTTTCTGAAACTCACAGGGAACGCCCTTCCTGCAATTTCAGAAACTTTTAAGGGAAAGGCATCCGTCGCGTTGTGGGATACAGACGGGGAATCTGTTACCTTTATTCGCCTGAATGACTCTACCTCTCTCCAATCATTAAACGCACAAATTGCGCAAGCGGATTCTGCTGTGCTTATCTTGAGCCAACTTCGAAACAGTACCTCTACCGGATCTATTCTCAATGATTCGCTTCCGATGCGCGCATACCCCAATCCGTGGGAGGGAGCCTCTCCGCTTTGTTTCGCAGGTCTCCCTCAAGACGAACATTATATTGAAGTGTGGACTCGATCCTTAAAGTTGGCCTTCCGAAAATCTTATCAGGAAACATCCCTTTGCCTGGAAGCCGCTAGCGTCCGCCAGTCACTCGCCCCCGGACTTTACCATTTCCGCGCAGGCAACCATGGAAAGACCCAACCATTCTTAGTGATCTACTAATAGGGAAACTCGCTAAAACGAGCTCAGTGGTGCGACACTTACCTTAATGGCTTTGGCCGTTTCTGCATTCCCACTCACATTTCACAGGTTCATCTGTGAGGAACCGCTTTCATTAAGCGCTGAAGCATAAGTTTTTTATTTTAACTCGGTTTGACGCTAAAGCATCATTACTGCACTCAGTCATATTGCACAATACTCGCCCAATTTTGCGGGGGATTACAAATCAATTTTAGTAGGACTTGCTAAAACGTATAAAGAACGCTCGCGCCGCTACCATCAGGGAAGAACTGCGGAAGCAGATGCACATTTTCAAGCGCAGAGAACTCGGTCGAAGATGTGGCACGATAAACACGCATCACATCAAGCACCGCAACAACACGGTTCAAAATCAACGCACCCACAGAAATTTGGAAAACAATGCGAGAAACACGGTAGTTACGTAAAATGTCATTGTAATAATTCATGTGACTCGTCGACGAGGGATTGTCACTAGAGCCCCAATCCCAAGTATGAGAAGCATCCATAGGATAATCTTCATCAATCGCTTGGCCCGAACGCAACATCGCCTGATTGTAATCTTCATTCATATCTGGATTGGAATTTTGCCCTGCAACCCCCGCACGGCTCCGGTACTCGCCCATGGTGTTTAAAAAATTCATATCGCGGGAAGGATTCACCACGCCTGCATAGCGCGAAGCATAAGACTGGGCATTGGAAATTTGTTTTTCACCAAATAAATAAGAACCAAAAGTCAATGTCCAAAAAGCGACATCACTCCAAACGTATGCCCGAACATAACTTTTTTCTCCCAAATAATACTGCCCCATACCCGGCAAAAGAGCAGACGCCCCCATGGCGATTCCCAAATTTTTTCCCGTGTTTCTGCTCACTGATTCATTCACAGAAATTACAGTTTGTGCTTCAAGCGACATCGCCGTCACAAAAACAATTAAGATTGGGGACAAAAATCGCATCAGAAAATCCAATAGAGACTAATGGAAGAGACCGCATTCAAAGGCGAATATCCACCATAAAAATGCAATTGATCATACCAGGAAAGATCTTCTTCGTAAAGAACCTTGTTATGCGAATGGGCAGTCCAAGCAGCATCCAAGGCAGAGACAAGATGATTAATAATGACTCCACCAAAGAACCAAGCTTGCATATCCGCATATTCATTGGCTTTACTGCGCATACTACGGTAAGATTTCAAATTGGAAGAAGAACCCAGAGCCACAGTTTCTGCATCAGCATCGTTCAAATTCAAGGCAGAAACAGGAGTTTCATTCTCCACATCATCCCAGCCCAAAACATAGGTACTACCGGAGATGAGAGAATAATACGAACCTTGATCGTAGAGCGAACGGGAAGAACCAATCTCTTGCGCATTGCTCAAATGCATTGCATCATTTAAGAACAAACCGTCTTTGGAATAACAGCCCGCTGTGGTAGCGGTTCCATAGATGGATTTACAATAAGATTCCCGATCACTCATATAACGTGTATTGAAATTGGTTTCCGCTTCAGTATCACCCAATTGTCCATACAAAGTATGCACCGCATTTTCGTAGGCACTCGCAGAATAATGAGCATTTGCAAAATCTTCGTATTTGGAGACTTGCTTATCATACTTATAAATGGAGTAGTAATACCAACCGCCCCAAAGGCCTGCTTCAATGACCAAGTAAGCGCCCCCGCGGATATAGTTAAAATTACTCCCCCCCACATAGATTTGACCTGACCCAGGAATCACGAGTGACATAAAGAGTGCCTTGCGAGGATCCTTATAGCGGCCTTTCATTTCATCAATTCCACGCACCTTTGAAACCTTTACAGGACCAAGGATGTCTCGCCGAGACATAGAAGAGGAGCTGAGGCTCGTGATCACACTCGTTGCAGAAGAGGAACTACTGCTACTCATCACAGCCATAGGGAGCGGTGCCGAAGAAGAAGATGATGATGCCTGCAACGAAGAAGAAGAAACAATAAGTGATGAAGAGATCGCCACTGGAGAGGAAGAAGATTCGGCCCCCGAAGAGGACAATACAATAGACGAGGAGGACTGAGCCACAGAGGATGAGGATATATTTTCTTTCGAAGAAGAGGAAAGCTTAACTGATGATGAGGAAACATTTACCGCAGAAGAGAATGCTATTTTCGGCACGGAAGAAGAAGATAATGTAACCTTCATCACCGACGAAGAAGAGACTATAGATGCTGAGGAGACTATAGACGAAGACGACTCAGCTAATGCACTACTCTTAGTCGCTTCCGCCTCAAATTCAGAAAATAAATCTCGCACCTCTGCAAAACTCGCGGAGACAAACAAACAAAGAGGAAGGGTAAACAAAAATCGACGCATATTTGAAATCTACAAAAAAAGCCATCCCAAATGGGACGGCTTTTTTGCAAAACATTGCGAAGACTTAGTCTTCCTTAACCACCCACACTTTAACAGTCGCTTCAACGTCACCGAAAACATTTACGTTCACGGAATAAACGCCGAGTTGCTTAATGGGCTCCACAAGAAGGACTTGGTTGCGGTTAACCTTAATACCTTGAAGCGTAATGGCTTCAGAAATATCGGAAGCAGAAACGGAACCATAAAGGCGTTCCCCTTCAACCACGCGACGTGGCAGATTAACAGTCACCTGAGAGAGCTTACCCGCAACACCTTGAGCCGCAGCAAGTTCCTTCTGGAACAAGGCTTCCATGGCTTCACGGTTGCGTTCGATCTCAATCTTAGCATCTTTAGTAGCACGCAGGGCCAACTTGCGTGGGAAGAGATAATTACGGGCATAGCCGTCCTTAACCTTCACGACATCCATCATCTTACCGAGGTTCGGCACATTGGCTTTGAGAATAACTTCCATTATTTACTCCTTAGCGCAGATTGTCTGCAACGAACGGCAAAATAGCCATGTGACGAGAACGCTTGATAGCTTCAGCGAGCATACGCTGATACTTCGCGTTGGTACCGGAAATACGGCGAGGAATAATCTTTCCACGTTCCGAAATAAAGCGACGAAGGATTTTTTCATCCTTATAGTCAATGAACTGAACCTTGTTCTCTGTGAACCAACAGGTTTTCTTACGACGGATGCGCGGACCACTAGGTTTTCTTTCTTCGAAAGACATTAGTCTACCTCCCCATCTTCAGCATCAATGGACAACACTTCTTCAGTGCTTTGTCCGAGATTCTGATCATAAATAATATCTGTCATAGGATAATCAACGAGGGTCATCCAGCGGAGAACATTGCCGTTCAATTTGAACGCAGTCTCAAGACCAGCAACAACGGACGCTTCTGCTTTGTAGTAGAAAATCACGTAGTAGCCGTGTGTTTTTTTGTTAATGAGGTAAGCGAGCTTGCGCTTTCCCCAATCGTCGCGGCGAAGCACTTCACCGCCTGCAGTAATCTTATCAGCAATGGTCTGGACTTCGGCAGCAATGCCATCGTCGGAGATCATAGCATCAATGATTACCATGGTTTCATATTGTCTCATTATTGAGTCCCTTTGGTCTTTCGCCCAAACTCACCATGAATCCGGGAGGGTCCCGATCACTCGGGAGCCCAAAGATAAGAAACGAAGGGGGAAATGTCAATCGAGAATCAGATGCTGAGATTGATTCCCAGCATGAGCGATTTACCCCAAGAAGTGATGTCCGTCCCCCAGTAGTGGTGAACCACCAACTCTAGAGAAAGCCAAGTACCGAGAAAGTTTTTTTGCAAGAAATCAAAGGAATTTCGAAGATTGTAAGCAATTCCCCCAGTAAAAGAGAGCTGACTCACAGGAGAGGAATTATAGTCATAGTTGAGCCCACTCACTAAACCCCAGTTGGGGGCAAATTTCCAACCCATGCCAAGATCAATCCCCGCGGAAAACCCATTCAGAGAATACTCATCGCTACACTGAGCAGATTCATCGGTACCTACAGAAGTTTCCGAGGCCTCCTCATCCTGGTTTTCGCGAATTTTGGATAGATCGGTAGTTTCAAACCCAATAGTGGGGCTTATATAAAAGCTAAAAGTCTCTGAAATAGGGAAATGAATGCGCCCATGAATATGATATCGCTGATAAATTAACGCGTACTCTTGATCCAAATTTCCACCATACATCTTGAGCGCCCAACCAGCACTGATCCGCTCGGTGTAAAAATATTCAGCCATCCCCTGCCAAACACCCATGTCTTTACAAGATTTACCACTAGGACTTAACCCACCCAAACCCAAACCTACATTGATTCCCTTAGACTGATTCGCAGATTGATGAGGCAACGGAATTCCCCCATCGGCATAAGAAGATGCAAACGCTAAAAACAGAAGTAAAAATATTGTGAAAATTCGTTTAGCCACGCCACAAATCTAAGAAAACTAAGAGGATAAAACTATCTTTGGCGTATGCTTCAAAAGATCTATATCCGTCATATACCCCAAATGATCGATCAATATGTAGAACTGGCCGGCTGGGTATGCCGGGTTCGCGGTTCTGGCAAGGTTTCCTTTATTCAATTTCGCGATGGTACTGGTTTTGTTCAAGTTGTGGCCGGCATTCAAGATGTCTCCGCTGAAGACTTCGAATCCATCCGTCACCTCACCCAAGAAAGCGCCATTCGCGTTTCTGGGAAGGTAATTGCGAGCGAGCATTCCCCGATCGGCGTAGAAATTCTCGCCAATCATATTGAGATTGTGCACAAAACCGAAGACTATCCGATTACCCCCAAGGAACATGGTACCGACTTTTTGATGGACCGTCGCCACTTATGGATTCGGAGTGCTCGCCAACAAGCAATTCTCACTATTCGGCACCAGATTGTCACTGCCATTCGGCACTACTTTGACGATAACGATTTCACATTGGTGGATGCTCCCATCTTTACCGCCAATGAATGCGAAGGTTCTAGCACTCTATTTGCTACAAAGTATTTCGAAGAAAATGCGTACCTCTCGCAAAGTGGGCAACTTTACATGGAAGCCGCCTGCGAAGCCGTCGGACGCGCCTATTGTTTTGGCCCGACCTTCCGCGCAGAAAATTCCAATACGCGCCGCCACCTCACCGAATTTTGGATGGTGGAACCCGAAGTTGCCTACATGGATCTCGATGGAGACATTGAACTTGCCGAAGGTCTGGTGCAAGCGATTGTGCGCCGCGTTTTAGAGCGTTGCAAAAATGAACTTCAAATTTTAGAGCGCGACACAAAGCCATTAGAAGCCGTGATCAAAGGACCCTTCCCCAAAATCAGCTACACAGAAGCGGTCAAAATCATCCAGGATTCAGGCGCTCCTTTCAAGTGGGGCGATGACTTTGGCGGTGCCGATGAAACGATCGTGAGTGGTAAATTCGAACGCCCCGTCGTTGTGTATGGGTACCCCACAGAGATTAAGCCTTTCTACATGAAAAAGGACCCCGAAAACCCGAAAGTCGTGCGCAATATGGATATTTTAGCACCCGAAGGCTATGGAGAAATCATCGGTGGTGGTCAACGTGAAGAAAGTTTGGATGTTCTTGAAGCTTCTCTGAGAGCGCAGGGACTCGCGCCCGCCATTTATTCGTGGTATCTTGACATTCGACGCTATGGTTCGGTACCTCACGCGGGTTTTGGTCTCGGAGTGGAACGTTCCGTGGCTTGGATTTGCGGACTTCCCCACGTGCGTGAAACCGGGGCTTTTCCACGTCTCCCCAACCGTTTAAGACCGTAAAAAAAGCCTTTTTTTCTCGCTTTTTTCAATAATTCATTGTATTTTACAGGGCATTCTTAGGAGTATATATGAGATTCCTTTTTCCTTTATTTTTGACGATTGTCGTTTGTGCTGGTTCTTCTTTTGCGCAACTTGCCCCAAAAGAAGATCCAAAGATTAACTTAATGCAAGATTCCACAGGTAAAAAGCTTAAAATGGATTTTTCCATGCCGCTCATCGGCATTAGTGATCCAGGAATGTTGTTTAGTCATTTCAGCGAACGCCCACTACTCATCTTTTATTTTAGCCCCAAATGCCCCCACTGTCAAGAAAAATTCCCGATGATCCAATCACTCATCAAAGAATATGAGCCGAAAGGACTTACCGGCATAGGGATTGCTATCGGCGGCACCATCAAGAAAAATGATGTGCGTTTGTTTATGGATCAGTTGAACGCAACCATTCCTATTTTCCAAGATGTGAATAGCAAATTTGGTCCTACCTATGGCACGGGTTACGTTCCTGTGGTATTCTTAGTGAACACAGATGGATCCTTCTATCGCTACGGGGAACTTACGCCCGCAAGCATCAATCATCTCAAAGCGACCTTGGATGGTCTATTCCAAAAAAAATAATCATGCCCAAGTGAAAACTTGGAACTGGGGCATTGTCGCCCCAGGGCACATTGCCCAAAAATTCTCAATCGAGCTTGCCGAAAATTTTCAAGCCAAACGGTACGCGGTCGCTTCCCGCGAACTACAGAAAGCAAAAGAATTTGCCAAAGAATTTGGTTTTGCGAAAGCTTACGGTTCATACGAAGAACTATTTCACGATCCAGAAGTCGATATTATCTATGTGGCAAGTCCCAACCACATGCACTTCGAACATACGATCGAGGCTCTTCAAGCAGGGAAGCACGTTCTCTGCGAAAAACCATTTGCTTTGAATTCTCATGAAGTGACAATCATGAGTGCGCTCGCCCACAGAAAAAATTTATTTCTCATGGAAGCCTTGTGGACAAGATTTATCCCCTCTTACCTTAAAACCGTGGAATGGATAAAATCAGGAGTGATCGGAGAACCCAAACAACTCACCGCTAATTTTGGTTTTGTTGCCAAATACGATCCTCAAAGTCGCCTGTTTAATCCTGAGTTCGGGGGCGGTGCCCTCGCAGATATCGGTATTTATCCCGCATTCCTTGCCCTCACCCTCTTCGGATACCCGGAAAAAATTTCAGCAACATCAACGATGGCGCCCTCTGGCGTGGATATGAGCACGGAAGCGATTTGCCAACATAGAAACGGAATCCTTTCAAAACTGACTTGTACGTTTGCAGAAGATCTCGAAACAGAAGCCCTTATTACGGGGACCAAAGGTTCTCTTCGTATGCATCGCAGTTTTCACATGCCCTGCGCTCTCACACTCGCGAGGGAATCCGGCGAAGTAGAAACCATACCCGCAGACCCCCATGAAAACGGCTACCAATACGAAGCCATTGAGGTCATGCGCTGCCTCGATAATGGACAAAAAGAAAGCGACCAGTGGCCGCTTTCAAAAAGTGCAGAACTCCTGCGATTCTTAGAAGCAATCAAAGTGAGCGCCCTTGAGCACGCAGCCAACGCTCGTACATAAACAAAGCGATCAGGTTTTTTCCATCTACAAATTTATGAGCCGCTTCTTCATACGGGAGGACGATCGTTTTGATCCACTCATTTTCTTCCATGTATTCCTGATCTTTACCATCCATCGCGCGTAACTCATCTTTTGTCACCGTGCGCTCAATAGCGTACAAACGAATGAGTTCATCAAGAACACCGCAACTCCCCGCAAAACCCTCCACCCCTTGCTCATGCCAGAATGCACTGAGATCAATAAGTTCGGAATCGTCCGCATCCATCAGGGCCTCTTCTTTCAATTCAGAGAGAGCCACCTTGCGATAATCACGAGACCAATCGAGAATGCCCGCTGGAATTTCTAAGGAGTGATCGTAGCCAATAGCAAAACGCGGCTGATCTACCAAAAGCAAATAAGGCTTGCCTTCGGAGCGGAGCACCACAAGAACGCCCACCGCATTGCCTCGCACAAAGACTACGCCATGCACCAGTTTACCATCGGGAAGAGTCGCCACCGCATTCAACTTAATGAACAAGGGCTCATGACGTTTGGCAAAAAAATCCACCGATGCAAAATGAATCGCAGAAACGTTAAATTTCTTTTGAACTTTCGCAATCCATTCCTGATAAATGGAACAATTGAGAATTAAATCCCAATCTTCTTTTGCAATAGATTCCGAAAAGGTGTAGTCAATCATGGCATATTCCGTTTGAGCAAATCAGCAAGTTCCAAAGCATCGCATAAAGAGTGTTCGTCAGCTTTACCCTTCCATGCAATATCAAAACCCGTTCCGTGATCTACACTGGTACGCACCACAGAGAGGCCAAGCGTTGTGTTGACACCACAGGTTTTTCTTTTTTCGCCCAAATCAAAAAGAAGCGTTTTGGTAACCACATGACCTTGGTCATGATACATAGCGATAACGCCATCAAAGGTGCCCACACGAAGTTGCGGGAACACCACATCCCCTGGAAGCGGGCCAATGGCATTGATTTTCATTTTGCGAAGTGTTTTCACAGCAGGGATAATTTCGCGAATTTCCTCATCGCCAAACAAACCGCCTTCCCCTGCGTGCGGATTTAAACCAGCCACACCAATTTTGGGATTCTTAGAACCCTTATAACGCAGAAGAAAATCTTGGAGTAATTTGCCCACTTTTAAAATGCGATCCTGCTTGACGCGATCACAGGCTTCTTTGAGAGACACATGCGTACTCACATGGGCGACCACCCAATTTTTATGCACTAAAGCAAGTACGGGTCGAGAGTCTCCGCACATTTCACCAATGTATTCTGTATGTCCCTGGAACCCGGGCACGGTATGCTCAACGGCTTCTTTGCAAAGCGGAGCCGTTACCACCGCAGAAGCGCGCTGATCCAAAACCCACTGAGTCGCAAGGTGTACCCAGCCGATACTTGCAGCACCCGCTTTTTTGGTAATCTTACCTGGCTTCACCGATTCACCCAATTGGATGCCACCTTCTAACACGGGAATTCCCAATTTGCTTGCCGCAGCAACCGATTCAGGTTCATTCACAAGAATCAAGTTCTTTTTTATTTTCAAAAGGTCCGCTGCTTTACACAAGACTTTATAGTCACCCACAATCGCCACAGGCCGCACTACATTTTTCTGTTTTTTGGAAAGCGTGCGTAAACAAATTTCAGGGCCCACCCCATTGGGATCCCCCATGGTTATCAAAAGCGGTAATTGCATCAATTCTTTTTTCATAGTTCATCTCCAACAGTCGCCAAATACCATTGTTCCACCAACGCTGTCGTTGTTGCGGAGTCTAGAATTTCTTTTTGTGTCGACAAATTAATGGCAAGCCATTTAGGAAGTCCTGCGGGCCCACAAGAAGATTCGCTTTTTGCAGGGATATAAAGTTCACGAGAAAATTTTGAAGAATACCCAGGATGAAGACTGGCTGAAAAGTTACCCCTATTGAGACTCGCACATTCTGGAATTTTTTCTAGGTAATAACTAGAAACGTACCACGTAGTATCCTTATGTTCATAAACCTCTTCGCTCAAATTCGAGGAATCGTTTACCCAATCAGCGTCCAAACAATACACCGTAGAATCATTCACGCAAGTCACTCGCAGAGGAACCAAAGCCGTGTCTTTTGCAAGCCAAGACGAAGGCCAGAGAGTATCCGGCACCACATCGCAAGCATCGTGAACTTTTTTACAATGAGAGGTCATCGATTGCCAGGCATAAGAAGTTTCATGAATGGAATCTACAAGGAGGAGAACTCCCACATTCACCCCTGCGCGCCTTGGGAAATGATGATAATCCTTAAAAGAAGAATCTAAATACGTAACAATCGTATCCAAAGAAAAAGAGCCCGACCGAAGCAAAATAGAATCCTTGAATGTGGTAGCAGCAGCAGCGGAAGTGTCTTTTAATAATTCATTGACCGCATTGCCTTCTACACGAATTTCGCGTGCCCTTTTCCACTCTTCTTTGATAGGCAAATGCAACGTGGTATCTGGGCGGAAGAAAGGAGCAGGGCAATCCGATTCTTCTCTCGCACTCAAAACCAACTTAATGGAGAGAGTCAACACGGAATCCACAAGAGAATCGTTCACTTCAATATTCGAGAGCAAACAATTCGTGAGAGTCCACATACTATCGAGATGCAAAACAAGCGTATCCCCTAAAAGATGAAAGCGATTCCCTGAATCTAAAGTCGCGGCAAGAACATAGCCGTTTCCCCCGACGTCCATGCCACCGGGGTAAAGAGAAATCGGTCCATCATCGGATTGAGAACACCCAATCCAAAGGGAAGAAAAAGTGGCTAAAAGAAAAAAGAAAATGAGGCGCATTAAAATCCTATTCCTTTTCGGAATGTAGCAAATAGACTATCGGGGACCGGATGAGCCTCAGAAAAAAACGCATCCCAACGCACAAATTTTCCATTACGAATCACTTCCAAATTAAACGTGGCACTGTCCTTTGGTGCAAGTCTTGCGATCGCTAGGAGTGAACTTACCTGTACGCCACGAGTAATACCTTCCCCCAAAGAAGAAAGACCTGTAGAACGGGTCATCAAATTGCCTCCATGATCCAATTCTACAGTGTACCCAGCCGTCTCTTTAGAAACCGAAACGACACGACCCGGCATAATCGGATAAACGGGAGATTCCCCAATGCCCATAAACTGATCTTTCATCAAAAGCGATTCGCGGCCTTCAAAGTCAAAGTCCTCAGAGATTGAGAGAACTCCTCCTTCTAATGGATTCACGGGGCAAGGCCCTGGAAAACGACACCCATTGTCTGCCACCCACACAAAAGAAGTATCTCCAAGAGGCACGTGAAAAAACCAACGTTCCAAATGATCCGTTTGGAATCCAAAAAGAGAGGGTTTTTCAAAATCATTTATTTTACCCATCCAATGCAATTTGAGTGGATATTGCAACGATTCTTCCGATACCACATAACGAACTAAAGGGAAATCGGGCACTGGCGATTTTTCGCTACTGAGCACCCAAGAACATTGTCCCATATCGGATTGTAAAGGAAAAGGTTTTCCATGGTGCTTCTCACACCATTGATCCCAAGCCAAAGCCTTAGGCATTATGGACACAGGGGGACGCACGACGAGGGGAAAAACTTTGTAATAAAGACGATGAAAAGTCCCTTGAAAATACAAGAAGAAAATAATAATCGCCAAAAAGAGAATCCGAAATAAAGGAACCTTTCGATGAGTGGGGTGTTTTCTTTTAAACCCCCGATATTCCCGAAATTCCACCGGCATAGAGAAATTTATCGAAGCACTAAAAATGCAATCGTCGCACCCAAAATCAGCATTACAAGGAAAATCCAAATCCCAACATGAGAACCGGGTTCATCTTCGAGGAAAGGCGTTTGCATTCCTCCGCTAATTTTGCAATCGTTAGGGTCATCGCAAATGGCGTTGAAACTTTTGGTAAATCGACCGGTAACTCGTTTGCGACCAGAAACATTCAACATTTCGTTCTCTGTAGCGAGAGCATTTTCAGAAGCCGCCTGTGTAGAAGCCGACATCTCCAATTTTTCTTCGATGACCGGTTCCTTAATAGAATAACCCATCAAAGCCGCTTCTTCACGGAAAACATGAACACTGCGGTCTAAACCCGCGCGATGCAAGCCATCAATAATAATTTTATTGTTTGTAAGTATGCCAAGAGTGCCTTCGACTCTAGATAACGCCTGCTGGAACTGCATAAAAGCATTGTACGCATCACTGTATAAAAAATCGAGTCCCGTGAGATCCACAGCCACATGTTTTGAACCTTGCGCCAATAATACTTGAGCGTCAATTTTAAACTGTTCCGCATCAAAAGCCCCGATAGGATTCAGTGGTGCGGATAACAAATCAAAAATGCCAACTTCTCGATAATTCTTCAATTCGCTCATAAACCAAAATATAGCCTATTTTACTCTTCCCAATGTACCCCGCCCGAAGATTCTTCCTCAGGCTTCTCGATTTGAGACCCTTCTTCTGTGGGTTCTAATTCCGATACAGAAGAAGCTTTGGTTTGCGTTGCAGAAGGGGCAATCACCGTAGGCTTACGTGGAGGATGCATAAACAATCCGGGACTCACACAAATACTCACACGATGCACAGCAGATAATACTGGGTGAGATTCAAAAGCATAATCCACTTTGAGCCAATTGGAAAGCTCCAAACCAGCGCCCGCCGTCCAGCTTTGCAGTTCGCCGATGCTCGCGAGACCACCCCGCAAAGAAAGACCAAAATCAAAAGTAAATTCAGCACCTGCACGGCCCCCTAGGAACCAATCACCGGGATCATCCCACAAACGACCCCCACGAACTTCCCCATCCCAGTCTAAATCGCGATCTTCCCTATGAAAAATGCCCGCACTCTGCCACAAAAAACTCAAAGTGCCATAAAAGTAAGAGATTGGCTGATCATAGCGCCCTGCCACATAAAGTTCTGGGGAACTGTACTCATAAGTGCCTGATTCCCACGTGGCTGCCGAAGAAGTCCAACCCTTGAGGAACGTAGCTAAAGAAAGCCCTGAAAACAATCGATAACGCGCCCCCAAATCCCCACGAAAACCCCAGCCGGTTTGATCTAATTCACGATACAAGCCGTGGAAAGAAACGCCCATATCCAACGATCCAAAACGTTTGCCCCAGGCCAACGTGAATATGTAATCCGCAATACTGAGGGTATTGTACTCGCTACCCTCCGGAATGGCTTCCCCTTCTTTAATCCAGGGAATATCATCCGCGCCAAAGCGAGAAAAACTTAAACCCAATCCATGAAAATCACCGAGGGGTAAAACCATAGCGGCATAATCGTACTGGGTACCCTCATAGTAAGCCACATGAGAAAATCCAGCCCATGTTTCCATCGTATTGGCCAATTGATAAGGATTGGATGTCATCCCCAGAATATCTTCTTCGACCGCTAAAATGGTGCCACCCAAACCTGCAGAACGTGCGCCCGCATTTATTTCCAACGAAGCATTAGCACCTACCACGCGATCCGCAGCAAGCACATTCACGGCAGCGAATGCTACCAATAGGATCTGTTTAACCATGGAACGTGTGCTTATTTGCATAAAGGAAGTATTTTTAAAGAATAGCGCATAGAACGCTACATAAGATACAATTTTACGAGCAAAATATGTCCACCCTTGCCGAGCACACTCAACACTTTCTGGATTACATCGCTTTGCAAAGGCAATACTCTCCAAGAACCGTAGATACTTACAAAAAATCGCTGCACAAATTTTTAGCAACACTTCCGGAGAATGCCCCCTTGGAGGCAATCACTACCGCTTCCATTCGGGCTTTTGTCTGGAAACTCCGCACTGAAGAAAAACTTGTACCTGCGAGCATCGGGCTGCATGTGGCGAGTTTAAAAAGTTTTGGAAAATTCCTCGTCCGCAATCACCTTATGGAGAGTAATCCCGCAGGCACTGTTCCTATTCCCAAAAAGCCGCAGAGGCTGGTTTCCTTTTTATCGCAGAAAGATTTACAAGAATCTCATTTCCCCGAACTGGATAACCCAACGCTCCCCATGGTTCGGGCACGAGTACTTTTGGAACTTCTGTACGGATCTGGACTTCGTATTTCAGAATGTCAGAATCTTACATGGATGGGACTTGATTTTTCAGCAAATACGGTACGCGTCATAGGGAAAGGACGCAAAGAGCGCATTGTGCCTTTGACCCATACCATGAAAAATTGGTTCAAACTATACCGGGACAAGTTAGGAGAAGCAGGCCGGATGCCCACACTGAAAGGCCCTGTGTTTTTAAACGAACAAGGCGAAGCACACAACGTTCGTACACTCCGCAACGATATTTCTACGCTTCTTAAAAGCATTGGTTGGGAAGGTAAAGCGAGTCCTCACGTTTTGCGTCACAGTTTTGCAACGCACCTTTTGGAAAATGGAGCCGATCTTATGAGCGTCAAGGAAATGCTAGGACATTCGAGCCTCGCCACGACGCAGGTCTACACCCATGTGAGCGCGGAAAGGCTCAAAGAAAGCTTTAAGAAGGCCCACCCGCGCGCTTAAAAAACGCCTAAAACGGATTTTACTAGAACGTTTTTGATTCTCGTGAAATTTTGGAATTCTATTAATTTGTAGTGCACCAAGGCGCGGTAACAGGATTCAACTGCGGGCGGATTGTATCCAGTCGTGCGGCATAATCCGATGCAGCATCCATCTGCGTCACACCAATGACACCATCGGCAATACGCGCATTAATGTTTGCCACAAGATCCCAAGCCGTATTGTGCCCAGTCCCCGCACCACCCGCATCATAACCAGCATCGGCAAGAATCGGTTTCCCTGTAGCGGCATAAACATCGGCCCACGTCATCGTATTCGCGGAACGAATCTTCGTAGACGCAGCCAAGGTTCTTCCTCCAGACGTACTCGCATAATCCACTGCCGAAAGATCAAAATTGGCATACCACGCCACAGGATCTTTTATCCAGGGGGAAATATCCATGGCAATTTTTGAAGCAGGGAAATAAGTGCGAATGGTGGACACAATCTGAGAAAAATAAGTTCCCATTTCGGCATCAGGAATGCCGCCGCCTTCTTGGTCAAAATTAACGTCTTGTTCAGAACCACTGACCGAGTACTGGTAAAAATCCGGTTCAATCAACCAAATCATTTTATAGGTGGAAATATCTATTTCGGGGTAGTAAGAAGTAAGATACTCGCTAAACCCCTCCGCATACTGTTGATAGCGGTACAAAATGGAATCAGCAAAATATTGCCGGATCAAATTTGCTCCCCCTGTGCAATGATTGGGCAGCACATAAGCGCCACTCGCATCCTTGATATCACAATCCACCATTCCCCTATCTTTTCCCAGTTCGGCAATAACGTAAGCATAAATCATAGGTGTGGCATTCACGGAAATCGCGACATCCAGCATACGCCTTTCAAAGTCGTTAAAATAGTCGTTATCCCCCAACCAGACCGATATATAATCCAATCCCGCATAAAAGGCGGAATCTTCATGTGCCGCCTGCCAGCCCGCTCCAAAATTGAACCTGCAAGGATCAAAGCCTGGAACATGCGCATAACTGCTGGAACTGTTGAGTGGATCGGCACTCGAACTGCTCGCGACAGAGACACTATAAAACACCCATACGGTTCCGTCACAAACATAATAGTAGGTAGAATCTTCCGCCCAGAAGACCTGACCATTCTCTTCAGCAAGACACGCCG
>Ga0209467_1001286_pt1 | contig 22891 bp, 17 predicted proteins | sample Higcelwee11metaG_FD_187175 | JGI IMG/M metagenome (GOLD analysis project Ga0209467, IMG submission 187175) | Freshwater pond sediment microbial communities from the University of Edinburgh, under environmental carbon perturbations - High... | ecosystem: Environmental > Aquatic > Freshwater >... | reverse complement strand
TGCTCGTGCCACTCACGTGGGAACTATTCACATTGCCGTAAATGTCACACTCCAGGGCCGTATTCATGGAAATAATCCCCAGACGGCGGATGACTTCGGGACTATTCGACACCTCTTGCTGCCGGAGTACAAAACGTTTTTTCCACGAATTCACATTAGTCTTAAATCGCTTTTGTGCGGCGGTCGAAAATGTGAGCGCGGTACCCGAAGCACCTTTTAATTTTTCTGCTTCCAAAAGGGTGAAAACCGCTTCCTGAATCACCTCAGTATAGAGACTGATACAACCTTGCAGAGGGTCGTTTGCCATGGCGCAGAGTACTGCATTCGCAACATTGCCCACACCACTTTGGTAGGGGAGCCCCTCAGGAAGTCGGCCTTTTTTTCGTTCGTGGTGAAGAAATTCAAGAATCTGGCCTGCGATGATCTTCGAGGTTGGGTCCGGTTCCGAGAATGGATTTACACTATCGGCACGATCAGTATGCACGATAGCGATAATTTTGGATGGATCTACCCTTACGAATTCTTCGCCGACGCGGTCGCCTGCGCTGAGAATCGGAATGGGTTTGGCAAAGGGGGCCAGTGCGGGCACAAAGGTGTCATGAAATCCTAAAAAGGCATCCCCATACAGACTGTTAATTTCCAAAATTATTTTATCTGCGAGAGCTAAATAAGTCGCTGAATTTCCGCCGGAAGAGGAAAGATAAACGCGACCGTCAGGAGTTACCGCAACGGCCTCAATGATTGCAAGCGTGGGATGGGGGAGGGCACCGGAACGGACCATGGGGCCCATGCATCCCAAGTGTGCGTCTAAGTAGCGGACGCTCCCGTCGTTAATGGCTTTTCGAAGGGATGGATTCGATTGATACGGCATGCGCCAATCGAGAATTCCTGCTCGTGCGAGATTGCCATCGCACTCATCTCCTGTGGAGGCACCAGAAAAAAGGGAGACCTTGAAATCAACGCCTGCTTCCCGGAGTGCTTTCCCGCGTTCCGCGAGGGCTTTCGGCACTTCTTTGGGGTAGCCTGCTAAAGTAAATCCGGAAACTCCGATGAGTTCTCCGTTTTGGATGAGTGTCGCCGCTTCTTCTGCGGACATAACTTTACACTGTAATGAGTCTGTCATGGTGGCACAAAGTTAAAAATTTCTATTTTCCTTTTTGTGCTTCACTTTATCAAGTATAACCTAATTGGAGTTATTAATACCCTCATCACCTTGATTGTGGTTTGGATTCTCCATCAGCAACTCAATTGGAATTTGGAAATTTCAAACTTCTTGGGCTTTGTTGTCGGAGGAGTGAATTCTTATATAGTGAATCGTTTATGGAATTTTAAAAGCACCAACGAAAAACGTTCTGAGATGATCCGTTTTTTAGTCATCTTTATTTTCGCCTATCTATTGAATTTAGGTGTGCTTGAGGCTGCCAAAGCGACCCTTGCCCCTAGTGGAACGTTTGCTTCTTTCGCCAATATTTTTGCCCCCTATGTAAAACCGGGCTACATCGCTCACATTATCGCCAACGTGGTTTACGTTATTGCAAGCTTTAGCCTCTACAAATGCTGGGTATTTAAAGAACGAAAAGTCCACTAGAATTGACTTAAGAATCGTTGATCGTTGGCGGTCAAAAGTCCAATTTCAGGAATGGCATGGCGGAGCATCACGATACGATCCAGGCCAAAACCAAATGCAAATCCTGTGTACTTTTCGCTGTCGATGCCGCAGTTCTTAAACACATTCGGATCTACAGAACCGCAACCTCCGATTTCCATCCAACCCGTGCCTTTACAGCGACGGCAACCTTCGCCACCGCAGAATACACAACTCACATCCATTTCCGCAGAGGGCTCGGTAAAGGGGAAGAAGCTCGGACGAAAACGAGTTTTAACGCCTTCACCAAAAAGCTTATTCATAAAAATCTGGAGAATGCCTTTCAATTGGGCGAATGAAATATTTTCATCGACCACCAAACCTTCGCACTGCTGGAACATTGGGGCATGAGTGGCGTCGCTATCCACGCGAAAAACGTGCCCTGGAGCAATCATATGAAAAGGCGGTTTGTGGGTTTCCATGTAGTGAATTTGCGTACCAGAAGTATGCGTCCGGAGCATAACTTTGTCTCTGAGGTAAAACGTATCCTGCATGTCGCGGCTGGGATGATCTGGTGGCGTGTTGAGGGCTTCGAAATTGTACCAATCGGTTTCAATATCGCGGCCTAAATCAACGGCAAAACCCATTTGAGCGAAAAAGTCAATAATTTCTTCGCGTACGTCATAGAGCGGATGCGTGCTACCTGTAGGGATCCCATCTCCGGGGAGGCTTACATCAACCCATCCACTCGCGAGTTTGGATTCTAATGCTTTTTTATCCGCTTCTGCAAGAGCGGCATCAATTTTTTCCGCAACGGCGGCTTTCAGTTCGTTGACTAGTTTGCCAAAGGCAGGTCGCTCTTCGGCAGGCAGTGATCCCATTTGCTTAAGAAGGTCTGTAACAAGGCCTTTTTTTCCTAAATATTTAACTCTTAGCGTATCGACCGCTTCGCGAGATTGCAACGGGGTTTCTGCAAGTTCTTTGGCAAAGGCGTCATTGACTTTTAGTATAGCTTCACTCATAATGTTTACAAAAATAACAATTTTAAGGGAGTAATAAATTAGTGTCTCTGCATATAGACAAATAGGGGACGGTTTTTTCCGGCTTGTTCTTTGTGGATGTACAATGTGCCCGTAGAATCATAGCTGAATTGAGCTCCAAAAAGTTCTCCGTTTTTGTAGTGTAAGCTGTCTTTCAGTATACCCGTCGGGTACCAGTTGCGCCAAATGCCTTCCCGTTTTCCATTCTTGAAGTAACCCTCATTTGCCACTTTACCTCCCAGACTATCGGGGTAGACACTGCGGATCATCTCCAATTGGCCGTGATTCCAAATTTCTTCGTAGTGGAGATTATGCCCTTCCCGGTAGTAACGAAGGGTGCCGTGGAGTTGGTTATCCACGAAGGTAGACTCCGCTTGTTCTCCATAAGCGATGCCCGTTCCATGAATGAATAAACTTTTATGAATCATTTTCCCTTGAGGATTATACCACACCCACAAAGAGTCTCGAAAACCATTTTTCCAGAATGATTTTCTCCAAACGCGTTGGTTTGCACGGTAAAGGATTGCTTCCCCATGAATAGTATCGTTTGCATAATGGGAAACCGATTCTAAGGCGCCGCTTTGATAGTAATATTTAACGAGGCCGTGTAACTTTCCGAATGCACAGGATTCTTCTGATATTTTTTTCCCGGTATTCAAATACTTTATTCGTAATCCTTTCCTGTTACTGGGATGACAGGAATTGCTTTCTGCAAGTTTTCCATTGGGATGCCAACTTTTCCATGTCCCCACAGCACTGTCGCCCTTGAAATATTGCTTCCACGCGAGATCTCCATCGTAATAGAAACCTTTCCATTCCCCCTCTTTTTTTCCTCGTTGGTATAAACCAAAATTTTGTTTTTTCTGGTTGTTATACCATTCCACCCATTCCCCTTCACGAAGTCCATTTTCATAAAGGCCTGTTTCTGCCACATCTCCATGAGACGTCCAACGAGTATATTCCCCGTGAGGTTGACCATTTTTATAAGGAGTCTCACTTTCCTGAATGCCGTTGAAATACCATCCGGCTTTTTTCTTAATAGATCCGTCCGGGTACACCCAAACGGAGACTTGTTTAAGGTCGTGGGGATAACGCGAAAGCACTTTTTCTGTGGGCTTTTCCAGACAAGCGTTCAAAAAGAAAGAACACCCAGCAAAAAATGCTAAAAAGCAAAAACGATTCATACGACTAAAGTAGAAAAAAGGTAATTTCAGCAAATGCAATCAAAAGACGGTAGCTCTATTCTAGAGGTTCTCCGAAGCAGAATTAAGACACCATTAGTGTGGGGGGTCTTGGTGATCACTTTTGGCCTCTCCATGTTGTTTTATTATTCGCAAAATCAACAGATGATTGTCTATTCTCGGTATATTGAGACGCTCTCTGATTATAAATTCCTAGAAATGCGTTTAATGCGGACCATGGAACAGGTTCGTGTTCGGGGCGTAGTTGATTCTGTAGCAATCAGGTCTCAATTAATGTCTTTGCGAGAAACCGCCATCTCCGTCTCTGCATCTGCTGCAGAATCGAATAATCGGGGGGAATGGATGCCCCCTGCGAACCAATTTGTTTTGTTTGAACGGGAAGTTTTAGTCTGGATTTCTACGGTGCGTAAATATTCGAATCTTCGGACCCACTGGCTAGTCGAAGCCAAAATGCTGGACAAGGATTTGCGGACTTTGGACTCCGCCGTTTCGGTGCCGATCTTAAATGCGTTGGATTCTGCGATGGGAGGGTATAGCGTTTCTCAGCCGGATCTTAATTCTTTGCCAGTTCCTCTTCAGGATAAGCTTCGGCGTTTATTTGTTGCGAACGCGGAACAAGTGATACTCTGGAATCGTTTTGATAATGATTCCGCGCTACTTCGGTGTGAAGATCTAATTCAAGCATTCAAATTACGAAATTTGGATGAATTAGCCATGAAATTTAGAGTACAACAAGTTTTCTATTTGTTGTCCATCGTGCTCTTATTATTCACTTTGTTTTTTGTCTTCCGGTCGCGGAAGTAGGAAGTTTCATGTTTTTTCCTCGTCGTTTCATGAATCGATTCGGTTGTCTTAACCTCTCGGTTTTTTTGTTCTTTCTTGCTCTTTATCTTTTCTTACAAATGAAACCAGTTTGTAAAGGACTTTTTGGTGAAGAAGATCTTTTCTATGGTTATGTGAGTCTTGTGGCCGTTTCCAGTGTATGGAACGAAACGAATGTTCCTCTCTTTGATAAAGTCAGTTTTTGTATAAACGGAGATAAAAAGGCCTCATTTATTTTAGCGCTTTCTAAAAGTCAAAAAGAAGAAATGAATCAATGGTTCCGTTGGTGGGATTCCGAAACTGGCAATGCAACAGCGTTGGAAATTCGAGCGGTGCGCATTTCCGATAACACTTGGGTTGTCCATGAAATTAATTCTCGAGAAGGGAGCCTTTCCAATGCTGGTGTGGCCAATTTTCAGATGAGAGTCTGCTTTTGGGCAGGTCTTATCTCTTTAGTACTTTTCTTCGGTGCGTTTCTTTGCTTGCGGGAATATTTCACTTATTATCGCTATCAATCTTGGTTTACTCCAGGGAAGGCTTCGCGATGAAATTATGCGCACTTATTTTGTGTTTTCAGGTGGCTATTTTTGCTGCCGTTCCAGAGGTCGATACGCTCCGAATTCCTGCGGGTCGTTTTGTAAGTCCTACCGCTGTTTGGCATCAAGGGATTCCTCAGAAACCCAAAGTGATTATCTGGTTTCATGGAGGCATGCAGTCCACTCATTGTGACAAAGGACTGGTTGGAGGGACTTCTTTAGCGACACTTGCTGCTTTCGACCCCTCCATGGTGGTGGTAAGCCCCTCCGCTTGTGAGTCCTTTCATTGGCTTTCGGGAGAGGCATTGCAAGTCATGGATGCTGTATTAGACTCTCTGGAAATGCGCTGGAAAGTGAAGGTGACTGAGGTTTCTTTGGTCGGTGTATCCGACGGTGGATTGGGAGTTCTAGAATATACCTTGCAAGGGAAACGGTCTGTAACTTCTCGGATGCTTGTGAGTACGAATTTAACGCGAGCCGTGGACCCTGGGAGTCTTGCGACTACCGCTCGTGCGCAAATGGGTTTCTGGCTTTTTGTACAAGGGGGGGCCGATCGGTTGTACCCCTCTTCGACGGTTTTACCTTGGTTAGACACATTCTGTCAAAAAATGGGCTCTAAACGTTGTGAACTAAAAATTGATCCTCGGGGGGAGCACGACTGGTCGTGGTGGCTTCAAAACCGAAAGGCTTGGCTAGAAGGGTTTGTAAAAAAAGCATTCCCTTGACAAAAGGAACCCTTTTTTCAAAATTTGGCTCACCCACGCGGATGTGGTGGAATTGGTAGACACGCTAGATTCAGGTTCTAGTGTCCGCAAGGTCATGGAGGTTCAAGTCCTCTCATCCGCATTAAAAACCTCGTCATTTTGGCGAGGTTTTTTCTTTGCTAAATTATTCGTATGAAAATAATGCTTGTCTTTCTCATCTTGTCTCTGGGTTTCCTTTTCGCTTGTAGCGAAGAATCCTCCTTTGACACCTGTGAGTCTGGTACGGTTGCGGGCCTTTCAGACCTCTCAGCAGTAAATGCATCTTCCTCGTTTTGCCGCACGATAGAAGGGGAGGTAGCTTATGAGTTCACTGGGTATTGTCAGCGTAAAGGGTGCTTTTTTCTCTATGATTTGAACGATGATAATTCGCGAGGTAGTAGTATTTACCTATCGGATACCACAGACTTTCCTTCTTCCTGGAAAGATTCGTCGAAGACCCATGTGACTCGAGTGACCGGCGAGTATTTTCCTGCCCGTGTGCCGTGTGACGAATTAAATAATCAAGATTGTCAACGGGCCTTTTTTGTAGTGGATGTCGATGACTAATTTGTGTGAAATGTCTTTAGATCCTTTGATCGGGGAGCGTGTGGCGCTTGCCTTTTTAGAAGTGGAAGATTCCGAAGAATTTTTGGATTTGGTAAATTCTTCCCGTGAATATCTTGGGGAGTGGTTGCCTTGGGTTGAGTCTTTTTCCTCTCTCATGGATGCTTATTCGCATATAGAAGCCTATTCTCTACAACAGGGAATGTCCAATGGTGGTTTGTGGGGCATTCGTCGCTTAGAGGATGGAGCCCTATTAGGCGTTATTTGTTTGCAATGGATTCATTGGGAACACCAATCGGCATCCCTTGAATATTGGCTAGGAGAACCTTACACGGGAGATGGCTATGCTTCTGAATCGCTTCGCTTAGTCCAGCAATATTGTTTTAACTCGTTGCAATTAAACAGATTGGAACTACATGTCGCTTGCAAAAATGAAAAAAGCGAGGCCCTTGCCAGACGTGTGGGTTTCGTTGAAGAAGGCCTATGCAGGGATTATGAATATTTGCACGGAATCTACTGGGATCACCATATTTTCTCAATATTGGCACGGGAGTACCACTCGTTTACGAACGTAAACGACATTTCAATATCTCGGTAGATTTTTACACACTTTGGCAGCTATCTTATTGCCTATGGTAGAAACGCTCATGGATTCAAAAAAAGACCCCGATATACTTCAGTACACCAACTATCGGGTGTTTCTTCGTGACTACTATGAGTACAAGAAAAAAACTTCGGTGGCATTCAGTCTTCGTTATTTTGCAGAGAAAGCAGGTCTTTCGAGCCATGCACATTTAAAATTGGTTATCGATGGTAAACGCAACATCACTAAGAATACGGTGATGAAATTGATTGGAGGGCTCGGGCTCTCGGAACAAAATGCAGCTTACTTCGAAAATTTGGTTTTTTTTAATCAAGCAAAGACAGAAAAAGAGAAGCAATTCTATTACGCCTTGTTATTAAAGACAAGTCCGCGATCTAAGTTACACAAGTTGGAAAATGCACAGCTCCGTATTTTCAAAGAATGGTATCATAGTGTCATTCTTGAAATGGTCACTTTAAAAAACTTTAATGCCGCTCCCGAATGGGTGGCACGGCATTTGACCGGTGGAGTGACTCCTGCCCAAGCTGCTGATTCGTTAAAATTGCTCTCCGATTTGGGTCTTCTGCTCAAAACAGCGAACGGGTATCGTCAACAAAATAAGCTTTTGACCACTGACGATGAAGTTCAGGATATGATGGTAAAAATTTATCATCAGCAAATGCTTAAGCTCACTGAAGAGACAATTTTTGATATTCCGGCAGATCAAAGGGACGTTTCAACGATCACTTTTGGAATTCAACGCAAAGATTTCCCTGCATTAAAAAAACATTTACAACTAATGCGCAAAGAACTATTAGATTTCTCCGTAGATGCAGGAGACGCTGAGGATGTCGTTCAAGTCAATATCCAGCTACTTCCGCTTACCCGAGGAATGTAATGCGCGGTATCCAATTTGTTATGCTTAGCTTGGCTTTAGGGCTTCTTGCTAGTTGCGGAAACTCTGACCATGCTGGAATTGAGGTGGGGAACCCTCCCAGTAAGACCTATGCTTTTTCCGCTAGTTTTGTAATCGATTATGGTAATGTTGACTATTCGTCAATGGGACTTCTTGCCAAGCGCCCGGTAGCGGATGAACCTCTGTTAATTGATGATTTTAGGTTAAATCTCACCCGTTTGGCGGCTTATTCCAGCTATTACATCTATGTGAGTTTTGATGCGGTAGAAGGGTTGCAGTTGTGGCCATCTACGGATATCGCCGATAGTAGTGAACTCATGGTCACTTTCAATGATGAGAACGTTATTGATTCTTCCTTGAATGAAACATTAGGCAATGTTCAATTGGATGATGTTGGAATACTCAAGGAAATTGGCGTTGCCATGAAACCTATTGAGACTGATTTCTCAACGATCACCGGATTCTTGCGTTATCAGGATACCATTGTTCCTTTTGAATATCATCTAGAAAATATATCGCTCTTAGAACTTCGTTATCACCATGATCAATTAGATACGAACGCAGAGGGTGGCCTCGTTCTCACGGTACGTTTTCATGTTCCTACTTGGATCAGTGGTCTAGATCTTTCGAACTTACAACTGGAGGGTGGGGTTGCTCGTTTCAGTTCGACAAGTAACGTTGCTTTGTGGGATTCGCTTTCGGCCCGATTCGTTCATTCGTTTTCAAGTGCTCACTGGATTATTTCTAAAACAGATAGCACAAAAGAAGACGCTTATGCGCAAGGGGCCCTTGCCCAATTTGATATCATTGATTCTAATTGGGTCACCAACGGAAATTTTGCAAACGGATTTAATTCATGGATTTTAGTCGAACAACTTTCTGGTGTAGCAGATTCTTCAATTATTGCAAGTGGTAACGATCATACCTTGCTTGTGAATGTGACTGCTGGTGGTACTAAATCGTATAGTGTGCAGCTCATTCATGAAGATATACCCACTCTTGTCGGCCGCAGGTATAAGCTAGTCTTTACAGCGACCTCGGACGTTGCTGATTCTATCACCGTTCGTTTAGGAACCTATAATACCTACAAAACCATTGGTTTCCAGAAGCATTTTTATATTGATACGCTTTGGAAATCTTATGAGATTGAATATAAAGGAATTGCTAACGATATATTTACTCGACTTGAGTTTAATATCGGAGGCGTGGCCCGAAAGTTCTGGTTCAAGGATATTCAAATTTATCGCATCGATTAGATATTTCCCTGATCATAGAAAACATCACAGGTCTTGTGATAGATCCATTTGTGACTTTTATAGGGTATTTCAGAGTGGTGGCTGTTTCGATGAATGGCCATTTCTTGCTGACTTTTTCGAGAGCTGAAAAAGAGATACTTCAGAGGAGAGAAGGGCCAAGTCGAACCTGTAATTATGTTGCTAAGGGTTCAATTTTTCTTAGATTTAAAAAGAAAAAGGCCATCTTTCGATGACCTTATTTCTTATTCAAGAGCGGGAAAAGAGATTCGAACCCTCGACCCTAACCTTGGCAAGGTTATGCTCTACCAGCTGAGCTATTCCCGCTTGAGGTGAAGCCAATTATAAAAATACTATTTGTGGTTGTCAAGGGAAAAATTCAAAGTGTAAATTGAAATTCCATTTTTTTTGCCCTTTAATTCGTAAATACCCTGGGCTTGCGGGTGGTAAATTTCCGTATCGGGAAGCTTTTTTAAAAGGTCTTCAGAAACAATAAATTCTTTGCCGAGTGGGGAACATAAATCCTGGAGTCTTGCGGTAGTGTTCATTGCATCTCCATGGAAGGCTATTTCGCTTCCAAAATTGCCCACTTCTGTGACAATGACTTTGCCACAATGGGCTGCGGCTTTAAACGTAGGGTAGACTCCATATTCTTTTTCAAAATTTTTGCGTGTACGTTCAAAGCAGAGTTTTAAGTCATAAAAACAGAGCATGGGGCGTGGCTTGTTTTTGCACCGTTCAATTGGCCAGGTGATATAAACACCATCGCCTGCGATCTGGTAAATTTCGCCTCGATTTTCTTCGCAACAGTTGGAAAGGAGATGGTAATAATCTTTCAAAAAATTGCTATAAACAAAATGTCCGAGTTCTTCTGCAAGGCGGGTCGAATGGCGCAAATCCACAAACATAAAAACGCGTTCTTCTTCAGTGGGCTCTTGATATTTTCCTAGTAGAGTGTTGACAAAAACACGAGTCCCAAATTTTTTGTGTACTGAGCGAATAAATGTGATCATAAAGCCCATTAAAAACGAATAGATGGCAAAAACTTGTATCTCGGGTTGAGTGAAAATATAAAACAGAAAATTAAGGCTTTCTTCTGTGATCATTTTGCCTGTATCGTTTAAGCTCCAAACAAAAACACAGAGAGACATATTTATAATTACGTTAGAAAATAGGTGCAGCGAACGAATTAATAAAGCGGCCCAAACGGGTCGGTGGTCTTTGTCATCCTGCAAAATGACCACATCGTAAATGCCATGAGAAAGTCCCGCTAAAAGTGCGAATTGGAAGGTTATTACATAAAGTGCTGGGTCGGTAAATGTTGGTTTTCCATAAAAATACAAAGCAACAAAGAGAAAACAACTTACAAACCAACTGCCTACATAAAAACAGAGGGACTTAAATTTACGTTTGGTAATTCTTGTCATTCGTTCCTAGTGCAAAAAGAGAGGAAGACTCCAAAGCATTAGAGCAATGAAAATTTCTTTATAAGCGTCTTCAAATAAAATGCTCGATGCAAGGACTAAAATAATGGCAGACAACAAGAAAAAAAGCAATGAGGGGAGCTTTCTTTTAAGAAGAGCTTTAAAATTAAAGGGTTCTTTATGCACATAGACAATATATATACTGCCGTTGTTAAAAGACTCAATTTTGCATCCATAAAGTATCTAATTTTGATAAAATCTATGAATGGTCTTTATATCCATATTCCTTTTTGCGGTAAAGTCTGCGACTATTGTGATTTTTCTGTATTGGCGGCCCCCAGTCGCCTTTACGAGGAGTACGTCACGTTGGTTTTGGAAGAAGCAAAAATTCGGTTCACGATGGATCCTTCTTTTTTGGGGCGTATTCAGACCGTTTATCTGGGTGGAGGCACTCCCTCCATTTTACCTGCCCTTTTGATGAAAAAAATGCTTTCTGGTTTGTCGGAATTAGGGGTTCCTTTCTCACAAATACAAGAATTTACCATGGAAGTGAATCCTGAATCGGCAATGGTGGAGCGTCTGGAAAATGCCATGGATTTTGGGGTAGATCGCTTTAGTTTGGGGCTTCAATCTTTGGATGATTCATTGCTTCAAAAAATAGGTAGATCCCATACTGTGAAATTGGGTATGGAGGCCTTGGAAAAATTAATTCTGCTAAGTTCTCAAGGCATTCGGGTGAGTGCTGATCTGATGTTTCAACTTCCGAATCAAACGGTCGAAAATTTTGTTTCTGATGTTCGTTTTTTGGCTTCGTCAGGGGTGGGGCATATCAGTTTTTATGGGTTGAATGTGGCTCCCCATACAGTGCTTGGGACTCATGTTCGGAAGGGGCTTTTAGAAATCCCTGAAGATCTTTATCGGGACATGTATAATGGAGGAGTTGAGGCTCTTGAAACCGCAGGCTTTCATCGCTATGAGGTGTCCAATTTTGCAAAGCCTCGCGAAGAAAGCATCCATAACCAGAATTACTGGAATTTGGGCGAATATTGGGGTTTGGGGCCCGGAGCCCATAGTTTTCAAAACAATATGCGTTTTGCTGGCCCCCAGACTTATGCTGTGTGGCGAAATTGGGTTCGCGAAGGGTGTCCCCATAAGGCATTAGATCTCGACCCTATTGGGAAAAAAGAGCGAATATTTGAAAAAGTATGGCTTTCCTTGCGGCAGGAATCGGGTCTTGATTTAGATGCTTTGGCGAAAGAAGAAAACGTTTCGATTGCTTCAAAAACGCTCCTCCCTTTGATTGAAAAAAAATGGATTGAAAAAGAGGCCAATCGGGTGCGTTTAGTGGGTGATGGTTGGGTCATGATGGACTCTGTTGTCGAGGCTCTTATTCCTCACAATATTCCAACTTGAAATGCCGAAATTGTTTTGATTTCGCACTTTGTTACGATATCTCGTGATTGGGGCACGGGTTTGTTTTGATAGGCAAGAAAATCTTTTTTTGTGTATTTTTTTGAGTTTATTTTAAGAATACAGATTATATATGATACATGTCTTTTTGTTTTTTGTGCGTTTCTGTTTTTGGTGAGGATAAAGTAATGTTCGGATGGATCAAAAAAATAATTAACGTCAAAACTTTAGTTGGAGTGTCCATTTTGGTATCCTCCTCTTTTGCTAGCGTTGATTGTATTTCCGCACCCGATATCAACCTTTGTCAATATTGGCCAGTAAATACTAAAAAATATCCAGTTATTTGGGTGGTTCCTTCGGGTCAAGCGGTGACTAAAGCGAACGCCATTAAGGATGCGGACTTTTTTGTCTATGCCCCGAAAGCGAAGGATTCTTTGATTCTCAATGAATGTCAGTATGTATTGGGTAGCACTGGCAAGGACTCTTCTTTGGTTTGTGGAACCGATAGAATAACATCTCCGGGTGCTGTAAATTCTGGTGCGGACGGACTTGTTTATATGCGTGCTTATTCCTATTTCCCTGTTTACAATGCGGAAGTAGGGACACTCACTTCGGAAGGTGCCGATCCTGTGATTGCCCGTATCTACAACTTCTATTTACCCCAATTGGAATTCTCGGACTCCGCAGGTAATGTAATTGATGCTCACACCTTGTTGAATGCCGAGGTAAATGAAACCATTCGCATTAACGTCCGCGCGGTGGTTCCTGTAGGCCCTGATTCTGGAGCCACAGACACCCTTATTAATAAAACATTTTATTTCTCTACTATTTTGGGTTCAGAGGGTTTGCAATTTTACACTTTGGGTGGCGACACGACTTCACGTCTAGATGTGATTGGGGGTGCGGGCGCGTTTCTTATTAAGGCAACTCGTGCCGTACAGAATGGTTCTTTTATCTTGAACGGATATCCAGATACTCTTTCTGTTGCAGGGGACACCACTTACATGGTGCAGGCAGAGTTTCCTGGAGATCTTGTGTTTGAAAATCCTGATATGCCGACTCTGGATAGCGCCTCTGTTTTTGACACCAATGGGGATGGTGTGGGTGATAGCATTGCGGCATGGTTCTCTGGCAATACCGCTGCTGCTAATTTGGATAGTTTCTTTTATAGCTGGCCGAATGGGGACGCTTTTACTGAATTTGATGGGACATTCACCTACAAGAATGGAGTCCTTGGACTTTCAGATGTAGAAACGACTCTTCCTAAGGATTCCGGTCAAGGAGAACTCAATGTTTACGCGACTTCCTTGAGTGGATCTGTCGGTGTGTTGAATTCGGAGTTGGAAGATAAAATTGGCCCTGTGATTCGAGCGATTACCATTATCCCGGGCTTGGATGGTGATGAAGACACCTTGGTGGTCAATTTTAATAAGGATTTGGATTCACTCTTTAGTGAAGGCAAAGCATTTGTTCTCCCTAATGGAGATAAGATTTATGTGACCGCGATTAAAAAAAATGGGGACACATGGACTTTTGTAGCAGATTCGGGTGCTGTGAGTGTAGGGGATTCTTTGAGTATTACTCTTGATGGTGGCATTATTGCTGCCGATGGCAATGAACCTTCTTATAATCGTCCTGTGAAAGTAAATAGTTCAGGTCGTGTGTATTTGAGCAACGAAAACAACGGCTTTTATGACTCCGATGGGGATGGTCGTATGGATAGCGTTTCTGTAGGCTTTGAAATGGCTATTACCCAAGAACAGCTAGAGGCATTAGACCTTCGCTTTTACTGGCAGGATTCGCTGGGTAATGTTTTAGAAATTAAACCGGATGTCGATGATTTAGTGCTTTCCTCTAATGGGAAGATCGTCACTTATGCTTTGTCTGAAAAATGGGAATCTCGTGTGAAAGAGGGTCTGACTTCCATTGATAATGAAAATTATGGGTTTGCTGCTCTTATGAGTACTGCTGTTGTGAATGACAGTACGGTAGAAACGATTAGTTACCTTGAAATGAATGATCGCATGGCTCCTGTGATTTCTGGAATCTTCCTGGAACCAGAATCTCGGTGGGAATCTTCACCGGATAAGCTTACTATTGAATTTTCCGAAGCGGTGGATGTCAAGGCCATTACCTCAGCTGATGGATACCTTTCCTTTTTTGTGGATGGACAATGGGTAAGCTATGATCTTTCGAATGCGGTTTGGAGCGATAACAATACAAAATTACAAGTGTTAGTCGCGCAAGACGAAGATTTGTTAGACCGAGCAAATCCAAGAGATTCTATCCGTCTTGCGGCCATTTCCGGGGGCATTCAAGATATGCATGGTAACGAAGTTTCCGAGAATAGTCCTGTGGTCATGATTGAAGGGGATCCTCGTGTATTGGTGGAAACCTCGTCGTTTATTGGATTGGATCGGGTGGCTTTGGCCCCAGAAGGGGCTTCCTTTACACAACGAATTTTCCCTGAGGGAACTTCCGTGAAAGAAGAAATGGGCAAATCTCTTGGCGTAATGCTTGATATTTCTTATGCGACTATTTTTGATGACTCCACGGGTGCAAATTTGGATTTGAGTAAGATAGGAATGGAATGGGAAATGTATGTCTATACGAATCTCGGTGCTTATGTGGCGAGTTCTCATAGTTCCATCAAGTGTGATGATAGCGATTTTGGTGGCAATTGTTTTGATAATCCTAAACGGATATATTTGCGCTGGAATTTGCGTTCGGATGATGAACGTAAAGTGGGTGTTGGTGTCTATGTGGCGAAATTCTATCTCAAAGTATACGGTGAAAAAGAATCCTACACGTATGAACGAATTTTCAAATGGGGCGTTCATGGCGGCAAGAACGGACTTGCGCTGGATTAGTCCTAAGAGGGTATGACAATGAAAAATATGCAAAAGCTCTTCTTGCTCTTCAGTTTAGTGGCCTGCTCTTTCAGCGGGGCACTTGCTGCAGATGTGGTGATCAACGCGCCGTACAATCCAGCGACAGGCATCTGGATTCAACAGGTGGGAGACCTTTATCCCTCGGCATCGACATCGGCGACACTTTACTATACGCGTTATGCCTCTGTTAAAGATCGCGTCAAAAGTGTTCAGTATTACTATGATGGGAATGGTTACCTTAATTTGCATAATAAGGATACCTTGTGCTACACGAATGGCGCCGATGGTATTATTCATCATCCCGATGGTGATTTGTTGGTCGCGGGCCAAGGAACCAACATTTATAAGGTCAGCAAGACTGTAGGTTACAGTCCTAATAATCAGAATTGTGTGGTTCGTTCTGTGACGAGTAATCCAAGTACTGGTAATTATCACTTAATGATGGATCCTTCCAATGATATTTTGTGGGCTGCCGGTATTCCTGGTACTTTGGCTCGTCATTCCACGGCCACAAATACTTCTACTCATAATTTGGCCAATGGAGTCCAGGTTGCTTTGACAGGATCGGTCAACCGGATTACGACACTGGTGTGGGATGAGGATGGTACTGCTTTTTATACGCATTCTGATTACTGGGGTGGGGGTTATGGTACAGCGTCAAATTCTTCATTTGGCTGGATATCGGATACTACATATAACGCGGCGGGCGAAATCACAGGGCTCAAAACCCAAACCATTTTTTCCAACTTAGTAGGAGCTCATGGTGCTAGCTACGATGAGTATTCCAAGACTATTTTTATCTTCGGTGATTCGCGTATTGTGCAAATAGACCCTGCTTCACGTACGATTGTTGCGACTTTGGATTTGCGTACTTACATGTTTGCGGATACCGCTATTGATTGGCCTACTGAAGTGCTTTGGCGTTTGGATCAGGGGACTACTGATGGAAAGGGGCATCTCTTTGTGGCAAGTAATTCGGGGCATATGATTTTTGTGGATTATACTTCGAATCCCAACAAGCGCATTGACAATAACATTTTAATTCATATGCAATGGCTCGATAACTATCTCGACGATGTAGCTCCTCTTTCTGGTGCTGGTTCTCAGCGCTCTACAGCGAATACGAGTGGTGGTACTGATGTCTCGAGCAGTAGTCGTCACCTTTCGAGTTCGAGTGTGGATATCTATGTGGAATCGAGTAGTTCTAAGACGGGGACCTCTTCAGGTTCAACAGGGACTTCCTCAGGTTCGATCATCACCTCTTCCGGCTCCACCGGGACCTCCTCAGGTTCGACCATCACTTCTTCCGGCTCCACCGGGACTTCTTCCGGTTCGACCATCACCTCTTCCGGCTCCACCGGGACTTCTTCCGGTTCGACCATCACCTCTTCCGGCTCCACCGGGACCTCTTCTGGTTCGATCATAACCTCTTCCGGCTCCACTGGGACTTCTTCCGGTTCGACCATAACCTCCTCCGGCTCCACCGGGACCTCTTCCGGTTCGACTACAGGTTCTTCGAGTAGCATTACTGGAGGTGGTGATGATAATCCGACTTCAAGTTCTTCTAGTAGCACTACTGGGGGTGGTGGAGAAATTCCAGACTGGGTAAACAGTAGCAACTCCTATACCGGTTTTGAGGATATTGACACAGACCCGGGTACAGGTACCGATCCATATCCATCGAATGAAAGTCGTGATAATGGTGATACCTTGGTAACGGGTGGCACGGTACTTACTCCGACGGATCTTGAACCCGGGACTGCGGGTACAATCACTTTGGGTGGCAATACTTATTTAGTTCAGAATCCAGTGGGTTCAGCGTTGCCCACTTATGCAAGCGATTCTCTTTTAACGGAAGGTCGTGAAGCGGTGCATGTGGGTGAAGTTGTGAAAATAACTCTCAGTGCTGATAAGTTAGTGGACTATTTTGGTGCCAACGTGGGCGATACCATTTACGTCACTGGTTCTAGTGGGCTCTTGTTCGTAGATCCTTCGAACCCTCGTGCGGCTTCTGATTCGATCGCCATCGTTGTTACGGGTAAGGATCTTAATATCTGGGTAACAGCGAATCAGGAAGTGGTGGGTGGTAATATCTACTTTACGGATGCAGATGGGCACTTGGTTATCTTTAATGGAATCAATTTTGTGGATCCAATTCCAGATGCGAAAACGGCCTTCATTAAGGATTCTGATGGGGATGACGCTCTTGATGCGGTTGAGGTGGTTCTTGCGGATACACTCCCAGCGGGTATTTCTGTCACGGCGATGTCTCTCATCATCAATGGCGATACCATTGAAGTGAACTCAGTGCCGACAGTTAAAAACGGAGACCGTATTCTTGCCGATGTTTCTGACTTGACTTTGCCTTCTGACTTTCCAGATGATGCGACGGTTCTTGTGACTTATACGGATAAAAATGGTGTGAATTTCGTTCGTGAGGTTGCTTTGATTGAAGCTGGCGGGCATGTCATTAAATCGGCCTATGCAATTCGGGATGCTTTTGGTAGTGATTCCTTGTTCATAGAATTCAATATTGATCTTATGCCTGTGGATATTACTCAAGCTGAATTCATCGTATTCTTGAATGGCATGGGCTTTGACTTAGAACAGATCGAATCTATCCAGATGCCCACTAAGAATTTGATTATCTTGGTTGGCAAAGATTTAGGTCTTAAGGGTAAAGATCAGGACTATGTGTCTCTTTGTCCTGGGGTGACCTTTGAGAACCTGCCATACATGACTTCCGATGAATATGATCGTCAGGTGACTGTTAAAGTGACTGATCGTTTGCCTGGTGTGAAATATGTGGAATACTATGATAACGATGGTGATGGTGTGCTGGACTCTATCGTTGCCGTCTTTGAAGATGGTATTTCTGAAGCAGAAAAGGCGCAGCTATATTTCTCCTTCCCTTGGTATAGTTCCCGTGGATTGCTTATTGAGCTTCAGGCACAGCCGGGGGATTTGGTCATTGATCCTAAGGATTCGACACGGGTTTCTTGGTCTGTGAAGAGCAATGTGAATCTTGCTTCGGGACTTACTAGCATTAGTTCTACGGTGCCAGCTGCAAATCTGTATGTCTATTATGAAGTGATGGACAATACCTTTGTGAGCGAACAGTCTGTTGCGATCAAGGACAAGATGGCTCCTGTGATTGTCGGTGCGGCATTGCATTACGGTGATGACGATGATGCTGATACCGTCGTAGTGACTTTCTCTGAACCGGTCAATTATGTTGAATTGCAGGGGAAGGATTTCTTCTCTTACATTCATGGAAAGGATACTATTGACCTTTATCCGTCTCAGATTCGGTGGTCTGCGGATGGCTTGAGCGCATCTCTTATATTGCGGGATGATTTGGATGGCATTATTCCGGGTGATTCTTTGATGATTGTCCATGGTGAAAAAACGTCCATTAAAGATGCTCTCGGTAACATTTCTAGTGATACTCCTGCTCCTGTGGTGATTTCCGGTATTTTGAGTCACTTGGTTCAATCTGTGAATATGGGTACATTTGACCCCACTAATGAAGAATTGCGCGAAGTGAATTCGATTTCGCTGAGTTATGTGCAGAATACCATGCGTACGGCAGATATGCGCGAGAACGGCAATTTGGGACACTTGATATCATTAGGAGAACGCTTTGTACCTCAACTTGTTGATGGAGCGAACGTGAATGCGGATGGTGAATACGATCCTTCTGTACTTGATGCTTTGGATCCTTCGAAGGTTCTGATTACATTCAGTGTCAGCTATTATGATAATCTGGGTCAGTATGTTAACGACACGACTTTGACTGTCGCTTGCGATAGTCCGAAATTTGGAGGAAACTGCCTGAATACCGATAAGAAGGTATTCGTGAACTGGAACTACAAAGATCATGCGGGTCGCTTTGTCGGCACGGGTGTGTACATTGTACAGTTCAAGCTGGTCGTTCGCTACGAATCGAAGAAAATCGAAGAAGAAATGCTCGATAAATGGGGCGTGCGCCGCAAAGTCAACAAGTAGAAATACTACTTAATTTTAATAAAGCCTCCCTTTAGGGAGGCTTTTTGTGTGAGAAACTATCGACCTCTACTTTCACTTTAAAAAAGAAAAGCGCCCCTCCAAGGAACGCTTTTTTCAAAATCAAAAAAGTGGATGCTGCCGATTATTTGTTAATCGCCGCAAGGAATGCGTCTTTCTTTTCTTGAAGAAATTCACGACTATTGTATTTACGAATGCGGCGCAACGCTTGGTCACGGAGCTGGCGCACACGTTCGTGAGAAATGTTCATGGATTCTCCCACTTCACGAAGTGTCTGTGGAGCTTCCTGGTTGATACCAAAGATGCCGGCAATAACTTTGGCTTCGCGCTCTGGGAGCTGCTCCATCAAATCTTTTGCCAGTGTTTCCACACTCTGAATTTCAGAATCCGCTTCTGGGTTACTCGCCGTGCCGTCAGCAAGCACTTCAGCGTAAGTGGCTTTAGAATCGGCCTTCAATGGACTATCAAAGGAGACGCCGCGTTGACCAATTTGAATTAGTTCGCGAATATCTTCGCCAATTTCCTTCCCGCGGGACTGTTCGTGTAATGCCTTGCGCACACGTAGATGCTGGTTCGCAGGCAAGCGAATCAAGTTTCCTTGCTCATTAATGGCGCGAGTAATGTAGGCTTTAATCCACCACACACCATAACTAATAAACTTAAGACCACGAGTATGTTCAAAGGATTCAATAGCGCGAACAAGGCCCATGGCTCCTTCACTCACCAAGTCTGGGAGCGGTATCGGGCAACCACGGTACTGAATCGCCACTTTCAACACAAATCGCATATTTGCGGAAATTAATCTTTTTCGGGCAACTTTATCCCCTTCTTTTGCCTTTTGAAAAAGGATTTGCTCTTCTTCGCGGGAGAGCGGTGCTGTTTTTCGAATATCTTCAAGGTAACGTTTAAGCGTAGTATCTGTAGAATCAATATGCATTTAGAAGTCCTTTATCCAACAACCAATAATATCACATTTTCAAAAAGCAAGGAGTATGCCAAGAATGTAAACATTTCGATATTTTCGAGAAATGCAGAAATGGTCTGCTATTCCAAAATAGAATGTATAAAAAATATGACATTAAATAAAGTAAGTCACATTAAAATGACATTCTTGATAGGGCTATTTACTGGTGTTCATGATTAGGGAATGCGTGTTTTTACCCTGTTGGGTCTAGATTAGCGTAAAATGATATATTTAGGCCACTATGTCTATAAAAGAACCCGATCAATCGGTATGGAATCGCTTTTGGAACAGCAAAAACGATATTTCCAAGGTATATCCTTCTTCTCCGACCGTTTTCCAGACGATCGACAAACATTTCACTTTGGAAGGAAAGCTCATTTTGGAAGTGGGCGCAGGGAGTGGCCGTGATAGTGCGGAATTGGCGCGGCGTGGGGCGATGGTCTACGTTTTGGACTATGCCGAAGGTAGTCTCAAAATTGTGAATGGCTTGCGTATTCGTGAAAATTTAGACTCGAATTTGCATCTTATTCGTGGTGATGCGTTCCGGGCTCCATTTCCCGACAATACTTTTGATTTGGTCTTTCATCAGGGTCTGGCGGAGCATTTTACAAAACCGCTTCCGTTGCTTAAGGAAAATTTTCGCATTGTAAAGCCCGGTGGCTATTGTCTTTGTGATGTGCCTCAGACCATACATCCCTACACGGTGATTAAACATATTTTGATTGCTATGAATAAATGGTTTGCAGGTTGGGAAACTCAGTTTACTATGCCGGAGTTGAAAGCGTTGATGAATGATGCGGGTTTTAATTGCATGTATTCTTATGGCGATTGGATGCGTCCCAATTTTTGTTACCGGATGCTTCGAGAAGCAGCCTTCCGAATAGGAGTTGAACTCCCAAAATATCCTTTTGCGGGTTCAGCTTATCAGAAAGCAAAGGATGCGATTCTTGATGCATTGGAAACAGTTCCTGCGATGCATTACACACAACTTTCTATTGGGGTTTTGGGACAGAAGCCTAAGGTTCGCCCATGAAAATTCTGGTGCTGAACTATCGAGACCGCATGCATCCCGAAGCTGGTGGTGCAGAACGGCATTTGCACCAGGTTTTTGAACGTATTGCAAAGCAAGGTCATGAAGTGGTTTTGTTTACGACGCATTTTAAAGGTGCTTTGGAACGTGAATGGGTGGATGGTATTTTAGTGATCCGTTGTGGTGGGGACTTGTTGTTCCAAATAACGGTGCTGAGAAATTTTAAAAAATTGGATGCCGAATTTAATTTTGATTTCATTTATGAAGATCTTAACAAGCTCCCGTTGTTTACCCCATTCCTTACACGCAAACCACATTTAATACAAATTCATCATTTGTGGCGCAATTCCATTTTCCGAGAAATTTTTTTCCCGATTGCATTTGGTGTCTGGCTTTTTGAAACCTTGATTCCTTTATTGTACCGTAAAAGCCATTTTGTGACAGGGGGCCCAAGTACTGTAAAAGAGTTGATGCAACTGGGGATTGATAAAAATAGGATTTCTCTGGTTTATTATGGTGCGGATGGGTTGCCTTCGGGATATGTGCTTCCTTTTGAGAAAGAGAAGTTTTTCTTGTGGTTATCGCGTGTGCATCGCTATAAAGGAATTTTGATCGCATTGGATGCGTTTAAAATTTTCATGCAGAGAAATCCAGAATCCGGGATGAAGCTTCGCGTGGCGGGAGATGGTCCGTTGCTTGCAAAACTTCCTGAAATTCTGAAAAATATTGGAATGCAAGATCTTGTTGTTTTAGAAGGACGCGTTTCCGCTTCTCGTAAGACCGATTTGTTTGCTCAGGCGCTGTGTCTCTTGCAGACGAGTTACAAGGAAGGCTGGGGCTTGACTGTGATTGAGGCGGGTGAAACTGGCACTACGACTGTCGCTTCTAATGTCCCTGGTTTATGTGATAGTGTTGTGGACGGGAAAACGGGTCTGCTTTTTCCCCTTTATCCTCAGGCTGCGGAATCCTGTGCCATGGCGATGGAGCGTATTTACAAAGATGTAGAACTGCGTAAACAACTAGAAGCAGAAGCTAAAAAGTGGGCATCCACTTTTAGTTGGGATCGGGCCGCCCAAGAAACCTTGGCTTTGATACAGGAATTGGCAGGTAAAAAGTGAGTCCACGGATCAAGGCTTCTGTTGTTTTTTGTCTCAAGTGCCTCGTCACCGTGGTTCCTGCATATTTTGTTTATAAAAATATAACGAGTACACCTGGGTGGGATTCCAGTGATCTTGAGTCTTTGTTTCTTCGCATGAATTATTGGCCACTGATAATCGCCTCTGGTTGTTTGGTGGTTTCCAATTTTACGGGTTGTTATCAATGGAAATTGTTGCTAGAGCGTCAAAAGGTACGCATGCCCTATTTGCAGTTGGTGAAGCTCTATTTTGTGGGTTTATTTTTCAATAATTTTATGCCGGGTAATGTCGGCGGTGATGTGAAAAAAGTTTATGACATTCGCATGCAGGGAGGTCAGACTTCTATTGGTGCGGGTTTTACGGCCACCTTTTTTGATCGTCTTTTTGGTTTGTTCTTTTTGAATGTTCTCGCGTTGGTTGTGGGGGTTTTGTTCTTTATCTATGACCCAGAACAACGTTGGTTCTTGCTTCCTTCGTTGTGGGTTTTCCTTGGCTTTTGTGCATTCTTCGCGGCGTTATTTAGTCGAAGATTGGGTCGAATTTTGAGTATGGGCACGAGTAAGATTTTCCCGGTACGAGTTCAGGAACGTTTTTTGCGTATGCAAGAACGGTTTCAATCTTTTCGAGAGGGGCGTTTGTGGTGGCACATTACGCTTCTGTCTGCGTTCACGCAGGTGCTCCGTGTATTGGTTCATTTCTTTTGCGGTTTAGCTCTCGGTTTGGATATTGCTGTTTCTTGGTATTTTTTCTACATCCCCATGGTGGC
>Ga0209467_1001284_pt1 | contig 22961 bp, 18 predicted proteins | sample Higcelwee11metaG_FD_187175 | JGI IMG/M metagenome (GOLD analysis project Ga0209467, IMG submission 187175) | Freshwater pond sediment microbial communities from the University of Edinburgh, under environmental carbon perturbations - High... | ecosystem: Environmental > Aquatic > Freshwater >... | reverse complement strand
CCAGTCTCCCACGCTCATCGCGGTGCCGAGGTTGTCCCGCGCGGCGGCCCCGGCGTAGCTGGCCTCGGCGTCAGCGCTGGAGATCACCCCCACGCCGATGTCCATAAACACGAAGACCGCCCCCGCGGCGCTGCCGCCTCGGTCGTTGTAGTGGGCGCCGACGACCGCGTCGGTGAGGCCATCTCCGTTGACGTCGCCCGCGGCCAAGGAGTAGCCCGCGTAGTCCTGGGCGGCCTCGCCGATGAGGATGGCGTCCGCCGCATAGAGGCTGACGGTGCCGGTCTTGGGGCCGCGCAGCCAGTACGTCGCCCCGGCGTCTAAGCCGCCACGATCGCTGGAGCGCGCGCCGATGAGCAGGTCGGCGTAACCGTCGCCGTCGCTGTCCCCGCCGCTGGCGCCGCCACCCGCCACGGCGAACCCGGCGTAGTCCTCGACGGCCTCTCCTAGAAAGATTCCGTCGGCGGCGCTGAGATCGAGGGTGCCCACCCCGGCGCTCGCCCCGAGCAGCAGGTAGGCCGCGCCAGCGTTCAGCCCGGCGGTGTCGTTGCCCCAGGCGCCGACGAGCAGGTCATCGAGGCCGTCTCCATCGACGTCCCCGGCGCTGGTGAGCGCGGCCCCGGCGCGATCTTCAGCGCTCTCGCCGATGAGGATGAGGTCGGCCTCGTCCGCGCTCAAGGTGCCGCCAAGGCCGCCGCTCGTGGGGCCGAGCACCAAAAACACCGCCCCGGCGCCGTCGCCGCCGCGGTCGTCTCCGATCGCCCCGGCGCCGAGATCCCAGGCGCCATCACCGTTGAGGTCGAGGCGGGTCAAGGCGCCGCCGAGGTAGGCCTCTTGTTCGTCGCCGACGAGGGTGAACGGCGCGTCGCCGAGGTCCACCGCCCCGCGGCTGGCGCCGGAGACGAGGCTCACCACCCCGGCGGAGGCGCCGCCGCGGCCGTCGGTGGAGGCGCCCACCCACAGGTCAAGGATCCCGTCGCCGTCCCAGTCCCCGGCGGGGGCCAAGGCGGTGCCGGCGGCGGCGTTGCGGCCCTCGCCCACGAGCGCGGCGTCGGCGTCGGCCAGAGAGAGGGTGCCGCCGACGCTCGCCCCCAAGACCAGGTACGCCACGCCGTCGCCACGGGTTGAGACCGTGACCGAAGGCGCGCCGATCACCAGCTCTTGAAGGCCATCTCCGTCGAGATCCCCGGCGAAGGCGACCGCGTAGCCCGCCGCGTCCCCAGCGGCGGCGCCGATGAGCTGCGCCGCGCCCTCGTCTGCGGCGCCGTCGCCCCCAGGCCCGCAGCTCGGCCCGGCGCGGCCATCACAGTCGCCGTCGAGGCCGTCGCCGCAGAGCTCCGCGCCGAGGGGGTTCACCGCGGGGTCGCCGTCGTCGCAGTCCTGGGCGTCGGGGACGTAGCCCGTGGGCCCGTCACAGCGGGTCACCGCCCACGCCGGGTCACCGAAGCCGTCGCCGTCGAGGTCCAGCGCCCAGGTCGTCGCGTCCCACGCGGACTCGTCGATGTCGCCGTCACAGTCTTGATCGACGCCGTCGCACAGCTCATCCGCGCTGGGGCTCACGGCGCCGTCGCCGTCGTCACAGTCCCCGGCGGGCGCGAAGCCCTCCGGCGCCTCGCAGGCGAGGATCGCCGCGCCCGCGCCCCAACCGTCGCCGTCAAGGTCGGCCTCCCAGCTCTGGCCGTCGAGGGGCGCGTCGTCGGGCTCCCCGTCACAGTCGTTGTCCAGGCCGTCGCACACCTCCACCCCGTCCGGCGAGGTGAGGGGATCGGCGTCGTCACAGTCGCCAAAAGGCGCGAGGCCCTGAATCGGCGCGCAGAGCCAGGCCACGCCGCCGTCGCCCCAGCCGTCGCCGTCGAGATCCGCGGCGTAGGGGGCCGCGTCGATGGCGTCGTTGTCAACACGTCCGTTGCAGTCGTTGTCGAGGCCGTCGCAGCGCTCCTCTAGCCCGGGGGCGCGCTCGGCGTCTGCGTCGTCACAGTCGCCGTCTCGCAGGGCGCTGCCCTCGGGGAGGCCACAGGCGGCGCGGCCCGCCCCAGCGCCGAAGCCGTCGCCGTCGGCGTCCTCAAACACCCACAGCCCCTCGACGGGTGAATCGTCAACAAGTATGTTGCAGTCGTTGTCCAGGCCGTCGCACAGCTCAGGCATCGCCGGGTTCACCTGGGCGTTGTCGTCGTCACAGTCGTCTGGGGGGAGGTGGCCGTCGCCGTCGTGGTCGAACGACGCGCCCTTCTCAGGGGCGTTCGTCTCGCAGGCGACGAGCAGAAGCAGGCTCCACAACCGCACAGGCGCACCTCTGCCCTTCAGTGTGCCGCGAAACTCAGGCCGATGCGGCGGGATCTTCGGGGCTCGACGAGCTGAGCCCCCAGAGCGCCAGCAGACCGCCCACGGCGGCGCGGCCCAGCTCACCCGTCCAGCGTGTGAGCGCGATGGCGACGGCGAGCTCCTCTGTGGCGCCAAACCGGGCCAAGGCGTGAACAAAGACGCCCTCACGCACGCCGACGCCGCTCAAGGTCACCGGCAGCGAGATCAGCGCGTCGGCGGCGGGGATCATCCCCAGCACGTCGTCGTAGCCCCAGGAGAGCCCAAACGCTTTGCCGACGAGCCACACGTTGAGACAGTTGATGAAGGCGTAGGGGAACGACGCCAACAAGGCCCGCCACGCCGCGCCGTGGTCTTGTCGCACCTGTCGCATCGAGATCTCGCCCTGTCGCAAAAATTGGGCGATGCGCTCCGGCAGGCGATCCGTGAGCCGAGACCCCCAGCGCAGCGCGAGGCCCGTGGCCGCCCAGATCCCGATGAACAGGCTCAAGAACAGCGCGGCGGTGGCGCCCAAGGCCGGGTCGTCCGCGGCGAGGCCCCGGGCGAGGCCAAACGCCAACAGCCCACCCCAAGGCGCGAGCTCCAAGAGCCGGGCGATCCACAACACCGCGACCGTGGCCTCCGCCGTGGCCCCGGCGCGGGTCAACAGCGCCAGCCGCACCACCTCGGCGCCGCCCGTGGGCAAGGCGAGGCCGAAAAAAAGCGACTGAAGCATGGCCGACCACACGCCCAGAAACGGCGCGGGCTGACCCGCGGCGAGGAGCAGCCAGCGCAGCCGCAGGGCGTGAATCGCCGAGTTGATCAGCATCAGGCCCACGGGCAACAAGAACACCCAGGCCGGGGCGAGGCCCAAGGCGGCGTGCACCTGGCCGGGCTGAACCCGGGTCAACAACAAGCCGAGGGCGACGGCGGTGAGGGTGACCCGCGCCGCGAGGCCGATCCACCGGCGGCGCCTCGGGCTCACGGCGTCTCGGCGGACTCGGCGGCGGCGATCGCCGCGGCGGCGGCGGCGCGCTCACGCTTGAGCACCGCGGCCTTGAGCTGTCCGCATCCTGCGTCGATGTCGATGCCCCGGCGCACCCGCACCGTGGCGCTCACGCCAAACCGCCCCAGCACCTCCACGAACCGCTGGGCCTGGGGCGCCTGCGTCGGCGCGCCGTCATACCCGGCGGTGGGGTTGAGCGGGATGAGGTTCACATGGGCCGGCAGCCCCTGTAAGAGCCTCCCCAGCCGCTCGGCCTCACCCACGGAGTCGTTCTTGCCCGAGATCAGCGCCCACTCAAAAGAGATCCGCCGCCCGGCGCGCTCGGCGTACTCCCGGCAGGCGTCGAGGAGCTCCGCCAGCGGCCAGCGCCGGTTGATCGGCAACAGCGCGGCGCGGGCCTCGTCCGTGGCGGCGTGTAGGCTGATGGCGAGGGTGACCTGGAGGCCCTCCCCGGCGAAGCGGCGGATCTGCGGCGCGAGCCCGACCGTGCTCACGGTGATGTGCCGCGCGCCGATGCCCAGCTCCCCGATCAGCCGCCGCATGGCCCCCACGGCGTTCTCATAGTTGTGAAACGGCTCCCCCATGCCCATCATCACGACGTTCGAGAGCCGCTCGCCGCGCTTGACCAGCTCTTGCGCAAACCGCAGCGCCTGCTCGACGATCTCCGCCTCCGTGAGCTGTCGCGCGAAGCCCATCTGCCCCGTGGCGCAGAACGCGCAGGCCATGGCGCAGCCCGCCTGGCTAGAGATACACGCCGTGCGCCGCCCGTCCTCATAGGGCATGAGCACCGACTCGATGAGCTGGCCATCGGGCAAGGCGTACACCCGCTTGATCGTGCCGTCGTTGCTCACCTGCTCCGCGGCGAGGGACAAGGTGCCGAACACGGCCTCGGCGCCCAGGCGCGTGCGGAGGCGCTGGGGGAGGTCGGTCATCTCTTCAGCGGTGGTGGCGCCGCGCTCGTAGATCCACCGCCGCACCTGCTTGGCGCGAAACGCCGGCTCGCCCCAGGTGGCGAGGGCGGCGGCGAGCTCGGGCTCGGAGAGCGCGGTTAGGTTGAGGGGGGTGGGGGCGGGTGGGAGCATGGGGGTAAGGTAGCGCGGGGAGGGGCGCGCGTCAGCGGGTGTTGAGTTAGTCTGCGCCGAGCCACAGGAGCACGAGATGCCGATCAGCACGTCGCCTAACTTCACCGTTCGGGTCAAAGACCTTGGCCGACTCGCTGAGGCGGAGGTTGAGCTGCGCCCGATGACGCTGTTTGTGGGGGAGAACAACAGCGGGAAGAGTTATCTCGCGACGTTGTTGTGGGCGATGGACCGGGTTGGTACGGGTTTCTTTCACGACATCCAAGATCCAGATTATAAAGCGGCGAGCGAGGTGCTGCAGGCGCTTATCGATGAGCATGTTGCCTCATTTGGTCAGAGACAGTCCGTTGCGGGAGATGCAGAGAGCGAGGTGAAACGAATTGAGGATACTGCCTATCGTTTTTTCTGTATAGATTTCGCAACCGATTCACGCTGGGCGAAATGGGCGTATTCGATGCTGAACCGCAAATTTTCGACCTTTGTCTGTGCGGCGATTGGCGCGTCACATATGAGCCCGGAGATCGAGATTGGGTCCGGGTTTAAAAGGGTTGTACTACGGCTAAATGTGGCATTTGGTGGTTTGGGTGAGTCGTTCGATAGGGAAGAAGCCGGAAATGCCTACTTGACGCTTATGGATGGCACAGTGTCAGCAGGTCGTGCTTTAATCGATTCTGTTCTTAGGTATTCAATATTTGGTAATTTTTCGTTCATCGAGACAGATTCTGCGGTCGGAACCCTCTACTTTCCCGCCTCCCGCACCGGCTTTATTCACAATCTTCCCGAGATGACCGAGCATCGGCTTGCGCTCTCATTTCAAGATGGCGATCAGTTGCGTTTAACTCAGATGGCTGCTCCAGTTCGCCAGTTTTTTCGCTTCTTGGTGAATCCAGGTAGACTTAAACCTTCAGAGAATGGTCTCGCAGCGCTAATCGAGGACCAACTCGTAGATGGTCAGTTTAGTGTGGGACCGGGGATCGCATATGGGTACACCCCTACGGGGCTCTCTACGCCACTTCCCATGCACCTCACGTCTTCCATGGTCACCGAGCTTCTCCCCCTCTGGCTGCTCGTGAGCACGGGACGACGACCGCCCCTCCTCGTCTACGAAGAGCCCGAAGCGCACCTGCACCCCCGCCTTCAGCGTGTTGTTGCCGTCGTCCTCGCACGTCTCGCTCGGCAAGGCACCAAGGTCCTCGTCACCACCCACAGCGAGACCTTCGCCCAGCAGATCAACAACCTCATCAAACGCAGCGGGCTCGACCCCGAGACGAGGGCCGCGACCGCCGTGGACTTCCCCTATGAGGCCGATGACTACCTGAGCCCCGACGACGTCGCCGGGTACGAGTTCCGCTTCCGCGAAGACGGCCGCTCCTACACCGAGCGCCTTGAGGTCCGCCCCGACGGGATCGTGATGCCCATGTTCAACAAAGAGCTTCTGGCGCTCACTGACGAGGCGATCCGGCTGGATGCGGCGTTGGCAACGAAGCAGGCTGGGGGGTGAGCTTGGACTCGATCGCTTGGGACCAGTTGGACCGCGCCTATGTGAGGCGTGTATCGCCTACGGACGTTGATAGAACGCTGGAGGTCGTCGAGCGGGATAAAGAAGGTGAAGCCAAGCTCACGATCGATGTCCCCAATGGTTGGACCGCAATCTGGCTGAGGCTTGGCGAAAAAACAAAGATAGAGCCTCTCCTGTTGAAACAGAATGTGGATGGAACAGTGTTGTATAAAGAGCCCGATGGCGAGTGGGTTGGGTTGGTGATCGAATGTAAGAAGACTCTAAAGGAAACCAACTTTTCGGAGGCCTGCGACCAGCTCAAATCAGGTGTTGCCCGTCTTGAGCTGTTCGCGCGTTTCCTCGGCATTCCCATTCGTCGGCATAAGGCTTGGATCGCCACCCGGGACGACAGAGCGTTCGGCCCGAAGAGCACCAACCCCATGCTCGCAAGGCGACAAGACCTTGTCTCCGCCTATCAAGCCCGCGCGGTAAACAACTGCGCGTTTACCAAGAGTCTGCCCGTCGAGATTGTCTTGCTGGACGGCGTAGGCTACGGTCAAACCACCCTCGCAGCCTGTTAAGTCACGCCCCCCAACAACGCCCTCATCCTTGGTTCCCCCATGCCCCTCCTCCTCCTCACCCTGCTCCTCTTCCTCACCCCGCCCGCCCTCCCCGCGCCGCAGCCGACGCTGGAGACCGTCGTGGCGGAGATGGGCAGCATCGACGCCCTCATCGCCGCCAAAGACTGGGTCACCGCCGAGTCGCGGGCGGAGCTTCACCACCAACAGCTTCAGCGCGCGTTTGGTGAGGACCACCGGATCACCGCCGTCGCCGCCGTCCAGCTCGCGCTCACGCGTCTGGCCTTGGGCGACCAGGACTCGGCGTTTGACCTGCTCGCCCAGGCGATGCCGATCCTCATCGCCGAGCTCGGCCACGCCGATCCGATGGTGATCTACGGCGAGAACCTGCGGGTCGCCCTCGTGGTGGAGCAGGAGCCCGCCGAGGTCGCCCTCGCCACCGCCGCCGACCTTGTCTCGGGGCGGGAGGCGGCCTTGGGCCCCACCGCATTGGACACGATCCGCGCTTTGGAGCTGCTGCTCAGCGCCCAGAAGCGGGCGTTCTTGCTGGAGGAGTGCGAACAAACACAGACGCGGGTGATTCACGCCTTGGGCGCGTCCCTTGGCCCGACGCACCCGCGCACCTTGGCCGCCTGGGGCCAGCTCGCCGCCTTGGTGGAGCTGCGGGGGGACTCCGCGCGCTCCTACACCCTGGCCGCCGCCGCCGTCGCCGAGGCCGAGGCCAGCTTGGGGCCCGCCGACCCGGTCACGCTGGAGCTGGGGATGCAGGAGGCCCGCGCGCTCCACCGAACACACCGCTACGCCGCGTCCTTGGCCCGGATCGAGGCCCTCGACAACCTCGCCCACAGCGCGTTGGGCGAGGATCACCCGGTCACCTGGCGGATCATGGGGGCGCACGTCGAGGCCCTGGTGCGGGTCCACCGCGGCGAAGAGGCCCTCGTCTTGGCCCAGGCGCTCGTGCGACGCAACGAGCGGGTCCACGGGCGAACCTCCCCCGAGGCGCGTCTGGCCCGGATGAGCCTCCTCGGCCCGCTCTTTGAGACGGGGGCCCTCCATGACGCCCGGCGGGAGGCCGAGGGCGTGCGCCTCGCCGCGCTCAGGCAACAGGGCGAGGCGAGCGTCATGGGGGCGATAATGTCTCTGTTCATGGCCAGCATGGACGAGGCCCTCACCCGCCACCACCGCGCCCTGCACGGCGTTCGCGACGCCATGGACGGGCTCACCCAGGCCTTGGGGCCGGGCCACATGACCGTGCTCAACGCCATGGTCGCTGAGATCCGCTCGCTGATGTCCCTGGGCCGCGTCGAAGAGGCCCAACGGCGCCTCAGCGCGCTGGAGCGTGAGGCCGCCCAGGCCAACAACGTCGAGTACGGCCACCACGCGCGGATCCTGCGGTTGGAGCTCCTCCGCCGCGCCGGGGATCACGCCGCCGCCTTGCCCCTCGCCGCCGACCTCGCCGCCGAGAGCCTGCGCGACCTCGGCCCCGAGCACAGCATCCCGCCCACCGCCCTCGCCGAGGAGGGCCGCGCCGCCTTCGCCTTGGGCGACCTGCCCCGAGCACGCGCCGCGCTGTCCCAAGCCTTCAAGGCCGAGCTGGGCCGGTGCGGCCCCACGCACCCCTACACGGGCTACGCCGCCTGGCACCTGCGCCTCGTCTTGGAGGCCCTCGGAGAGCCGATCCCCGATGAGGTCACCGCCGCCGTAGACGCCCTCATCGCCCGCCGACCGGACACGCTCAGCGTGCCTGAGATTCGTGAGGCCCGAGAAGAGGCGCTCAAACGTCGGTAAAACGTCAAGCGCCACAATGCAGTGAGGATGTTGTAAAGGGCGGGGCGCCTACGCAACAAGTTTGATGCGTAGGGGTCGGGACCCTCAGCACCCGTCGTTGAGCGCGCCGGGGGTGCCGAGCGCGAGGTCGATCTCGTCTACGCCTTCGCAGCTTGGCACGGCGGTGGTCTGGTAACACCAGCTCTCGTCGTCCTCGACGGCGCTGCTGGACCAAGTTGACGGGTCGGCGCCGATAGCCACCCCATACTCCTCCAGCGGGAAGCCTGCTTGGGTGAGGCTGAGGTTGGAGATTAGCTCGCCCCCTAAGGAGAGCCGGATGTGTTGCACACGACGTAGGTCAATGTTGTCGCCCCAGGGTTGGTCTACGGCGATGCAGCCGTTCTCCTGAGGATTTTCATTGTCCGCGATCACTGCGAAGCCCTTGGCCGGAACCTCCGTAGTGCCCGAGGTCGCTTCCAGTTGGTGTTTGCCGCGGGCGGCGGTGGTGTCGGGGTCGCGGTCACTGTTCCAGATCTCGATGAGCAATCCATCCATGTTTAGGGTGTGGTTGGTGCGGTTGTGAAGCTCAATGTATGAACCAGAGGTCAGCCAGGGTTCGCTCAACACCTCCGTCACCACCACCTCACCCGGGTCCGGCTCGGGGTCATTCGCCACCAAAAAAGGCTCCGAGAGCGCCACCGACTCCGTGGCCTCTGTCGCGACGTCTGCACACTCCACCTTCAGGATCGTAGAGATGTCTTCGGTTTGGCTCGACTCAGTGTCCCATCGTACACAATGGGCCTCTCCGCCTGGGCTGGTGGTGAGGCCGCCAGGGAGGTCGGCTTGGCCGTCTCCATCGCAGTCCCCATCCTCAAGGATCGCTGGCAGAAAAGTCTCGCCGCCATCGGTGGAGTAGCTCAGGCGAACGCTGACATCGGTAGAGTCAGGATGTGAGACGGTGAAGTTCACCGCGGTGAGGCCATCGACGGCCTCGTCGGGCTGCTCCAGGAAGAGGGTACACTCGACGTTGTAGACGTCCACCTCCGAGGCGACGTAGGTGGCCCAGGTCCCGCAGGAGGAGGTCGCCGTCACCCGAAGGCTGAGGTCGTCTGTGTTTGTGTAGCCCAGGTCCGCGACGCTCTTCCAGACGACCTGGTTAAACGTGCCCTTGGCGGTGACAACTTGATCGTTCAGATCCCCGACGACGGTGGCGGGCGCCCATTGTTCCCCGTCAAGACTCCACTCAAGGGCGAGAGACGCGGACGTCTCTTTTGGAGCGGCCAAAGAGATGGCGACGGTGACGTCCCCCGACACGGGCAGGGGGATGTCTGACACCGGGCTAAGGATGGTGACCACGTTGCAGTCACAGGTGGAGATACACTCGGGCGCCAGGACCGAGTAGTCGATGCTCGTAAAGCAGCCTCCACCCAGCAGAGACGCGACGGCAGCACATCGAAACGCCGCTGTGTGGAGGGGGCTCACCAAGTGCCTCCGTGGGAGGGGCAGGTCGCTGTCTGTAGAAAAAGGGCTCCGAGGAAGGCGCTCAGCACCCGTCGTTGAGCGCGCCGGGGGTGCCGATGGCGAGGTCAAGCTCGTCTACGCCCTCACAGATCGGCACGTCGGTGGTCTGGTAACACCAGCTCGCGGCGCCCTCGATCGCGGCGCTGGACCAAGTGGAAGGATCAGCGCCGACGGCTACCCCATACTCTTCCACCGGGAAGCCGTCCTGAGCGAGCGAGAAGTCGGACACCACCTCACCGGCAAAAGAGAGGCGGATGTGCTCCACCTTACGCAGGCTGATGCTGGAGCCCCAGGCGTCATCCACGGTCAAGCAAGCGTTCGCGGTGAGGCTGTCGCTGCCTGCGATCACTGAGAGGCCCTTGGCCGGCACGTTGATAGTGCCTGAGGTCACGCTCAGGTCATGTTTCCCGCGAGCGGCGGTGGTGTCTGGGTCGCGGCCACCGTTCCAGATCTCGATCCGTAGGCCGTTAATGTTGAGCGTGTGATTGGTGCGGTTGTGAAGCTCGATGTATTGCCCAGGTGGCAGCGCTGCGTCAGGTAAAACCTCCGTCACCACCACCTCCCCCGGCTCCGGCGTCGGATCGTTCGCCACGGTGAAGGCCTCGGAGATGGCCTCCGACTCCAAGGTAGAGCTCGCGCCGTTGAGGCACTCTAGCTTGACGACGACCTCTTGATCGGTGTTGATGCGCGCCTCGGTGTCCCAGGCCAGGCAGTGGGCGGCGCCTTCAGGGCTCGTGGTCACGCCCGTGGGGCCGTCGTTGGATCCGTCGCCGTCGCAGTCGCCGGTCTTCAGGTCGGCGGCGGTGTAGGTGCCGCCGCCGTCGGTGGAGAAGCTCAGGCGCACGTCCACGGGGGTGGAGTCGGGGTGGGTGGTGGTGTAGGCCAGGGTGACCACGCCGTCGCTGGGGTTGGTCGGCGTGGTGAGCGCGATCGTGCAGGTCGGCGGGGTGACCTCTTCATTCAGCACGGTCAGGCCGGTGACGACGTTCTTGGGCCACAGGCCACATTCTGAGGTCGCCACCACCTTGAGCTGAAGGCCCTCGACGGCGGCGTAGCCCAGATCGGCCACGCTGTCCCAGATGAGGTCCGTGGGCGAACCTTCGGGGCTCACGGGCAGATCGCTGAGCGAGCCTTCCAGGGTGGCGGGTGACCAGGACTCACCGTCCAGGGACCACTCCAGGGTGACGTTCGCCGAGGTCTCGTCCGGGGAGCTGAGGTTCAGCGTCAAGGGCACGTCGCCGCTCAGGGCGCCGTCGGGCAGGATGAGGCCGGGCACGGAGGTGGAGCAGGGCAGGCCCGAGGCGCTGTCGTCGCTGGAGGCGTCTTTGTCTCCGCAGGCGGCGAGGGCCAAGGTGAGCAGCACACACACGGAGGGGGACAGGCGGGTGAACATCGTGATCTCCACGCTCAGAGGGCTTGGGGCGCGGGCGCGGGCGCGGGCGCGGGCGCGGGCGTCGTCTCAGGGGTCGGCGGGGCCGAGGGCACCACGTCGGGGCCGGGGGGCGGCGCCGACTCGGGCTCGTCTTTGGTGGGCACGAGGCCGTGCAGGCCGTCTACCTCGGCCCGCTCGGGGGCACGTTTGGCGTGGCCAAACTCGAAGGTCGCGCCTAAGGTCGCCACCCACAACGAGCCCGCGGAGGTGATCTCCCCGGCCAGGGGGTAGCCCCGCGAGTAGTCGGGATCGCCGTCGCCGTCGGTGTCAGAGACCAGATCGGCGCTCTTCTGCACCGTGCGGGTCACGAGCTGCTGGTACTGGCCGCCGAGATCGATGTTGATCGGCCCCGGCGCGCTGCGTGGGAAGAAGCGCAGGCCCACCCCGGCGGAGACGACGTGGCGGTCGCTGTCCATGTAGTTCGTGAGCCCGGTCTGGTCGGGCACGGGGGTGGGCACAAAGCCGTAGCCGCCGCGGAAGGTCGTGGTGAACACGTTGCCTGGGCCCTTCTTGCCCGTCCAGTCCCGGGCGAAGCTCGTGCCCATTCGTACGTTCACGGTGTCGTTGAAGCCCGGCGCGCCGACGTCGCTGCCCACCTTGATCGTCACCGAGCTGCCCGTGAGGGCCTCGACGCTCATCTCTTGGTAGGGTGTGGTCGTCTCGGTGAACATCGACCAGTAGACCTTGTTGAGGTCTAAGGTGACGAGCAGCTCGTTGCGGTCGTCCGCGCCGAAGTCGAAGCCCGTGGCCACGCCCACGGTGGACTGGGGCGGGTTGTACAGAGAGACGAGATCTTTGAGCTCGATCTCGATGGGCTCGGCGAGCAAGGACGACAGCAGCAGCGTCTCGCCGTCGAAGCTCACCTCACCGTTCGCCAGCACCGTCACGTTCGCCGTGGTCTTGGTGCCCCAGTCGCCGCGGTAGGAGTAGCCGATGGAGGTGTGCTCCAGGACGTTCCACCAGGCCTCGCCCTCGGGGATGTTGAAGCCGGTGAACGCGGTCATAAACTCGGCGGGCTTAAACAAGAACCCGAAGTTCGGCGACATCGCCGGCTTGAGGTCGAGCACCAGCTCGTCCACCTCAGAGGTGATGATCACCTCGATCTCTTCGTCCCCCTGATCGTTGGGGAAGCTCTCGACGGTGGTGTAGGACGAGATGCGGATACGCGCCGTGGGCTGGAACTTGAGCTGCGCCCCAGCGCCGACATACACCCCCTGCATCAGCTTCGCGCCCATCGCCGGGTACAGCGCGAAGCGGTTGTTCCGGTTGCGGAACATGACGTAGTAGGGCGTCTGAGGGTCCTCCATCTGCAGGCGCATCGTCGTCGCCGTGGGCAGGTAGACCGAGAGCCCGAAGGTGAGGCGCCGGTTGGACAACCAGCGGTAACCCCCCGAGGTGAGCCACTGATCAAAGATCGGGAACGCGAGGCCGATCTGGCTGCCCGCGGTGTACAGGCTCACGTCGTCGGGGCCACGCACGCTGTAGTCGGCGCCCACGGCCCCGGAGTTGGGGTACCCGTCGGCGTCTTGGAGCTGACCGTCGGCGTCGGTGTCGTAGACGATGTTGTTGAAGCCCTGGAGCCGGTCGTCCCCCACGATGCCGCCCATGGTGAGCGTCGGGCGCTTGAGCTGGGCGAGGCCCGCGGGGTTGTAGTAGGCGGCGTGGGGATCGTTCGCGAGCGCCGTCGCCGCGCTCCCCAGGCCGAGGTTCGCGGAGCCTTGGCCGTAGGTGTCGGGCACGGTGGCCCAAGCGGTCTGGGCCAAGGCGAGCAGCAGGGGGGCGGTCACGAGGGACATCCGCGTCTGATCCGGGTCAAGAGAGGGGAGGAGCAGGGGAGGGGAGAGAGGACGGCGCGGGGCGGGGCTCAGGGAGAGCCGGTGTCGCCCTCGTCTGCGTCGTCGTCGTTGAGCATGTCCATCACGTCGGCGGCGAGGCCGAGCACACGGTCGAGCACGCCGCGGTTGATCAGATCGTAGAGGTAGCCCATGGGGCCGCCGTCGTCGGCGGTGGGGCTCAGCAGCTCCATCAACGTCCAGTCGGCGCCCAGGCGCAGGCCCGCCATCCACAGCGCCTCGTTGTCGAGGATCGTGCGGGCCTCGGCGAGCAGATCCAGCGGCTCGGCGTCTTCAGGCTGGGCCTCGTCGAAGTTGAGCATCAGCGCGTCGAGCTGCTCCAGCGAGAGCGCGGAGCTGGGGTCGAGCACCCGGGGGAGCAGGGCGCCGAGCAGCCAGTCGAGATCGGCGATGGGGCGCTCGGGGCGCAGGGTGCGCACGACGAGGGGGCGCGGCACCAACAGGGGCACCACCTCGGCGCCGCCGTCGTCGCTCCAGGGGTTGATGGCGAAGGTCGCCAGCGCGAAGGCGTCTTCTCCCTCGGGGGTGAACTCGCCTGTGGTGGCGTTCACGAGCACGGGGAAGAGGTTGAGGTTTCGCTCCAAGAGCCCACGCTCAAGGCTGATCTGCGAGAACATCTCGGTGCGGGCCAAGAGGTCGAGCTCTAAGGCGAGATCCGCGAGCTCAAAGAGCACGTCAAAATCGACCATCTTGTGCATGACGTAGACCGCGGGGATCACGACATCGGCGATGCCCGTCTCGACGGCGGCGGTGAGCGGCGGCAAGGCGTCTTCAGCGATGCCGCAGAGGTCGTTGGAGGCGCCGTCACAGAGGTCTTCAGTGGTGTCGCTGAGCGTGGTGACGATCTCGTTGACGTCTTTGTTGTTCTCGTAGATGTCGTCGAGGGTGTCTAGGGCGAGCTCTAAGGCCGTCGTCTTGGTGCCCGTGGGCAGCACGATCTCTTCAGTGAGCAGCTCAGGGTCGCCGCCGAGCTCCTCAGAGATCTGGAGCAGCTCGTCGATGATGCCCTCACCGTCCCAGCCCACAGCCGTGCCCTTGGAGTTCGTCGTGTACAGCGTGGTCATCATGTCGGGGAGCTTCTGGAGCGTGCCCTCCCGCCACAGCCGGGCGTACTCGCTGACGAGCTGGCCGACGAGATCGTCGTTCTTGGGGTTGCGGTCGCCGTCGCCGTCGCCGTCGAGATCGCGGCTGACGAGGTACTGCAGGTAAGGCAACAGCCGCTCGATGGGGGCCTGGCCGACCTTGCCGCCGTCGTCCATCATGAACAAGGCGAGGTCCAAGATGGCGTTCTTGTCGTTCCCGGCGGCGGTGGTGCTCTCGTTGAGCACCTCGATCATCGTGCGGGTGTTGGCGTCTTTCTCCTCCTCTGTGGAGGTGGCGGCGACGGCGTCCATCACACGCTCGGCCTTCTCTACGAGGTCGGTCGCCAAGACGCGGCGGGTGAGGCGGATGACGCTGCACGACTCAGGGTCGGCGCTCTCTTCGCAGGCGAGGAGCTCATCGGCCCCCTCCCAGGCCAAGGTGATCGCCGCGCTGAACAGGCCACGCTGGGCGTCGCGCAGCTCGTAGGCCTCTTGGTACAGCGAGAGCGCGCCCTTGAGGGGCTCGTCTGGATCCGAGAGCAGGTTGGCGCCGAGCTCTAGGTTGCCCGAGAGGTCCACCTCACGCTCGAGCTCGTTGAACGCGGTGACGAAGCTGTCAGCGGTCTCGGCGGTGCAGACGTACTCGACGGTGGGGGCGAGCTCTTCAAAGGCGCCGTGCTGGTTAAAACACTGGAAGACGAGCAGGGCCTCGTCGCCGCCTTGCAGGCCGTCGGTGAGGTTCGCCTCAAAGCAGGGGCCCTCGCCTGAGCGCGGCGGCGCGAGCTGGCGCCCGTTCAAACCCGAGCCCTCCACACAAGCGGGCACGAGCGGCAGCGCGAGGGCGGCGACGAGGAGACTAGCGGCGGCGCGCGTGCGCATGGGCGCTCCAGAGTGGGGGCAGACGTCCCGGTCAGAATAACCGGAATCGCCCCCGGATGGGGGCGGTTCCAGCGCGTCAAAGACTTGCCGCGTCAAGACCACTCAGGCTTACGTCTTTGGGGCCTGCTTGGGAGCGCGCCGGGGCGCCGCCTTCTTCTTGGGGGGCGCGGCGGCGGTGAACGTGAGGGCCTCATCGACGAGGCCCGGGAGGCGCGAGCTGTCGCCGAGGAGCGTTGGGCTCACCTGGAGGTACTCCTTCCACGCGCCGCCGCGGGGCGGAGAGAACACCGCGAGCCCGGCCTCGCCATGAAGGGCCGCGGCGCGTGTGGGCCCCACCCGCAGGACGAGGCTGTCCTCAAAGGTGCCCAAGAACATCTGGCCGTTGACGAAGGCGCAGGGCATCCCGAACATGCTGCGGCGCTCGACGGCTGGATCGCCGGGGATCAAGCTGTGAAACAGGCGCACGATCGCCTCGGTGGGCTTCTCCATGAGCAGGCTCCGTCGTTGCGCGCAGGCGCAGAGGGGACGCCCGGCATCCTATGAGGTCGTTCGCCCGATGTAAAGCCCAAGGCTTCACCCCCGGCCCCGGGGTGGCTACCTTGATCACCGTCAGCACTCTGGAGTCCCGATGAGCCCCACCAAACCTTCCTTTAGCCTCGCCGTTCTCGGTCGTGGGCTGTACCTCGGCCTCTTCGCCGGGCTCGTCGCCGCGACGTCCTGCGACGGCACCTTGGCGCACATCGACGTCGAGACCGGCGCCTCGGCGGTGATCCCCGGCGCCTCGATCCTCGAGCAGCTCGCCGGGGACATGGGCTTCGGCGACTTCGTGAGCATGGACCTCGCCGCTGAAGACGAGCTCGCCAACCAAGGCGTCGGCCCCGGCGACATCAAGGACGTGCGCCTGATCGAGTTCATGCTCACCGTGACCGACCCTGAGGGCGGCGACATGAGCTGGCTTGAGTCGATCGAGCTCTACGTCGAGGCCCCGGGGGTAGAGCGCGCGCTCATCGCCTCGGCGGACGACTTCCCCGAGGGGGTCGCCAGCGTGAGCTTTGACCTCTACGATGTTGATCTCACGCCCTACGCCGTGAGCGAGGCGATGACCCTCGCGACGGAGGTGAGCGGCCGCCGCCCGGACGAAGACACGACGATTCAAGCGGACGTGGTGCTCGACGTCGGGGTCACCGGCCAAGGCGCGTGTAACCAAGCCAAAGCCGCCCGCGCGGACGACTCGGACTCGGAGTAAGCCTATGTTCAGCTTCTTCTCTCGGGCGCCCAAGATGCCCAGCGCCGCCGAGGCCCTGCCGGGTCGCGCCGCGCCGAGCTTCACCTTTGAGGACCACCACGCGGTGCTAGGGCGCCCGCTCACCTTTGAGGCCGCCCCCGGCGCCGAGCTGGTCGTCGGCTTGGGCTGCTTCTGGGGGGCCGAGCGCCGCTTCTGGACCCAGCCCGGGGTGTTGACCACGGCGGTGGGCTACGCCGGCGGCCTCACGCCCAACCCCACCTACAAAGAGGTCTGCAGCGGGCTCACCGGGCACAACGAGGTGGTGCGGGTGGTGTTTGACCCCACGGTCACCTCCTTGGCCGAGCTTTTGCGGGTGTTCTGGGAGTCCCACGACCCCACCCAAGGCTTCCGCCAAGGAAACGACGTCGGCACCCAGTACCGCTCAGGCCTCTACCTCGCCGACCCCGCCCAGCGCGCCGAGGCCGAGGCCAGCCGCCACAGCTACCAGCGGGCCTTGGCCCAGGCGGGCCTGGGCGTGATCACCACCGAGATCCTCGATCTCCCGGCGTTTTATTACGCTGAAGACTACCACCAGCAGTACCTCCACAAGAACCCGGGCGGGTACTGCGGGCTCGGCGGCACGGGGGTGGGGTGTCCGGTGGGCGCGGGGCTCAAGGCCTGACGCCCATCCGGGCCACCACCGCTCACTCCCCGTAGAGCAGCTCTTCGATCTGCTCGGGGTACCACGTCGTCTCGATCGCTTCGACGATGAGGCCCGGGCGCAAGAGCGTGGTGCTAGGCGTGGTGTTGCTCTGGTTCCACCGGCCGAAGACCTCATAGCTGGGGTCGGTCAGCACGGGGAAGGTGAGGCCGTTCTCATCGGCGAGGGTCTTGGCGGTGGTGGAGTCGCCGCCGCTCATCACGAGCATGACGAGGAGGCCGCCGTTGAGGTGCTGCTGCTGAAGGAGCTCCAACCCGGGAGCGTTTGCGATGCAAGTGCTTCAGGTGAAGCCACCATACTCCAGGAGAATGGTGCGGCGGCAGAAGTCGATGAGGTGCACCTCTTCGCCGAACTGGTCGAGGAGCGCGAAGTCTTCAGCGACGTCGCCGACCTCGTTCCCGGTGGACTTCACCGTGTCCCGGCAGGTCGGGTCGATCTCGTACATCCCGGTGTAGGGGTGAACGGCGGCGTCGAGGGGGTCTGCGCCTTGGCTGACCTCCCAGCCGTCCAAGAACCCGTCGCCGTCGGTGTCGGGGTTGGCGGCGTCGGTGCCGAGGTCCTGCTCGTCGAGGTCCATCAGGCCGTCTTGGTCGCCGTCGAAGGGCATGTCGACGATGGCGGGGCCGCACGCCGTCAGCAGGCCCAACGTGGAGAGCCCCAGCAGGAGGGGACGCCGCGGGACGACGCCGCGGAGCTCGGGATAGGCGGGCTGCGTTGAGCTTGGGGTCGGTGTCATAGGTCCACAATACAGGATCTGCGCTGGGGCATCTGCGCTTGGATGACAAGATTTCGACAAGGGCGCGCAGGTCAGAGTAAGTGGGCGGGGTGAGCCTCACCGACCGCGCTCTGCCGCTCCTCACGACGCTCCTGGGCGCCCTGCCAGGGGCCTCGCCGCGCCCGGCGTCGGCGGGCTTCGTGGGCTTCGTCGGCCTCGTGTCGTTCTTCGCTTTCTTCTTTGGCGAAGAGCAGGGCATCCGCGCGGAGCCCCTGGCGTATGGCGCTTGGCGCGCCGTGGTTCATGGGGCGTTTCCGCTCACGGCGGCCGCGCTCTACGAGGCGATCGTCAACCGCCGGGAGCGCCTCGTCGCGGGGCTCGGCGCCGCGCTCATCGCCGCGTGCCTGCTCACCCGACTCTTAGAGCCGCCCCTCATCCGCGAGAACCCGACGAGCTGGGGTGCGGCCGCGCTGCTCGGCGTCGCGCTTGGGGCCTTCACCCTGCGGCGCTTGGGGCTCATCTCGGCGTGGGGGCTCGGCCTCGGCGACTGGCGCTTCTGGGCGCCGCGGGCCGGGGCCGCCATCGCGCTGATCGTGCCCTCCGCCGTGGCTTTGGTCGCCAACACCCCAAGCCTCGCCGAGTTTTACCCCACCCACAAGGCCGCGCGCGGCTCCGTCGCCGCCCTCGCCGAGCAGATGTTGGGCATCGGCGTTGACTTCTTGGGCTGGGAACTGCTGTTTCGTGGGTTTATGCTCCATGGCCTCGCCCGGAGAGACCCGGTCTTGGCGATCTGGGCCCAGGCGATCCCCTTCGCGCTCCTACATTTCGATCGGCCCCAGGTCGAGAGCGTGCTCAGCCTGTTCGGCGGGCTGCTCGCGGGCTGGTTCTGCTTACGAGCGAGGAGCTTCTGGCCGCTGTTCTTGATTCATTGGGCGCAGATGATCGCCGTCGCGAGCGCCGGTTTTGTCTGGTGAGCGCGTGCTGGTCGCGACGATCGCTGACCATCTGCGCGCCGATGGTGCTACGCTAAATGAAAACTTCACTCCCGCGTGGGGGGCTTGATGCAGAACCCGTTCCTGACGCCGACGGTCCTTATCCCCTGGTCAAGGTTGACCTCCGATCGGGTGCTTGAGGCGGTTCAAGAGGGTGTGCGCCTCGGAGAGAAGGCCCTCGCGGAGATCGCGGCGCTCCCGCCTGCGGCCCGCGGCGTGGAGTCGGTGCTCATGGCGTTTGAGCGGGCGACAGAGCCGCTGGACTTCGCCTGGAACCTCATCAACCACCTCGACGGCGTCGACAACTCCCCGGCGCTGCGCGACGCGATCCGTGAGGCGCTGCCCTTGGTGAGCGGCTTCTACGCCCGGGTGCGCCTGGACGCGAGGCTGTGGGAGGCCCTGCGCTGGGTCGCGGAGAGCCCTGAAGGCCAGGCCCTCACGGGGGTGCGGCGGCGGTTCATGGACGAGACCCTCGCCGACTTCCGCGAGTCCGGCGCGGATCTCCCCGACGAGGGCAAACGCCGCTTGGAGGCCCTGGAGGGCGAGCTGGCGTCGATCACCCAGACCTTCTCCGAGAACGTGCTCGACGCGATGAACCAGGTTGAGCTGCTCATCGACGACCCCGCCCGCCTCGACGGCCTGCCCGAGAGCGCCCGCGCCGCCGCCTTGGCTTTGGCTCGGGCGAAGGGCCTCGGCACCCCGACGTTGCCGGTGTGGCGCTTCACCCTGCACATGCCGTCGTACCTGCCGGTGATGAAGTTCTCCGCCGACGAGCCGCTGCGCCGCACGCTCTGGGAGGCCATGGGCGCCGTGGGCGGCGTCGCGCCCCACGACAACACGCCGCTGATCGGGCAGATCCTCCGCCTACGTCACGAGAAGGCGACGCTCCTGGGCGCGGCGCACTTCCCCGACCACATCCTCAACCGCCGCATGGCCCGTCGGGGGGAGGTGGCCTTGGGCTTCGTCAACCGCCTGCACGAGCGGGTGAAGGGCGCGTTTGTCGCCGATGTCGCCGAGCTGGCCGCGTTTAAGGCCGAGCTGCTCAACCAGCCCGGCGTAGCGCTCCAGCCTTGGGACGTCACCTACTACTCGGAGCGGCTGCGCCAGGCCCGGTATGAGCTCGACGAGGAGGCCCTGCGCCCGTATTTCCCCCTCGACGGTGTGCTCAACGGCCTCTTCGCCCTGGTGGAGCGCCTGTTTGGCCTGACCGTGACCCCTCGGGAGACCTGCTGCCCGCGGGCGGGCGGCCCCCAGGTGCTCGGCGCCATCGAGACCTGGCACCCCGAGGTTCGTTACTTTGAGCTTCACGACCAGCGCGGTCGTCTGCTCGGCGCGTTCTACACCGACTGGCACCCCCGGGAGAGCAAACAAGGCGGCGCGTGGATGGCCAGCCTGTACACCGCTGAGGCCACCTCGCCGGGACAGCGTGGGCCCCACGTCGGCCTCATCGCCGGGAACCTCACGGCCCCGACGGACGGCGGCCCGGCGCTGCTCACCCACCGCGAGGTCGAGACCGTGGCCCACGAGCTCGGTCACCTGCTCCACCACCTCACGAGCGACGTCGAGGTGCGCAGCTTCTCCGGGGCGAACGTCGCCTGGGACTTCGTCGAGCTGCCCTCGCAGATCATGGAGAACTGGTGCTGGCAGCGCGCCAGCCTGGACCTCATCGCCCGGCACCACGAGACCGGCGAGCCCTTGCCCCAGCCGCTCTTCGACCGCCTGGTCGCCGCCCACAACTTCCAGGCGGGCATCAACTTCATGGCCCAGCTCGCCCACGGCAAGCTGGACCTGGAGCTGCACCTGGGCGGTCGTGACTGGTCGCCTGAGGAGCTCGACCTGCGCCTGCGGGAGCTCCTGGACGGCTGGAGGGTGCCCACCCAGACCGACGCCGGGTTCATCGTGCGCCGCTTCACCCACCTCTTCGCCCACCCCACGGGCTACGCCTCGGCCTACTACAGCTACAAGTGGGCCGAGGTGCTCGACGCCGACGCCTTCACCCGGTTTCGGGATGAAGGGGTGCTCAGCCCGGTCGTGGGCCGGGAGTACCTAGAGCGTGTGCTCTCCCGGGGCAACAGCGCGCCGCCGGAGCAGCTCTTCCGCGACTTTATGGGCCGCGATCCCGACCCCGACGCCCTCTTGCGTCGCTGCGGCCTGAGCGTTTAGGGCCGATCCGCTCAGCCTTTGGCGCGGATGAGGGCGAGGCCGGCCTCGGGATCCTTAAAGCCGACCATGAGCGGCGCGCCGTCCTGCTCGATGATCGGCCGCTTGAGCAACATCGGGTCGTTGGCGTACGCCTCAGCCCACTGGGCGTCGGTGAAGCTCGTCTTCTCGGGGCCGAGCTGGCGGAAGGCGCGGCCCGAGGTGTTGCGCAGCCGCAGCGCGCCGAGGGTGGAGATCCAAGCCTCGATCTGCGCCCGGCTCGGCGGGTTCGCGCGAAGATCGACAAAGGTGTACTCAATCCCGGCGAGATCAAGGTGGGTCCGGGCGTTTCGTACGCTGTCGCAGGTGGGGATGCCGTAGACGGTGAGGGACATGCTCGCTCCGACGTTTTCGGCTCCATAACCCGATCGTGATCCTTGGCGTTTTGCTTCCTGACGGCCCCGGTGGGATCAAATCTGGCGTCGGCGCGTAGCGGTTTTATAGCGCCGACGCCAGAATCGACCGTTGGCCAGTCGAATTTGGCGGTTGCGCTATGTACCCCCGGCGTAGGGCGCCATAGGCTCAGAGGAGGAGCGTCCACCCGATGAACACCAAGATCGTCGTCGTGATCACGCGCAGCGCCTTGAGCGCCGCCGCAGCACTCACCCTCAAGCTTGGCCGCGTCTTGGCTGAAGACGGCTGGCGCGTGCGCCTCGTGGACGCGCCGTCCGCCGCCCTGAGCAACGCCGCGCCGCCGCGACCGCCCGACGAGGAGCGCCGCCTCTGGGGCGCTGAGGCCACCCACGCCCAGCGCGGCGTGTTGACCCTGAGCCCCGCTCTGGGCCCGGCGTCGGAGTTCGCCGGGGGCGAGGACCACGGCGCGCGGCTGCGTCACGCCTTAGGCCGCCCCCTGGCGCCGGGTCCGCCCGAGCTGGTGCTCGCCCTCGCCGGGGACGAGCGGGGCCTCGGCGCGCTGTTGGGCGTCGGCGACGCGGTCCTGGCCATCGACATCGAGGCCGAGCGTGAGGCCCTCGCCCCGCTGATGGCGGCCTCGCCGATTCGTGTCGGCGCCTCCCCCGACGAGGCCCCCGCGCTCCTCGGAGAGCGCCTCGTGCGCGCCTTGGGCCTCGTCCACCCCGAGGCCGCCTCTCGCGCCCGCCGAGTCGCCTTAGAGGCCGAGCACGACCTCGCGTGGGAAGGCTTCGGTGAGCTGTGGGACACCAACCCCGAGGCCGCGCAGTCCTTCTTCTGGGGCTCCTTGGCCACCCAAGACAGCCCCACCAGCGCCGCCGTGGCCGCCTTGGGGATCATCCACGATCGGGTCCCGAACGATCTCGACGTGCTCGGCCCGGTGCTCGGCGTGTGTGTTCAAAAGCTCGGCGCCTTCGGCCCACACCCCCTCGCCGAGCGTGTGTGGCGTGTGGCCTCGGCCATCGAGACCCAGGCGGTTGAGCCCCTGCCGCTGCGCCTGCAGATCGACCTCCTCGACGCCGGGCTGCGCTACGCGTGGACCTTACGCGATGAGGGCGATCCCAACTTTGAGCCGCTCCTCAGGAGCCTTGAGGACCGCCTCCTGCGCCTCGACGCCTCCACCACGCGGCCCACGGACGCCATCCGCCTCGCCGTCGCCTTGGGCAACCTCGCCGCCTTGACCGGTGACCTGAGCCAGCTCACCTGGGCCCGGCGTTGCCTTGAGCTCGCCGAGCCCAGCCAGCCCGCCCTCACCGAACGATACGGGGTGCTCGTGCTCACCCGGTTCGCCGCGACGGGGCAAGATCCTTCGCTCTGGGATGAGCTGGTCGCCCACGCCCGCAGCCGTCTGGGCCCCGAGCCCGCCCGCGCCCACCACCTCATGGCCGTGGCCTTCGCCCACCGAGGCGACCGCGCGACGGCGCTCTCCCATCTCGGCGAGGCCTGCGTGTACGACCGTCGCCGCCTGCTCGCCGCCTTCTGTGACCCCGATCTGGAGCCGCTCTTTGTGGGCGCGGGCCGCGTGGACTACCGCTTCCGGGTGACGGGGCCAGAGGGCGGGTAAGCCCAGCCAAGCAGGCGCCCCGCCCACGAAGATGGACAGCCGCCCGGCCCCCGGCTACCTTGCGCCTAGCCCCACTGATGATGATCGGGGTGTTCACCAGGTCGCGTTCTCGGCAGGCGGAGTGGTGGGAACGCGACCTGCCGA